>Ga0182017_10000161_pt1 | contig 52324 bp, 36 predicted proteins | sample 712E3DmetaG_FD_120492 | JGI IMG/M metagenome (GOLD analysis project Ga0182017, IMG submission 120492) | Permafrost microbial communities from Stordalen Mire, Sweden - 712E3D metaG | ecosystem: Environmental > Terrestrial > Soil > Wetlands > Permafrost | place: Sweden: Stordalen | collected... | reverse complement strand
GACGTCTACGACGCGCTGACCTCGAAGCGCGTGTACAAGCCGGCCTTCGCCCCTGACATCGCACGAAGCATGATCGTGGGGGAAAGCGGCAAACACTTCGACCCGGCTTTGGTGGAGGCCTTCATCGCGGAGGAAGATCGGTTCCTCGCCGTCCGCGAGCAGTTTGCTGAGCAGCAAATGGTGCTCGTGTAGCCCGCCGGCTTCGAAACCGCCTGCTACGGGCCGCCGCCGGCCTGCCCGGTCCTCGCGACCTGCTACTCGCGCTTTGGACCGTGATCGCGCGTGCCCCCTGCCCAACTCGCTGCCCGCCATTCGCCGCGCAAAACCCGCTTTCCCCGCCAGCCCCCGCCCCCCGTCGCCAATAGCCCACAAACCCCGCCAGCCGCCAACAATCTCCACCCCCCGCCGTGCTTTCCGCCCCTCTCCATGATGAGTGCTTGGGATGCCGCCGGCCCGCCCCCACCCCGACAGCGGCGGACAGCTCGGCTCGGTCTGCCAGCGCCCGCGGGTGCACAGCGCAACCGGTTCGGCTGCCGTTTCACCAGGTCCCGCGGCGGGCGAATGGGTTTCGCCGCGGCGTGAGGCCCTCGATCCGCACGCCGCCGCGGACCGAGCGGGCCAGCTCGATCCCCATCGCACAGACGTCGGGCGCGTCGTCGTGGCCGCCTTTCGGGCAATGCAGGAACTGGGACTCGACCTCGGGGTCGAGCACCGCCGGCAGCCGGAACATGCCGTTCTCGTAGAACAGCGCGCTGCCCTGGATCCGCGCCACCTTCTCGCCGGCGGACCGGATGCCCTCGATCGGCATGTACAGCCCGCGCTGCCGGCTTTCCTCCTCGAGGCTTTGCTTGAGCGCGACCTGGTACGCATTCGTTTCGATGGCGATCTTCACCGGACGCCACTCCAGGAACGCCGCGACGATGCGTTTGACCTGCTCGACGATACCGATGCGCTCGAGCGTGAGTTGGCGGGTGTAGATGATGTTTGTGGCCCGGTCGACGCTGCCGACCCACAACGCGAAGAAGTCGCCCCGGTCCGTCCCCGTGGCGGGATCGACGGCCATGAGCGTGGTCAGATGCTCCGGGACCAGCTCGCTGGGGTCGTAACGCTTCAGCCACTCCGGCCGGAAGATGCGGACGGAATCGTCGATCGGGTTGGCCTGGTATTCCGCCTCGAATGCCAGGGTGCCGATCCGCTCGCGCTCCAAGTCGAGCCGCTCGACGGGCCAGCGCGCCGGCCACAGGGCCACGCGGTAGCAGCGGCCGTCCGCGTCCGGCTCGGCCTCCAGCGCGCGGTACACCGCGTAGTCCCAGCGGCTGAAACGCTGCCGGTCGCGCAGGTTGGCCAGCAGCGAGTCATAGTGGAGGATCGAGCCGAGGACGAGCAACTGGCCCGCGGGCGCCAGGGCCGGCATGACTACCCGCCGCAGCCAGTGCTCGAGCTTTCGCCGGGCCGCGAGCGACTGGACGTGCGTGTCCTTCTCGAGGTCGTCGCAGATGATCAGATCCGGCCGCCGCGGGCCGACACGCGTCCCGCGCAGGCTGGCGCCGATTCCCTTGGCCTGGACCGTGATTCCGGTGGTCGTCGTGAACATCCCCTCTGACCACTTCCGCCGCGCCCGCGCGGCGGGGCGCGTTTTCGGTGGCCGGCGCCGGTCGGCGGTTCTTTCCGCATCAGCCTCGGGCGCGCGGCACAGGTCGCCGTAGGCGGCGAGAATGGCGTCGTTCGTCTCCAGCTCGTGCCGGATGTCGCGCACGAACTGCGTGGCGAGCGCGGCCTCGTGCGTGATGATGACGATGTTGCCGCGTTTTTGGAGGCAGAGGCACCAGAGCGGGTAGGCCAGGGCGGCCAGCGTGCTCTTGGCGTGGCCGCGCGGGGCGACGCGCGCGATCAGGCGTATGTCGCCGTCCGCCAGCACGCGCATGAGCTCGGCGTGGAACTGGCAGGGCGGGTCGGTGAAGTAATGGGGCAGGTACTGTTGGGCCCACGCCAACGCGGGGGGCCAGGCGGCCGTGTCGTCGGGAGCCAAGTTGCGAGCCATGCATCCTCCGGGGGCGCGGACCGGTCGCTGCGGCGCTGCGGGCCGGAGCCGGCCGGCCCCCACTCCGAAATGTAGCACAGGATTGTAGATAGTCTAGAAGAACCGTGCCGGCGGTTGCCGGCTGCGGCCCTCAGCGCGATTTTGTGCGGCGTTGCGGCCCACGCGGGAGAGTACGACTCGGGAGGGCGCGGTCCGAGAGGGCGAGACTCCCGCCGAGCTAAACGCGTCGCGGCCCCAGCCCCGCCCTCCGTCTGCCTTGACGCCCCGCCGGCGCCCGTGTATTCGTGCGCCGCAGCCGAACAGGAGACCACCTCATGCCATTCGAGATCACCAGGGTCGACGTGTGGGCCGGCGAGATCGAGGACCGCCCAGGCGCTCTGGCCGAGAAGTTCGAGACCCTGCAACGCGCCGGCGCCAATCTCGACTTCGCCATCGTACGCCCCTCCCGGGGCTTGCCCGGCACCGGCGTGCTGTTTGTCGCCCCGCTGCTCGGCCCGCAGCAGATCAAGACGGCGGAGGAGATCAAACTGCGCCAGGCCATGACCATGCACGTCCTCCGCATCGCCGGACCCGACCGCCCCGGACAGGGTGCCGGGATCGCGCGCGTGCTCGCCGAGGCGGGCCTGAACATCAGCGGCATGTCGGCGGCGGCGATCGAAGAGCGCTGCCTGTTCTACCTCCGGTTCGAGACCGAGGCCGACGTCAAACGGGCGGCCCAGGTTCTCGCCGCGAAGCTCGGGTAACGCCGCGCCGATGGCCGGATGTCGGTCCGTGCGCCTCCACCAGACCACCCGAGTCCCGCCGTGCCAGAAGTAGACCCAGCCACCGTGCCGCCGCGCATTCCGGTCCGCGACACGAAGCGTCTCGGCGGGGCGCTCTTCGCAGCCGGCGTCTGCGCGGTCATCGTGTGGGGTGCCTCGTTCGCAGCCACGCGCTTCGCGCTGCGCTGCCTCGACCCGTTTGGGCTCATCGCGCTTCGCGTGACCACCGGCTTCCTGCTGCTCGCGGCCGTCCTGCACGCCCGCCGGCGGCCGCTGCTGCCCATCCGACGCGATCGGCTCACATGCCTCGTCCTCGGCGGCGTCCTGAGCGCCCATCTGCTCATCCAGGCCTACGGGCTGCAGCGCACCACCGCCATCCACGCCGGTTGGATCATCGGCTTCATCCCCGTCACGCTCGCCCTCGGCGCCTGGCTCGTCGGGCAACAACGCTTGCGCGGCCTCGGCTGGCTCGGCGTCGCACTCGGCACCGGCGGCGTGCTCGTTGTCACGGGCGCCAAACCGCCCGACTTCGCCCAGGCGCGCGTCGGCGACCTGCTGCAACTCGTCTCGTGCGTTACGTGGACCGTTTACACGCTTGCGGCGGCCGGACCCACCGCCCGCAACGGCGTCCTGTGCGTCACGGCCTGCGCGATGGGTGTCGCCGCTGTCATCACGGGCGTCGGCGCCGCCGGCGCGGGCGTGCTCCACGGGCCGTTCACGATCGACACTCTGCTCGTGCTCATTTTCCTGGGGCCGATTTGCAGCGGCATCGCGTACTACCTTTGGTTCGCGGCGGTCGACGCGCACGGCCCGGCCCGCACCGGAGCGCTCCTGTACTTCGAGCCGTTCGTCGCGCTGCTGACCGGGGCCCTGCTGCTCGGCGAACCCGTGTCGCTGTGGGCTATTCTCGGCGGGCTGTGCGTGCTGATCGGCGTGTGGCTCGTGGCAAAGGGCTCGGCGAAACGCGCGTAGAGCCGGTCGCGCGCTATTGCTTCTCCGCGGCCGCCTCTTCGTCCGCCTCCAGGTGAAACCGGTGGATCATGCGATGGAAAACCGGGCCGAGCAGGATCGCGGCGATCGACAGGAACAGGAAGCCCGAGAACAGAGCGTAGACGGAGGCGAATACCTTGCCGCCGGCCGTGTATAGCTGGTCTACCGGCCCCATGCCCGACAGGATCATCGCCGCGTTGACGAGCGCGTCGATCCACGGCTGCCCCTCGAACTCGTGATATCCGAGTACGCCGAGCGCCAGGCTGACGAGCACGACGCCGACGGCCACGCCCACCGACCGGACCATCCGCCACAAGAACGCGAGGGTTGACAGCAGCGGCTGCGTGCGATGCTCGAACATCGGGTTGCTCCTCCGCGGATTCCGCGCGTGAAGGGTGCCGGCGCGGCTGAGAGAAAGCAAGGGGTGAAAGGCAACGTCACGCGGCCGCGGCGGATGAACAACGTAATCTCATGAAAGGCCATCTCCCTGCCGAGCGGTGGTTCGCCAGAAGGCTCGCCCCCTCGGGCAACGCGCCATTGTTGAAAACGCTCCACGGCCACGCGTGTTCGTTTCTACAGCAGCTCGCGGCACAGAAAGAGCGCGCCGCAGCCGCTCTCGGCGGCGTTTCCACCCCGGTGGACATCCCGGACGTGGTCTATTTCGACCCCATGTTTCCGCCCCCGAAGAAGTCCGCCCTGCCCAAGGTGGAAATGCGCATTCTCCGCCAACTCGTCGGCGACGAACCCGACGCCAGCGAACTCTTCGACTTGGCCCGCGCCGTCGCCCGTCGGCGTGTCGTCGTAAAGCGCCACCGCCTCGCCGAGCCCCTGGCCCCCGACCCCACCCACAGCCACAGCGACAAAACCACCCGCTACGACGTCTACGTCCGCCCGCCAAGCCGCGAAGATACGTAGGCTGCGGCCGCGCCCATGCGCAGCGCGGACTTTGGCGGCGAGCGGCCGCGCTTGAAGCAACTGACCGGCTGCCTCGGACGGGATTTCGACGCCGTGGTCGCGTTCGATGAAATCCACCTGATGAAGAACACGGCCGGCACGAGGTGCGGCGGCGGCGAGTGGGAGATCACGTACCGGAGCGACAGCGCCCGGAGCAACAAGATGGTTCCACGCCCGTGGGGTTCTCGACCAGGATCATTCGCGCCACAGCAGACCAGTATTCGCCTTGTCTCCGGGCGAGCCCTTCACCGAGTTAAGAAGCGCGAACTTGTCGACGTAACCGAGTTCCGTCGCGAGCTTGCGCAAGTCCAAACGACGAAGAAGCTCAACGGTGATCGGACGCTTGGCATCCCAGAACGCAAAGGCCGAGTAAAACTCGCGGGCAGGCTCACTGTTGAGCAGCGACGCCACCAACTCCGCTTCGGCCTGCGTCTCGCACGGCACGAAGTAGCACGTGTCGTCCAGCACCACGGGCTTTCCCTCGTGCGGGCCGATCACCTTGAAGTCGATCTTCTTGTACAGCCCCGCGATGCCGACCTTCCACGGCGCGAATGAATAATCTCCAACGCCGAACATCGAAAAGCGAGGGCGGTTCTTGTAGATCACGCTGGCGCGGCGATCTAGCCGCTCGGCGTTCGCCTGCAAATACGCCCACGTCCGAGGCGCAGCGGTCGCAATCTTGGACGTGTCCTCACCTACCATCCGCTGCGTCACCAGCATCCAGCGACGCGGAACGGGAACCCGGCGACTGCCGAGGTCCGACGCCTTGAGCATCGGAAAGAGCAAGTCCGGCTCGATATCCACGGCCACGCCATCGCCCGTGCGCCATGCGCCGAAACTTCCCGACAGTTCGGCCACATCGGTGCAGTCATGCTTGATCCCCGACCGCCACCGATAGACTTCCTCGCCCTCAAGGTGCCGCCAACGGTCGTGCATCTCCGCGTTGGCGAGCAGCCGTCCGTCTCGGAAGCCAATCCGCTCGGCTGGGCGCGAAACGCCGAGCGCCGCAAAAACCGGGGCGGTCAGGTCGGCGGTCGTCCCGCCGAAACGGCACAGTAAGAGACACGCATCGACCGCGGCATTGAAGGCCGCTGCCGAGTCGATCCGGTACAACGCGGGTTCCTGCACCGGCGTCCCGGCCTGCCAGAGGTGCATCAAGAGCTTCCGGGCAACGTTGGTCTTGCAGAGCATCGCAAGCATGGCATTGCGCCCGGCGAGCGCACGCGCCAAGTGCAACAGCATGGCCTCCGAAATATCGAAGTTGCTCTTGCCGGTGATCGCATCTATCCCGGCGTGCCGCTGGAAGTTGGATTTCTGCGGCAGGTTGCCGCTGCCACTCGTCGACAGTTCCGCGTTCGTTACCCACGGCGGGTTGCCGATGACCAGCACCGGCTCCGGCAGTTGACCGAGCGATCCCGCCCAGTCATGCTCAAAGAAGTTGGCCCGGAACGCGCGGATTCGCTCGCGGTCGCCGCGGCCAGAGAGTCGTTCGGCCAGTGCTTCCGCGTACGCCGGCTGCACTTCCACGCCGACCGCCCGCAGAAACTCAGGGAAGCCGTTCGCGGCGGCGACGAGCATGTTCCCGATACCGCACGAGGGTTCGACGATGGAGGCGGGACGGAAGCCCGAGGCCGCAACCTGGGCCACGACCGCGCGCGCCAGCCCGATCGGGGTCTGAAAGTCCCCGAACTCCACCTTCTTGGCCAACCTCGAGGTCGTCTGCATCGTCGCTCAGCTTATCCGCCGCACGCCGTCCACCTTGTCAGCCTGCTTGATGACCCGCTTATACTGGAGCCGCCACTGGCGCGCGTTGGAGATCGTTAGGTATCCCTGTGTTGGACGTCGCTTGAGTAGTTCCTCGGCGATCTGCCTGGCCTCTACGTCGTCCACAGGAAGGTTCTTGTCAGTCATGTAGGCCACAAGATCGTCATCGTTGCCTTCGTTATCCAGAATCTGACGCAAGCCCTTGGTCATCTGGAAGTCCGCTGTTTGCGCGGCATCGACCATGATGACGTGCATGATCTTGAGCGTGGCTGTCTTGGCCGCGTGATTGTCGGACTTGTCGTAAACGAAGATCAGCAGCGAATAGCCGAGACCAAAAATCTTCTGCCGGGCGTCCGTAAATGGGCAGGATGACTGCGGCTGCTTGACGCTCGTCACCTTCATGTCCACGTTTAGCCCCGGGAAGTCGATGCCCTTCGCTGCGTTGCCCTGCTCGAACGTGTACCGGTCGGCGAGGTACTTGCGGAACTTCAATTCCACGTACGTCCCGACCGCCTTGCCGTCCGTCACGCCGAAGAGGGTCGGCTCTGCGTGCCCTGATTCCGCGATGGAAAACGCCTTAGCTTCATCGCCCAAGGCGCTAACTGTCAGAGCGGGCTTGGCCACATTTGTCTCCCATCGGCAGCGGCTGTTGATCGTCCTTGCGCCACTTTCGTGCAGCAGTTCGACAAAGGAGTAGCGCTGCTACGCCCCAATCGTCGCCGTGGCCGTTTCGCTCCACGGCCCCTTCTCTCCGGTCGGGTTCACCCATCGTAAGAGACAGTTCACGTCCTCGCCGCCATTCGTCCCGGCGAAGTCGAGCGTGTACGGCGTGCGCGTGTCGAGGGCGACGAACGTGAACGGAGCCGGATCGGTCGGCGTCGGTTGGCCCACGGCCAGGATGTCCACCCAAACCTCCGCGCCCGGCACGAACGGAATCTCCAGCCAAGTCAACCCTAGCCGCTCCGGCGGGCCAACCCCGCCCTGCTCGCTCCAACGAGGCCCTGCCGATCTGCGCGCCTCGTCATCCTGCGCGTAACCATCCGACAAGCTCAATATACTCCTCGCGCCGCCCGTCCACAACACGCTCGACGCACAGCTCCCACTCATGCAAGGATTAACGCCGCCCGTCGCCCAGGGGCCCGCGCCAAGACTCAACGAATTCGCGCAGAATCCGCCAATCTCCGCTCCCCGCCGCCAATCTCGCGCAAATCCCCCGCCCCGCCTTTCTTTGCGCCCGTTTCCGATGAATACTTGTCCCGTACTCGCGCGGATGCTCCCCGCGCGTTAGCGGTTGAGAATTGATGGCTGAAAGCTGACCGCTGATAGCTGAGAGCCGTTGAGCGTCCCGATAACCAAGACCGCCAACCAGGGGGGCCACACCATGACGGTCTTGGCGGCCTTCCCCTTCCCGCCGCTCCAGCGGCCTTCTTATCCGGAACTCCGTCACCCGCTTGGCGCCCTGGGCGGCCTTGGTTGCTCCGCGGCTTCCGCAGCCCGCGGGCCGGCGCCGGCGGCGGGCGAATCCGGCTGAGGCACGAGACGCACCGGCAGGGCCCCGCCGCCCGCCACGCTGAGCGTGCGCTGCGGAAACGGAATCTCGACGCCGTGCGCGCGAAACGCGCGGGCGATCTCGAAGCGCACCGAGGTCAGGAACCGCCCGCGGTTGGCGGCGTTCTGGAACCAGGCCGCGATCTCGAAGTCCAGGCTGTTGGTCCCGAACGCCATGAACCACACTTCCGGGGGCGGGTACGGCAGCACCAGGGGATGCTGCTTCAGGATGTCCGCCAACAGCCGCCGGACCAACTCGACGTCCGTGCCGTAGGCGACGCTGACCGGCACGTGGCCGCGCAACTGCGTGTCGCGCAGCGTCCAGTTCGCGACGTTCTGCGTGATCAGGTCGCTGTTGGGAATCACCAGCTCGACGCCGTCGCCGGTCTTGATCGTCGTGGAGCGCATGTTCACGCCGGTGACTTCGCCCAGCTCGCCGTGCACCGCGATGAGATCGCCGATGCGGACGTGCCGCTCGAAGAGGATCATGAGGCCGCTGATGAAGTTGACGAACAGCGGCTGGAGTCCGAGGCCGATGCCCAATCCGAGGGTGCCGAGGACGACCGTCAGAGCGCCCAAGGGGACGCGCAGGGCGAAGAGCGCGAAATAGAGCCCCAGGAGCACGAGAAAGTAATGGAGCACGGTGTTGATCGCGGCGCGCGCCCCCCGATCGATGCCGGCATACGCGGGGTAGACCCGCGCGACCAGGAACGCGCGTAGCCCGCGCGACACCCACCACGCCGCCACGACGGACAGGATGGCCGCGAGCACGCGCGCCACGGTGATCGCCGGCCGGCCGGCCGCGGCGTCCGCCGCCACGACGGGATAGGCCAGCGCGGCCTCGAGCTCGACGGCGGTGAGACCCCAGAAATACAGCACGAGCAGGAGCGCGGCCGCCGCCACGCACCAGCGGAAGACGCCGACCGCCAGGCCGAGGCCCAGGTTCCGGCCCTCGGCGGCGCCCGCGGCCGCCTCCGGCGCGGGCCCCGGCTCCGGTAGCTGCGGCTGGCGTTCGGCGGGAGGCTCTTGAAGCCGCAACGTCAGGTCGCTCACGTAGCGGGCCACGAGCTGCGCGAGCGTGATCGTGGCGACCGTCTCGACCACTCCGGCAATGACGTACGTGACCAAGGCCCCATAGCCAACGATCTCCAGGGCGAGCAAGCCGAGCAACCCGGCCCACAGCAGCCAGTAGGCCGCCGAGATCAGTCCGAAGACCCAAGGATGCCGTACTTGCTCAGGGCGACCGGCCACACGGAGCACCAACTGCCGGCGCAATCCGAACGCCAGGACCAGCAGCAGGGCGACGATGCGAAAGCCGTTCCACAGGCCAACGCGCGCGGAGTAGCTCCAGTCGAGCGCTAGCAGCAGAAGCGGGACGGGCACGAGCAGGACGGTCGCAACCCACAACGCCAGCGCCCAACGCCGGTAGTGCGCCGCGACGACGTTGCTGCAGCGCAGCAGCCGCTGGCGGGATTTGCCCGGCAGGAAGAGCACGTGGATGAGGGCCTCGCTCAAGACCGCGGCGAGCAGAAACGCCAGCGCCGAGAGGATCGCCGTCGCGGGCAGGTTGGCCACGCCGTAGGCCGGGACAAAGATCGCCGCGGCCGCGGCCAACCACGCCAGCGGTGCCGTGCGCCCCACGAGGCGCGCGATCAGGAGGTGTAACCGATCGGCAATCGGGGCGCGCTCGTCCTCCTGAATCGACTTGATCTCCTCAAATCGCTTGACGACCGCGTGGGTGTAGCGGCGCGCGCGCCGGCGGACGGCGATGGCCAGCGCTTCCACGCACGCCAGCGTCACGAGCAACCCCACCCACTGCACGGGCGAGATGCCCCGCGCCGTATCGCGAAGAGCGTCCAGCGTCTGTGTGCGCTGGGCTTGCTCCGCCGTCCACTCGGTTTGCAGCGTGGCTGGCCGGTACGTCCACAGCGGCCGTTCCGGGACGAACAGGTAGCGCCAGTACAGCCGGCTGCGGTATTGCTGGAGGTCCGCAACGAACGCCGCGATCGACTCGGTGGCGTCCTGGAGCCGGGCGGTCAGCTCGGTGGCCTCGGTGCGGGCGGCCTGAGCCTGCTCGACGTACTTGGTCTTGGACTGACTATACTCCGGGTTGAAGCGTTGCACGCGCGTGTCTTCGGGGTGCTCGCGCAGGTAGGCGTTGAGTTGGTCGTTCAGCGTGCGTTCGAGGGGGCGAATCTGATCGTCGACCACGTCGATCCGGGCCACGATGTCCTGCTGATTGTCCGCGCTCTCGTCAAGCAGCCGGCGCTTCACGGCCAGCTTGTGTTGCCACTCCGCAAGGGCCGCCTCCACCTTTCGGTAGCGTTCGCGGATCTGATCGCTTGGCCGGCGCTCGAGCGATTCCATGAAAAGGACCCACCCGGCGCGCTCGTTCGTCAGCGTCTGTTGCAGCGCGGCCGCGGCGGCCTGCGTAAAGTGTGTGCGGATGCCCTGCTCACGTTTCTCCAAGTCCTCGCGCGCCGCCAGTTCGATCTCGGAGAGCTTCCAATAAGTGATGGAGTGCGGTGCCGTGGTTTGCGGGTGTCCCTCGGCGAACTGGAGCTGCGCTTCGATGCGCTCGCGTTCGCTCCGGGCGTGAAGCTGTTGCAGCAGGGCCTTCCAGTCCGCGAGCGCAGCCACCAACGCCTGCAGGATGGGGATGCGGCGTTCCTCCCGGTTCTGAATGATGGTGTCGCGCTCGTCCAGGAGTTTTCCGCACGCTTCCTGGAACACCGGCAGGCTCGCATCGAGCTGCGCCCGGCGAGCCTGTTGGGCCGCGCGGCTGCGCTCCTCCGCCGTCTTCGCGGCCTCAAGCTGGCCCCGCAGGGAACCGCGTTGCTCCTCGAAGGCCGTGTACGCTTTCTGGACCGCGGCCGCCGCCTGCTGCCGCCGCTGCGGCGCATCCGCCAGAGCCTTGGTCCGCTCCGTCTGGAGCGCCGTGCGGCGGTTGAGCTCCTGGTTTTGCTCCTCATACCGGTCCGCGGCTTTCTGCAGGTCATCGTCCGACGCGTACGGCGGCGGATCCGCCAGCTCCGCCTCCAGCTCTTTCGTCTCCTGCTGCATCGCGGCGAGGTCTTTGGCGAAGGATTCGATTCGCGCCGGGCTCTTGAGGTCGCTGATCTGGTTGCGGGCCGAGATCTGCTGGTCGACTTGCAGGATGAGCGCCTGGAGCGCGGAATACAGGTCGGACGCCGTCTTCCACGCAGGCTCTGGCTCGGCCGGTTGACTGGCCGGTTGTGAGCCGGCCGGCTGCGTCGCCGGCTGGAGCCGGGCCAACTCCGCGGCCGACTCGTCCCGCAACGTCTTCAGCCCTTCCAACGTGTCCGGGGGCTTGATCGGCTCAGCGGTCGTTTCCGGCGGTGCCGGAGCGGTGTCCGTCTGGGCGCCGCCCACCCGCGGCCCGACGGCGGCCCACAACGCGATGAGCACGCCCATTCCGAGCCGCACTCGCCGGGAGACGCCCAAGAGGCGGCTCCGTCGTTCGATGTTCATTTCGGACTCCTGTGCGCGAGTACCGCCTGCGACGGCGTGCTCGCTTCAGGGCGAAGACAACGGCGTATCTCCCTTGCGGCGCGGGGAACCCACAGCAGGCCGTGGGCCCTGCGGCACGGCAAGGAAGGCGGGTGAGGAGTGTACCGCTCCGCACGTCAGGATTCACTCGTGAGGCTGGGCGGGCGGTGATTATCTCGCGGATTCCCGGGGGGCTTCCGCGCCCACAGGAGGTATGGTCCCCCGTCGACGTGCGCGCCGCTGCGAAGCAGACGAGTCACACGGCGTGTGAATGCGGCCCCCAGCGCCCCTCCGGTCGTGGTCAAACCAGCCGGAATCCGCCGGGATCGCCAGAACCCACCGCGGCACGGCCCCGCGAACCACTGGCGGCGCTCAGGCGAGCATGCTACGACCCCGTCAGACTGGTGGGCAGCGTGGCACAATCGACCTGCACGCCGTTCTGGTAGCACGCCGTCTGGGCGTGCCCCGAGAAGCTCAGCGCCCCCAGGACCCAACCGGCCGTGAACGAAACCGCGGGATCCAGAAACGCCAGACACCCGGTGCTGAGCCCCAGCGAGGCCAGCAAGAGCAGCACAATGACAACGCGCATGACGGCGGCAGGCTTCACGGTCAGTCTCCTCGTGCAGTTCGCGCCGGGCGGGCGCGAGCCACTATGTCGCGTGGCAGGGGGCTGGGTGCTGCCGGCGCCGGTGGCGTCATACACGTCGCCCCTGTAGCTTCAGCCCAACCAGGCCAAACAGGGTGAGCAGGGGCGTCAGCCCAAGCGGTCCGCACCATGGAACAAACATCCGCACGACTTGGACGTACTCGTCGGCCACGTCGGCACTCGCGGCGGCGGGTGCGGCGACCGGTGCAGCCAGTTCCGGGCTCCCAACCGCCGCGGTGATGTCCAACGTTCCACTCTTCAGCGCCTGTAGCTCCAGCTCGATGTGGAGGTCATCACCGGCGTCGACGTCGCCGACGTGGAGGTGAATCACTCCGTTCTCGACGCTCGCAGCCAGCGGCGCCGCCTGCTCGGCCCCCGGGGAGAGCCACCGCGCGCCTACGAATTCGGCGCCCGGCGGCAGCGGGACGGTTACTTCGACGTTCGTCGCGCCGCCGTTGCCGACGTTGCGCACCTGCACGCCACAGTCGATTGTCTCGCCGACGTGCACCTGCTGCACATCGGCTTCGATGAATACCTGGAGCTGCGGGGCCGACGGTGGCGGCGGCGTACCGCCTTCGTCCGAAGGCACGCTGGCATCCTGCGGGACATCGGCGGCAGTGAAGTCGACCTCGCTGCTGTAGCCCGTGCCGGCGCGGTTGATCGCGTAAGCCCGGACGTAGTAAGTCGTACCCGGCAGCAGCCCGGTCAGGCCACTCACAAAGCGGCCGGTGCCCGCACCGTCGATCGTCTTGCTGCCGCCAAGCGTTGGCGATCCGGCGGTATTCCAACACACCCCACGGGCTGTAACCGCCGCCCCACCATCGGCAATGACGTTGCCCCCGGACACGGCCGCATCAGTCCCCACTGCCGACGGAGTGACGGTGGTAACCGTGGGCAGGGTGGGCAGAGCGGCGAAAGTGATCTCACTGCCATAGGCTGTGCCGACGCTGCTGATTGCATAGGCGCGGACGTAGTAGGCCGTTCCCGGCACGAGGCTGGTGATCGTGCTGGTGAAGACGCCGGTGCCGGCGCCGTCGGCCGTCTTGCTGTCACCGGTGGTCGGCGACCCGCCCGTGTTCCAACACACGCCGCGCGTGGTAACCGTTGCACCGCCGTCAGCCGTGACGTTCCCGCCGCCGGCGGCCGTCGTGGTGGCGACAATTGCGACCGGCGTCGTCGTCACCGTCGGAATGGTCATAGTGGTCAGGCTGGCCGTATTCGAGTTGGCGCCCGAACCACTGCCGTTGTAGGCCCGCACACGGTAGTAGTACGTGGTGCCCGCGGCCAGATTGCTGTTGACGACATAGCTGGTCGCCGCGCCGACGTCGAGATTCTGGTAGCCCGTCACAAAACCGGTGAACCCGTTGTTGGCCGACACGTCCAGCCGGTACCCCGTCGCGCTGGCCGCCGCGTTCCAATGGGCGGTGAAGCTCGTCGGCGTCAGGCCGGTGGCCGCGGTCACCACCGGTGCCGCTGGCAGCGTAACGAAGCTGACATCGTTTCCGTATGCGGTACCGATGTTGTTGGTCGCGTAGGCGCGAACGTGGTAGGTCGTGCCGGCGCTCAACCCGCTGATGCTGCTGGCGAATTCGCCGGCTCCCGTGCCGTTGGAGGTATTGGGGTCGGCGATCGTCGGATTGGCCGACGTCCTCCAGCACACGCCGCGCGCCGTGACCGACACGCCGCCGTCGGAAGTAATGTTGCCACCCGACGAAGCCGACACGGCCGTGATGTCCGCCACGACTGCGGTGGTCACCGTCGGCGCTACGCCCGTCGTGATCGTGACATCCCGACTCGCCGTGATCAGCGTCGGCGGATCGCCCGGCATGCCGCCATATTCCGCGACGTATCCAGCCAGGGCGCGACTTGCGCCCAGATCGTTCCACTTGCCGACGCCGTCGGTCGAGTAGATTTCCGTGTAGTCCTCATTGCCGAGGTTGTTGGGTTCTCCCACGTTCCAGTTCGCGAACTGGCCGCCGACCGGCGTGCTTCCGCTGGAGAACTGGGTCCCGGACTCCGGGCCGGTCACCCACCTCCAGATTCCCTCTACGGCTTCATCGCTGCCGCCGATCCACGCGTCCGCAGCCAGTTTCTGTCGAATGAAATCGTTCTCTGCCTGCGACGTGACGGTCGCGAGGTAGCCCTCCAGCCCATATAGGGTGCGGCCTTCTGCGGCGGTCTTCGCAGCGGACCACGTGCAGCTCACAGGTACGAACTCATAGAAGTGGCCGGTCTCCTCGCAAGGGATGGCGGTGCCCAACGTGAACGTAATCGTCCGGGTCGCGAGACTGCCGGAGGTCGTGCGGAACGTGACGGTCCGTAGCAGCGTCTGCCAATTGGCCGCGCTGGCCGCCCCGGAGAACGTGAGCACGCCGCTCGTGGCGCTGTAAGCCGCGGACACACCGCCCGGCAGCGTGCCCGTATACGCCAGCACATCCCCGGATGCGAAGTTCGAATCTACGGTGACCTTGAACCCTGCGATACTACCGCCGGCGACCGTCAGATTGGGGTCAATGACGGTGGCCGGGCCGCTGGTGACGAACGCGGCGCTCCCGTCCGAGGTCGTGATGCTCTCGCTTGACGCCGTGGTGAAGTAGACTTCATTGCCGTAGGCCGTGTCGGCGGCGTTGGTGGCGTACGCTCGGACGTAATACCGCGTGCCCGGCGTGAGGCCGGTCAGACCGCTCGTGAATCCCCCGATGCCCGTGCCGTCGACGGTGTTGGGATCGGCGATCGTTGGATGGACCGACGTGCTCCAGCACACGCCGCGCGCACTGACTGTTGCCCCGCCGTCATCGGTCACGTTTCCGCCGCAGGTCGCCGTTATGGTCGTGATCCCCGACACGGCCGTCGTGGTGACGGTGGGCGCGACGGGCGGTGCCGCCGTGTAGATATAGTTGCCGCTGATCGCGGCTGCCAGCCTCGTACCGTTGCTGGATGCCGCCATGCGATACCAGCACCGCGAGCCGGCAGCCGTCTGTTCCGTCCACGCAGTCCCGGAGTCCGTCGAGTTGTAGGCGTAGCCGCTGCAAACTCCAGCCGCCAGCTTGCTGCCGTCGGCGGATGAGGCAACGTTGTACCAGTCATGCAATGCGGAGCCGGTCTGTTCGGTCCAGTTGGTTCCGGCGTCGATCGACGTGAAGATGTGCATGCTGGCGCCACAGGCAGCCAGCTCGATACCATCGCTGGAAGCGGCGATGCCGTACCAGTTCCCTGCCCCGGCGGCCGTGTGGGTGGCCCAGGTAGCTCCGGAGTCTGTGGACGTGTAGATGTACCCGCCGCCGTCGGTACAGGCGGCCACCTTCGTACCGTCGCTGGACATGGCGATGCTGGACCAGCAGTGCGAGCCGGAGGCCGTTTGTTCAGTCCAATTCGCGCCCGAATCCGCCGACGTGTAGATGTATCCGCTGCAAACCCCGGCCGCGAGCTTGGTTCCATCGCTGGAGGAGGCGATGCTGTACCAGTTTCGCGACCCGGCGGACGTCTGCGCCGCCCAGTTGACCCCGGAATCGGCGGAGGTGTAGATGTAGCCGCCCCACACTACTGCGGCCAGTTTCGTGCCGTCGCTGGAACAGGCGATGCCTTGCCAACTCCGCGGCCCGGGCCCGGTTCGTTCCGTCCACGTCGCCCCGTAGTCTGTGGACGTGTAGATGTACCCGCCAGAGGCCACGGCTGCCAGCTCCGCGCCGCTGCTGGACGACGCGATGCCGAACCAGCTTCGAGACCCGGCGGTCGTCCGGGCGGTCCACGAGTACCCTGTGACCGCCATCGAGCTGCCGGTGATGATCGTCTTCTGTTCGCCATAGGACGTGCCTATGCCGTTCGTGGCGTAGGCGCGGAAGTAGTAGTGCGTGTTCTCGGCGAGCAACGTGGCGTTGCTGGTGAACGTGCCGGTCCCGGAACCGTCCGTGGTATGGCTGTCGGTCGCAACCGGCGAACCGGCGGTGTTCCAGCAAATGCCTCGGCCGATGACGGCGCTGCCGCCGTCGCTGGTCACGTTTCCTCCGGCGTCGAAGCCAGTCGTGCCGCTTAGCGTGGCGGAGGTCGTCGTCACGACGGGAGCGTCGACACGTTCCAGGGCACCGATATCAACATGCGGCGGTAGGAGCCGGACGTACGGCGAGCCGCGTTGATCGTAGCTCAGGCCGCTGGCGGCGGAATCGTCGCCGGCATTCACCGCCGGACTTGCGGTCTGCGGAAGCAGGCTCTGGGTCGGTCCGCCGTTGCTGGCCAGCGAGCCCAGCAGCGGGTCGCCCGTAAGCGTTCCTGTGAGATTGAAGGTGCAGCCACTGCCGTTGTACGTGCGCACAATGTTGTTGACTCCGGTCAACGTGGCGGCGTGGCCGCCAAGATCAGGCGCCGCAGTATTGAACGTGCTGACGGCGCCGGTGTACGGGCAGACGATGTTGTTGACTCCGGTAAACGTGGCGGCGTAGCCGCTAAGATCAGGGATTCCCGTGTCGGCCTGCCCGAGAATGCTGTTGTTGATTGTGTGAGTCGTGCCGTAGTAGGCATAGAAGTCGCGACCCGCAATGGCGGCCGTGTTTGCGGAAAGCGTGGTATTCAGCAGAGTGACGGTGCCATAGTAGCTGAAAATGGCACCGCCCAGCCCCTGCCCCGACTCGTTGCCGCTTCCTCCGGCTGCGCCGTTGGCGGTAAATGTAGAGTTCGTGACATTCACCGTGCCGTTCTCGTTGAAGATGGCGCCACCCATGCCGGCGCCACCGCCGCCGTAGTAAAGGCCCGCGCCGCCGCCGAACGCGCTGCTGCCCCCATAGCCGACGTTGCCGCCGCCGCCACCGCCGCCGCCGAAACCGGCGTTTCCCCCGTAGCCGGTGTAGCTGGCCCCGCCGCCGCCCCCGGCGGCCCAACCGCCGCTTCCGGCGTTGCTCCAGGAGCCGGCGCCACCGCCGCCACCGCCCACGGCGTGGCCCGAACCGCCGACGCAGGCGAAGCCAGCACCGCCGCCACCGCCGCCCCGTCCGGCCGCGGCGCTTCCGGGGAAGCCTGTATCCCCACCTTGTCCGCCTGCCGTGCCGCCGCCGGCGCCGCCTATATAGATCGTGCCATTGCCGCCGTTCTCACCGCCATTCGCCCCGCCGCCACCACCACCGGCGCCATGTGTGCTGCCATCTGACCCGGCATTGCCGCCGTTGCCGCCGGTTCCGCCGCCGCCGCCACCGGAATAGGACGCACCCGTGCCGCCATTGCCGTACCAGCCGCCGCCACCACCACCCGGGCCGCCGCCATACCGTCCGTATGCACCGGCGCCGCCGTAGGCACTGTTGTTCCGGAATAGGCAATTGCGCACAGTCAGTGTACCGGTGTTGTAGATGGCTCCGCCCATGCCCGCGCCGCCGCCGCCACCCGCGCCGCCGCTTCCACCGGCGCCTCCCTGCGCGGAACCGCTGGCGAAGGTGAGGCTGTCCACGGTCAGGCTGCCGGTTACGTTGAAGAAACGCAGGCTTCCGCTGCCCCGCGCAATTGTCACGCCACCGCTCGGACCGGTGATCGTGAGATCGCACGTCACGACCATCGCCGCCGGGCCGTACGTGTAGTCGCTCGCTGCGGTGTACGAGATCGTCCCGCTCAGCCCGCTCTGAAACACGATGGCGTGCGTTCCGCCCGCGGCGTTGGCGGCGTCAACCGCGGCGCGCAACGAATCCGCGCCGGTCTCGCCCAGATTCAATACCGTATACGTTGTCGCCCGCGCCGCGGGTCCGCCGACGGCCAGTACAACTGTCACGGTGATCGCCGCAACAGACGGCCCGCTGTGATTCAGCCTTCGGCTCACGGTCGTGCTCCTGTCCGTCATGCCACGGTTCCCGAACCGCCTCATTGTTGCGGAAGTGGTCGCCACGCCCTCCGTTTCTGGCGACAGAGGGGTGTGGTTCGCAGGGCGTCAGCGACGAAGTCGCCCACAGATGGGCAACGCTACACGCAACAGAGGGTCGAAACCCGCAGCGCGCTGCCGACTGTGCCGCGCGATCGCAACCCACCTACTCCTGTCGGTCGGGTCGTCGCGCCGCTGGATGAATCCGCGGGGGGCAGAATTGCCTAATATGGTCCGCACCAGCGCGGGCTCGGGGCCCGGCGCGCCCTGGCGTGCAATGGGCCGATCGCGCTGACGCCGGTACTACAGACACTCGGAATCTTCGCGCGGCGCGCCGATTCTCCGGCCGGCTACGGCCGAGACGAGGGGTCGGCCGTCATTCCGAGTCACGGACGAAGTCCGCGCCCGCGAAGCCGCGCACCATCGCCTCGTGGGCGACTTTCCACCCGGGAAGGGCGATGGTACGCTGCCTCGTGCGCGATCGGCGTGCGGCGTTGTCCGCGAGGAGCAACATGAGAGCAAACGGCACCGTCTTCAGTTTCAAGAGCGGCGACAAGGGCCCCCTGTCGGGCGACGTTCTGCTGATACCGCTGGTGGCCAAGCCCCAACCGCCGTTGGAGCTGGTGGCGCGCGTGGACAAGCTCTGCAATGACACGGTCTCGGAGCTGCTGACCGTCAAGGCCCTGCGCGAGGAGGTCGGACATCTTTGCCACACGACCCACTCCGGCCCCTGTCCACGCATCGTGCTCGTCAGCCTGGGCGACGCGGAGAAGCTGAACGCCAACGAGATTCGCACCGCGGCGGCTGCGGCCGCGCGCTGGCTGGCAACCGAGCGGCTGACAACCGCCACGCTCTGGATCGACGGGCTGACCGCGACGGAGGTCGAGCAGTCCGTCGCCGAGTGGGCGCTGGGCATGGCCCTCGGCGGCTTTCGCTTCCTGGCCCACAAGGAGCCGGACGAGAAGGTGCCGGCCAGGATCCAGATCCTCCTCCGAGCGCGCGAGCCCGGCCAGGTGGACCGTGTTCTGCCCGAAGTGCGGAATGCGGCGTTGCTCGCGGACGCGGTGAACTACGCCCGCTCTCTGGCCCACGAGCCGGCCAACGTCATCAACCCCGGCACGCTGGCTGACCGGGCCCGCGAGCTCGCCCGTGCCGCCAAGCTCAAGTGCACCGTCCTCACGGCTCCACAGCTCAAGAAGCTCGGCATGAACGGGCTGCTGATGGTTGGCCAGGGCGCCGCGCACGCCTCGTGCCTGATCCAGCTCGAATACCACGGCGCCCCGCGGGCACAGAACACGACCGTCCTCGTCGGCAAGGCGATCACTTTCGACACCGGCGGCTACTCGATCAAGCCCGCGGCCGGCCTCGAGGGGCTCAAGTTCGACAAGTGCGGCGGCGCGGCCGTGCTCGGCATCCTGAAGGCCGCCGCCGCGCTCAAGCTGAAGTGCAACCTCGTCGGGCTGGTGGCGGCGGCCGAGAACGCCATCTCGGACACCGCCTATCGCCCCGGCGACATCATCCACATGATGAGCGGCAAGACGGTCGAGGTCGTGAGCACGGACGCCGAGGGGCGGCTCATTCTCGCCGATGCGCTGTGGTACGCGCAAGAGAAGCTGAAGCCGACCGTGCTGATCGACGTGGCGACATTGACCGGCGGCGTGGGCGTGGCGCTGGGCACGGTGGCGGCCGGTGTGCTCAGCAACGACGACGGCCTGGCGGGCGACCTCGGCGAGGCCGGGCGGCGCACCCACGAACGCCTGTGGCGGCTCCCGTTGTGGGACGACTACCGCGAGCTGATCAAGAGCACCGAGGCCGACCTCAAAAACGTGTCGGGCAAGCGCGAGGCGCACTGCATCGTCGGGGGCATTTTCCTCAAGGAGTTCATCAGGGCGGGCACGCCCTGGGCGCATCTCGACATCGCCGCCGTCGCCCATCTGGAGAACGGCAAGGGTCCGACCGGCAAGGGTGCAACGGGGTTCGGCGTGCGGCTGCTGGTCGAGTTTCTGCGGCAGCGCGGGGCGTGACGTCGAGCGGCCGGTCCGCACAGGCGCAGCTTGACACACGTGCGCGGGGGGGCTAGTTTCGCGCTGGGCGTGCACGCGAAAGGCGACGTATGGAAGTCCGCATGGACTTGGCGCAGATCCGCATCTCCGAGACACACGACCACCAGGTGATCGTGTTGCGGGAGCGGAGCGGCCCGCGCCTGCTCCAGATCGTCATCGGCCTGACCGAAGCGATCGCCATCGACCGCCGCGTCAAGAACTTTCAGCTCGAACGCCCCATGACGCACGACCTGCTCGGGAACATCATCGAGCAGTTGTCGGGCGAGCTCGAGAAGATCGTCATCAACGACCTCCAGAAGCACACGTTCTACGCCAAGCTCGTTATCCGGCACCACGGCGAGCTGGTCGAGGTCGACAGCCGCCCGTCGGACGCGATCGCCCTCGGCGTCGGCCACGACGTGCCCATCTACGTCGAAGAGCACGTGCTGAAGGAGGCCGCGACGCAGTAGCGGCCGGGGAGCCCGTCCGGTGCGAATCCTCGTGCTAGCAGCGTTCGCCGGGGGTTTGGTCCTGTGCGGCGCGGGCGGCTGCACGTGGCTGTCGTACCTGGGGACGACCGAGCAGGGCCAGGAGTTCGGGAAGGTCTTCTTCGTCGGCGGGGCCGGCGCGCTCGGTAACGTCGTCGGCACGTTCGACGTGCCGCGCGGGCTACGGGCTGCGGGCTACAAAGGCGCGATCGAGACCTTCGGCTGGCAAAGCATCGTCGGCGGCACGCTGCGCGACCAGATGGACCGCAACCGCAATCACAGCGAAGCCCGCCGCCTGGCGAAACGCATCCAAGATTACCTGGACCATCATCGCGGGCGCAGCGTGAACGTCATCGCGCTCTCCGCGGGCACCGGGATCGCGACCTGGGCCCTGGAGGCCCTGCCCCCCGCCTACTCGGTAGAGACGGCGGTGTTCTTGAGCAGCTCGCTCTCGCGTGAGTACGACCTGAGCGACGCTCTACGGCGCGTCAACCGCCGCCTGCACGTGTTCTATTCGGAGCGCGACCCGGTGTTGCGCTACATGCTGCCTGTCGCGGGTTCCGTCGATCGCGAGTTCTTGTCGCAGAATATCGTGGGACTCCGCGGCGTGGCCGTCCCCGCGAACGCACCGCCGGCGACGGCGGACCTGTATCGGTTGCGCGTCCGCAACCACCCGTACCAGGACGCGTATGCGGAGTACGGCTACTTCGGCATGCACGCCGACAGCGTGTCAGCCAGCTTCATCCAGCACGTGGTCACCCCGCTAATCTTACGTGGCGACGACGGCGGCAATCCGCCCGAACCGTAGCCGGGCGTCGTCATGCGCCGTCCGCCGAGCGGTCTACGGGCTGCCGATTTTGCCGTTCACGATCGCCAGGATCTCCTGCTCCTTGGCGATTGCCTGCCGCTCCAGTTCGGCCCCGCGCGCGACGATGTCCGCGACGAACGCCTTGTCATCCAATCCGGCGCAGTTGATCTTGACGTTCAGATACGCGCCCCTCACGGCGGAGCACGCCGCGAGCGCCCCGACGCCGGCGTCGGAGACCGAGTTCGGGTTGCCGACCTCCGCCATCGCCTTGATTACGTCCATCGTCGCCAGCGCCGTTTCCATCACCTGGAACGGAATCTCGATCGCGTGCCGCGTCGCCGCCTGCATCGCCGCGTGTCGCGCGGCCTTCTCCGCCTCGCTGCCCTTCGGCAGGCTCATGGCATCCATGATCTTGTTGAACGCCGCCGTGTCTTCGTCGATCAGCCGCAGCAGCGCGACGTAGTGCGCCTTGCCCTGCTCCGCCCAGTCGGAAAACTCGACCCACCGGTCGTCCCAGCCGCGTTTGTGCGATGATAGGTTCGCGACCATCGTCGCCAGCGCCGCCCCCAACGCCCCCAGCGCCGCGGAGATGGACCCGCCGCCTGGCGCCGGCGACTCGGACGCCGTCTCCTCGACGAAGCCCTCCAGCGTCAAATCGACGAGCCGCTTCGCCTTACCCCGCCGGGCCGCGATCGCGTACTCGATGATCTTCTCCTCCGGCTTGAACGGATACAGGTCGTTTAGCCCGAGTGTCTTGACCGCGATCTTGATCAGGTCTTTGTCCGACACGCCCGTCGAGCGGTGCTGCTTCTTCAGGAAATACCGCCCGGCGTCGAGCAGCGTGCGCAGCGGCATCAGCCCCACCAGTTCCGACCCCGTTACCCGCACGCCCCGCGCCTCCGCCTTCTTGCAGCACTCGTCGAACGCGACGTGCAGCGGCGTGACGCCGAGGTTGGTCAGGTTGATCGACACCTGCGCGATGCCGTACTCCTCGATGAACCAGCCAATGGCCTTGACGCACTTGAGCGTGCCGGGGAGCCAGACGGGGTGGCCGTGCTCGTCGCGGACGATGTGGCCGGTCGCGGGGTCGCGCTTCTCGCGGCCCTTCTCGCGGATGTCGAAGGCGATCGCGTTGGCCCGCCGCGTCGAGGTCGTGTTCAGGTTGACGTTGTACGCGACCAGGAAATCGCGGGCGCCGACGGCCGTCGCGCCGCTGCGGGCATTGAACGTCACCGGCCCGAAGTCGGGTTTGTGCTCGGGTTTCTTCAGTCGGTCAGGCAGCGCCTCGTACTCGCCCTCACGCACCATCGCCAGGTTTCGCCGCTCCGGCTTGAGGGCGGCGTGTTCGTAGCAGTAGATCGTCAGGCCAATCTCGTCGGCCAGTCGCTGCGCGAGCTTGTGCGCCCAACCGACCGTCTCCTCCATCGTCATGTTCGCGACCGGCACCAGCGGGCATACGTCCATCGCCCCGAACCGCGGGTGCTCGCCTTTGTGCTTGCGCATGTCGATCAACTCGGCCGCCTTGCGGGCCGCGCGGACCGCGGCCTCGAGCACCGGCTCCGGCGGCCCGACGAACGTGACGACCGTGCGGTTGGTCGCTTGGCCGGGGTCGACATCGAGCAGCCATACGCCGTCGACGGTCTCGATCTGGTCCGTGATCTGCCGGATGAGGGCGGGGTCGCGGCCCTCGCTGAAATTCGGCACGCACTCAAGCAATGGTCCGTTCATCAACTCGCTCTCTCCAACTCGCGCGCAAGGGAGGCTCACGCCCTGCCGCGCGGACATTCGGCACACCCCGGCTTCACATCTACGCCGGCGGTTCGGCCGGCTCCTCCTGTTGCGCCACCTCCAGCACCGGCGGCGGGGCCTCGTACTTCGGCAGCTTCGGTTCCGGCACGGCCTCGAGCAGCTTGCGGACGATCTGCACCGAGTCGAGCCCCTGCGCCTGGGCCGCGAAGTTGCACGCGATGCGGTGCCGCAGCACGGGCACCGCGACGTTGCGGACGTCATCGAGGCTGACGCTGTACCGGCCGTCCATTGCGGCGAACGCCTTGCCGCCCCAGATCAGGAACTGGCCGGCGCGCGGCCCCGCGCCCCAGTCCACGTACTTCTTGATGAACTCCGGGGCGCTCGGATCGGTCGGCCGCGACGCCCGCACCACGCGGGCCGCGTAGTCGATCACGTATTCCGTGGCCGGAATGGCGGCGATGAGCTTCTGCATGTTGAGCACGCGCGTCGCGTTCAGCACCTTCCGCATCGCCGGCTCGGCAGTCTGCGCGGTGCGGGCGAGGATCTGCTGCTCCTCCTCCAGGCTCGGGTAGTCCACCCAGATGTTAAACATGAAGCGGTCGAGCTGGGCCTCCGGCAACGGGTACGTCCCCTCCTGCTCAATCGGGTTCTGCGTCGCGATGACGAAGAACGGGTTGGGCAACGGGTACGTCTCCCCGGCCGCAGTCACCTCGCGCTCCTGCATCGCCTGGAGCAGCGCCGCCTGCGTTTTCGGCGGGGCCCGGTTGATCTCGTCCGCCAGCACGATGTTCCCGAAGATGGGTCCCTTGACGAAGCGGAACCCGCGCCGGCCGTCCGGCAGCTCGTCGATCACTTCCGTGCCGGTGATGTCGGAGGGCATCAGGTCGGGCGTAAACTGAATGCGACGGAAGTCCAGCGACGTGATGCGGGCGAGCGATGAGACCATCAGGGTTTTTGCCAGCCCGGGCACGCCGACGAGCAGACAATGCCCGCGGGCCATGACGGCCGCGAGCATCTGCTCGATCACGGACTTCTGGCCGACAATCGCCTGCCCCAACTCCTGCGTGATGGTGCTCTTGGAGGCGGCGAAGCGGTCCAGCAGCGTCGCGAAGGTCTCCTTGGCCATGATGGGAACTAAGAATACCGAGTAGCGCGCGGGGAGTTAAGGGCGCGGCCAGTGTGCAATTCGCCATTCGCTATTCGCCATTCGCAATTCCCCGCGGCAGCCGCCCCTCGTCGTACGCCCGCTCCAGCCGCTCGTACGCCGCGCTGTAGGCCACGAACCGCACTTGGTATTCCAGCCGGTCGGCTTCGGCGAGCGCTTTGTCGGGGTGCCAGCGGCGGGCCGCGTCACGCCAAGCCCGCTTCAGCTCGTCCCGGGTAGCGCTCTCGGGCAGGCCGAACAGGGCGAGCGCGTCAGCCTCGGGCAGCCGGGCCGCCTGCCGCTGCACACCCTCCGCGACCGCCGCCTGCTCCGCCGCGTCCGCGGAATCACGCAGCCACTCCCAATCCCACACGTCCGGGAGCAGCGCCCCCAAGCTCGACCCGACCACCGTCATAAACCGCGTAAACGGCTTGCCGCGCAAGCGCAACAGCCCGTCCAGCAGCAACCCGGCGCCCGCGGCGGCGGTTCCGGCAACGCGCGCACTCTTCTTGCGCTGCACCGCCCGCTGGTCGCGCAGGAGCGGGCCCACATCCTCCTGCCACACCCGGCGGAGGAAGCGACGGAACGCCTCGGTTTCATTCGCAGCAGACGGCATAAGGGCCTCTCGGAGGCACGAATTGCGGCGAGCCGTCGCCCGCCGCCCGTGAATCGTTTATATCATGCGTCGGCATGTTGGCCCAGCTTGACGTGTCTGGTTTGGCGTACCCACTCGCCGGGGCGGCGTCCATCGCCATCCTGCTCCTGGCGCTACTGGGGCGCTACCGGCTCCCGTTGGGCGTCAGCGAGGCGTGGTTCGTCGGGGCCCTCAGCGGGGCGCTGCTGCTCAGTCAGGCAACCTTGCGCGGCGCGACGGAGGGCTTCGTGCTGGGCATTAGTCTGGCCGGGCTTGCCATATTGTGGGTCATCGTCGCGGTGTGGATTGAGCGCGCCCCCGCGGCGGAGGCCGCAGCGGATCTAGTGAACCGCCATGTCGCGCGGTGCGGACTGGCCCGCCATGCCGCGGCTCTCGCGGGCCTGCTGGCGATCCCGGCGCTGACGATATACGGCGCGCCGCTCGATCCGCCGGCCCTGCAAGTCGTGCTGGGGATGCTGCTGGTTGCGGCAGGCGGCCTGTATTTTTGGCGGCGCGATGCGCTCGCCCGGCACGCCGCCATCGCACTGGCCGTCCTTTTGCTGGTCAGCACCGCGCGGGCGTTGCCGGCAGCACTTGGGACGAGAGCAGTGCCTTCCGCGTTCGCTCTGTTGCTCGCTGGCGGCGTCAGCCTGGCCGTCGCGATCGCGACGATCCTCGCCGACTGGCGGCTGCGCACACACCTGTCGCGGACCGCGCCGGAAGGGCTGGCCGCTCCCCCGCCCAAACACCGCCACGCGAGCACGCTGGTCGTCGTGCTCGGCGTGCTGGTTGGCGTCGGCGGGCTCCTGCGGTCAGACGCGGTCACCACGCCGGTGGCCGTCGGCTTGGCGGCCATCGCCGTGTCGGCTGTCGGCCATCGGCGGCGGTCAAATGCACTTGGCGAGTTGGGCTTGGCGCTGACGGCCGCGACCGCCTACACCGTGCCGGGCGCGTGGCTGCCACGATCCGCGGCGAATGGTCTGTTCGGCTGTGCGCTGGCGGGCGTGTGGATGCTCTGGCTGGCGCGGTTCTGGCACCAGCAGCTTAACCAGGAAAAACCCTGGACGACCGCGGGGCGCCTGATCCCGCTTGCCCGGCAGCTCAGCCACACCCTGGCCGGCGCCGAAGTGCTGATGGCAGGCCTGTTGATCGTCCTGCCGGCCACCCCGCGCGACCCACATCCGTGGCTCGCGCTGGTCACCCTGCTGTTCATGTTGCTCCATTGGACCATGCTCGTGCGCGACGCGGCCGTGCGGCACGCGCCGGCCAGCGCCCTGGCCGCGTGTGCCGTTCTCGTCGCCGCACTCAGCCCCGCACACTTCCTCGCGGCCAGTTATGGCGTGCCCCTGACGCCAGAGCTGCTTCTGACACTGGCCGCGCTGGCGCTGGCCCTGCGAGTCAGCCGGCGTGGCGAGTCACCGGCGGCGGCGTATGCGTACAACGCGTATCTTGGCGGCCTGCTCCCGCTCGCGATGTTCTACGACATCGTGCTCAGCGACACTGCATCCGCGCATCCCGCGCTGACGATCGCAGCCGGCGCCGGGCTGCTCCTGGCCATCGGTTGGCGCTGGGGTATCGGGCATTGGGGTTCGAGTCCCGCTTGTTCGGCGGCGAGGGGTTCCTATAATGGTGCGGCATAGGTTCAGGTAACCCGTTGGCACACCGTCGCGGCTCCCTCAGGGCTAGTGAGCAGGCGGTCAGCGATCGCGGCAGCGAGTGGAGGCCACCATGGCGGAAAATGAGGTCGAGCTTCGCAGAATCGCGTGGTCGCAGACGTTTCCCTTCGTGCGGCTGTTCCGAACGCTCGGGCTGGCGCTCGACTTCAAGCGCCTGACGCTGGCACTGGCCGGCGTCGTCCTCGCCTACCTTGGCGGCCGGATCCTGGACTCGATCTGGATACGCAGTGGGGCGGGCGTGACCGTGCTGGAGTCTCCCGGCCACATTCAGACGGAGGTCGAGGCCTACAGCAAGCTGCCCGCAGCGCAGTTCAACGAATGGCGGCAGGCCGCCGCCACGCTCCGTGACGAGGCGCGCGTCCGCGTGCTCGTGCTGGCGGGCAAGGCGGCCGACCCACCGGATGCACAGCGGAGGCTCGCCTCGTCCAGGGTGCGCTCCCTGGTCATGGACGCGAAGTACAAGGAGTCCCTCCGCGACGCCCGCAAGCTCGTCACCGAGCGCTTGAAGGCCGGCCTGGAGGTGATTGCCAAGGACAAGGACCTATCGCGCAGCGATCGGGCCAGCCGGCGAGCGGCGCTCATCGGCGCAGCCGATAGCCTGCGGCTGCTGCTGGACGACGGGTGCCGCGTTTGGGTGAGCCCGCCGCCCGATTCCGTGGCCGCCATGAGCTTGCTGCTGGCCGCCGACCCGAGCGTGGAGGCTGGCCAGCTAAGCAAGGACCGCAGGGACTTGCAGACGGTGACGAACGTGCAGCACGGCTTGGCGCAGTGCGAGCGCCTCGAGCCCCGTGGTCCGTTCCGCGGCCTGCTGGGCTTCGAAACGCACTGCTTCGCCGCCGCCATCGAGGGCGTATGTGCCGGGCGCTGGGGGTTTGCCGAGGGCGCGGCCGATGCCAACCCCGCGCTGGTGAGCAGCATCGCCTCCGCGGGCCGCGGGGTGGTGTGGTTGGTCACGCACCGGCTGTGTTTCTCCGCGCTGTTCGGCCTGTGGCTGCTCGTCGTGTTCGGATATTTCGGCGGGGCGGTGTGCCGCAGCGCGGCGGTGCAGTCGGCCCGCGACGAGGGCATTCCGCTGAGCGAGGCCCTGCGCTTCGCACGTGAGAAGTTCAGCGGCTTTCTGCTCGCACCGCTCATGCCGCTGAGCTTCTTCATCGTGATCGGCGTGCTCATCTTCCTGGGCGGGCTGGTCGGCGCCATCCCGTGGATCGGCGAGTTGTTCGCCGGCGTGTTCTACCCGTTGACCCTGCTGGGCGGGTTCGCGCTGGCCGTGATCCTCCTGGCCGTCGTGCTCGGCTTCCACCTCATGTGGCCGACGATCGCGGTCGAGGGCTCCGACGGCTTCGATGCCCTGTCGCGGGCGTGCAGCTACGTCGGCAGCCGCATCTGGCACTGCGGGTTCTACTCGGCGGTGCTGCTGCTCTACGGCGGCGTGTCCTTCGTGCTGGTGCGGCTGGTCGGGACGCTCACGTTGAAGCTCGCCCACACTGCGACGAAGGCCGGGATGAACCTGGCCAGCAGCGGGGCCACCGACGGCGTCGGCAAGCTCGACGCCATCTGGCAGATGCCGGCCTGGTCGGATCTCTCGCTGCTGCCCGCGACCGGCGACATACCTTTCTGGGGCACGTTCCACAACGCCCCGCTCGACGGGACCGAGACCATCGCGCTGTTCTTTTTCCGCCTGTGGGTGTACCTGGTGGTCGGCGTCGTCGGCGCGTTCGTCGTGAACTTCTTCTTCTGCGGCAGCACGCAGATGTACTACCTCCTGCGGCGCGAAGTTGATGCGACGGACTGGGAAGAGGTCTATTACGAGGAGCCGGAACCGGAGTTACCGTCCGTGCCCGAGCCCGCGGCTGTCCCGGTGGAGCCGGAATCGTCCGCTCCGCCGCCGCCGGCCGATCAACCGCCCGAGCCGCCGCCGGGCTAGGCATGGCCTCCGGTCCATCGAACCCAAGGCCTGCGGACGATCGCGCCAAGCCCCGGCCGAATCTGTCGTCCGGCGACGCGCTTGAAGCTCTACGTAAGCTGAGCCAGGTCCGGTGGGCTGGCAGGGCAATCGGCGCCGGGATTGCTGCCGCACGCGACGCCGTGGCACGCGTGCTGATCCGCGTTGGCGTTACACCGAACGCGCTCACTCTGGTCGGGTTCGCGATCACCTGCGGGGCGGCGTACTGCCTGGCACGCGGGGCCGGCCAGCAGGTCCCCTATTTCCACTACGTGCGCGCCGGACCGGTCGGCTGGTGGCCGATCTGGACGCTGGCGCTCCTGTTCCTGGCCGCCGCGTGCGACATGCTCGACGGCGCGGTGGCCCGCCTCGGGAACCTGAAGACGCGCTCGGGGGCGATCCTGGACTCGACCGTCGATCGATTCAGCGACATGGCGCTGTATATCGGCTGCCTGCTGTACTTCGCGTTGCACGATCCGCCGAACATCACCTACCAATTGCTCGCCGTGCTCAGCCTGTGCAGCGCCGTGCTGATCAGCTACATCAAGGCTCGCGCCGAGAACGTGATCGAGGACTGCACGGTGGGCTTTTGGCTCCGCGGCGAACGGTTCGCCGGCCTGATGATCGCCTGCTCCTGCGGGCACGTCTCGACGTACCTGTGGCAGATGTCGATCTCGTGCATGTTCACCGTCTGGCGGCGAATCAGCTACGCGTACCGGGTGCTGAGCGCCGAGGATCGCGGCCGGCCGCTGCCGCCGCGGGGGCCGGCGCCGGGCTGGTTCGGGACTTTTCAGTGGTGGCGGTACCCGCGCGGGTCGACCGCGCACGACGTAGTGACGGGCGCGCATATCCTGTTCATCATTATCGCCCCCTGCATCTGGCCGAGCCTGATGGCCGTCGGCGCGTGGGGCGATCCGTTGCGACGCTGGCTTGGGTGGTAGAGGGTCGGAAACCGCACTTGCTCACGGGCCACGCTACAATCGCGCGTACGCGTCCGGGCCGCATCGGGCGTACGTTGCAGATAGGGTGTGCGCACGTGAATCACGGCAGACGTTGTCGTCTTGGGACCATGCCATGAGTGAGTTGTCTGAAAACGTTCTGGATGCGATTGGCCGAACGCCGCTGGTGCGTCTGCGCTGCGTCGCCGAGCGGTCCCCGTGCCCGGTGTACGGCAAGGCCGAGTTCATCAATCCGGGCGGCAGCATCAAGGACCGCATCGCCCGCGCGATGGTCGAGCAGGCCGAACGCGACGGCCTCATCCAACCCGGCGTCTCCACCATCATCGAAGCCACCGCCGGCAACACCGGCGTCGGCCTGGCCCTCACCGCCGCCGTCAAGGGCTACCGCTGCATCTTCGTCCTACCCGACAAGATGAGCGCCGAGAAGCTCGACCTGCTCCGGGCATACGGCGCGGAGGTCGTCATCGTCCCCACCAACGTCCCGCCCGATTCGCCTGAGAGCTACAACGGCGTCGCGGACCGGCTACTCAACGAGATCCCGCGCGCCTGGCGACCCAACCAGTTCGGCAACCTAGCCAATCCCGACGTCCACTACCGCACCACCGGCCCCGAAATCTGGGAGCAGACGGCCGGCCGCGTCACCTGCTTCGTTGCCGGCATCGGCACCGGCGGCACGATCTCCGGCGTCGGCCGCTACTTGAAAGAGCGCAATCCGCAGGTCCGCATCGTGGGGGCCGATCCCGACGGCTCCGTGCTCTCGGGCGGCACGCCGAAGTCGTGGAAGGTCGAAGGCATCGGCGAGGATTACGTGCCGAAGACGTTCAACAGCCAGATGGTCGACGACTGGGTGCGCGTGACCGATGCGGAGTCGTTCGCCGCCGCACGCCAGCTTGCCCGGCGCGAAGGTCTGCTCGTCGGGGGGTCCAGCGGCACGGCGGTCGCGGCGGCGCTGCGGTATGCCGAGCGGCTGACGCCGAACGACCTCGTCGTCGCGATCCTGCCGGACACCGGACGGAACTACCTGAGCAAGTTCTACAACGACGAGTGGCTCCGGCTCAACGGCTTCGCCGACACGCCGGCTCGGCGGGCCACGGCGGCGGACGTGCTCGAAATGCAGGGGCAGCGCAAGCTGCTGGCGTTGACGCCGGAGCACACCGTTCAGGATGCCGTGGCCCTCTGCCGCGTGCAGGCAATCTCGCAGATCCCGATCATCGAGGGCGACCGCTCCGTGGGCAGCATTCAGGAAGTGACGCTCGCGCGCTTGCTCCACGACGGGCCCGCGCCGGAAGACGTGAAGCTCCGCGGCGTCATGGCGCGCCCGCTGCTGGAAGTGGACGCTACGATCGCGCTCGACGAGGTGTACCGCCTGCTGATGGCCGGCCACACGGGCGTGCTCGTGCGGCGCGGCGGCCGGATCGCGGGAATCATCACGCGGATCGACCTCGTCGAATACTGGGATCGACCGCCGGCGTCCGCAGCGGATTCCGCCACCACCCAGACCACAACCTGAGGACGTGCCAGTCATGCGCTTCTCGACGAAGGCGATTCATGTCGGCCAGGCCCCGGAGCCTGCCACCGGCGCGACGGTGCCGCCGATTCATGTGACCAGCACCTACACGCAAGCCGCCCCGGGTGTGCACAAGGGATTCGAGTACTCCCGAACGGACAACCCAACTCGCCAGAATCTGGAGGAGTGCCTCGCGGCGCTAGAAGGTGGCGCGGTGGCCGCCGCGTTCGCCTCGGGTCTCGCCGCGACGAGCGCGGTGGTCGGCGCGCTGCTCCGCCCGGGCGATTCGGTCGTCGCGTACAGCGATCTTTACGGCGGCACGTACCGGCTGTTCGAGCAGGTCTTCAAGCCGTGGGGACTCGTGCCACGCTACACGGACAGCACGGACCCCGTTGCGATTGCCGACCTCGTCGACCACACGACCAAGCTCGTGTGGATCGAGACGCCGACGAACCCCATGTTGCGGCTGCTCGACATTGCGGCGGTCGCACGGGCGGTGCGCGAGAAAGAGGCACCGCTCAAGAGCGGTGGCACGTCCGAGATTCTGCTCGCCGTGGACAATACGTTTGCGACGCCGGCGTTGCAGCAACCGCTCGCACTGGGGGCCGATCTCGTCATCCACAGCACGACGAAGTACATGGGTGGGCACAGCGACGTCATCGGCGGCGCGGTCGTCACGACCCGCACCGAAACGCTGACGCCGATTCGGTTCTACCAGAACGCGGCCGGCGGCGTGCCGGGGCCGTTCGACTGCTTCCTGGTTCACCGCGGCCTCAAGACGCTCGACGTCCGCATGAGGCGGCACTGCGAGAACGCGCTGCGCGTCGCCGAGTGGGCCGCGCGGCAAACCGCGTTCGAGCACGTCATCTACCCCGGCCTGCCGTCGCACCCCCAACACGAATTGGCCCGCCGCCAGATGGGCGGCTTCGGCGGGATGGTCACGTGCGTGCTCGCCGGCGGGCTCGACGCCGCCCGGCGGTTCCTGTCGGCCACGAAGTTGTTCGCCTGCGCCGAGAGTCTCGGCGGCGTGGAGTCGCTGATCAACCACCCGGCGACCATGACACATGCGTCGATGCCGCGCGCCGTGCGCGAACGAGTCGGCATCGTCGACGGCCTGGTCCGGCTCAGCGTCGGCCTCGAGGACGCGGACGACTTGATCGAGGATCTGGCCGCGGCGCTGGTACGCCATTGACCCGGGCCGCGGGTCAGCGCGCCTTCTTGCCCGAAGCGGGCTTCGTTCTGGAACCAGACCTCGACCATCTGGCTGGCGTGTTCGTCGCGAACTGTCTCGACAAAAGGCGGGCGCCGGGCCGCCAGCGCTGCGTCGCGACCGGGTCAATCGGGCGATGCGAAACCGATCGTGCTGCCTGGCTGGCCAACCCAAGCAGGCAGATCAACCCCCATTGCGCAACCTTGACCGGTTGCGAACTATGCGCAAGTTCCATTCGTGACGCGTATCACTTCTCGGCGGAGACCGGTTCGACCTTCCGCAGGGCCACAGCAGCGCCGAAGGCGGCGGCGATGTAGAGCACGCAATCGTAGGGCACGCGCAGGTGAGCTTGGCCCTGCGAGTTCACCGCGGTCATGGCTATCACCGACACCGCCACGGCGAATACCGTCAAGGTCAGCGGCCAAGCAGCTCGATCGCGCCGCCTGATCGCCCAGACCAGCGCCACCGACGCCAGCGAAATGACCGCGGCCGGCCAGACGAAGTAGTCGAGTGCCTTTAGCGCGAGGTGGTTCCAGAGGCGGTCGCGCAGAGAGATTGCAATCGACGCCATCCAGGGACCGGGCCACCACCGGAACGGCTCGCCGCCCATCGTTCGCCACAACTCCACGGGAAACGTGGCCAGGTAGCCCAGGAAGTGGTGCCGGAGGTTCTCGCGGGCGATGGCCCCCATCTGCCGGTAAAGAGCTACCTCGGCGTGGGTGTCCCCGGGGGGCAGTTCGGCGGTGAGCAAGCCGGCCACAGTCCAGGTCCGCTGATCTTTTGCGCTTAGCCCGTGGCTCTTCACGCGCTCGAGAACCCGCGCGCGCAGCTCTGGTTCAGCGGCGCCGGTGGGTGACAGATGCCAGGTGCGCGCGAAGAGGTTGGCATCCAGGCAGACCTGCATACTCGCGTACCCGCGCGTCCGGGCGCAATGCACGATCCAGGGCGCTGTGCCGGCGGCGACGATCAGCCCGGCCAGCGCGCCGCCGCCCAATGCGCGCAGGCGCCACCTGCGGTCCAGCAGCGCCGCCGCCAGCATCGTGGCGATAAACAAGCCCGTCTCCATGCGGATGTAGGCCAGTGCACACCCGGCAAGGCCAAGCCCCAGTGCATAGCGCCAACTCCGCGTCAGCAGGCGCAGACAAAGCCACGCGGAGAGCGGAATCAGGAATGTCGCGACCGCCTCGCGGAGGAGCCAGCCGCTGAAGAAAGCCACCCCCGGGCTCAGGCCGAACAGGGCCGCGGCGAGCAGCGCCAGCCCCCGTCGTCGCGGCCCTAGAATCTCGACGGCTAGCAGGTATGTCAGCCATACGCCAAGCGTGCTGAGGACGGACTGGATCAGCATCACCGGCAGTTGGCGCTCACCGAAAACGGCGTAGATTGCGGCCACAAAGGCGGGATATCCGGGTGGACGAAACGCGCTCGGAAACGTCCCGTTATGCAGGAGGCTCAGCGCCCACAGATGGTACCCCCGCGCATCGGACCATTCTACCGATATGGGCCAGAAGAGGGAAAACGCTACCCGGAGCGCAAGGGAGGCCAGCAGAATCACGATCAGCCACCCCCCGGCGCCAGAGAAGCGCCGGCGCTCGGCCGCCGTTACCGGGTCCTTGAACTCGCCCACAACTCCCTCCTGCGAGTGCATCGCTCGCGCACAGACACGTCAACGATCGACACGACACCAACGAGGCGAGTCTACAGAGAGCCTGCCGGCTTGACAAACCCTCACTCGGCCCCCAGCCGATCGAACGCGGGGTCCTATGTCCTCTCCATGCGCCACTCATGCGACGTTAGCGCCGGCGACACCCCGCTCGACTCCTCCCCGGCCGCCTCCGCCGGATACGCGAGCGGCTGGACGGAATCCGGGTACGCTCGCCGCAGGGCCGCGTGGACCAGGCCCAGGAAGAACGGGCTTGGAGACAAGGGCCGGCTGGTCAATTCGGGGTGTGCCTGCGTGCCCACGTAGTACGGATGCAGGCTTTCCCGCAGCTCGAGGATGTTCATGATCTCGGCGCGCGGCGACTTGCCGGAGAAGATCATGCCGCCGGCCTCCAGTTGCGGGAGGTAGCGGGGGTCCACCTCGTAGCGGTGGCGGAACCGCAGCCGCGTCCGCGCGCCGAACATGCGGGCCGCCAGCGTCCCGGGCTTGACGAGCACGTCCTGTCCGCCGAGGCGCATCGTGCCGCCGAGCCCTTCGATCTTCTTCTGCTCCGGCAGGAGGTCGATCACGGGATGGCGGCACTCGTTGTCGATCTCGGTCGAGTTCGCGTCCTCCAAGCCGCAAACGTCGCGCGCGAACTCGATCACGGCCATCTGGAACCCATAGCAGATTCCCAGGCAGGGTAGTTGCTGCGTGCGGGCATACTTCAGGCACGCAATCTTGCCCGTTGCCCCGCGCGTCCCGAAAGCACCGGGGACAATAATGCCGTGGATTTCCCGCAGCGCTTCCCCCGCCGTCTCTTCCGTCAGCTCCGATGTGTCGACCCAGCGGACCTGGACCTTGCACTCCAGATGCGCACCGGCGTGCTCCAGCGCTTTGAGAATGCTCGCGTACGCGTCGCGCACCGCGGTGTACTTGCCCGTGATGCCGATCGAGACCTGCCGCGTCGCGTTCCGCAGGCGGTTCAGGTACGCGCCCCACCGTTCGCGGGCCACCCGTTCCGCCTCCTCGTTCGCGCGCGGCGTTAATTCCAGCCACTCCATCACCGCCCGGTCGTAGCCCGCCCCGCGCAGCAGTTCCGGAATCAGGTACACGCTCTCGCAGTCGTGCATGCTGAAGACGCGTTCCGGCGGCACGTTTGAGAACAGCGCGATCTTCTCGCGCACCTTGCGCGTGACGGGCGACTGGGCCCGGCAGGCGATGATGTGCGGCTGGACGCCACATTCGAGTAGCCGGCGGATGCCGAGCTGGGCGGCCTTGCTTTTTTGTTCACCAAGGATGGGCGGCTCGAGCACGTAGGTCAGCGCGACGAAGCAGACGCTGTGCTGGCCCTCTTCGAAGGCGAGTTGCCGCATGGCCTCGATGAAGTGTGCGTTCTCGACGTCGCCGACGGTGCCGCCGATCTCGACGAACACGACGTCGGCTTTCGTCGCGATGGCCAGCTCGCGCAGGCGGTTCTTCACCTCGCCGGTGACGTGCGGGATCATCTGCACGTCGCGTCCGAGGTAGGCGCCCGTGCGTTCGCGCTCCAGCACGCGCCGATAAACCTGCCCGCTGGTCGCGAAGTTGAGGCGGCTGAGGTCCTGATCGAGCGCCCGCTCGTAGGTTCCCAGGTCCATGTCGCACTCGGTCCCGTCGTCGAGCACGAAGACCTCGCCGTGCCGGAACGGGTTAAGCGTGCCGGAGTCGATGTTGAGGTAGCCTTCGAGCTTGATCGGCGAGACGCGCAACCCCTTGTCCTGAACGCACTTGGCCAGCGACGAACTGAAGATCCCTTTGCCCAGCCCGCTCATCACCGTGCCAAACACGATGACAAACTTCGTCCGGCCGAGCTGGTAGCCCGCCGGCAACGGGAGATAGAACTCCGTCTCGCCGGATTGATCGCGGATCGAATTCAGTATGCCGTCACTGTCCATTTCACGCACCCGCGCCGCGCAGTCGGCAGCGCGCCACAAATTGATCGTAGTCCTGGGGCGTGTCGATCCCGCCGCACGCCCGCTCGACGGTCTCGACCGCCAGCGCGTACCCGCGTTCGAGCACGCGGAGCTGTTCGAGCTTCTCGGTCTGCTCGAGTCCACCCGGCGACCAGGTGGCGAGCTTCAGGAGGAACCCACGGCGGTACGCGTACACCCCGAGGTGCAGCAGCCATTGGCTCGGGGCCGCGCCCCCGGCGCCGTCTCGTGGATATGGTATCAGGGCGCGCGAAAAATACAGCGCCCGCCCCCGATGATCGGTGACGACTTTGACGGCGTTCGGATTGCGCGGGTCCGCGTCCGCCGGAAACGGGCACGCCAGCGTCGCAACGGGGCACTCGGGCGGCTCGCCGGCCAGGCGGTCCACGAGCCGGTCCAGGTACGCCGGCTCCATCTCCGGCTCGTCACCCTGCACGTTGAGAATGATGTCGTCCTCTGCGCCGGGGAGACCCTGGACGGCTTCAGCGATGCGGTCGGTGCCGCTGGGGTGGTCCGCGCGGGTCATCACTGCTTCGCCGCCGAATGACCGGACCGCCGTCGCGATTCGCTCGTCGTCCGTGGCGACGAGACAGCGTCGCACGCGCCGGGCGGCAGCAGCCCGCTCGTATACGTGCTGGATGAGGAATTTGCCGGTCGCTCGGGCGAGGGGTTTTCCGGGGAAGCGCGTTGACGCGTAGCGAGCCGGGATTAGGGCGACAACATCCATAGACCGGCGACACGCGAACAGAACTCGACGACGTTTCGATCTGGGGCGCAGGATACCGCCCCGGCCGCCCGAGGCCAAGCCCGGGCCCCGGGGCATGTCCGTCTGCGCGGACGCCGTGCTGCGCAGGCCATTCCTTCCAGTGCACTGCATCATATCTAATTGAACGCACGGCTGTTTCCCATGTCTGACCTTCTGTAGGAGGATCAGACACGTGCGAAGGGCGATTCTGGTCGTATTGGCCGATGAAGAGCGGGCCACCTTGACCGTTTGACCGCTTGAGCGCGCAGCCGCACCGCGCCAGTGCGGCTCGTGACACGGACCCGGATCGTGCTGGCGGCGGCCAGCGGAGCCGAGAACCAGGACAGCGCGCCTGACATGGCGCTGGCCCGCGGCACGGTCGTGACCCGGCGGAAGCGCTTCGCGGCGGACCGGCTGGCCGGGACCGAACGCGAACGTCCCCGCCCGGGCCGCAAGGCCACTAAACGCGAGCACTGGGCGCGGACCATCGTCGAGGTCACGCTGCACACGACGCCGGAGAACGCCACGCGGTGGAGCCAGCGCAGCTTGGCGGAACATCTGGGCGTGTCCCAACCGCTGGTCGAACGGGTCTGACGGACCCACGAGTTGACCCCGCAGCGCGTGCGGGCGTTCAAGTTCAGCCGCGACAAACGCTTCATCAAGAAGCGGATCGGCGTGGTCGGGTTGTATCTGCGGCCGCCGGAGCACGCGCTGGTCCTGAGCGTCGATGAGAAGCGCCAGATTCAGGCGTCGGACCGTACGCAGCCCGGTCTGCCGCTGTCCCTTAACCCCGAGCATCGGTGGTTTCCGCGACCGCAGACGGCCGCATACCTGTTGCCGCCATCTTGAAGATCGCGCGCACCTGGTTCGCTTCTGCCAGCACCTGCTTGAGCTGCCGGGTGCGCGCATCCGCGGAGTAAACGAACGGCGGCGGGCCGGCGAGCCGCTTGCCCTGTCGCATCATCGCGGCGCGCGCACCGGCGATGCGCGAAGCCGTCATCTCACGCTCGAGCTGCGCGAAAGCCGATCGAGCGCTGTGACGAAGACACGATTCGCTGCGCTCCGCGACGACTCTCCGCAGTCGCCGCATAGCAGGTCGATCAAGCGTCGTGCTCGATTCCCCAGGATCGTCGAAACGCACGCCGATCCACTCGTGATCGTTGCCACCTTCCTTCTGAATGAGGTGCCGGCAGGTTTCAAACTGAGCGTTGCACGAGGCGAATCGGGCCGGCGCGCGGACCGACTATCGAGTGTAGATTGCGTACCGGATCTCTGACGTGGCTTCCTCGCTCATCAGCGCCGCCCAGGTTCCAGCGCTCTCCCTTTCTCTTTCTAGTCGGCGGCGTGCAAGCCGGGAGGGGTCTATAACCCGCCGTGCTCTCGGGAGTTAACTACGTGGTTGGCCGTTAACGAGAGAAACCGAGAGTGCAGGGCCGCGAGGACGGCCAACTCGGCGGCCGGGCTTCTGCGTCGCATGCGAGCGCGATCAGCCCGCTCGCTCTGGCACAAGGGTCGTCGTAAGCGACTGCCGTGACTCGCGTTAAAACAAATAACCCCGGGTGCTCTCTGGCCCGGGGTCTCGCGTGAACTGGTCGATCGCCCAGCTCGCGACCGAGCGTCGATCTCCCCGAGGGCGGGTCGCCTGTTATTGCGCCCATCGAGATGCTGGCTGTGCTTGCCCCGGCGTTGGTCTGGAAAGCGGCGTAGCTTCCTCATCGGCCAAGGCTGAAGAACAGGCCCATTACACCGTGCCCACGTCCGCTGCGGCGTCACAACCAGTGGCTACGAAAGCGCCTGGGTGAGCAGACCAAAGCGAGTTGAATGAACCCGCCCTGCCGCCCGTCAGGATATGGGCGAGGTGGTGAGCATGCGTAGCGCTCACCCGACCGGAAAGGCGGTGGACGATGCGGCCCGAACGGATCAAGTGCGTTTGCCCCGAATGTCGCACGACCTACCGCGTACCGGCCACGGCCCTGGGGCACCATGCCAGGTGCCGCGCATGCGGCAAGACCTTCCGCGTCGGAGAGAACTCTCGCCCTCCGACTGAGGACGACATCATCCGCTGGCTTCGCGAGGTGGAGGACCAGGACGAAGCCGCCATCGAACGTCAGCAGGCTGCAACCGATGAATTGACGGCAGGCTCCGACGCCGCATTTGACGCTCGTCCCCCCCGAAAGCGTTTGAGTGCGTGACCCGACGTGGTTTACAGCCGTAGCTGGATGACCAAGCAGTCTCGGGCAGCGGGATCCCCGCTCGCCCGCAGAGGTCCTGCTGTGGTTCGTTACCGCAGCCTCACTTCGCCCGAAAAACTCCGCGACCGACCTTGGCCACGTCCCGCATTTCACGCAGCGCCACGCCGACGCTCTTAACCAGCGCCTTGTTCTTCGACTTGTAGCCCGCTTTGCAAGCTGCGGCAGTGACAGCCTTCGCCGCCATAACACCGCCGTGGGTCTGGAGGACTTGCTGGATGTGAGCCTTGAGTGAGCCTGGGCGGTACCCGGCTCCGCGACGACCCTTGCCCGGTGGAGCCTTCCGTGCCGGGGCCGCTGCGCCGAGGACGGTCAGCGCCTGATCGAGGCCCGCCATTTGGGAATCGAGGGCAGCACGCTGGGCGGCTACTTCGTCGCGATAGCGCTGAATATCGCCCACCACGGCTGCAAGCCCCGCTGCTCCGCCAAGTCCCAGCGTCTTGAAGGGACGCTTCACGCGCTTGGCTTTGGCTGCCGGGGCCACGCGCTTACCCTTCGGAGCATGCACGGTGGACCTGTGGCGACCCAGGTGAGCCGCCATCCCGAAGCTCCGCCCGCATGCTGAGCACTTGAATTTGCCCTTCTTTGCCATCTGTCGTCTCCTCGTGAATCAGGAACGGCGACACGGTATGCCCTGGTCTCACGCTCCGCAACTGGGACAGGAGCGGAAAGAAGTTCAAGCGTTGTTGTGGAAGGGAGTGACGCGAACGGTGGGGAGCCCGCCCCACCCTGCGCGTATCGTTCCCCGCGCAGAGGACGACGATCAGATCGACGAGCGCGGCGCCGAGGTCTTCGTGTTTCTACTCGACGGACGGTCGGGTTCGTCCGTTCAGGACGGGTCTGCGGGCTCCGTGGGCTCTGCGGGCTTGCCCTTGGGCTTGGGCTTAGGCATGCCCTTGGCTTGCTGTTCGTCTGCTATCGAAGTCAGGGCGTCGGCCAGTTGGCGTAGGACTCCAGGGTCAGTCGGAATGACCACGCGATCATCGCGACCCCCGTAGGTGTGGCCATATTGGAATGACACACCCGTCCCCTGGACATCGAGATGTCCGCCGCTGCTCCTGACCGTGAACGGACCCGCTTTGCGGATGATAACTGGACCCTTGCTCTTGGCCATAACCCCCACGATAGCGTAGGCGTCAGCCTTTGGCTAGGCGTCAGCCTTTGGCTACCCGGCCCACACGTCTCGTCTCCCGCGTGGGTCGTGTCCGCTCAAGCCCCGCCTTGTGAGGTTGACGGGCTTAGCTGCGTGGTCGGCACGGCAGCGCGTTTCGCCGCCGCTGCGGAAGTCCGTCGCCAGACGACCGTGCCCGCAACAACCGCAAGCGACAGGAGAACGACGACGAGCGTCATATCGTCGCGCGGTACTGCGTTGAGCGTCGTAGCTGGCGACGTATTTCTTAACGAGACCAGGGTACCTGAACGTTGGCGGCTGCGTCCGTCCAGGGTAACATCGACCGACATGGGCATTATTCCGGATCAGATGATGGACGCGATTCACTTCGCCGATTTCGTCATGGCGAAAGAGAAGAAGGATCGCATCGGTAGCAGCCAGGGCGTGGTTTACCCCATGAAGTTCTTCTATTTTCACGGCCAGAAAGAGATCACGGGACTGATGGGCGCTCCGTTGCACCACCCAGGACTGGACGACAAAGACGTGCTGGCTATCGTGATGCGTTTGTTCGCTCAAGCTCTGGAAGCAAACGCGGTGCTGCACGTCACCGAAGCTTGGACCGCCACACGATGTGCCTTCTGCGGCGGTGACATCCTTGGCGTACCCGAAGCGCCATGTGAGGTTTGTGGACATGAGGTTGTCCCACCATCGGAGAATCCCTACCACGAGGAGATGCTCATTTGCACTCTGAGCGTCAGGAACACGGAGAAGGCGTTTCTCTGGACCACCCGATTTGAACGAGATTCGGACGAGAAAATCACGGGCTTTACCGACAAGCTTCAATGCCAGCCGATGGAAGTGAGCGGTCGTTTCATGGAGGTCTGGAAGCTGGAACGGTGGATGGCGCCGCATGTGGCCGTCAACTACGCCAACATCTTGAAGGCGCTGGGCAAGGTGGTTGACGAGAAGTGGATCAAGGCTGCGCGGCTCGCGGAGGAGATGTTACCGTCTGATTACCCACTCATCCGCCTTAACGTCGAAGATGTCGTGGCGGCCCTGAGAAGGATGACGTTGGAGCGGAACTGAGTCGGTCCGAAGCCGCAGACTGGTGCCCGAACCGCCAGGAGATTATGATGGAGGAGCACCTGGGCGGCACGGGGCCGCAACGGATATTGCAGGGGCCAGCATGGCACGTCGGAAGAAAGAAACGGGACTCGACGCCTTTGTTCGTGTCGCTGAGCAAACCGCCCGCCCGCTGAGTGTCAAAAAAACGCGGGAAAGCGAAAGGCTGATGGGTATCCCAGCATACACCGTCGGGATGATCGTTGAGCACCCCACGCGACCAGACTGGGGACCAGGGAAAGTGCTCGCCGTTGAGCACGAGCGGATTACGGTCTACTGGCGAGACTTGCGGGAATCCAAGGCGGGCGACGCCGTCAAGGTGATGAACATCAACGCGATCCCGTTATCCGTTGCTGCCAGCCAGTCCGATCCGTGGCTGGATCATCTGCCTCGTTTCGAGAACGGCGGCCTGCGGATGACCAAGCGCCGCCTGACATTCGCGGAAGCACTCGACCTATTCCTGGCTCGGTTTCCGAACGGGTTCAAAGACCCGAAGTACCTGGATGATCGGAAGTTTCAGGAACGGGCGTACAAGTGGCGGGCTCATCAGGCGTTTGAAGAGATGCTCGGGAACGGCAAGGGCGAGCGGCTCCTTGCGGCGGGCGACATCGATGGCTTGGTTCACGCGGCGCAGCACGTTGTCGGCATGGTCAACTTGTTGTCCCCCTACGAGCAGATGGCCCTTCACGATGCTCTCGCCGACAAGGACGCGGCAAGGTCGTTCTTCACGGGCTTGTTCGCTTTGCTCTCGGCATCGAAGCCATCGGCAGAGACCTTCGAGCCATACGCCGCTGCCGTTCGCAATCTGCCTGCTGAGGAGGACCGAGCACGCGTGGCGACGTGGCCCGTGCTGACGATTCTGCCGTTCCTGGCTCAGCCCGACCGACACATGCTGCTCAAACCGTCGGTGACGGAGAAGGCGGCTGAGCGGCTGGCCTTCAATCTGAATTACCGCCCCGAGTTGAACTGGCTGACCTACGAGCGGCTCCTGGTCATGAGCGGGTTGCTGTTCGATAAGCTGAAGCCCTACGGGGTCAGAGACTTCATCGACGTGCAGTCGTTTATGTGGATCACGGGCCGCCAGCACGCGACCGACTGACGGGGTCGGAGACCCGCGAATTTTCGGGACAAAGGGACGTGGAACGAGTACGCGGAGTGGTTGCTCCGCAAGCTCGAAGCTCTTCACAAGGTGTTCTCGTCGCGGGTGCGGCAGCTTGCGCTTGGCGACCAGGACGACAGCCGACAGGACCAGTAAAAGATTACGGCTCCGATCTCCTCGTTGGTTGAAACGACCAAGGTCGGTTGATGAGCTTGGCGGCACCGCTACACGCCGCGTGTGCGAGAACGTATGATGGGCGTCCTGCGACGGGGTGAATGGCCACTCCGCCCGACGAGGCTCAGACGATGGGGCGACGGCAGTGCCGCAGAACGGTGATATCGACCTGAAGGCCGAGGACATCAGCCGCCTGGCGTCCCTCGACGCCGTGGCCGCGTTTTTCACTCGCCTCGGCTATCCGACCGACCGTCGCAAGGAACAACCCGCGACCGCTCTCGGCCTCCCGCCCGAGACCGCCGACGCGATCCGCAAGATGGAGCTACTCGCCGAGGACGACGAGCAGTTCCTCTGCGTCATCTTCGTCCAGCTTCGGTCGATCACGGCCAAGGCCCGCAACGAACTCGTCCGCAACTTCGGCCGACGCAGCGCCGACCATCTGCTCGTCCTGACGAAGGACTTCGACGTTCTCGAATTCGTCCTGATCGACAAGCAGACCCGTCAGCGACACGCCCCTGGCGGCGGCCCGAGCGTACAGCCCATTCCCCTCTCCGTCACCGTCATGCGAAAGGCCAGCACCCATCTCGACCTTCGCATCCTGCGTCGGTTGACCTGGACGGGCAAGGATGGGCTCGACCAGTTCGACAAGCTCCGCAGCGTCTTCGAGGCGGCTCACTGGAGCGAGAAATACTTCCAGAACCGAGCCCTGTTCGCCGACCATTACCTCGAAACGCGGCTCCGCGAAGATGCGGCTTGGAGCGATGATCCGTCGGCCGCGTTCGCCGCAGTCCGCAACCTTTTCAGCAACGCCCGTGGCCGCTGGAGCAACGAGCCCGAGCAGACGATCCGCGACGAGCTGTATGAGCCCGCCTGGAAGCTGCTCGGCTTCAAGGCGAAGGTCGCCAACGCCGCAAATCAGGACCACCCGACGCCCGACTACGAGCTTCACGGATCAAACGGGACGCTGACCGTTGCCTTCTGCTACCGCTGGGATCGCTGGCTCGACGGCCTCGACCTGAACGACCCCGACACGCCCGACGAAAATCCTGGGGCCGCCGTGGTCTCCGCTCTCGCCGAGGGCAAGGCCCGCTGGGCCATCGTCACGAACGGCAAGTACTGGCGGCTCTACAGCCGCGATGCCCACTCGCGTTCGACCAACTTCTACGAGGTCGATCTCGAAGAAGCGTTGCTCGCGTCGGGCGAGACCGACCCGAACGAGGCGTTCCGCTACTGGTGGCTCTTCGTCCGTCGCCAAGCGTTCGAGCCGCTGCCGCAGGCCGAGCAGCCGACCTGCTGGCTCGACACCATCGTCCAGGGCAGCCGCGACTACGCGAAACGCCTGGGCGAGCGTTTGAAGGAACGCATCTTCGTCGAGATCTTCCCGCACCTGGCGCAGGGCTTCTTGAAGGACCGCAAGAAGCGGCTCGGCGTCACCCGCCGTCCGACCGACGACGAGTTGAAGGACGCGTTCGAAGCGACGCTGACGCTGCTGTACCGGCTGTTGTTCCTGCTTTACGCCGAGGCCCGCGACCTGCTGCCCATCCGCGAAGCCGCGTACAAGGCCGCCAGCCTGAAGCAGATCAAGGAGGAAATCGCGGAGAAAGCTGGCATCGCCGAGACCGACGTGCCCACGCGGCTGAACGCCTACCCCGACACCGAGACGACCCTCTACGATCACCTGGCTCGCCTGTTCGGGGTCATGGACCAGGGCGACGCGGTGCTCAACGTCCCCTGCTACAACGGCGGCCTGTTCCTGACCGAGCCCGACCACAACTCAGCCGAGCGGGAACACCGCATCGCCCGCTTTCTGCTGGAGCACAAAGTCCCCGACCGCTATCTCGCCCTGGCCATCGACCGCCTGGCCCGCGACGTGGACGAGAAGAACTTCTCGCTCGCCTTCATCGACTACAAGTCGCTGGAAGTCCGCCACCTGGGCAGCATCTACGAGGGGCTGCTTGAGTTCAAGCTGAAGATCGCCGAGGAAGACCTGACGACCACGACCGAGAAGAAGGCCGAAAAATACATCCCGCTCTCACAGGCCAAACCTGGGCGGGGCAAGAAGGCCGCCGCAACCCCCGTCGTCCGCAAGGGCGAGGTCTACCTGTCAAACGACAAGGCGGAGCGGAAGGCGACGGGCAGCTACTACACGCCCGACCCCATCGTCGAATACATCGTCGAGCACACCGTCGGCCCCGTCCTGGCGGAGAAGCTCGAAGCCCTGCGGGCGGATCTGAACGCGGCGGGCAGCACGTATCACCGCCACCTGACCAACGCCAAGAACAACCCTGGCCTGCTGCCGAAGAACGCCGACCCGCGTGCCTTCGCTGCCTCCAAGACTTACGCCGAGCATCAGGCTCTCGTGGATCGCGTCTTCGACATGAAGGTGCTCGACCCCGCGATGGGCAGCGGCCACTTCCTGGTCGAGACCGTGGACTTCATCACGGATCGGCTGCTCGACTTCCTCAACCGCTTCCCGAACAACCCCGTCCAGTTCGCCCTCGCCAAGACGCGGCGGAGCATCCTGGACGCCCTCGGCGAGCAGGGCGTCACCGTCGATCCCGACAAGCTGACCGACATCAACCTGCTCAAGCGGCACGTGCTCAAGCGGTGCATCTACGGCGTGGACCTGAACCCGATGGCCGTCGAGCTGGCCAAGGTCAGCCTGTGGCTCGACGCGTTCACGCTCGGGGCTCCGCTGAGCTTCCTGGACCACCACCTGCGCTGCGGCAACAGCCTGATCGGGGCAACGTTCGAAGACCTGAAGAAAGCGACCAGCGGCCAGCTTCTTGGAATCGACTACGCGCCACTGCTACGGGCAATCGGCCACGTCCTGTTCGTGAACGAGATGTCCGATGCGACGGCGGCGGAGGTCCACAAGTCGGCGGACGAGTACTCGCAGGCCCGCAGGGAACTCTCGGGCTACCAGATCGTCCTGGACCTGCTGGTCGGGGACCATTTCGTGGATCAGCCCGCGACGGGTCGCGGCCCCACGGCCGCGGGGCATGTCCAGCCGTCCTCACTGATCCGTGACACGACGCTCGACCTGACGACGCGAGACGCGTTCCTCGCGCCTCTCAAGGACAACGCCCGCCGCACGGTAGCGGAAACCGAGGTCGTCGCTCACCGTTCCGATCTGCGGTTTTTCCACTGGGAAATCGAGTTCCCCGAGGTCTTCTTTGGCTTCGCGGACACGAATCGTCGGCATATCAAGCCCAGGAACGACATCGCCGCTGGCTCGGCAGGCTTCGACGCGGTGGTCGGCAATCCGCCGTATGACGTTTTGTCTTCGAAGGAAACTGGCAGTGATATCGCCGCCCTTGCCGACTGGATCAACGCTCGGTCGGAATACGCCCCGAGCTGCAAGGGCAAGAACAACCTGTACAAACTCTTCGTGTGCCGTGCTCTTCACCTGGTCAGATTCGGTGGCACCTGGGGCTTCATCGTTCCGATGGGGATCCTCGGAAACGACCAGTACAGCGAGATTCGCCGCGCGGTCTTTGCACACGGCACGCTTCTTTGTGTTGACGCATTTCCTCAGAAGGACGACCCCGAGCGCCGCGTCTTCAAAGACGCGAAGCTCGCAACCACCATACTCATTGCAGTTCGCGCGGACCCCGCAGAGTACGCGACCCGTGAGTTTGCGTCGCGCCAGCATCCTGCCGCTGTCGTCGAGAGTCACTCGCCATGCGTACGTCTTACCAGCCGAGATGTCGCGGCCGTAGACCCTAATAACCTGACCGTCGTAAGTTGCAGCGAAGACGACTGGCATCTCGCCCGACGTATCGCGTCGTCCGATCGCGTCGTGCGACTTTCCTCAGTCGCTCGCTGGTATCAAGGGGAGATCAATGAGACCAACGAACGAGCTGACGGGACACTTGTTGATGGCGGCGATGCCCTCGTGGTTCGTGGTGCCGCCGTGTGTCTTTACGCTGTTCGTGAGGCCTCCCAAGGAAGCGACTTGTGGCTGGACACCAGGGCCTTCCTCTCAGACAAATCGCCCAGTAGCAGGGCATTCCATCATCGGCAGGCGCGGGTAATCATGCAAAACGCGAGCCCCCAAAACAACTTCCGTCGCCTGATCGCTGCGGTTCTTCCTGCCGGACAGTTTTGTAGCTACAAACTGAATTACTGTCCCGAGCCCGACTGTAGAGTGTCAATGCACGCGCTGCTTGCGATGATCAACTCCAAGCTCTTAGATTGGTATTTCCGTCTCCTCAGCACTAGTGCAGACGTTAATCACTATCAACTCGATGTTCTTCCGTTTCCACGCTTCGACGTAACGCCCCCTCGCGGGACTGGCCGCCGGAGATCCCAGCAGTACGAATCCCTTCGGCGTGCAGCAAAAGCGTCCGACTGGTCTGGCGCAAGGGCGGTCGTCTTGCCGTTGATTGCAACACCACCCTTTGGACCAGCGGCACTCGATTGCATGGAGTTGCTCGTGCAGGAAATCACCGACATCGAGACAGCACGCGGCGAGATCGCTCGGGCGGAGCGATCCGCGCTGGCCTCGAAGGCCCAGCCGCTCCAAGACCTGCTCGACCACATGATCTACCGCATGGCGGGCCTGGCCGACGACGATATCGCGGGACTTGAGGAACGCTTGGCCCGGATGCTGTAAGCTATGAGCGTGTTTCTGTCCGATAACGAAATTGCGGACCTGTTGGCCGAGGCTAAGACGCTGCCGGCGGATTGGCCGACACGCCTTACGCTGCGCCCGAAGCGCGGGCACAAGGAACGCGAGCTGGACCTGGCCGGCGAGAAGGGATCGCGGTTCCGGTTGATCCTGCGTCAGGCGGATTTGAACCAGCTCGATTTCTCGGTGATCCTGGCGCTGCTGGCCCCGAATACGAACCAGGTCTTTCGCTTGCTGCGCTGCAACGGGAAGAGCCACGAGCACACGAATAGAATCGAACAGGAGACGTTTTACGATTTCCACGTTCACCGGGCCACGGAGCGTTACCAGCAGGATGGCTGCCCGGAAGACGGCTATGCAGAAGTGACGACGGAGTACGCGGACTTCGCAGGGGCGCTCGACACCGTCCTGTCACGGGGCGGGTTTGTCCGGCCCAAGTCCGACCAGTTGGGCCTGTTCGACGGAGGAAAGTCGTCATGAACGTCGAGGCTATCGAACGCGACTTCCGCGCGAAGGTCGGGCGCAAGGTCCGACTGGCCAGCGAGGGAATCGATCGCTTTCGCGTGTTCACGCCCTTTGTTTTCGACGACGGCGACCACCTGTGCATCGTGCTGCGTCGTGCCGGAACAGATTGGGTGCTGACGGACGAAGGCCACACTTTCATGCACCTGACGTATGAGATCGAGGAGAAGGCCCTGCAGGAGGGGACGCGCAACCGGATCATCGACGGGGCACTCGGCGCGTTCGGCGTGCAGGACGCAGACGGCGAACTGCGCCTGCCTGTACCTGACGCCCGCTTCGGCGACGCGCTCTTCGGTTACGTGCAGGCCCTCTTGAAGATCACGGACGTTCGCTTTCTCAGCCGCGAGCGCGTCAAGTCGGCCTTCTGGGAGGACTTCCAGACCTTGCTGAGGGAGACGGTTCCCGACGTGCGGCGCACCTTCGACTATCACGACCCTGTGCATGATCCTGAGGGCAAGTATACGGTGGATTGCCGCGTTAACGGCACCGCACGACCGCTGTTTGTGTACGCGATCCCGAACGACGACACGTGCCGCGACGCCACAATTGCCCTGCTGCAATTCGAGCGTTGGGACCTGCCGCACCAGTCGCTGGCGGTCTTCGAGGAGCAGGAGTCGATCAACCGCAAAGTGCTTGCCCGTTTCAGCGACGTGTGCGAGAAGCAGTTTTCCAGCTTGGGTGCGAACCGCGACCGGATCAGGCGCTACATTGGGGAAGCTGCCAATATCACGAGCCCGTAGGCCGGGGCGGCGAGTCACGGATGGCTTGGCTGCCGAAGGGTTTGCAGTAGTCGAACCATGCCAAGCATCACCCATTCTGATGACGCAGTGACGGGGGGCTGAGAGCGTGATTCCGTTCGTCATCGACAACGACCAGCACCGCCTCGGCGATGTGCTCAACGCCCTGCTCGCCGAGAGCAGCGGCAAGCCGCTCGACATCGCCACGGCGTACTTCTCGGTCTCGGGCTATCGGCTCGTGAAGGACGGGCTGCACAAGGTGGGGGCGTTTCGGCTGCTGCTGGGGGCCGAGCCGCAGTCCGGGACCGACATCGGCCTGCGGCCCGACGAGCGGAAGGCCCTGCTCGCCAGGTTGCGGGGCGACGTGGAAGCATCGCCGTTCAACGCCGAGACGCTGAAGCTGGTCGAGGATCTGATCGCCTATCTGCGGGCCGAGAAAGTGGAAGTCCGCCTCTACGAGCGGGGTTTCCTGCACGCCAAGGCGTATCTCTTTCACCACGACCTGATCGGCCCGCAAAACCGCTCGGATCGCCTGCGGCCCTACGCCGCGATCGTGGGGTCGAGCAACTTCACGGGACCTGGGCTGACCAGCAACCGCGAGTTGAACATCGTCCACCGCGTTTTCACGGAAGGCGACGAGCCCACCGACCACGCCGCCGCCGAGCGGGTGTCCTATCTCAGCCACGATTCGGTCGGGCAGAAGGAAACGACCCTGGATCCGAGCGGCATGGAGGTGCCCGCGACCGCTCGTCGGCTCATCAAGAGCGAGGTCGGTGCCAGGGCTATCTCCGACCTGACGCAGTGGTTTGAGCGGCAGTGGCGGGACGCGGCGGATTTCAAGCAGGACTTGATCGACCTGCTCGACGCGAGCAAGTTCGGCACCGTCGAATACACGCCGTATCAGGTCTACTTGAAGGCCCTGTTCGAGTATTTCCGCGACGAGCTGGGCGAAGATGCGATGGATGTGGGCCGCAGCGCCGTCGCCCTGGCCGAGTTCCAGGACGATGCGGTCAAGCGAGCCCGCCGCATCCTGACCCGCTACGACGGCGTGCTGATCGCCGACTCCGTGGGTCTGGGCAAGACCTGGATCGGTAAGAAATTACTGGAGGACTTCGCCTACCACCGCCGCCAGAAGGCCATCGTGGTCTGCGCGGCATCGCTGCGGGAGATGTGGAAGAAGGAACTTGCGTCGGCGACCATCGCCGCTCAGGTCGTGGGGATGGAGGAGATGGGGCGGGAGACTTTCGACCCGAAGCGGTGGGGCGACGCGGACGTGGTTCTCATCGACGAGAGCCACAACTTCCGCAACGACAAGGCGAACCGCTACCTGGGCATCGAGCAGATCATCCAGCTCAACGGCGGGCGGGGACGGGACGGGGCCAGGAAGAAGGTCATCCTGCTGTCGGCCACGCCGATCAACAACGACCTGTATGACCTGCTCAGCCAGATACGCCTGTTCACGCAGGCGGAGCCCGATTACTTCCGCGACATCGGCATCGGCGACCTGAACCTGTATTTCCGCCGTGCCCGCCAGCAGATGCGGCAGGAAGATGCGTCGGCTGGCACCGTTCTGTTCAACCTGCTCGAAGAGATCGTCGTCCGCAACACGCGCCCCTTCATCCGCGTGGCGTATCCGAATGCCACGATCAACGGCAAGCCCGTTCGTTTCCCCGACCGCAAGCTCCGCACGGTGAAATACAGCCTGGGAGCGACCTACGCGGGGCTCTACGACGAGATCGTGGCCGCCGTCGATCACCTGTCCCTGGCACCGTATAAGCTGGAGTCCTACCGCAAGCCCGAGACGGTGCTCGACAGGCAGGATCACGAGTGGGAGCAAGGTCGCGAGCAGGGCTTCGTCGGCATCTTCAAGACCCGCTTCCTGAAGCGGCTGGAGTCAAGCGTTGAAGCTTTCCGCCTGAGCCTGCATCGAGCATTGACGTTCGAGTCCACGTACCTCGATTACCTGCTCGACGGCAAGGTCGTTTCTTCCCGCGATTTTCAGAAGGCGATGCGGTTCCTGGAAAGGGATGTGGAGGACGAAGCCGAACCCGCGAGCGTGGCGGACGAACTGGATGCCGACGCAGAAGCAAAGGCCCATATCGACAGCTTGCCGCGAGTGGACCTGAATCAATACGACCTGCGGAAGCTCAAGCACGATGTTGAGACCGACATCAAGCTGCTCAAACGGCTCTACGACAAGAGTGGTTCGCTGGCGGCCAACGACGCGAAGCTGGAAGCCCTGAAGGAGCTGCTCGCGGGCGACCTGAAGGGCAAGAAGGTGCTCATCTTCAGCTCGTTCAAGGACACGACCCGCTACGTCCATCGAACGCTGACCAACAACAGCAACGCCCAGTGGCTAAGAAGCAGCGGTCAGCCAACGATCCGTCGCATCGACAGCGGCAACCACCCCGATGAACGTGGGGCGATACTGGGGCAATTCGCCCCCGTCGCCAACGGAAAGGACGTGGCACCGAAGGACCAGATCGACATCCTGATCAGCACCGACGTGCTGTCCGAGGGCCAAAACCTCCAGGACTGCGGGATCGCCGTCAACTACGACCTGACGTGGAACCCGATCCGCCTCGTGCAACGAAACGGCCGCATTGATCGCATCGGCAGTCCCCACGAGACGGTCGTGATCCACAATATGTTCCCCGAGGATGAGTTGGAGCGGCTGCTGCGGCTCGTTGAGCGACTGACCGACCGCATCTCGCGGATTGACGATCTCGGCCTGCTCGATGCCAGCATCCTGGGCGAAGTCGTCCATCCGCGAACCTTCAACACGATCCGCCGCATCCGCGATGAAGACGGGACGGTGCTGGACGAAGAAGAAGAGCGGGCGGAATTGGCGGGGCCTGAGACGCTGCTCAAGCAACTCAAGGAACTGCTCAACCGCGAGGGCAAGGACGCCCTGGTGGCCCTGCCTCACGGCATCCACTCGGGCCTGCGGCGGGACAAGTGCTACGGAATGTTCTTCTACTTCCAGGCCCCACGTCTCGACGGCTCAGGCCAACGGCACTTCTGGCGCTACATCGACGCGAAGACCCACGAAGTGCTCGACAATCGCTTCCAGATCGCCCAGATGATCGCGTGCCAGCCCGATGAGCCCCGCTTCATCGGCGACCAGGACGTGTTCGTGCTGCAAGAGAAGGTCATCGACCACATCCTGCGGGCGGAGAAAGAGACCGAAGCCAAGGCGGCAGCCCCGAGGACCATTGACCCGACGCAGCAGGCGGTGGCCGAGGAGTTGAAGAACGCCCTGCGTCGTGGAACGGTGGACCGCGACGCCACGAAGGCTGCCATCCGCTATCTCGGGCAGCCGATGGGTCGCTTCGCCATCAAACGGCTGAAGGCGACGTACGCCGAATGGAGCACGGGCCGCGACGACCAGGTGCTCCTGTCGGCCGTGCAATCGCTCGCAGCGGACTACGGAAAGGAACCGACGGATTCCGCTTCCCGTGAAACCACGCTCGCCCGTGAGAACCTGGAGCTGGTCTGCTTCGAGTATGTATCCTGCTGATGGACACGCACCTCACGCTTGTTGTGGCTTTACTCGTAGACGCCAGTCGCCGGCAATCAGGGTGCAGTTCCGCTCGAACCAGAGCGCTTTCACGCCGAGATAGCGTAGGAAGTGAAGATCGTCGCGGAGAGGCTTGTTCGGAAGCAACACAGCAACGTCGGTCGCGCCAGCCCGATCCAGCTTCCGCCTGTAGTCGAGAAGTTGGCCGACGGCCAATCGTAAGCACGCTCTATCACTTGATGCTTTGACTTCGATCAGCAAGTCCTGCTTCGCGCAGTAGTGCTGAATCAGGGCGTCGAAACGATTGGTCTCGGGGCCTTCCAGGACGCCGAGTCCCTGCGCACGGCACAGTTCCCTTAGTCTGTTGGTCATTCGATTGTGACGCTGAACCATACGGACCTGTGTGACGCTACGTCGAATCAAGTCCGCTTCTTCACGTTCAGCCAAGTCTCGGCTTGGCTTACCCACCAACGTATTATACGCATCCTGTTTATTTCTTGCGCTCGATCCAGCGGGTTCTGCAGAGCGACCGGATTCGCTCGGGGGTGAGGGCATTCCAGGCGGCGGAAGCTTCGGCCAGCAGGTTGTCGTAAT
>Ga0182017_10000160_pt1 | contig 52734 bp, 77 predicted proteins | sample 712E3DmetaG_FD_120492 | JGI IMG/M metagenome (GOLD analysis project Ga0182017, IMG submission 120492) | Permafrost microbial communities from Stordalen Mire, Sweden - 712E3D metaG | ecosystem: Environmental > Terrestrial > Soil > Wetlands > Permafrost | place: Sweden: Stordalen | collected... | reverse complement strand
TCGAGTAATCTTGATATTTCAGAAGGGGTAACTCCTGAATTTGCAATAGGTGATCTTGATATAAATGTTGATTAAATACGTAAAGCCATGAAAGGTAAAATTATTAAAACAGGAAAGCCGAACTCTATTAAGTCTAATGGTAGTCCGGCAAAAGTCGTTTCCAAAGGAAAGGACAATTCAGGAGCAAATAAAAAAGACCCAAATCCAATGCCGGCCAGCCGGATTAAAAACGGGTAGTCATGGCAGAGGAGATTAAGACAGAAGTTAAAACCAGTCTGGCCAAGGGATTTTTCAGTAATCCTTTGAGCTGGCTGGTTATGACTATAACTGTCGGGACGTTTCTGTTTAATCTTGGAGGCTCAACAACCAGCAAAAAGAATGACATTTCCGGGATATCGAAAGACCAAACTGACATAAAGGCCGATATTAAGGGTTTGAAAAACACCCTTGGCGCGTATGGAGATAAACAGGATTCACTTAAAGGTTTTGTTATTGAATATGCCAAGAAGTCCGATGCTTTGCAAAGATCATATGTTCTATGGGTTCAGGAACACAGTAAAGACATTATGGAATTAACCCATTCTCTGGAAGGAATGACATTTGAAGTCGTACCACAAGAATCCGGTACTGAAAAAAGCCTTGACAGGCCTCCGGCAGTTATTAAATATGAACGAGTAAAACCAGTAAAAAAATGAACGAGTTCTTGAATGGGTGGAAATGGGACGTATATCATATCGGAGCGGTATTGTTTGTTGGCATAATACTCTGGCGGGTAATTACGCTTGCAATCGAATCACATAATATCAATAAAAAGAAATCCAATGGCAAGCGATGAAGAAGTAAGCAAAGACAAGCTTCCCGAACCTTCCTTTGAAAAACAAGTGGAAGGGTATATTGACGAGATTCAAACCGAGAACGATCCCGTTTTCAGCCATGCCTATCATAAGTTCATGGTCAATCTGTTAACTGTCCGTGACAAGTCGGTTAAGAATGAGTTAATGGAAGAAGTCAGCGCTCAAAATAAAGTCTTTGGCGAAAAGTTAATTTCTGATGTAAACGAAGTTATCGAACAGCAATGGATTAGAGTTTTACGGGAAGAACTATCAGCACAGAGCTTAGGGTTGAATGAAACATTAAAATCTATTGCTGGGGATATTGCAAGAATTAACGAAAGGCTTGAAATAACAGAAGGCGAGATTAGGGAGGAAATAAAAAGAATTAATGTATTGGAATTGCGAGCTGAAGATAAAAAAAGAAGGATTGAACGGCTCGAAATTGAAATGCAGATTCTCAAGCCAGAGGCTATTAAGAGGTATTCAGATGAATTACATGATATCAGACCGATACTTATAAACGTAGTCAGTGCTTTTAAGTGGTGGAAGATTATAATTTACATCACTTTAGTTACTTCTTTTTGGCTTATTATACATTATGCTTTCTTACGATGATTTACAAACCCCGTCATTTTTCATTACAGGAAATGGTCTGTCCTCACGTCTTCAAAAAGTACGGAGAAACAGCTTGGCAGTTTATGGATGACAAACTACTTATGACTGTTGATCTTCTCCGGGATCAATTGGGTCCCATTTTTGGCAATAATTACGATATGCCGGAAGAAGAACGGGTGAAAAGAGGACTTCCATTATTTGATGAACGAGGGTTCAGATGTATTCAATGTTCGTTAGTTCAGAAAGCCATAAAGGACGGGACTCTTTATGTTTCTCCACATATGACCGGGCAGGGATTCGATTGCGACGTGGCCGGGAAGACAGCGGCACAGGTTCGTTTATGGATTGTGGCTAATGAAATTAAGCTCCCTTACCCGGTAAGAATAGAAAAAAACGTAACTTGGTTGCATATTGATTCAAGGAATGCTGGCCAAGGCAAGGTCTTTTTGTTTAATAACTAAATTATATCGAGATGAAAAAATTATTCTTATTTATCACATTGCTGTTCGTTTCTGTTTTTGCTTTCTGCCAAGATCCGACAGTTCCGCCGTCAACCTGGGGAGATGTACTTTCTAATCCGGCACAGTGGGTTGCTTCATTCGGCGGGGTTTCGTTCCTGACGGCTTTTATAGCAGCTTTCTTTACCGGACTATTAAAGATAACTAAGCCAATACTTAAACAGGTGACCGCATGGGTTGTGGCAATAGTTATACTTGTCGGAAGTGACCTGTTCAATATTGGGTATGCAAAAGACTTCCCGATATTACTGGCGGTTATTCATGGATTTGCGGCAGGGCTGGCTTCTAATGGAGTCTTCGATATTCCTGTATTGAAAGGAATACTCGACATGATTCATGGCTGGTTTGAACCCAAGCCGGAAGCTCCACTTATAAACGAAGTGAAAAAATGAAATTCTCAGTGATCCTCATTGCTGTTATACTCATGACAGTATCATGTGTTACCCAACGCAGATGCAATGCTAAATTCCCAATCTTACATGACACTTTGAGGATCACTATTTTACATGACACAATTATCTTCCGGGACAGATTAGTTCCGATTCATTTTTCCGGGGACACGGTTAACGCACTTGCTCCGGCTCCCTGCCCACAAATTCCAAATTTCATTCCAGACACAGCCAGAGCTGAAACGGCACTTGCCAGCGCAAAGGCTTGGTGGCAATTTCCTAATGTACATCTTCAGTTAATCCAAAAAGACACAACCATAATTACCCGGCTGGCCAAGGCCGAACAGGAAACTATTCATTGGAAATCGGAATATGAACAGGTAAAACAGACAAAAGAAGTCAAGTATATTCCCACAATATATAAGATTTGTCTATGGTCGTGGATTGGAGTTTTTATTCTGGCTATCCTCTATATAATAATAAGACTTTTGAAGCCCGTTAAGCTTATCTGAATTTAGGCCAATCGGAGGCCGTGAGGCAAAGGCTCTTTTCCGGGAATAGTAAGATACCAGCCGGAAAAGAAAATTGCGTGTAAGCAATATTCCACTAAAATAACTATCAATAAAAAATATTACGGGATTCCTGCAGATTCTTAGGAAAAGCTATTGCTGTAATATATTCTATTCGTACCTTTACTTCGTAAAGACAGACAAACAGACACCAAAAACTACGAAGATGACAGCACAAAACAGGATTTCAAGCAGATACATAAACAAGAATTTCAGAATTAAGGTAAGCGGAATACACAAAGGAACGAAACTACACACCTTAATAGGAGTTGCCAAGCTCATAGAAATACTCGGAGCCGAACTTTCAGGTACTATTGTAAATAAAGCTACCAATAAGGGATTAGATAAGGTCGAGTTTAAATTCAGAAGGGGAATCAAAATAATATTATACGCCAAATAAGATGGGAGCGCCAATAAAGCATGGGGAGTGCTACAAAAAAATATCAAAGCTTTATCAAGTATGGGCTGGTATGATTCAGCGAACTGGAAATGTAAAGGCAAGGGAATATAAGTATTACGGGTTAAAGGGCATTAAAGTATGCGAAGAGTGGCACACTCCCGGAAACTTTTTTAAATGGGCAAGGGAAAATGGATATAAGGAAGGTTTGGAAATTGACCGGATAAAAAACAACTTAGGTTATAATCCTTCAAATTGTAGATTTGTAACTAAAACCCAGAATTTACAAAATAAAACTAAGCGTCAAGATTACGGGATATATTTAAGGAGTTGTAAGCGGGGATGGTTTGTAAAAATTCAAAAAAACGGAACAAGATATTATGGCGGTGGCTCTATGGATAAGGAAGTAGCAAGACAAAAAAGAGATGAATTACAGGCGAAATTAAATACATAAGTATTCACATAAATCCTAATTGAGATGAACAGTTTACCAGCAGAATTAAAAGCCGAATTGGCAGCGAAAAAATTGGCAGCCGAGATCAATATGAAGATCCGCGCCAAAGGAACCCTAAAGCCTAAGTTTGAAGAACCGGCCGATCGTAAGGTCAAGGTACTTCCGGAAGTTAAGGAAGATCCTTATAAGCGAGCAAACCCGGTAAGTCGTACCTATGAGGTATTCGACTTTGAAGAAAGCATCACAATAGAACAAAGTAATGAGCCGAAGTTCAGGCCTCGCAAACATGACACCACTTCCCGGAAGGATTTTGACCTGAAAGTGGAAGCGTTAATCAACAAATATTCCACCAAATAACTACTAAGATGAACAGCTATCAACCTATTCAGGTAATTCAAATCAAAGAGCCCATGAGCTTCAATAAGCGCACCCGTACCTTTATAGCAGAGCTTTCCGAACTTGACACCATCGCCACGCAGGAGGTTCAGTTACTAAATCCCGTTACACATAAAAGCTGCCGTTTTCATATGGTAAGGGAAGATAAGGACGGCGGTGGAGATATTTACGGCTGGCATTACGAAAATGAAGATGCAAGTTTGAAACTTTTACTTATAAACGACTAAGATGGAAAAAAGAATTAACGAATCGTTATTTACACGCAAAGAGGTAATACATTTTTGCATGGGAATGGCATTGCCGGAGTCAGACATATTGATGTATGTTGAAATTTTCAAAGAAATGACGGACACAGAATTTTGTGCCGCAGTCTTGGAAGGATATCAACTAAAAGTACAGCCTTTGAATCAAGGTAAATTTTATATACGCTACTAAAATGCAAATAGGAATAGATCAACTCGGAAATATTGAAAGTTTCTATATGGGATTTTCAGAACCAGAAGAAGTTGAGTCCGGCGAGCCACTAACCATTGACGAACTTCTGGCAATACAAAAAGAGGTTGAAGAATTACATACCCCCCAATCATGAGTTGGGGTAAGTGTTACATATGCGGAGAGGAAATTCTAAGCCTCCCGTTGCCGATAAGCGCAAGGCTTCAGGCAATAGATGAAAGTGGAAATAAGAACTTGATCTGCTTGGATTGCGAAGTACAATTCGAGAATCGAAATAAGATTGCACTGGTAGTTAAGAAAGGAGAACTCAGAACAGGAGAAGCTATTTTCGTGCCTCGCCAGATATTGACGCTGGCAGGGCATTCATTACCGGAACAGGTATCAATATACGTCCTCGATTCAGACGAGGTCAGCCGAATAGTTAGGGATATTATGCTACTAAAATAATTGCAATGAAGCTTAAATGGATTAATATGAATAACATGGACGAATTTGAAGAAATTTGCAAGTTGATAATCGAAGGGGAGCGAATCGCACCGGAACTTGTTTATAATAAGACACGGAAACGGGAAGTTTGCTTTACCCGGCAGGTTTGTATGTACTTCGGAAAGCAGAAAACGAAAAGATCGCTGGCCTCAATTGGGTTGGTTTTCGGAAAAGATCATGCAACGGTACTTCATGCCTGTAAAACGGTCAATAATTTGATTGACACAGACCCGAAAATCCGGCTGCAAATAGCAGAGTATGACCAGCAAATTGATGACCTCAAAAAGGAGATGTACGGAACACCAGCCTTGGCACTTAGGTTCCGAGTTGAATCGGTAAAAATAGAGATCAAAAACGATGAACCGCCAGACCCAAAGATTCCGGTATTGATAAAACTCGACCCAATAGCACGGGCTTTCATAAAGGATAATCTGGGACTAATGGACGAGATTGTTGCACAAATAGCAATTCTGGCAGAATCTTTCAAAGTGCCGGAAGAATCTCACGCAGTCCCCTTGCTGTAATATATTATATACCTACCTTTGGAAGAAAAACGAAACGAAAAACTACAAAGATGACAAAAACAGAACAAATCCAGAACAATGAAGTAATCGCTAACTCCCTCCGGGAATACGTTACAAGATTCACAGCAGAACTCAATAAGGCCATAGCTGAAAAGGACGACTTCAAGGTATCGGAAACCAAAGGACGGCTCGCCAGCCTGAAAAATAAGCTTCGCAAAATTGAAGTCAAGAATGCTGAAATAGCACAGTTGTCACTATAAAAGATAACCAAATGAAGGAGATAGAATTAACGCAGGGGTTTGTAACAAAAGTAGATGATGATAATTATGAGCATCTAAGTCAATGGAAATGGTGTGTTACCAAAAGCAGAAATTCCTATTACGCAGTAAGAGGAGAAAGAAGGAATGGTAGGCACATAACGATTTTTATGCAAAATGAAATATTAAAAGTAGCAGCCGGGAATTTCAGAACGCAGCAATCACGGAGTTTATCAACTACATGAAAAGCAAAAACGCATTTACACTTTAAGATCATGGAAGCCACAATATCAAAAGACGAAATGAAGCGATTCAAACAGCTATACAACAAGGCAGTTAAGAAAGGTGAAACTTCCTTCCAGTTCAAGGGCAGCGAAGTGCTTGTAGCCTATGCCAAATATGTAATCGAGTATTTTAACAACTTATAATTTAAGCCATGTCAAACGAAGAATTAAAGACAAAAATTCAGTCGGTATTGAACCCGACATTAATCGGAATCCTTGACGTAATGAATGTTAACCATAAACCGCACCAGTACACGATTGGTCCTCGGCACGTTGCCTATTCGGCCGAACATTACGGCGGGATGCTTGGCTTGGAAACAACTCAACACGTTCCCTGTGCCTATCCGGGCGGGTGTAATCTAAGCTACGCTGAGCATAAATCAAACAGGGTCGCAATGATTCAACTCAAAAGAAATATGAAACACGAAGAACTGCAAAAGGAACTTCAGCGGATTCTTAACGAAATAAAAGACGAGCCTTTTGATGGATTCACCTTTGTAGAAACACCAGAGAAATTCCGGTATGTGTAGTTAATAACTTCTTTTGTAGTGAATAAAATATATTCCTACTTTTGGGATATAAAATAAAACAAAATGGAAAAGCGCACGTATGAGGCTCCTGAAATAACAAAAGTTAAGGCCAAACTTAACATTAAGGAAGCTATTGAGTATTTCAATCAGAACCGGGAAAAAGGAACACCGCTAATGACAGTGGCCTCACTTTCCCTTATAGTTTTTGCGGACAAAAAGAGCAAAGATGAGTGTAAACGAGTTCTGTTCTGCCAGATATGCAATAACAGAAGAAGATTTGTTGACCTTACTTGGCTCGAAACAATTAAAAGAGTTACCGGGTATCCCGGAACATTAATAGAAATCTAAATTAGAAACAAATGGAAAAAGAAGAAAAAAGTAATTCGAACCTTCTTCCCGAGATTCACGGGAAAATGTCAGATGCAAAATTGCAGAAATCAAAGGAAACAGAGGCCGAAATGGCTTTTTGGTCACGGCTTCAAAGATTCACCGGAATCTTAAACGGTGACGTTGAGGCAGAAAAACTTCAAGATCACCCGATAGTCAAGGATTGCAAATATCTTCCGATAAGTTTTATGGAAATGAGCCTTGACGAAGTCTTTTTCGGTGCATGGAATACAGATAATTTCAAATGGCAGGTAATCAGTAATGAAGTTGTCGGGTCAATAGACCTTTCAGTTTACCATCCACTTTTAAAAATGTGGATTAAGAGAACAGGAGCGGCAGCCATTCAGATAATGGTCGATTCAATTCCTGATAAGGAAAAGACAAAAATGTCCCGGCAGGAAATTAACGCATGGGCAGTTTCGGTTGATAATAAGAAACCCGGAGCATTAAGTAACGGAGGCTTTTCAAAACTAAAAGCCGAATGCTTCAAGAATGCGGCACTTGGTCTGGGTCGGTACTTTGGCCGGGACGTAAACCGTGAACACCGTGCGGATGACTATCTGGGCACAATAAAAGATCCCGACGAAAGGAAGAACGAGCTTCGTACAATGATTAGTCAACAGCTTGCAGACAATCAGGATTTGGAATTCGTACAGTCAATAACCAAGCGGGTTCTTGATGCCGAAGAAAAGGGAGAAAATACATTGGACTTTTACCGTGAAATAATTAAAATACTTAAAGAGCTATGAAAAAAGTAATTCTTGTAATTTGCGTATGCCTACTTTCATTAAGTAGTTGTGAGAAAAAGTACTGCTGGCAGTGTCAGGTATTTAGTTTAATCAATAATAAAGTAGATGACACCTTCACTCAATGTGACAAGACAGAAGCCGAAATGCAGGCAGCTCAAGACCATGATCCGGCCGATTCGTTTTACTTGATCTGTTCAAAAAGATAATATCCATGATAACGATAGATCGAGCATTTGTTGACAAACGGCCGTTGAGTTATAGCAAGCTGAAGGAGTTCAGAAAATCTCCAAAGCATTACGTCCATGCCTTTGAGGTTCCTTTCATACAGACCGACCCAATGCTAATAGGTTCGGCCGCGGACTGTATTTTAATAGACGGAGAAGAAGCATTTGGCCAACAGTACACAATATATGAAGGGTTCGCCAAAAGAAGTAATGACGCGAAAGCCGAGTGGCAAGCCATGGTAAACAAGGCCAGAACTGAAAAGAAAACCCTGATCTCAAAGGAGCTTGCGGCCACGGCTTGGGAGTGTGTTAAGGCTGTAAGGGCATACCCGGACGCACAACCATACCTGAATAACATGAGAAGGCGGCACCCGAAACTACTTTGGACTGACCGGGAAACAGGGCTGCCATGCATAGGATATCCAGATTGGGATTGTATGATTGATAACCAACTTTTCATAGTCGATTTGAAGTGTCCGACTTCCGCAGACCCGGAAGACTTTACAAAGGACGCTTGGAAGTGGGAGTATTTCATTCAGGTCGGTTCCTATCTGGAAGGGTACAAAAATATGTACTTCCAATTTCCTAACTTCGTATTCATCTGTGTAGAAACCGCAGAACTTCATAACGTTTCAATCAATTATGTCGAAGGGAAATATATGGAGTTCAGCCGGGATGAATACCTTGGAACCGTCCGGGCATTCAAATATTGCCTTGACAATAACCTATGGGATATGGGGTATGAATTTAGGTTGATGGCAACAATGTCATACTTCGCACTCCGCAAACCCGGATATGGGAAGCGGCTTTTTGGTAACCAGAGAATTGAATAATCATGGGAGATATTGCAGACGATATATTAGATGGTATTTATTGCGAAATGTGCGGCGAGTACCTCGGTGACGCTTGCGGATATCCAAGAACGTGTAATGCGTGTTCAGAGCTATTAGGAGATGAAGATTTTGAACCTTATGTTGAACATGAAGATGATTAAAAACGGCCGGGGTAACTCCCGGCTTTTCTATAACTTAAAATTTAAGACAATGAAAGAAGAACGGTTAATGAAGTTTTCAGAACATGATTTTCATAAACAAAACTTGGTGGGAATCAATTCACGGAAAGGGGTTTATGACCTTTATAAGTGCGCTAATTGTGGAGCGATAGGGAAGCGTTATAAATTGGTTGACTATGTTATAGCAGACAAGTTTAAATTGCCTTGTATCTCATTAGAGATTATCACTGGCAAAACAATTAAGGTAACCGAGTGCGGAGCTGTGGGCAAACAGTTTTCAAATATAATCCCAGGTTCAGTTCATATGGTAATTGATCCGCCAGCGCCTTACATAAATGATGATCGGGGAATTTGGGTAATGGGTGACGGGGAACCTGTCAAGTTACTTACCGGGGAATTTAAGATCATATGTTAATAACTATTTTTGTTACGGATTGATATATAGTATATTTTTGAACCAGTAATAATTTTACAAGATGGTAAAACGAAAAACGAAAGAACCAAGCTTCCCCTTTTACCCACAGGATTTTTTAACCGGATGCGCAGGGCTGAACATATCAGAAAGGGGACAATACATTACACTACTTTGCCTTCAACACCAAACAGGCCATTTAACACCTAAGATAATTAGGTTAAATGTTGGGAAGTGGTCGCCAGCTGTGAAATTCAAGTTTATAAAGGATAAAGAGGGTAATTACTATAACGAAAGGCTTGAAAGCGAGATGCAAAAAAGAGAGGCTCACAGGACTCACCAAGCCGAAAATTCAGCAAAGGCTAATCCTGAATTACTCCCAACGGTGCTCCCAAAACAACTCCAAGACGACCCCAACTATGACCCCAAACGTGACCCCAAAACGGGTCCTTTAGAAAATGAATATATATTAAGATATAAAGAAGAAATTAAGAATTACAGAAGAATAATACCACCAAGTAAGAAAGTAGTTAGAATATACTGTAAGATTCGGGAAAATGGAATTGACGCTGATTACTTTGTGGAATACTATACTGCCAGAGGGTGGGTTTATGGAAAACAAAAAACAGCAATAGTCGATTGGCAGGCTGTAGTCAGGACATGGGAAAAGAACAATAACAATAATTTTGCCGGGAGAAAGCCGGGAGTTGTAAACTTAGAAGACTTAAAAAATGAAAGAAGAACACATACATCGTAATTCGACACAGGGAATGCCATTAATAATTACAGAAAACACTCCCATAAAATATCTTTCAGACTTCGGGAAAGTTCCACCACAGGCCGGAGATATGGAAAAAGCTGTACTGGGGGCAATAATGCTTGATACAAGTGCAATGGACGAGGTAACAACACTATTGACGTCCATAATGTTTTACAGGGAGGCGCATCAAAAAATATTTGAGGCTGCTTTCCAACTTTATAAGGCTAATAAATTCACAGACCTTTACTCAGTATCGGAATCTTTAAGAAACCAAAACGAATTAGATGCGGTGGGAGGTCCAGTTTATATAACTGAACTTACCAGTAGAGTTGTTTCAGCAGCAAATGTCCGGCAGCACGCAATGTATGTGAAACAGAAATACATTCAACGCGAATTGATACGGATATCAACGGAGCTGCAGAACAGAGCTTTTGATGACACTTACGATATAGCTGAATTGATCGAGTATGCCGAAAAGGAAATTTACGGAATAGGGGACACGGCAGTGAGTAAAGAACCAATTATGATTGGGAACTTACTCAATATTCTGGCCGATACAATTTCACTCCGGGAGGCTCAAAAGACAGAGCTGGCCGGGGTTCCTTCAGGCTTAATTGGAGTTGACAGAATAACACTTGGCTGGCAGCCGGGAGACTTGATTATACTTGCTGCAAGGCCGTCAATGGGGAAAAGTGCACTTGCAATTCAGTTTGGTAGGTTTGCGGCACAGTTAGGGCATGGGGTCTTGATGTTTTCATTGGAAATGACAGACACCCAGCTCGGGGAAAGATACCTAAGTGCAGAATCCGGGCATGACACCTACGATTTAAAGCGAGGGCGCAACATAATATGGGCGAAGATTGAAAAGGCAATTCACTCCAATACCAAAACCCCACTATGGATTGATGACTCGGCGCACATGACACTTTTCGAGTTCCGTTCCAAAGTTCGCCGGGCAAAAAAGAAACATAATATTCAGCTGGTAATTTGCGACTATCTAAACCTATTTACCGGGGACGAAACGAAGGATAATATGAGTGAAAAGTATGGATCAATCTCAAAGATGTTCAAGGCCGTTGCGAAGGAATGCAAGGTTGCCGTTTTGTCACTTGCCCAGCTAAACCGGGGAGTTGAACAGCGGTCAAATCCATTACCTAAACTTTCAGACCTTCGCAACTCCGGGGAAATAGAACAGGATGCAGATATTATAGTTTTCCCAACACGTTACATATTAGCCGGAATGCACGAAGATAGTCACGGGAGAAATTTAGACACCATGGCACTTATCGACGTTGCAAAAAACAGAAATGGACGAGTTGATCAGGTTGAAGTAAATGTAAGTGCAGACTGCATGATTTGGACGGATCAAGAAACAGCAACCCCGGTCGATTTTACGCAGTCAAAAACTAATGAAGAACCACCATTCGCATAAATCAAAAACTATGTTTCACGTACCAAATAAAAACAGAAATAGAATTCACCCGCAATTGGGGTCAGATGACAATATTGGGAATAACGGATTATTTATAATTCCATATTTCAAGCCAAACGGATTAGAATTTAGAGTGATTGCATCTGATGGAGAAGGCTGGGAACACGCATCAGTAAGCATTGCACTCCCGGAAAGGGTTGCCTTACGCTGTCCGACATGGGAAGAAATGTGCTACATAAAAAAGATGTTTTGGGATGAGGAGGATTGTGTAATTCAGTATCACCCATCAAAAAGTGAATATGTAAACTACCATCCTTTTGTACTTCATTTATGGAGGCCGACAAATCAAGTGATTCCGATTCCGAAAAAAATAATGATAGGCTGATGAAAACCATGGATGACAATTCGAGAATGCCGAAAAGACCAAGGATTTGCGGAATTTATAAAATACTATCCCCTTCGGGAAGAATATATATTGGTCAGTCAATCAATATTCTGAAAAGATGGGAAACCTATAAATATAAGGCCTGTAAAACACAATCAAAACTGCATAATTCCTTTTGTAAGTATGGCGCAATTAATCATATATTTGAAATAATTCACTTTTGCGAGCCTAAGGAATTAGACGACCTCGAAAAATATTATATAAATTTCTATGATTCCTGTAATCCGCATACGGGATTGAATTGTGTGGCCGCAGCAAGAGGAAAGGGAATTGTTTCAGCAGAAACCCGAAAAAAACTATCAATAGCCAGACTTGGTTATAAACCGACAAAGGAGCATATTGAAAACGTAAGGAAAAACAGATTCAAATTTTCCTCTCCTAAAAGGAAGGTAATTGATATAGAAACCGGGATTGTTTATGAATCAATGAAAGCGGCATCACTTTCTTTTGGAATAAAATACACAACATTAAAAATGATGCTGTACGAAAAGAACTGGAACCGAACTCCATTAAAACTAATAGTATGATTAAATTCACATCTTATATCGGCATTGATCCGGGCAAAGGGGGAGCAATAGCATACATATCGGAAGGGCAAAATGCAAAGACAGTTTCCATGCCTGAAACCGTGGATGAGCTTAACGAATTTTTTAAATACCTGAGAAGTATTTCTGAAAATCCGATCGCCTGTGTGGAGAAAGTAAGCCTATGGAGAGGCGATGCCAATGCCGGGAAGGCTTTTGGGATTGAAAAATTAACCCGAAACCTGAATGAGATCACAACCCTTCTCCGGGTAACTAAAATTCCCTATATCATGGTGCTGCCTATTCAATGGCAAGCTTACCTCAAGCTATCCGGCCACCGGGGAGAAAAGTACGACGATCGGAAGCGGAGATTCAAACGGATAGCAACTATGCACTTTCCGGGGATTCCAATTACATTGACAAATTGTGATGCGCTGCTGATAATGGAGTTCCTTGCTTTTAAAATGCAAAGGGAACCCGACTGGGTTACAAAGAAGATACCAGATTCAATTATAAAAACTTTAGAGTTATGAAACCAAATGAACGTCAGATAATCGAAAAGTGGGAAGAATTGTATGCTGAAGTTACAAGGCAGTTCAAACCATACGCCACTACTAAGATAAGAAATCTCAACCGGGATATTCAAAGTTTAGAACTACGATTAAAAGTGCAAGAACACGAATCTGTAATAACAGAAGAAGATTACAGGAAACATGGGAGAGCAACTTAATAATTCAACAATATGGATGAAGTAATTATTTTCGGAAATATACTGCCGGGCGGAAGAATATCGACGGCCGTTTCGCCAGAATACCAGCAATTCTTGAAGGAAAATTCAGGTGAAAAGATCGCTGTAACCCTTACTGTAATTTCAGACAAAGGGAATATACGGCAGAAAACATACTATGAAAAGGTGGTTCTTCCATGTATAATTGAAGGATTCAGAGAAACGGGAGAAATTACCAACAAGAAGGACGCTGACGAATGGGCAAAAGCTATTTGTCCGGCGACCAACAAACGCAAAAAAGTCCGGGGTGAATGGGTTGATGACATTGTCCCGGAGAATCAAATGACGGAAAAACAATGGAGTGAGTTGATAGTAAACAGCATCAGGATATGTGCCATGGAATTTATGATTATAGTTCCAGAACCGGAAAAAAGATAGTTGAGAAAGTCGCTTGCTGTAACAAAATATGTTCGTACCTTTGAAAAAGTAACAAACCAAAAATAAACTACTAAGATGGCAAAAGCAGAACCACTAAGCATTGACAGAGTTACAGAGATCGCAAGCCGATACATACTCCCAGCACCTTACGAAAAAAGAAACCCGGCCGACATAATACATTACCTGTATATGATAATGCTGGCCGACCAAACTGTAAAGTCTGATCCGACCGATGACGAGTTGGAGCAGTATATTGATATGTATTTTAATCTTTAAAAACCAAAAACTATGAATGGATGTTTAGAATCACAATTTGAATTACAAAAATTGAAGATCCTTAAGGGAGCTTCCGGAGTAAATGTTGATTTCGCTGTAAGCGGAAATGACAGTGTCCCAACGGTTGTACATCATGTCGAGAATCCGACATTTGCGCATCCTGATTTACTGAATGCGGTAAACGCAATTAAAGAATTACTGGTTAAGGCAATAGGGAAAGAATCGATCCATACAGAAAGGGTAATTGCCGGGTTAAAATCTAACTTCAAAAAGGAAACAACCTATTTGGAGCTCGAAAAACTTTTTGAGGATCATTACATTGCAGAACTTCAAAAAGTAACAGTTACCGGAGTTGCAATTTCCGGGTATGACCAGAACAGGGGTGCTATAATTACCGGGACATACCTTTGCAAGAACGGCTCGAAGATAGCCTTGAACTCTCCTCGAGTACGGTTTGAGGGGGAACTATTCGGCTGGGAAAAGGTACTTGATGAAGCTTGTCAGGTAATTGCCCATGAAGCCTATGAATATACCTTCAAGGACAAACAAGCTCAACAGACCATTGATTTTGGAACAGACGGAACCGAACCAGAAAAACCAGAATAATGGGACGTACAGAAATTAAAACTCAAATTGAGTATGACCGTTTTATAACAACGGGTTGTGAACCCTTAATTGATTCCGGGTTTGATATTGATATTAATCTTCGTGTGGAAATACAAAAGAAGATGTTTGGTGGAAATCCCGAACTCCCGGAGGTTCGTAACAAGTTCTTCCGGTGGGTTTGGGATAGGAAAGTTCATGTTTGCGAAGAAACAAAGGCCTTTTTGGGTCACGACATGAAAGCGGAATTTATGAGTCATATTCTTTCCCGGGGTGCGCATATTGAAATGGCATTCGACCCTCGAAATATTAATATTCTTTCGCCGGACGCACACAGAGAATGGGAATCCGGCAAGCGAGAGAAGATGTATATATTCGCCAAAAACAAAGATCTGGTTGCGCTGCTGAAGGCGGATTACGCGGAGCTGAAAAACTATAACACATTCCCGGAGGAAAAATCAAAGGAAGCGGAGGGGTTCGTTCCGGGAATTGATGAAGAATGGATTTATGAGATTCTCGACAAAACGAACGCTTTTGCCAAACAGCTAATTGAGGAACACTTCAAGCGGCATAAATAAAAGTAAGATGTTAAACATTCAAGGCAAATTAAAAACAGTACAGAATATGAAAACGGGAGTTAAAGTTACCGTGTTCTGCAAATGGGATGATATAAGCCAAGATGATACGCTGGACTTACTTCAGGCGGTTGGTTCTAATGGGTATGTAACTTTTACACCCAATAAACTAAAAGCAGAAGTTGAGGCCGCACTTCAGCAGAAACTTGCAAGTATTAAGCCAGACCCAGTAACCGGGAGAAGTAAATCACAAACGCTTCGGGATCAAATCTTGAAGTTCTGGAATCGGTTTTATAAAGGGAAAAAGGAATTTGCAGAATATTACGATGAATCTATGGACGTTCTAATTGGAATGGTCAAAAAGAAAAATTCAAAAGCCGAAGTTGAAGAACTTGACAGGCATTATGGAGAAGCACAACATGATTATGGAGACACACTTAAAAAACTCGGTTAAATGGGAGACAAAAAGATGAATCCTAATGTGGCCACAGTCTGCCTAATTGGCGCAGGAAACAAATGCTGCAGATACCTCATGGTTGGGGGATATGGCTTCGAATGTGCAAAAATCACAGCCTTAAAAACCACTCTTGATACAAGGGTAAAACAAGGTCGGATGATTGCACAGGGAGATAATTGCGAAGGCAAAGGAATGAGTGAACTAAATTAAAAACTACAAAGACATGATTAACAAAGTGATTTTAATTGGACGTGCCGGGAAAGACCCGGACTTACACACGACCGAAAGAAAAAAAACGGTCGTAAGATTTACGGTCGCTACTTGGGAGAATTATAAAGATGAAAAGGAACCCACAGGCTGGCGTCAAGTTACCGAATGGCATAACGTGGTGGTCTGGGGAGCTGCCGGGGAGTCTATTAAAAAGCACCTCAAAAAAGGCGAGCTGGTTTATGTTGAAGGAGGGGTAAGAACCCGGAGTTATACAGATAAAGAGGGCGTGACAAAGTACATTACTGAGATTGTGGGATTTGCAAGGGCACTCTTGGCAAAGAAAGACGCAGCCAGTTCCGGTACCGCAAAGGAATCTCCAAAGGGAGAACCCGGAAAGGCCTCAAAGCCGGAAGACACAGTGGATATCCATGAAGAAATTCCACCAGATGAATTAAGTGACTTACCATTCATTTTAACTATTCCGATCGCACTTGGATTTTTGTTACAGTTTATGATATGAAAAAGTGTTTTATATGCGGAATTGAAAAGGAGATAAGTGAGTTTTATCTTCATCCACACATGAAGGATGGGCATTTAGGAAAATGCAAAGACTGTACTAAAAACTATGCTGATAAAAGGGACAAAATATTAAGACAAGATCCGGGTTGGTGTGAAAAGGAACGTATTAGATCAAAGGAGAAATACCATAGGCTTAATTATAAAGTACAGCAATTTGCGCTTAATAAATCTAAACCTTACAAGAATGCGGAATATAAAGGGCAGCATAAGAAATTAGCGTTGCCGAAAGGTAAAAATATCCACCATTGGAATTATAATATTTTAGATGATTTTTCGGTTTTTGACACGGCTTTCCATAGATTTATTCACAGATTTTTAAGACTGGATAGTGAAACACTTTGTTTCAAAACTAAAGATGGAGTGCTTTTAAAAACAAGGGAAATTCATGATAGATATTTACTTGAACTAAAAAAGGAATATGATGGAAGCAAATACACAAACTACACTATTCGAACTACAGGAGGGCGATAGATTCTACTTTGTCGGAGACCCAAGAAAGGCAGTTTTGGAAATCGGGAATGTTATAAAACATTACAGATCAGGCCGGGTACTTCATGTGATCTATAAAGATTTGAAAGAAGGACACAGGGATCGGCCAGTAGTTTTCCTGAGAAACATTAAAGAAGGGGTAAAAAAATAAGTTTACCTTTGGATGTAAATTTCCCGGAGGAAGCTAATGCGAAACTTATCCGGGGACTTACTTCCGGGGGAATAGTAAGATACCAGAACGTTAAGAAAACAGCGCAATCGCAAAAACTAATAAAAACAATTATGGCAAAAGAATTCTCGAAAAATCCAAGGAAGATCACAAAAGAGCTTCTGGAGCAACTAAAAGTAAATATCGAAGAACTTGGCGATCTATCAGGTATTACGCACGATCTTAATTCAGATCAGATTATTGCCGGGAACCAACGAAGCAAGGCAATAAACTTCAATGATTGTGAAGTAACCTTGATGGAAAAACCTCACGAACCAGACGCACAGGGAACCGTGGCCTTGGGGTATGTTCTCTGGAATGGGCAGAAACTCCATTACAGGCAAGTTAAATGGACTGTTGAACAATGCGAAAAAGCCAATATAACGGCCAATTCTATTTCCGGTATCTGGGATGAGGCGATGTTAAAGTCGCCAGAGTGGGCAAGCGTGGCAGGAATTAATGACTGGAATCTTCCTTTTGTTCTTGATACTCCGGTTCTTTTGGGTAATGACATTACAGGGATGGCCAAAACATCTAATAAATACCATGACGTTAAGCCGTTGATATTTATTTCCTTTAATTTGGTTCAGCGGCAGATCGACGTCCCGGAAGTGGAAGCCAAGAAGTTCCTTAATGGACTAATTGAATTAACCCGGTTGGATAAACTTAAAGAGTTTTACGACGGGGTTTATGAGCTTGCTTTTAATAAAATGCAAGAAATGAATGCAATTCTGGAAGAACAACCAAAGTCAAAGAAAACTAAAAAATCATAATATGGATTCAAGGATTAAAAAAGTAAAGTTCCGGGGTGGCAGGGTAGATGCCATAATGGATAATGGGAACCAAGTAAAATTATTCGATTATACTCCTAAACTTCCGCCTTTCAAGGAAGGAGATCTCAGAGGGAAAACGCTGGCCGAGGCTTTTGAGTTTAAGAAAAACCTTGAAAGAATACCAATTATATGAAATATTGCCTTTATCCTATGTACCCGAAGGATCGGGCGCAGGAAAGTATCGGTGTAGGGTATTATACCCTTCAGATGTTGGAATTCTTGATCCGGGCAAATAAACACGAACTGATTGAAGTATCAGCGATCGACAAAAAGACAATAATTCTAGTTTCGATCTGCACGCTGGATTCAATACCTGTTCTGAGAACTATCCGCAAAAAGCACCCGGAGAATATTATCATTACCGGAGGCCAGTTTGCTTTCAATTTCCCGGTATGTTTAATCTATTCGGATTACTGCAATGTTGGGGAAGGGTTTGAGTTTCTCCGGTGCAAAAGCCTTGATGAAGCCAAAAAGTTGAAGTGTTTCACATGGAAGGGCAAGGGTGAAATAGTCGAGCCGTCATCTTTAATTGATTGGCCAATGGTTCCGGCCTGTCAGACAAAACAGGGAATTTACTATTACTGGAAAGGAGTTGGCTGCCGGAATAAATGCGGATTCTGTTTCACTTCTTGGACGAAGAACAGACAGGAAAACGACCAGAGAAGGGTTCAGGGAGTGGCAAACATGGTAAAATCCAAAGGTTCCGGATTAATCTTAATTTCCAATGAGTATGACGATGACACGGAAGTTAAGGTGAAAGATATGATGCTGAAACAATTCCTTAAAATCCCATTGAAGGAAGGGAATCCAAAACTAATCCGGCTGGGAATTGAGTTCCCTACAGAAGAAGCGAGGAAAAAGTACGGCAAGCCGTTCACTAATGACGAGTTCTATCAAGCTCTGGATAAGGCAGCCGACGAAATGAAAGACCTGAATCTGTTTTTTATTACCGGATTAACACCTTTGGAGGATATTAACAACTTATTAACAGGATATAAACGTTATGGAACAAAACCAAAAATATTCGTTAAGCTCACGAACATTACCTACCAGCAGTACACGCCCATTCATGCCGAACGGCTCAATATTCACATTGAACATTACGCATATCCGGATTATAAACACGAACTCAAAAACCTGCTCGACCGTCATGCGGGATGGCGCTTCAATATCCTCTCCTGTGCACGTCCACATAAAGCCTTGTATGAGACATTCATGAATCACATTACAAACGAGGATGAATATGAAATGGCCAGAAAGGTTCTTTCGGCACATACGGCGGATGATGCGCTTTCACTTTTGCTTTCTAGTGGAGTGTTGAAAAACGACTTCTCGGGACTTATTCGCTTCTGGTATCAAAAACACGGCACTCTTGAAGAATCGTATTTTAAGGCGAATACTGAATCGAAAGCTTTCATGGAGAAATACTCAGGAAAGAGCTTTTAGCATTTAAGATGTGGTATCTTTACAATAAAATGAAAGAAATAGAATTAAGTATAGTATTTAAAGCGTTGGTTGATGACGAAGATTATGACATGGAGCCTGTAGTTACACAGAAAAACGATCTGGCTGTATTTTTGGCCGATCGGAAATTCACTTTTGATCCCTTGTTGGACTTTGTCGTATCTTTTGAACTCAACCAAGGGAGAAACGGAGAGGGTTCAGGATTTATTGAATGGTACATTCCTGAAAATGTTAAAATGAACTACAATGTTGATTTTATGAAAATCTTCTTTCATACCATAGAAGTCCGGGCAGACTGGGAAGAGGACTTCATTGCGGGTCCTCGGCTGTTTGGCCAGTACATTAAAGGATACTTTAGAATACCAGAAAAAATCATGAATCCATAAAATGAAAGGCAGTAAGTTCAAGGCAGGAATGTCGCTTCGTGCAATTGTCCCGTTTTCGAGTGAAATAATGAAAGTTCATATCGAATATGTTTTGCCTTCGATTTACATTGACAGGAAACTTATAGTTTACAGAGTATTCGGAAAGCACAAAAGATGGTGGCATGAATTTCTATGCACGGAAGAAGAAATGCAATGGTATATTGATAAAATAACCGTCATAAAACAAAGGTCAAAACCTAACGTATAACGCCTTGGATGGGCATTGTAAAATCCATACACAAAATGAAAAAGTCAAGTGGTAAAGTTAAAGGTGGCAAACGTGGCGGAGGAGGCCATAGCAAATGAGTTGGTCAGTTAATAAAACAGGAACACCGGACGAGGTTGTTGCATACTTAAAAGAGCAGAGCAATATTCTCTACGGACAAAGCAAGGAAGAATATGATGCAGCCCTTCCTCACTTAATTGCGATAGTAGAGCAAAATCTCGGAGGCTCTATTTCTCTTAATGCCTATGGACATGGTTCAAAAGACGCAGCGGGAAATTTCACAGACAGAAATTGTCAGGTGCATATTACCCGATAACACCAAAGCTTTAAGCTGGTCAAAACGAATGGCCAGCTTTGCTTTTTGAATGAACTTGATTGAAACAAAACTAAACGAAAATGGACACCTTAAAAAAGGAAAGTCTGGCAGTTGAAGACGAGAAGCAAGCGGAACAACAGCGGACGGTAATTGCAAAAGGTCAAATGTTAGCAGCTCTGGAACAAGGATTGGGAATAGTATCGGTGGCCTGTAAGCTCGTTGGAGTTTCCAGATCGGTGCATTATAATTGGATGAAAGATGATGATAATTACCGTATGTCCGTTGAATCACTATCGGAAGTTGCTTTGGATTTTGCAGAATCAAAACTTATGAAGCTAATCGAGAACGGAGATAATTCTTCCACTATCTTCTTCCTGAAAACCAAAGGCAAAAAGCGAGGGTATATTGAACGGTCGGAATTTGCCGTTGTCGATCCTTTCTTGGAACTAATGCAAAACTACAACCCGGACGGTAAACCCGACTCCAAATGACACTTGAAGAATTTAAGAAGGACTGTTATAGTCGCTGGAGAGGGGACTGGAACTCTTTTGCATTTGAAGCCTTAAAAGCAAGGCTCGATCCACACCAGCAGGAAATACTCTATGCGTGCCAAACAGAAAAGATGATTGCGGTTGCTTCCGGGACTGCTCGAGGGAAGGACTATGTTGCAGCCACTGCGGCACTTTGCTTTATGTATTTAACTCCTGTATTTCGAGGTAAGGAACTTATTGCTAATACAAAAGTGGCAATGACAGCACCGACAGGAAGACAAGTCGGAAATATAATGTACCCGGAGTTAACTCGGCAATTCAAAGCTGCAAAATTCCTGACTGGCCGATTAGTTTCCTTCGACATAAGGACAAAATACCCGGAATGGTTCTTAACAGGATTCAAGGCGGAAGATAATCAAACGGAAGTATGGTCAGGCTTTCATGCCGTCAATACAATGTTTATCGTAACTGAAGCTTCCGGCCTTTCAGAAACTACGTTCGCAGCTATCGAAGGAAACCTACAGAGTAATTCAAAACTCCTTATCGTATTCAACCCTAACAGCCTTATCGGGTATGCTGCAAGGGCAATGGCTTCTCCCAGGTTTCATTCTTTCAGGCTTGATGACCTTAACGCTCCCAATGTGCTTCAGAAGAAAACTATTTATCCGGGGCAAGTAGACTATGAATGGGTGAAAGATAAGGTTGCGACTTGGTGTAATCCTATTCAGGAAGATGACTTTAACGAAGGGCTTGGAGATTTTGAATGGGAAGGTGGATTGTACAGGCCAAATGACTTATTCAGAGTTAAGGTTCGTGGAATGTTCCCGGAAACATCAGAGGATGTACTTATACCTTACAGATGGGTCGAGCTTGCAATGGAACGCTGGCAGAAGCGCAAAGATGAAGGGTTGGTACTAACGGGTCATAGGCGAATAGGTGTTGATATCGCAGGGATGGGAAGGGATGCGTCGGTACTTTGTCACAGGTTTGAAGACTTTGTTGTTAATTTCGATCGCCACCAATCGGGAGGTGAGGCAGATCATATGAAAGTTGCCGGGATGGTATTGAACGCACTTGACAAAAAGGCGCTGGCTTTCATTGATACTATCGGGGAAGGTGCCGGGGTATTCTCACGGCTAATGGAACTTGGCAAAAAGCGGCAAGTCTTTTCCTGTAAGTTCAGCGAGGGAGCAGAAGGACTTTCTGACTATACACAGCAGTATTCCTTTGCAAATATGAAAGCTTATCTATATTGGGCAGTCCGGGATTGGCTGAACCCGGCTTTTGATTCAACGGCTTGTCTTCCACCTGAAAAATCGCTTATTGAAGAAATTCTGGAAATTCGATATATGATTCAGAGTAATGGAAAGATTATAATTGAGCCAAAGGAAAAGATGAAAGAAAGGCTTGGTAGATCGCCAGACTTATTTGATGCGTTGGCCAATACATTCTATCCGGGAGATACACAAAAGGGAGTTAGTATTACAGACTTGGCAGGGATGCTTCGCTAATTATTTGTTTTCTAATTTTGATTAGTCTAAATTTGTTCAACCAAAAACCTTAATAACCAATGGCAAAATTCAGAAGGGTTGCAAAAGTAGGAACTTCCGGCGGCAAGGCAGTTGTGAAAAACAGCAGAGGCAAAATAGTCAGCCGGCACTCATCAAAAGCCGCAGCTATCAAGGCTGCAAAATCCCGTCAACGGCAGCACGCAAAAAAATCTTAATATGGCAAACTTAACCTATGATGATATTATTAAGTCGGATGACTTGAATAAGATAAAAGAGACATTTTCAAATCAGAAGGTGGCCTTTAACCAAACAGTGAGTATTATCGGCACGGAAGCAGTAACAAAAAGAGACAAAACCGGAGAGCAGTATCAGGTTGAAACTATTGCTCAATATAAGGTTGAACAGCATAACGTATTTGATCCGCAGATGCGGAAAATGAAAATCGTAAATGCACCTACAACAGAAACAGATAAAAACGGAGAGCCTGTTTACAAACTCACATTGGTTGATGTTGCGAGGGTTGGGATTCCCTTTCAGGAACTAATTGTTAATCGCAGGGTTGGCTTTATGTTAAGCGATCCCGTCACAACTGATATCCTTTTCTCGAAAGACACAGAAGAAGAAAAGGCATTGCTGGAAATGGTTGATCGTATTCAAAATGACAATAAGTGTGACTATAAAAACAAAGAGCTTGCCAGAAGGATGATGTCTGAAATGGAGTGTGCTGAAATATGGTATTTCGTGCCCAATACAGACCCGGATATAAAAGGCCAATATACTTTGCGTATGAAGGTATTATCACCTGATCTGGGCGATCGCCTTTGGCCGCTTTTTGACGAAGTAGGTGATTTGATTGCCTTTGCAAGAGAATACAAACTCAGGAATATTGACGGGGTTGATATTAACCACTATGACATTTACACAAAAGACCTTGAATATAAGTGGATTCAGCGAGATACCAAATGGATTCTTGATGACCAGTTAAACCCAAATATTAATCCAATTCCTAATCCTGTTGGGAAAATAATGATAATTTACTACACCCAGCCACAGCCTGAATGGGCAAAGGTTCAAAGTATGATTGAGCGGTTTGAAATGGTTATATCAAATCATGCTGACACAAATGATTATTTTGGTAATCCAATATTAACAGTATCCGGGAAGGTTCAGGGGTTTGCAGCTAAAGGTGAGCAAGGTAAGATTCTGGAACTTGAAAACGGAGCACAGGCAAATTATCTGGCATTGTCGTCAGAACCAGCGTCCGTAAAGATGGAGCAGGAAAACCTTGAAAGGTTTATTTACACAATGAGTCAGACACCGAATATTACTTTCAGCGAAATGAAAGGGATGGGTGCAATTTCCGGGATTGCCTTGAAGCTATTATTTCTTGACGCACATATGGCAGTAAAGAGTAAGGAGGAAATCTTCGGAACCGGCTTACAGCGAAGGTTGAATTTACTGAAGGCCGCAATAGGTAAGATAGTTGATACAAGCCTCAAAGCGGCATCGTTGCAAGTGCAGCTAAAGCCAGTAATAACTCCCTACTTACCTATGAATGAAACGGAGGTTATCAGTAACCTTTCTATTGCGCTTACATCCGGGATAATAAGTCAGGAATCAGCGGTCGAGCAAAACCCATACGTGGCAGATTCGGAAAGCGAAATGGAACGGATAACCGGAGAGGCCGACAAACAAGCTCAACAGGAAAGTAAATTAGCTTCCTTAATGCAAAAGAATAGCATTGATAATGCAAACCAAACCCAAAATAATAATGGTCAAAATTCTAATCTTAACACCCAGCAGAACTGATTCACCTAGTTTTTATCGTTCCGGGGGAATCGCACCCGACTTAAAAAAGCGAATGGATATCGAAATCGATATAAGACAGCCAGACCAAATTATTCTGCATTGGCAGAATCTTCTCCTTTATGATCTTATTATGTTGCAGCGTCCGTATTTGGATGACATGGTAAGCCTGATGGATTACTGTAAAGACTTAGGTATTCCTCTTTGGGTTGACTATGACGACTATTTACTGGGAGTCCCGGCAGACAATCATCATTCAGCGACTTATGATCCACATACACGGGAAAACATCAAAGCCTTATTGAAAGGTGCAGATATCGTTTCTGTATCAACAAAACCATTAAAGGAAGCTTTCAAGGAATACAATAAGGATATCCGGGTAATCCCTAATGCCTTTAATGATTTTATATTCAAAAAAACAGTATTTCAACCGCAGCGTCAACGGTTATTCATGTGGAGGGGTGGAGAATCCCATATTTACGATATTATGTCAATGGGAAACGCTTACAACAAAGCGATGAAGGCATATAAAGACTGGCACTTTCTGTTCATGGGATTCATGCCATGGTATCTTGATCGATCGAGTAATTTCTTTCATCTTGATCCACAAGACGTGATTCATTATCATAAAAACGTCTTAAAAATGGCTCCTGCAGCCTTTACGGTTCCATTGTATGATAACCTGTTCAATCATTGTAAGTCAAATATTGCTTGGATTGAAGCTTCTTATTTTGGTGCTGTTTGCATAGCTCCTGATTGGGAGGACTGGCAGGTTCCGGGAGTCTTAAAATACAGTAACGAAGCGGAATTTTCTGCCGCAATAAGTACCATTGCCGAAGGGTATGACTATTCAAAAGACCTGAAAGCGGCTGCCGATTATATTCGTGGCAATCTGATGTTAAGCGAGGTTAATAAGCTCCGGGAAGATATAATCAAAAGCCTCCTGTAAAATGGAACAATCTGAAATGATACGTCCCACATGGGATTACGGCGACTTCCATAGAAACGAATGGATTAAAAAGGACATTACAGTAATCATGTGTGAAAGGGACACGGCAGACGTCACAAAACTTTGTCTTGAATCCCTTCTTCGCTTTTACCCTGATATTCCAATTCTAATAATTGACGGTGGTTCTATTGATGAATCGCTTAATTATGTTCACTATCTGGCAGCTACTTATCCAAATATAAGGCTCTGGGAGAGGGAGGGGAGAAACGGACACGGGACAATGCTTGATGAAGGGATCAGACACTTTATCAAAACGAGGTACGTTTTGCTTTGTGATAATGATATTATTATTAAGCGCGGTGGATGGATTGAACAAATGCTGTGGGCAATTAAGGCATCAGAAGAAGGTTTAAATCCTATTTATACCATTGGTACATTAATGCTTGTTTCAGACTCCGGCGACGGCTGTTCTCCACCAAAAGACGACAATGATATTCTAAGGTACACTCACCCTTCCTGTTCAATGATTAACAGGGACCTGTATTTACCAATGAGGCCTTTTGTGGAACACGGCGCACCGCTTGTTTACAATATGCAAGATGCAAAACAGCGTGGATATCGTGTTGAAAACTTCCCGATTCATTATTACGTTGCGCACCTGTCTGGCGCAAGCTGGACTGAGCCGAGAACGATTTGGAAAGATGATATGGACGTTTTGATTCGGCCGTTTTTTACTTTTATCGCAGACAATGTAAATTTCTGTGGAGACTTACACAGACAGTCTAATAAAGACTATGAGGTCTTATTTACAGGAGAATCTGAAAAGGCCAGCGTTGTAATACATAATCTTTCTTACTATACGGTTGACAATAAGTTATACCCATTTCGTTTTCGTGTTCACGGAGAATATATATGTCATCTATTTTCGAATATTGAAGAAATGCCAACTAATTTTATTAAGATTGCCAAGAAGACAGTTATTCATCAGTTATTCCCCGAGGAGATCACTATTGGTGGGTTTAAATTTGTAAAAAGAAAATTATGGCAGCACCGAGAAGCTTTATTGTAGGGTTCATTCATGTTTATATGGTAAATGAATGGGAGGAGATTTTAATGGAACAGATCAAGTTAATGTCTGACTCTGGCCTTTACAATGAAATGCGCTGTGCCAATATTTGCTGTATTGGAACAGAACAGAACATGGAACATCTGAAGGAAATCATAAAGCCGATTACCAAATTACAGTTTGCGGCTTGGAGTTCCAATGCTTCCGAATATGAATTTCTGTCTTTGCGATTTATAAAGGACGTTTGCGATAGGGGAACTACCTTTTACGGCTTTTACATTCACTCAAAAGGAGTTTCTTGGCCGGGACATGAAGGGGGAAAGTATTGGAGAGATTATATGAACCACTATATTATTACACGGTGGAAAGACGATGTAAAGATGCTTGACATGGGTCACGAAACCTGTGGAGTGAAAATAGTTCACAGGAATTGGCCTTTACATTATTCTGGTAATTTCTTCTGGTTTAAAGCTGAATACGTTAAACTTTGCGTTCCGGTAAGTTCAATGAATCTCAAAGATCGCTTTAACGCTGAAATGTGGATCGGTTCAGGCAGACCTATTGCCGGAACACTTTGTCAGGACTTTGTTGACTATGATACTAAAGGAATATTCACTGCAAAAGACGATCAATTACCGGGGAAATGAAAACAATCTTACTGTTCATAACTTTGTTAATAACCTTATCCGGGTATGGTCAGGATGATTGTGGAAAGAATCATTTAGGATCAGGGAATGTTAATAAAGTATGGCGAAGACCTTTGTTAAATTCAATTTATGGCCTTTATCAAGTAGGTGATAATGGGCTGGGGGTTAGGTACGATCACTATATTATAAACAGACTAGGCGCATATGGTTCAACATCCAGAGGGAAATACTGGCTTGCCGGAATGTCAAAATCAGTTCACTATAAATTTGCAGCCGGAGTAATTGTAAAAACTATTGAAGAAGATCGAGCACGGAACTTTCTTTATGCCGGGGTATCTTATCATAATTTCGATAGTCGGCAAGTAAAGGAGATTAGTTCAAGTAAGCTTCAATCATTGTCATTTGAAATAGGAACCGGAATAACGGTTGACTTTGGCTTTAGCTTGGAGTTCGGATATGACTTTGGAGAAACGAATCAAATATTGGCCTTGGCTGGTCATTTTAAAACTATAATTTATGAGAAATTTATGTTTCACTCTTGGTTATAATCTTACTTCAGAAATAGAAAAGATTATGACCCTTCTTTATCAGCAAAACAAGCCAGAAACTTTCCGGCACTTAGTTGTTGATCTTGAATTTCCGCTCGAAGTAGGTAACGTAATCCCGGCTGATATCCGTGCAGCAAAACACCGTAACAGCAAAAAGCTTCAGGCCTTGGCAAAACGCTTCGGTTCTTCATACGTTAAGTTTGAGAATATTGGAGTATCGCAAAACTGGACGCAAGTTTATAAGTTTCTGAAGCCTACAGACGATGATGTATTGATAGGGTGCGACCCTGACGAACACCCACTCAATAAGGATTGGGTTAAGGCAATGGGTGACGTTATCCGGGTTGGTAACTATGGACTTTGTTCGCTTATGATGACAGACCATATAGATTTAATGGGGAATGTTCCATATACAGAAAAAGAGGTTGCCGGGAAACGGGTTTATAATGCAGCTGCAGGATCATTGAATTGGGCATTAATAGGAATTAGCGGCAAGTTTCTTAATAAGATCAAGGAGATTCCCTTTCCGGCGGAAGCTCCACGTTACGGATATATCGAAGCCTGTTTATATCCTAAATTTCAGGAATACGGAATGGATTGGTGCGTAATGGCAGACTATCAAGTAAGACATACAGACTTTGAACTTCACGATCCCGGCACTTCTTCTTTGCTCCGGGAGTGGAAAAATCAGATAATATTTAAGGTTCATCAATACGGCCAGTTATCATTTGAGGAATGGCTAAAAATGAGAAGGGAGAACAGAATATAAACCAAAGGAAGCGGGGTGGGGTTAACCATTCGAGAGAGTATTAACCACTGTTTTTGTGAGATTAAACGGCCACTCCGCTTCCTTCATTTGTTTTTATTGTTATTTTACAAGAAAATACAATATGAAAAACAGACCAACAGGCTTAACTTACACTAAGCATAAAGAAAATCCAACGAGTTTTGTAAAGGGATTTACCCCTTGGAATGCAGGGTTAAAGGGAATGGGAATATGTAACCCCACACCCGGTTCAATAAAGAAGGGAGACAGAATTAGTACCCAAACAGAATTCAAACCCGGCGACAATATTGATAATAATAATCACAAATGGAAAGGAGAACAGGTTGGTTATTATGGAGTTCATACATACATGAGGAGAAGGTTAGGAAACGCTGTATCTTGTGTTAGATGTGATACACTTGATTCTAAAAGATATGTCTGGCATAACATAAGTGGAAAATACAAAAGAGACATAAATGATTGGGAAAGCCTTTGTTCAAAATGTCATCGGCGATTACATATAGAGTTAAAAAAGAAAGAATTAATACAGATTTAAGATGATTTGCATAACAGGAGTTGCGGGTTTTGTCGGAAGTAACATTGCACAACGACTAATAAACGAAGGGCTATTGGTATTTGGAATTGACGACCTTTCCTTTGGGAATATGAAGAACGTCCCGGAGAATAAGAACTTCCGTTTTGAGAAAATGGGATTTAATGAGTTGCCAGAGCAGACATTAAGGAATGCTGATATTTTGATTCATTGTGCGACCTCAAATATTATTTATTCTATGGATCACCCCGTCGAAACCTTCAAGAATAATGCCGGGGATACTATTAAGCTTTTTAATCGCTTTCATGGGAAGATAATTTATACCGGCACAAGCTCGGTTTATGGAAACACTATGCAACTGCCCACTCCTGAAGATGCGGAAATACTATCCAGTAATGCATACGATATTTCAAAACATATTGCCGAGCTTTATTTGCAGAAAAGGGGTAACTTCACAACACTCCGATTAACTAACGTGTACGGCAAGAACCAGAGGGCAGACAATCCGTTTTGCGGAGTTATAGGGAAATTAATTGATTGTGCATTCACAGGCAAAAAATTCACAGTTTATGGAGAAGGGAAAGATACTCGGGATTACACAAATGTTGAAGATGTTGTGGAAGCTGTACTACAGGCAGTTAAATTACCAGCTATGGAAACTGAAATCAACGTCGGCACAGGAGTCGAAACAAGCACCCTCCAATTAATCTCCTTAGTCCGGGAGATATGCAATGTTCAGGTTCAGTTCTTTTCAATGCACGGCCGTCCTATTGATAAAATTCATCGCCGTTGTCTTGATATAAGGAAAGCAAAAACCCTGCTCAATTGGGAACCTCGCTTTACGCTGGCGCAGGGATTACCTATGGCAATAGAATGGTACGCTACAAAAATGGAACCTTCTGCAGTAAGGATTTAACGGATGCCGGATTATTCGCTTTTATATCGAAAGCTCTTTTTACAGAAACAGGCGAAATTTCTTAACCAGTACGGTAATCTATTCGGTAAGGTGGCCAATGACGTTTCACAGCTGGTCAACAATCCTTCGGCAAAGTTTGCGAAGGCTTTTCAGTTTAATAAGACTATTGATTCCGGCCTGTCACAGATAATTACCACTTTTAACAAAGATTCATTAAAGCTTCAGGTATCGAACATTGAAGGGAGCTGGGGAATTGCAAACCAAAAGAATGACGCAATAGTAAATGAATACCTTTCCTTACTTGGGAATCTAAAGGAAATAACTGCCAATCCATTATTTGCGGCTTCTGTTAATTTTAGTCCAAACACCAGCGCTTTAGAAGCTTTTATTACCCGGAAATTCGGTTCGGAGAATCTTTCAGATAGGGTCTGGAAGATTGGCGACCAACTAAGGAACGAGATGGAAATTCACTTGGGGGTCGGAATAATGAATGGGGATTCTTCGGAAGTTATCAGCAGAAGGATACGACAATACCTGCAAAAGCCTGACGACTTGTTTCGGCGGGTTAAGAATGAGGCCGGACATTTAATCCCAAGTAATGCAATGACCGAAAACGCACCGGGGAAAGGGGTTTATAATTCAGCTTACAAGAACGCAATGCGTCTGGCAAGAACGGAAACAAACATGGCGTTTCAACTTGCAGATCATGAAAGGTGGATGAATATGCAGATGGTTACCGGGCAAAGAATTGAGCTTTCGGGCAGTCATCCCGATTATAATTACCCGGAGATATGTGAAGAACTTGAAGGCGACTATCCGAAGGAGTTTATCTTTGCAGGCTGGCACGTTCAGTGCTTGTGTCATGTAGTTCCAATCATGATGCCGAAAGACGATTTTAGAAGTTTTTTGCGTGGGGAAACGAAAACCATTGAACCTAAACAATTGAAAGATTACCCGTCTAATTTTGAAGCGTACCTGAAAGCCAACGCTGAAAAGTTTACTTCAGAAAAAAACACACCTTACTGGTTTTCTAATAATGCGGAAATTATAAGAGCTGTAGTTAAATGAGTGGAATATTACGAATCCGGTAAGATATTCTGGAAGCCGTATCGTCCTATAAGGGAAATTTAACGCTTCCTGACGGCCTCCAATGGGGCAAAAACGAAAGATTTAAATAAATTTGTTTTGTATTGATAAAAATGTATAACTTTGAAAATCTTATCAGATCATGAAAGAGAAAATTTTAACCTACCTGAAATTAAAGCTTGACGGAGTCCAAGTAGCATACTTGGCAGCGCTCGCTGAAAATTACGCAAAGACAATTACCGACGAAGCTCAAATTGCAATGGTCATCACTGACGGGGCAATTGAAATTATAAAAGCTTCTGCAGGCCATTTACAGGTGGAAGGCGATAAGAGGGCAGCCGAAGCCTCAAAAACAGCAGTAAAAACTTTCCGGGAGAAGCATAATTTGGATTCTAATGGAAAACCGATCGAAACCAAACCGACCGGAGATCCCGATCCTGACCCAGACGAACCGAAATGGGCAAAGGCGTTAAGGGAAAAACTCGAAACACAAACAGCTGAACTCAACAAAAAATTCGAAGGCCTTGAGAAAGCCAAAACCCAAGAACAGTTAATGGCGAAATTTCAAGCTAAACTGAAGGAAAAGGGGGTTGACGAACTCTATATTCCTATTTATTCCCGTAATCTGGTTATCGAATCAGAGGACAAACTTGACCAACTTGTGGAGGACACCGACAAAGTACACAAAGACTTTGTGCAAAAATCGGCTGACAAGGGGGTTATCATTTCAATTCCGGGTCAAAATGCAGGTCCAGCTGAAGCCGGGGAAGCAACGGGTAAATCCATTGCTGAAAAAAGAAACAAAAGTGCCACAGAAGGTGTGCCGGGAAAGAAAGTTTAACTTAAAATTCTAAAAATGCAAATAACAACAGATTCCTTTGCAGGGAGAGTAGTCGTGTTTGAATCTATACTCGACGAAATACCCGGAGGAGTTGGCTTGAATGTTGCTCGCCTCGACTATGAAACAGCGGGTAAAGAGTACATTCCAGCTGGAACTCCCGTTTATGTTGATATTGCCACCAGAGTTGCCGAAGTCTGCAAGTCAGCTTTAGCAATTGATGGAGGCGGATCAACGACCCCACGGCTTGGGAAAGATCATCATTTCGCAGTAGGTGACTACCTTAATGATGGTACAACCGGAGCAAAAATTACCGCACTTGATAAAACAACAAGTGCTGATTACGATACCGCAACTGTCAACACAGCGCTTACCGTTACTGCCGGAACAAAATATCAGCAAGGCACAGTATCAGGATCAAGCGTTGTTTTGTTATACACTCCAAACGGGATGGTCAAATCTCCGACCAGATTAGTTGAAGGTAATGCCGATGTTCCTGTTGTAACGATAGGAACTTACCGTGAAGATGCTCTGACATATCCATTAAGTGCTGCTTATAAAATAGCATTACGTGGTGGAACAGCCGGAACTGGCAAGTCACTTCTGACGGCTGTATAACCTCTGTTTAACCTTTTAAAAATTAGAAAAAATGCAAACTCCAATTATTGAGGGTGTAACAGAAGCCGGATTAGTTTCTTACCTCAAGGCACGTCAGTATTCCGAATTATACTGGCCGACATTCTTCCCGTTGCAAAACGTCAATTCACTCGACGGCAAAACTCTTATCGGAGCCGTTGGTTCCAGAGTAGCTGCAGCAATCATAAGTTATGATGCCAAAGCACCTGAAGCCAGCAGAAAAAGTATTTCAACACAATACTTTGACATACCGAAACTCGCATTGTCCAGAAGGAAAACCGAAAAGGAAATTCTTGAACATCAGATCACCCGCTTATACCGGGGACAGGATGCAGTCATTGAGGATTATTTCAATGATATCGACTTCCTGTTTGACTCGATTCAGGCAAGAATTGAATGGACAATTTTGACCGCAATGTCAAAAACAAAACTTCAACTTTCAGCTACCAATAACCCCATGGGTATAATCAATGAAACGGTCATTGATTTCGGAATGCCATCAGCCAACAAAAAAGTTGTTGCTGTAACATGGACTACTGGCCATTCTGCCACCATGACACCTTTGGCCGACTTCAAAAAGGTTGTCAAAGCTGGCCGTGATGCTGGCATTTACTTCCAGAGAATTCTTATGCACCCGGACGCATTCGATCTGATAACAGGTTGTGATGAGTTCCAGACCGCTTGTAAATCCCTTTTAATTGGTGAAAGCCAAGTTCTTGGGATGATGGGTCTGGAAACCGTCAACAAAGTTCTCACCTCGTTCCGTCTGCCGTCTATTGCTTTGATCGAAACATCAATCTCAATAGAAGACAAAGCTGGTGATCTGACTGAAGATAATCCATGGGACTCAAACCATGTGTTGTTCATTCCGACAACCAGCCTTGGGAACCTATTAAACGGACCAATTGCTGAAGAAATCGAAAGACCTGTGCAGATCATACAGGCAAAAAGAGGCAACGTCCTGTTAAGCATTCAGCGTGATTTTAACCCTGTTAGTGTTCTGACCAAAGGAGAATGTAATGTTTTCCCGTCATGGCCGAATGTTAATATGTGTTATTCTCTTTATTTGGCAAGCGCTGCAACGTGGGCATAGGATAGAGCCGTCAACACGGACGGCTTAATACTTCTTTGACATGACAAATCTGGAAGCAATTAAGGCAAGGGTGTCATATCCCTTGTCAGCCAAAGCATTCGAACTCGCTTTAGTGGGGAGATCACTAACCACTACCGGAACATTTGACGCTTCTGCAGATCAGCAAGCCTTTGACTTGGCCTATGCTGACGCATTAACGAGCTTACTTACTTCTCCGGCAAGTGTTTCAGAGGGTGGATTTTCTGTTTCAAAATCAGACAGGGATACAATTCTTGGGTTGATTACTCCTATTTATAATAGGTACGAAGTGATAATCCCAACTCTTAAACCTACAGCAACATTCGTAAGGCGATGGTAGAACAATATCCAGATAGTATTACTGTTACTGTTTCGACTCCGGCTATTCAGGATGAAAGTACTGGACGATGGACGTCGGGGTCGGCAGAAACATTTACTTGGGATTGTCGGGCAGAAATAAACGGAGCAGAAAGAAAGGTAGCTATTGCAGATGGGACATTACTGGACTATGCATTCGATATTTATCTTCCTTCCATGGAAACGGTTGTTCCTTTCGACTCTCCTTACCAGCTTACAAAAGGAGGCGCAATTTACTCAGGGACGATAAAGGGCGCAGCAAATGGGCAGTTAAATTCAAGATTGTGGGCATAACAGCAGACTTCGACATTGGAGATATTAACCAATCAAACGAAGAGCTGGTAGCGGAAGTCGAGAATAAAATCATTATGGCAATGCAATACGCTGGCGATGATTTCGTGGCGGCTTGCAGGGAACAACCACAAGGACATGAACTTGGGTTTTATAATGACAGGACTGCAAATCTAAGAAACTCCGTAGGTTACCTTATTTACAAGTATGGCGAATTGGTTCATGAGTCTGTAACCAGATTTCCGGCAGAAAATCGGGCAGCGGTTGCGGATCTTATAGATAATGGAGCAATAGTTTTGATAGGAATTGCCGGGATGGATTACGCTTCATATGTTGAATCAAGAGGTTATAACGTAATTACGATACAGCGGGATCAGCTTTATATTGACCTTGATATTTACTTTAAGGACATTCAGGTAGCAATCGAAAAGTATGGCAGCAATTAATTTCACATCATCAAGCAAGTTTGTTGATACAGTCTATGGGTTGCTGAGCACGTTAACAGTAAAGAGGTATCAACATACCAAGCCATCAAATGCGAAGGATTCCGAATACATCGTTATCAATGCGCTGCCAGTTCCGGCAGGGGTAATGCAAGTTGGGTATGTAAATGTAAATTATTTTGTCAAAGACATAAATCCGGGAGTTCCTGATATAACTAAACTTCAGGCTGGCGAAGAAAGGGTAATCGCACTTCTAAAAAAAGTTACAGCCTCAGATAAAACCTACATGATTGATATTGAAAGCCAAGAAACCTTCCGGGAAGAATCTGCAGGGGAGCACTATTCAAATTTGAGGTTTAGCTTTAAATTTATTAATTATCAAACACCTCCTGTACAAATTCCGTGGGACGTGGATAGTATTAATGTTGACATTAATGACGAAAGATTAGACATAGATTACTCATAATTTAATGATATGAAAAAATACTTAATTACAGCGCTTTTTTTAATTATAAGTACACTTGCTTTCGGTCAGGCTGCTAAGGTTCCCATGGGCATTCATATGACGCCTGCCAATGCTTTTCCTATAATCAATAAAGCTATTGATACTCTGAATAAAGTAAGTGATAGTGTTAAAACAAAAGCACCTATCCATAATGCTCATCTCACGGGATTAACATTATTAGAACAGTTAAAGATTTCAGCAGGAGGCGTTACGATTACAGCGATCACTTCAGATGGCACTAATATACATTTCTGGTCAGGGGTGACAGAACTGGCAGCCGTCCCGGGTAGTGGTAGTACAACATGGGGGAACATTACAGGTTCATTGGCAAGTCAAAATGACTTAACAAGTGCTTTAAATGCCAAGGCGCCTGTGTCAACCACGATGACAACCTCTCATGCTGCAAATGGAGTTACGACCCAAAAGATTATAAATTGGGATTTGGCTTATGGCTGGGGCAATCATGCATCGGCAGGATATGCTTTAAATAGTGCTTTATCAAGTTACGCTTTAAATAGTGCTTTAGCAGGTTATGTCCCGACTTCAAGAACAGTTAACGGTCATTCACTTTCTGGGAATGTTTCTGTAAGTACAACTGATTTAAGTCTGAATAATGTTGACAATACTTCAGACGCAACAAAGAATGCAGCATCCGTTACACTGACTAATAAAACACTTACATCTCCAAAGATAAATGAGGATGTAGCAATGACAACGACATCAACTTATCTTAACCGGGTTGATGCTACAAGTTCTATACAGGGACAGTTAAATGCAAAAGCAGTAGCGATTAATTTTTATGTTTCTAATACCGGATCAGATGTAGCAGACGGATTAACACCAGCAACAGCATGGCAGACAATATCAAAAGTAAATGCAAGTACATTTAATCCGGGATCTTCAATACTTTTCAATAAAGGCGATACATGGAGAGAAGAGTTGATTATTCCCTCTAGTGGCATTTCTAGTTCCTATATTACATTCGGCAGTTATGGCACAGGCAATGCGCCTCAAATACTCGGTTCGTCATTAGTAACGGCATGGACAAGTGACGGGAGTAATGTATGGCATTCAACTACAACAGTCAGTAATCCTTACGCCTTGACATATAATGGAAATGTTTATTTTAAAGAAACTAGTGGATTGATTACATGGGGAAAGGTAAAGGTAGCAAACAGAGCAGCTTTAGTATCAGAATATCAATGGGAATGGGAATCAAATCATATTTATATTTATTCTCCGACTGATCCAAATACAAGATATTCAGGCGTAGAAGTCACACAAAGAGCAATAGGTATTTCCCTGAATAGCAAAAGTTATATAACTATTGACGGACTAGAGGTTGCGTATGCTAATGCAGGGGGAATAGATGAAGGTATTTTCCCATTTGTAAATCTGACGGGGTTAATTGTTAAGAATTGCAATATTCATCATACTGGAATTAAGTCGAGTGCGGCAGGTTATGGACTTGGGCTGGCTCACTCAAATATGCTCATTCAAAACAATATCATTCATGACTCCGGTAGAAGAAATATATCGTTAAATCTTTATGCAGCAAATATTCAGGTAAGCAGTATCATAGTTGAAAACAACACTTTATATCGTGGGTTTCATACCACCGGGGTTGACATTGAAACAGATGGAGCAGGTACATTGGATAATTTAATTATCAGAAATAACCTGATTTATGATGATATTACAGAAACATTAGACGGGGTTGAAAGTCATGGAGCTGATGGTATATTTATTGGCGGAGGAACAGGGCTGACTAATATTTATATCTATAACAATCTCGTAAAAAATACGACAAAATTTGCTTTAGAAATCAATTACTCTCAATCAGTTTATGTCTATAATAACACTTTTTACGGCGTTAATCCCAATGTTCCTGAGTTTGGTCTTGGACTAGTCGGATTACTTAATTCAGCAAATTGCACATTTAAGAATAATATTCTTTATAATAATGCCAGTAGTGTTGGTGGTACTCGTCATTATGCTTGTTTGGTTTTAAGTGGCGCAGGCAATACTATGACTTCTGATTATAATTTATTTTACAATACGGACGCAACGCAAAGGATGTTTTATTGGAAAATCTGGCAGAATGACTATACAGTGTCACAATGGGCAACATATAAATCAACAAGTAGCCAGGATGCTCACAGTCCTACTCCTGCCGATCCATTGTTTACGGCTTCATCGGTTTATACCTTACAATCGCATAGTCCTGCCGCCGGTGTTGGGGTTGTCATAAATGACTATACTACTGATTACAATGGGGTAGCGATTTCGAGTACTCCTAATCTTGGAGCATTCCAAACAACTACTTCTACGATTCCGGTTTATGTCAGTTCTGCCGTTGCAGATGCTACACCAACTATTTTAGTGATGACTTACAATTTGACTCTGGAAAACATTACTCCTGATCCTACGGCTTTTACTGTATTAGTAAATTCAGGAGCAATAGCAGTTAATTCGGTTGCTATTTCAGGCATAAATGTTCAATTGACGCTTGCAAGTCCGGTTACGGCAGGTAATACCGTTACAGTTGCTTATACACAACCTGCGATTAATCCAATTCAGACAATTTTAGGAGCGCAAGCAGTAAATTTAACGGCTCAGTCAGTTACTAATAATATTTCATTCACTACTTCTTATGCAAACGCAGGAGGACAAGGCGACAGAACGTCTACCGTTACAGTAACGAGAAACGGGTTTACTTCATATGGATTAATCACTACGTGGGTCAATGGAGCAAAACTAGACAATGTATATTCTTTTAATGTTGTAAATCCAATAACAGGAATCTGGGTTTTATTTGACTTTGGTTCTGGGGCAAGAAGGATAATTAATGAAGCAACTTTCTTCGAAGGTGCAGCGCAGGGACAAGGAACGTGGCAATGGCAGGGTTCAAATGACGCATCAGTGAGTCCTACTAACTTCACGAATATAGGAAGCACTTTTACTCTAACAAATGGGGTGTTAAGTGGACTGAGTGGAAATACCACAGGATATAGACATTATAGGATGTTAGGAGTTAGTGGTGCTTTGTCGGGGGCTTGTTGGATATATGAAATGGAGTTTAAAATTTATTAAACAATAGTATTAAACAATGATTTAAACAATAAAACAGTATAACAATGATTTTAATTTAAAATAAGGAGGACAAAAAATGGCACAGCAATTAGTATTCGCCGTAACGGGCATTAAATACGGCACTCCGACAGGCTTAGCAACCATGCCGGGAAGTTTAACCGCTCTCCCGGACACAGTTAAAGGGTCTGTCGCTATTGACGAATCAGAAGGTACGTTTACCAGCTTTTTCGTTGATCAGAAAAAAGCTCCTATCAAACGGGTGAAAACCGAAGAAGGGGAGATGACCATTACCGCACAATTTTACGATTTGGATTACGAAAATCTGAACGTGTTCAAAGGTGCTGCAGCAAGTGGAGTTACTAGTTCATTTGTTATCGGAACGGACTACACCACAATCGAGAAAGCTATTGAGATATCATTTGATTCCGGTCATAAAATGAGAATCTACAATGGTGGCTGTTCTGCAAGAATAGTCGGAGGTGGTGGCAGGGACAAAATGATTGCTTGGGAGTTAAAGATCACTCCACAGGTAACAGCCAACAACCTTGGCATTTACGAACTTGCATCCTCATAAAATAGGAGGCTCTGAATTGAGCCTCCTTTACTTATGAAAGAGGAATTTGATGCAGCGAACCTATTATTAAGGGAAGCGGGAGAAGATTATAAATTCACGTTGGAGTGGAAGCGGTTTAAGTTCAAACTGAAAATAAAACCAGTAACTACCCGGACATTAATTAAGATCAGCCGGGAAGTTTCACAGATAAAAGAGTTCAATCCGACCGTCGCAATGTTTGACGAGCAGATTAAAAACTCTGATAGTTTTGTTCATGTTTGTAAAACTCTGACAGTCGCAACGGAAACTCGGTTCCCTTGGCTTGTGAATAAGGCAATTATGGACTTGCCATTCAAAAAGGTTCTTGTGCTATGGTCTATTCTAATGAAACAGAGTGATCCGACTTGCTTTTTTTTTATTTTGGCATCGGCGAAAGGGATGAACAAAATGATTTCGACAAAAGAATCGAGCAAAAAGGGGAAACCAAAGGTGGTGACACAATCTTCGGGAGAATAGCATTAATGAGAGCCAAGCTTCATCTTACGGATGAAGAATTGATGAACAGTTCATGGATTGCTTTAAATCTGGAACTTGGCGATTATCCTTATTTTGATTATGAGGCCGAGAAGAAAATTTCAAAAGAAGATACCGGGCTGGCACTTGAAAAACTCCTGAAGAAACAATGAGTATTTTATCATTTACGACAAAAGTTAATAACTCCCAACTCAAACAGGGAGCAAAGGAGGCTGGGCAGTCATTTCAGCAAATGGCCAAAGATGCGCAGCTCTCCGGCGATCTTATTGATCGTGCGTATAACGAAACCTCCACCAACGTCAAGGCAATTATTCAGGCTCAAAAGGATTTGATAAAATCCATTGAAACGGATATCGCTGGGATGAATAACCTATTAGCCATAACCGGACCCGGAAAGGCGCAACAGGAAATTTTACTTGACAGGAAAGCGGCGACAAAAGCACTTGCGGAAGAACAGGGCAGATTACAGTCAATGCAGGCGGCAGCTGTTGTTTCAAATGAGAAGGAGATTGAATCCCATGGTGGTATTATTGCTTCTTTGGGTAAATGGATGATTGGAATGGTGACGGTGGGTGCTGCCATAAAACTCTTTAAGAGTATAATGGAATCAACCACGACAACCGCAAATTTTCTTGAACAACAAATCGGAAGATTAACAGGTGCTTGGCAGGTATTTTTGAAGGCCATTGCCACAGGTGATTTTAAAGACTTATTCAATAGAATGAGGGAAGGCTCTATTGCTACACAGAATTATATAAAGGCAATGGAGGAGGTCACAAATATCAAAAGGGAGCTTGCTATTGAAGAATCAAAGATTAATATTCAGATTGAGCAGCAACGGTTAATTGCTTATGCACCCAAAGACGAGGCTAGTGATGCTCAACGGCTTGCGGCAATGAATAAAATGCTTGAACTTATTGGCCAGAAAGCAAAAATGGAAACGGGCGCAGCCACAATGGTTCAAAATGCAGTTGCGGAAAAGACAGCCGGGGTGAATAAATTAACAGCCGATGAGGTTCAATTTGCTATCGAAAACTACAAGAAAGTTGAAGAGATTGGAAATAAATACAACCAATTACAGGCACGACTGGCCGTAAAAGGAACTAAACAAAAGGGGGATATTACAATTCCGGTTCCGGGATCAGAGTCCATTACGATCGCAGCACAACAAACAGACGCTTACTATAAAGATATTGAGCGGCAACTAAAGGAGCTTGATAAGCAAAATGGTGCAACTATGGGGCATATTTGGGCTGGACTTGCTGACCTGGCTCCGGCAGAAAGGGAATTAGTTGCACAGGCTATTCAGGACACGCTTCAAAAGCAGAATCAGGCAGCAATGGAAAGTAAGCGACTACTTAAATTAAAAGCCACTACTGAAAATCAAATAGCTGCAGACGCTAATGAGGAACTGAAAAAACAATCAGAATATCAGCAAGAATTAGGGCAAAAGCGCATTGATACTGAATTAAAGATTGAGGGAATGATTATTGCCGCACAAAAAGACGGTGACCAGAAGTCCCGAGATCAGGCATTATTAGATTACCGTCAAACCCTGAACGACCTTGATAAACAGAAAACCGAACTCATTAAAAAATACAACGAGGACTATGGAGGCTATGACAAAGCCGGACAACCAACAACAAAATATGTCGGAACTTTAAGTACAAGGGATCAGCAATTAGATACACAGGCCAGATTAGCTGCAAAAAAAGACTATGACGCCAAGGTGGATAAAATTGACACCGATGCCGGAATAAAATTAAAAAACATTCAGGATTCTATTGCCATGGATTTTGCTTCAGCACAGCAAAAGGAAATAATTGAAATTAATAAAAAGTATGATGCATGGATTAAAGCGGCAATAGAAGCAGGAGCAACCGAGGCTCAAGTTGTAGATATGAATGAATCCCGGAGAAAAGAACTTGAAAATGCCAGTAAGGATACTTCTTATAAAATGACAGCCTTTTACAAGGAGGCCTTTGGTGACTTATCAACATATAGCACAGCCGGGATTAAAAAGGCACTAACAGATGTTCAGGCCGTAATTGATTCAGCAAAACCACAAAGCGAAAAGGGTAAGACCTTTATGTTGGTTGATATCCCGGAAATAAATGCCGAAGGGGAAGTTGTTCACAAAAATATAACCTTAACGGTTGAAGAATACCAAAAGCTGATTGAAGTAATTAAAAAACTTCACACAGAACAAAAGAAAGGAACTTTGGTTGAGGCCTTTGGTGCGGCTGCGGAGTTTGCCACAAAATTAGCTACAGCCATAGGAGATTCGGATAAGAATTTAACTTTACTTCTTTCCGGATTGTCTGTGGCATTGAAGGACTTTGAATCACTTGGAAACTCTGGTGCTTTCACAAAAGCCGGAATGTCTGAAAAAGACGCTGTTAGTGCCATTATCAGCGGAGCTTCAGATCTTGTGTCAATGATTGCCGGGCAAGTTGCTGAGAACAAAAAAGTAATGAAGGATTATTACGATAGCATTATTGCCCAGCAGCAAGAATATAATCTGGCATTGAATGAACAGCTTCGATTGAATGAACAGAATAATGGTTCTCCTTTATTTACAAATTATGTTGCCAGACTAAAAGATAGTGTTTCAGCCTTCGCCGATGCACAGTCAAAATACCATGATGAGCTTGAAAAGTTCCGGCAGGCACAAGCTATAGTCGGGGAGAAAAGTGTCGTTTCAGGCGGAAATGTTCTGAAAGGCGCTGGTGCAGGAGCACTTGCCGGGGCAGGGATAGGCTCTGTTGTTCCAGTAATAGGAACAGCCATTGGAGCAGCTGTTGGAGGAGTGGTTGGTGCTATTGCCGGATTATTCGCAAAAAAGAAAAAAGATGTTGTTGCTCCGTTACTTGAAACATATCCCGATCTGATAAAAGCAAACGGCGAGTTTAATGATACTTTGGCTCAAACATTACTTGACAATAATAAAATTGCCGAAGGGAGCAAAAAGACACTTCAGAACCTTATTGAATGGAAGAAGGCAGCTGACGCAGCAAAGGAACAACTTCATCAGATTGTTGCAGACCTCGCCGGGCAAATGGGTGATGATTTAAGCACCGCACTTGAAAACGCATTTGAAAATGGAACTAATGCCGCACAAGCCTTCGGGGATGTTGTCAGTAAGGTACTTGATAATATTTTGTCAAAGCTTATTTTTGACAAGGTATTCGAGAAGTCACTTACAGCACTTGGAACTAATCTGGAAGCAGATTTGGCGTCTGGCGATAATGCAAAACTTATTACCGATTTCCAGAGTTTCTTTTCCGGGTATCCGGCCTTGATAAAACAGTATGATGACCTTATGACAGAGGCACAAAAAGCCGCTGGTTCAGCCGGATTAAGTATTTTTCATACACCTTCATCATCTTCAAATTCTGTTTCTAATCAAATTCAAAGTAACATTACTGAAGATACAGGCACGGAGCTTGCCGGGTTAATGAGAATGATCGCAGACGACAATCGCAAAAATGTAACCTACAACCAACGGGCGGCAGATGAACTTTTCGATATTGTCTTAAATTCAGCACAGACAGTTACAGAACTTCGGGCAATAGAAACATTATTAGGTGGGACACCAGCCGCACTTCCTTTGGCTGTTGTTAACGCTTCATCGCCTGAAAATACATCCGGGGAGGTTGCAGCCTTACTTATAAAAATTAACAATACTGAGCAAGGTATTCAGGATTACAACAAACAGGCAATAGATCACATGGTTAATATTGAAGTAAATACTTTTGACACGGTTGTTCAATTAAAATTGGCCATTGTTGAATTACAAGCAATTAAACAAAATACAAGACCTGCATTTTCAGGATTATAATGAGTTGGCTTTATGACACGGTCGATCTTGTAACTTTCGGTATTAATCCGGGACAAATTACTGGTAATATCGCACTTCAGGGCTGTTTTGATTTCCCGGAACGTATTGGAGCAACCTGTTATGAATGGGGCGATGAAGCCGGTGTTGAACCTTATGTTGAAGATGACGAATTGTTTTATGCTGGTCGTGATATTAATTTTCAAGCATCTATTTTTGGCAGCCGTCCAAGTATTCTGGTAAATCTTCAATCTCTTTATTCACTTGTGAATTCCGCAGCATCGGGCACAAGGGTCTTTTCAACCCCTTACGGCGACTTTAATGTTTACAGCAAGAATATTACTCCTGCACATACACGGCTTGCCTGTACCCTAACGTGGGGCTTCAGGGAGCCTGTAATTAATCTTACGGGCGGAAGTATTCAAGCGGCAGGGGCTTCGGCATATCAAATAGACGGGGTTCCTATGACAAGTTATGGATTGTATGTTTCCAGCCTTGCAGACCTTCTCGAGCTGCCGGAACTAAAAGATCAACACTTCACGGCTTTTGAAGTGGAGGGATTTCAACTCACAAAACGAAAAGCCAATAAATTAAGCATTGACGGATTGATAATTGGAACGTCTTTAGCGGCATTCCAGACTCATATACGGAATCTTTTTGCCTTATATTCAGCTTCAGGGACGCGGCAAATAAATATTAACAATGAACTGTTAATAACTTGCTTCCCGGAACATGGATTCAAGGTTGATACTATTTACGTTGGCAGCTTTGTTATTGCCAAGTTTAAAAGTGATTTAACAATTATTTCAATTACTTAAAATTAAAAACAATGGGAGGAGTAGGTTCTGGCAGGAGGCCAACAGGACGGTCAAAAGCGCCTAAAACAACACGACCGAAAAAACACGGTGCTATGGGTGGTGCAGCTTATGCAGCCAGAATAAAAAGGCTGGAAAAAATATGGAAGCATGTAACACATTAAAATAATGAATACCCTTCAAATATATCGTGCCGGGAATGTTTTTGTCACAGTTCCAATTGACGAAAGCACCGTCTTTTCGCATAAACTTATGGGTGAAAATAAGGTCACTCTTAACTTTACGGCGAATGCTCCGGTTCCTTTTGCCATAAGCGATTATATCATTGTAGGGACGGAAAATTACCAGATAAACAGGCTTACGGGAGTCATAAAGCTTGACAGCAAAACCTATCAGTACACTATTGACTTTGAAAGTATAATGTACGATCTCGGGAAAAAGCTGTTTATGTCAATTGACAATCTGGCGGAATATGGAAGAACAGGCACAGCGGCCGACTTTGTAAATGACATTGTTACAAATATGAACTCCATTGGTTCTGGCTGGACAGCAGGAACGGTTGATCCTGAAACCGAAACCAAGACTATCGTATTTTCAAATGAGAACTGCTGGAAGGCACTTATGAAGGTTGCTGAAGCGTTTGCGCTTGAATGGACGCTTACCGGAAAGTCTATTTCAATGGTAAAATCCGTAGGGACGGAAACCTTGCTCAGCTTTGAATACGGTCGCAATGTAGGGTTGAATAAATTGGAAAGGGTACAGGTACAGGATCAAAACATAGTCACTAAGGTTTACGGATTCGGCTCGATGACGAATATCCCGGACACTTACCGGAACCGGGCAAAACGGCTTGTCTTTGAAGAAACTTCAGCTCCTTCCGGGTACGGTGGCGGAATAAGATTCTTAACCAAGAACACAGAACTATATGGAGTTATCGAAGGACAATTTACAGACGATGACATATTCCCAAACAGAACAGGCACGGTTGAGCAGGCCGTTCAGCTTTTTGACACAAACAATCTTTATCTTCCCGGCACAAGTTATATTCAAGATGGTACTATTGACTTCAATATAATTGACTATTACATAAACGGGATGACTCCGTTAATTGTATTCAAATCAGGAGCGCTGGGTGGCCAAGAATTTGAGATATGGAAATATGATCCAGACAACAAACGGATTTACTTCAATCCTCAATCAGATGAAGATGGCTGGACGACTCCGCAGCCGGGGTTTGTCGCAGCCCCCGGAGATACTTATACCTTGGTTAATATTGCACTTCCACAGGCATATATTGATACTGCCGAAGCGGCATTACTGGCAGCAACGGAAAAATACCTTGATGAGAACAGCGTTCCGATGGTGGCATATATTATTGACTTGGATCCAAAATATGCAAAAACCAATACCATTGTGGTTGCAGTAGGTGATAAAGTAACGGTTATTGATTCAGCCTTGGGTGTTAATAGCTTAATACGAATTTCCGAACTTTCATACCCTTTAATCAACCCTTATAAGAAAAAGGCCGTAATTGCAGACTTCGTTCCATATACGACTCAGGAACGGATTATTCACGCAGCAATATCGAGTACAATAGAAACCCGAATTGTTGATCGAAGTGCAGATGAATTAACCCGGCGAAATGCAATGAGGCAAAGGCAATTATTGGGATTGATCTTTGACGCTGACGGGTACTTTGACGGTTCCCGGATTAAACCATTGACAGTTGAAACTATGGCATTAGCCGTGGGTGCAAAATCACAGAATTTTCACCTTAACGGGGTTACTATAAAGGCAAACTATCTTGGTAATCCTAATTCCTTTTATGTCAGTCCCGGAGAGTTGGTTCATCACGAAATTGATATTTCCGGGCAGTATGTTTGGGAAATTCAGGCAGCCTATGAAGTGGATAATCTCACTCCCACAACAGCTTATTATTTATATGCCAAATGTTCAAAGTTAGCAATGGTTGGCGAATGGCTTCTATCGGACACTCAATACGCAGCCGACGGAATAGACGGGTATTACTATTTCCTTTGTGGTATTCTTTACGCAGTTTACACCGATGACATTGGGAGCTGGCGAGATTTTGACTTCACTTATGGAATGACTTATATTAATGGCCGGACAATAACGACCGGAAGAATTCAGACTTTGAACAAACTGAATTATATTGATCTTGATACCAATATGTTCAGAATAGGCGATTCAAACAGTTCCCTTGATTGGGGTGTTACTGTAGCCGGGCAACTAACTCTTAAAGGGGTTCTGGTGCAAAGGGGAGCTGGCGAGTATTTCCCTGTTATTCTTTTCCGGGGAGTTTATAACCCGGCAATAGTTTATTACCATGGAGATATGGTTACTTATAATAACCAGACATGGATGTTTCACAATGACACCCCAACGGCCGGGGTAACTCCTGTGGAGGGGGAATTCTGGACTTTAACTTCACAGGTGGGTGCGCAGGGAGCAGATGGAGCAAGCCCGATCGGTATTTACCGGGGAGAATGGAGCATTGGAACTGATTATTACGGTACTTCTATTCGGGTCGATATTGTACATTACGGAGGTGTTTATTACATAGCAAAACCCACAGCCGGGAATCCCTTCAGGGGAATAGTGCCAACAAACACGGCTTTTTGGCAGAGCTTCGGAGCTAATTTTGAATCAATTGCCACAAAACTGATCTTTGCGGAATTTGCATTTATAGATAATTTGGGGGTAAGATTCTTTGAAGGCATCCCAGTAAGTCCGGGAGATTTGGATGGATATGTAACTAATACGCTTCCCAATATAGCAGGAACCGCAAGGATTGATCATGTAGTTTTGACTTATGGCATAAGTGGCTCGGCGAATATAACCTGTAACGGAGTTACCCGGCTTTGTAATTTTGCAAGTTCATTAAGTCAATCGGCTCAAAACTTCAAGGACTTATTCTATACTGATTATTATGTTTCCGGGGTGTTACTTTCAGTATCGAGTAATATTCTTTCATTTACAGAGATGAACGGGGTTGATTTTTCTGGAAGCACAAGTATTGTAAATGTATCAGGAACCTTATCAGGAGAATCGAATACGAGTCCATCGCACGTTGACGGACAGGCACAAGTTGATACAGTTACTTTAACAGGAACAGGAGGGTGCGCAGATATAACAGCCAATGGATTAACCCGAAGAGCTTATTTCATAGATTCCCTATCGGACGCAGCTATTAATTTCAGGGATGCTTGTGATACCGCTTACCTTGAAAGGGATATAATTGTAACGGCAAGTGGACCTGATATAATTTTCACCTCGAGATACAAAGGTCAAGCTTTCACGGGGACAACTTCAATAGTTCATGTTGATTCTTCATATCAGGGAGCGGTAAGTATTGCCGGGAACGATATTTGGGAAAACTATACAAACAATGACCATTATGGAGCTATTTTAATAAACATGAGAGGATATAATGGTGGTTCAGAGTATTTCAGAACGGTTGTTATTGGAGATGGGAAGGGGAATTTTGTAATGACAATAGGGGGAAATCCATTAGAACGTGGGAATCATAAATTTATAAATATCAATGCCGAAACGATAAGACTATGGAATCTTCCGACAGGGGGGAGTCAGTGTTATTCCGGTGAACTTTATGTTGATGCAAATGGATTTATAAAACAAAAACTGCCAAATAGATTCTAATGGGAATTGCGACAGGACATAGAAATGGTGGAGTTCCACTTGCTCCGGGGAAACGGCATGGGATAAATCAAATTACCAACCGGCATGGAATTCCTTTCTACAAACAGGGTACTGGAAGTTCCGGCACTTCTATAAAAAGACAGGGAGAAACGGCAATTAATTTTAATCTCTCAGGTAATTTATCCGGGCAAGCTTCTGTAAAAAGTCCTTTAATGGCGGCAGAATTATTCAGATTTCTTCTTTCCGGTAATTTATCAAAGTCTGTTACTTCGCATGAGGCTCAATTACTGAAGACTTACGGAATCACTATTAATTTCTTCAATACAGGGGAATTGAGGCGAAAGCAAAAGTTATCTGGATTTTCTCAAATTCAATTTGATGTTCCGGGAACTATTGCGGCAGCAAGGAAACAGTATAATCGTGCAGGAGTGTCGTGGATTACGCTTGACGTACAGGGTAATTTAATAGCAGTTCCTGTTCAATTAGGATATGGATTACTTTATAATTGGTATTGTATATCTTCTATTAAGTGGGGATATTTATACAATAAATATGCAGCACAGGATTCAAGATATCTCGCTGCTGACGGATGGAGATTGCCTAATGGAACTGATTTATACTATATGGCACGGCCTCTTATTGATGGTCATTCTGATCCGTATCCAGAAGCCGGGACAGCCTTTTCGAGTGATAATATTTACGATTGGCAGGGGACAATTTATGGCACTAATTCATCGGGGTATAATGGAAAAGGAACAGGATCAAGAGCGGCAAACGGAGGATTTGGAAATGGTGGTTATGGTCAAGAGTCTTTTTGGGATAGTTACGGAACAATATATAAATGGTGGCTTAATAATGGTCAATATGCCCCCTATGCTTATGCTGTCACAAATAATGGCTGTTCAATCAGGTTTGTTAAGGATTCCACAACCCTTTCAGAAGGTGAATTTGGTACATATACAGGCAATGACGGGAGGGTTTATAAAACCAAATGCATCAACGGAGTCGAGACTATGGTTGAGTATCTGGCAGAAACAAAATACCGTAATGGAGATTTAATACCAGTTGTCCCGGGTAATTATGCATGGTCGGTATTAACGACAGGAGCAAGGTGCGCTTATAACCTTAATGAAGATAATGCGTTTCGCAATATCGCACCTGCTGGATGGCATATTCCAACTCACACAGAATTACAAGACTTAGTAACGTATGTTGGATCAGGTCCTTTTAACAAACTAAGAGAAATAGGAGTTGTTTATTGGTCTATGTCGGGAGGGACAAATGATTTCAGTTTTAATGCAAGAGGTAGTGGCAGGCGGGAATATTGGAATGGTGCTTTCGCATTATTAAGAGCAGATATGTATTTGTGGTGTAAGGATACCTTATCGGGGTATCCTTATGGGATGTACTTATGGCAAGCCCCAGAAAGTGTTGTAATCACCTCATTTTATCATAGAGAAGGTCATTCAGTTCGTCCTATAAAAGACTCTACTTCTTTATCAGATGGGCAAGCCGGAACAGTAACAGATATTGACGGCAATACTTACCCGACTATTTGTATAGGCACTCAAGAATGGTTTGCATCAAACTTAAAGGTAACAAAATATAACGATGGCACTCCAATACCAGAAGTGACGGATAATGATGAGTGGGCGGCTTTGACGGACGGAGCTTTATGTGCATATAATAACGATCATAATAATATATAAATTAAAGTGTAACTTTGATAAAACTTAAAGACAATGAACAAAGAAGGAAAATCACTCGGATTAAAACCGCAGATAGTTGTCGGGGTCGGTCCTCATACAATTACTTCGGGATATAAGGCTTATGCCTGTAAGGTTCGTGTTGACAATACACAAATCAAATCTTACACCAGAATAAAAAATGATGCCGGAGATACAGAAGTAGTTACAAACGATACTTTTGAAAGCATTAATCTCCTTGCAGGAATTGACTACATTCCTTTTGAAGATCCAATAGTAGCAATTACGCTTAATTCGGTAGCGGATAGTATTACTTTATTTCTTGAACCGTATAATACTTAACAGTCATGCCAGATATTGTAACTGGAATTGGGATTAAAATTGATCAGGCTTCAGGCAGTCGTAACTGGACTCCCCTAAGAATCTCATCAAAGTTTCTTGAAGGATGGTCAATTACTGGTGCAGGGAATCTTGTCGGGCAAATACTTGGAAACATCTTAACTGTTGGTGGCAGTGCAGGCAGTTACACATTTCAGGTTCCTCAGACGACTCCTTATCTTAATGCTGATGATGAATATATTTGGGTAAATCCTGATGGAGTAACATGGAGAACCGCAACAGAGAACGAGTTAATAACCAGTGATTTTTCAAAGACTTTCGTTAAATATGATAATACAACACCTTATGCAATAAGAGAGATTTGGATTCTTAAGTCAGGACAAACACTAACAACTGCTGAAGAAAACCACATGAGGGATTACTGCCAACTTTCTTATTGGTGGAGTGATGTACTGTCTAATTATGGAGCATGGAAGGGAAATCGAACAGTAGGTAAGGCTGTATGGGGTCCAGACATTCCACTTATTCCAACAGGACTAACTCTTAGTTTAATTTCTGGTGGCGTTAAGGTTGATTGGACGGATAATACAGGAGGTACTGCACAGACAGAAATATGGGCACAGAACGACGGAGGAACTTCTGCCTTAGTTTATACTATTAATGCAGGAATAGTAACGAAAAGCGAAACGGTCAATCCTGTTGATTTGAGGTATTACAAAATAAGATCTAAGAGAAGTGGTCTTTATTCTGCATTTACAAGCGAAGTCTCTATTGCAATGCTTGGAGCGGAAAAGGTTACAAACGGTGGTTTTGCTGACGGAACGGGATGGACTATTACAGCTCCGGCAGGATGGGTAATCTCCGGAGGAAAGGCTATCTATGCTTATAGTCCTTATAACAGAATTATTAGGCAGAATATGGCTATTACTTTAAATCACTATTATAGATTAAAGTTTACTATAGCTGATATAACAGTAGCGGCAGCAATAGGGTTTTATGGAACAAATTTTACTTTTGCAACGCCCTTTCATGGAACTCCTGACGGTTATCCTGCGCAGACTGCGGGTGATAAGGTGTATTATATAAAATGTATAAATACAGAAACAGAACTTGTTGTATATGGTTTGCCTGCAATTGGGGTTTCATTTAGTCTCGATAATTTATCATTAAAAGAAATATTAAGTCCATGACAACGATAGTTCCGGGGATGACTCCTGCCGCATTTGTAGCAGCATTGAACAGTAATTTTCATTCTGCTCAAACACCTATTACTACCGTAATGGATGCAGCAACTCTTAAATCTACTTTTGAGGCTAATTATGATTGTGTTCAGGCAATAATATCTAAAGTGCCTAATAAAACTCCATTAGTTGTTGGTGCAAACGCAAGCGATTTTATAGGTGCATTAAATACAAATTATGCAAATATTAACAATTGGATAACAAACTCACCGCCCGTCACAGGACTGATGACTCTTGCAAACACAGGAACTAAAACGCCTGCAACGAGCAGTAATTCATATCTGGCAAAGTATAAAAACTTTAAATTAGGTGGTATTATTCAATACAGTATGTATTCTTATATTGATGTCACGGGCAATTGGGCATTGAGATTACCTTGTTCTCCCGATCTGTTCTATAAGGGTGCGCATGATATTGACAAATGGGTTAGTGACGCTAAAGATGCTGGTATTGAATATCTTGTCTTTTCTATTTTTGACGGAACGGGATTTGCTTTATTTGATAATCCAATTCCTTTCCCTGATTATATTCTTAATACGGTATTTGGCTATAAAAAATACGATGTTGCAAGTGCCGGAGCAGATGTGGAGATAACTAATAAGTTTTATACAGCTTGTGCAAAGTATGGGATTGAACCAGTACCTTATGTATGTCCTGTCTGGCAAAATAATATGTCAAGAACGGCAACGGGATTAAAGAATCCGAATGGTGCTTTTAGTGGTACTGTTTATACGGCAACAGAAAAGCAGTACAGCGATAATTTTGTGTGTAAGGTGCTTCAATATATATTAACAACATGGCCTTCAAATTATGTTTGGGTAGACTATGGGGGAGCTACTAAAGTAAATGATCCACAGATGTATTATGATGCCATTAAGGCTATAAATCCAAACTGTCAGGTAGTCGGTAATACTGTTGGCGATAACCCTTTTAATTGGTTCCCTTATGATATCGGATCAGATGAGGAATATTATGCTTTAACCACGTTTGGACCAGCGAATAAGACATGGGCTGATGTATTATCTTCTACTAGGGTACATGGAATAACATATTATGTACCTCAAGAATTATGCGTTAATAATAACGGTGCGGTCGGAGATTCGTTTTATTGGCATACAGGATTTACTTTAAGAAATCAGAGTGCAATACAATCAGCTTATGATATTGCAAAAGCGAATAGTGTGCCTTTTCTGTTGAATCTCGCACCAGGAAGAACGGGATTAATTTCTTCCGATCAATTTGATTTATTTAAGAATTTAAACTTATAGTCGCTACGGTATTCGCTGGCACTACAGTAAAATTAGAGAGCAAAATATTATCAGCGCAAATAACAAAAAGTGATTAATTGAAAAATGAACTCTGAAATAGCAGATGAAAAGATAGAAGCAAAAACAAATCTGGCAAAAGCATTTTTCAATGAAGGGATTAAATTAATTAACAATAACGAAAATGAGTGCAAAAGATGATTTTGAAACGTCCCTGCTTCAGCTCTTACTTAATAACACTCCAATAGCAGGACTTGGAGATACGAATGGGATTTTGGGATCGGCTTCAGCGGGGAACGTATATATAGTTTTATATTCAGTCGCACCGACAGATTCCGGGCAAGGTACGGAATGTAATTATCCGGGATATTCAAGAGTTGCGAGTCCACGAACAACCGGGGGATGGACGGTAAGTGGTAATAACGCTTCTAATGCAGCTGCAATTACGTTCCCGATTTGTCTTGCAGGGACACCACAAACAGCCGTTTCGTTTACTGTTAATAAAGGAGCGGCAACCGGAATTGATGACGCTATCCTTTGGGGTGCATTGTCGAGTAATCTTGATATTTCAGAAGGGGTAACTCCTGAATTTGCAATAGGTGATCTTGATATAAATGTTGATTAAATACGTAAAGCCATGAAAGGTAAAATTATTAAAACAGGAAAGCCGAAC
>Ga0182017_10000159_pt1 | contig 52792 bp, 37 predicted proteins | sample 712E3DmetaG_FD_120492 | JGI IMG/M metagenome (GOLD analysis project Ga0182017, IMG submission 120492) | Permafrost microbial communities from Stordalen Mire, Sweden - 712E3D metaG | ecosystem: Environmental > Terrestrial > Soil > Wetlands > Permafrost | place: Sweden: Stordalen | collected... | reverse complement strand
CTCCCGCGACTCAGCGTAGCACCGGAGCGGAAGGGACGCCTCGCGAGCGTCCCGTCTTTTACAAGTGAATAGTTGTTGTCCGCGACGCGGTCTCGTTCGGCCTAGCAAGCCGCGATTGACCCTGATGGGTGACTTGCCGCGCTCGCCTGATGACACCCGTTGCCCCCCACAACGGCGCCGGCGTCGTTCACGCCGGCCAAATCCGGCAACTCGCTTCGTCCCTGCGCGCGTGCCATACCGACGGCCGTTTGCGTCGGCATGTTCTGCCCGCCGCGAGCTGAAAGCTGATAGCTGAAAGCTGACCGCTTCTTGCCACCCCCATGTTGCCCGCGCTGTCCGCGACGCGATTCGTTCGGCCCGCCTTGATTGGCCGACGATTGGCCATTGCTGGTGACACGTCGTCGTCGCCTGCACAACGCCGCCCACCATGAGGACCGGGGACACCAAAACACATTCCGATTCCGGACCCGCACCGCGCTTGTCGCCGGAATAGCCGGTTCTGGCCGCCTTCCGCGCCCCCCCTGTGCGCCCGCATCGCCGCTTGCCGGCGACGCGCTCCTGCTGATTGCCGACGGCCACGGTTTCGCCGCACAGCACCGCAGGGCAGGTCGCGTTTGTGTGCGACCTGCCGGGCGCCTCTCGCCGCACGGACGCGGCACTGGCGCGAGGGCCGGCGGGGGCATACACTACGCTGTGCCCCGGCGGCATTCGCCGGGGTCAGGAGTGCCTGCGATGACGATCAAGCAAACCGCGCGTCACATCGCCGTCGGGCCGGTCCTGCGAACGGCCGGCGTGGGCCTGGGATTCACCGTGGTGGTCGTATTCTTGCTGTTGGCGCTGGCAGGCAAGTTCTCGCCCAAGATCGAGCGCGCCGGGGGGCACGCCGGTGCCGTGGCGGGCCGTCCCGTCGGGAACGCGACGCTCGTGGCGGTCGTGGCGCGGCGTACGCCCGTGATCGAGTCCGCGGTCGGCACGATCGGTGCCGTGCACGAGACGTCGGTGGCCTCCAAGCTGCTGGCCCGGGTAATCGAAGTGCACGTCCAGGCCGGCCAGGAAGTGAAGGCCGGCGAAGTGCTCGTGCAACTCGACGACAAGGATCTGCAAGCCCAGCTGCACCAGGCGGAGGCCGGCGTGAGCGCCGCGCAAGCCGCGCGCGACATGGCCCAGATCGAATACGACCGCGTCAAGCCGCTGTACGAGCAGGGCATCGAGGCGAAGACGGCCTTTGACCAGGCCGATGCCGCGTTGAAGGGGGCACAGGCCCAATTGGAGCAAGCCCAGCAGGCCCGCGCGCATGCCCAGGCCACTCTCGACTACGCGACCATCCGCAGCCCGATCGACGGAAAGGTCGTGGACAAACGTGTGGAGGTCGGCGACACCGCCAGCCCCGGGCAGGTCCTCGTCGCCCTCTACGACCCCACGCGCATGCAGCTCGTCGCACGCGTCCGCGAGTCGCTGACCCATCGGCTGGAGGTCGGACAGACGATCGGCGTGCACGTCGACACGCTGGGCATGACCTGCGAAGGGCGCGTCAGCGAGATCGTGCCCGAAGCGGAGTCGGCCAGCCGGACGTTCTCCGTCAAGGTCACCGGCCCGTGCCCGCCGGGGATTTACTCGGGGATGTTCGGGCGTCTGCTCATTCCGCTGGACGAGGAGGAGGTGCTGGTGATCCCGCGGACCGCCGTGCGGCGGGTCGGGCAACTCGACCTGGTCGAGGTGGCGGAGACCGGCGCGGACGGCGGCAAAGTGCTACAGCGGCGGATCGTGCAACTCGGGCGGACGTTCGGCGATGACATGCAGGTTCTGTCCGGCCTGCGGGCGGGCGAAGAGGTGGCGCTCGCCAAGGGGTAACGGCTTCACGCTCCAAAGTGGACCGCGAACTGGGCGAAGTCCGCGAGGTCGACGTCCCCGTCGGCGTCCAGATCGCTGCCGGCGAAGTGATAGGCGCTGGAACCGGGCGGCGGTGTGGTCGCGCCCGGTCCGGCCAGGGCCTGGGCGAAGTAGGTGAAGTCGAGGTTGTCCACGTCGCCGTCGCCGTCCACGTCGCCAACCGGCCGGGGCACATAAGCCTGCCCCCGCACGGTGCCGTAGACGTGCATCGTGCCCAGGCTCGGGTTGTTGGGGTCAAGGGGTGTTGTGCGGTCCACATTCGCGACGAGGTAGACGGTGCGGCTGGCGGTGGTAAGCGTCCCGGTCATGTCGCCGGCCTGCGTTCCTTGGTCCGCCAGGTCGATCGTGTCGTCGCACAGGTGGCCGGCGGCCAGCAGCGCGGTGCATGGCAGGTAGGTGGCGTGATACGTCAGCGTCCCCGTCGCGTCCGAGGGGACGCCGGTGAAGTCATACTGGGTGGCGGTAATCGGCACGGGGCCGAGCGCTGTGCCCGGCAGCGCGTCGAGCACGGTGACGTTTGTGGCGGAGGCCGTCAGCGAGCCCAGGATACTCCAGCTCAGAGTCCAGTTCATGTTGTTCGTCAGATGGAAGTAGAAGTCGTAGAGCGTGATCTGCGTGGGGATGTCGACCGAGTCCAGCTCGATGATCGCCAAGCCCGTCACGGGCGACGACTTGGTATCGCACTTGCCCACGACGCACAGGTCAAACGTCAGCGACGATTGCGACTGGTTGACCGGGACCGCAAACGGCAGCGCGAGAGCGCCGGCCGTGAACGACGCCGCGAGGACCAGCGACAGAACGCTTCTCCGAGTGCATGCGGCGCACGGCATGGCAGGGGCTCCTTTCGCCCAAGTTCCCGTGACATCAAGCGGAACGCGGGCGTGTATTCCCTGACTCTAGCAAAACGACGGGGCCGCCCGCAAGACAAGATTGTGGCGGCCGGAGAATAGAGCCCCCATTTCCCAGCGCATCGTCTGAGAAACGGTCGCACGCCGGCGAGAGCGGGGTGAGGGGCAAGAAGCACGCCTGTTTCGACCCTCCCCCGACCCCTCCCTGCAAAGGAGGGGCGTGTTCTAGTGGCGGTACTTGCGTCGCGTGCGGAAGCGGCTGCCCAGCGTCCGCCGCACGGGGTGTAGGCCGTGGGCTTCGAGCGTCTCGTCCGTGCGGCGGGCCTCGGCATAGCGCGACGGAACCGGCTCAGCGGCGGGCTCGTCCGCGGCGCCCGGCGCCGTGCTGGCTGCGGCCAACTCCGCGGCCGGGGCACGCTTGACGAGCCAGGGCGGATCGAACTGCGGGATTTCCTTGTTGATGAGCTTCTCGATGTCCGTGAGGGACTTGCCCTCCTCGGGCGTGACGAACGTCACCGCGTAGCCGATGTTGCCCATGCGGGCGGTGCGGCCGATGCGGTGCACGTAGCCGCTCGAGTCCTCGGGCACGTCATAGCTGACGATGTGGGAGATCTCCATCACGTCCAGGCCGCGCGAGACCAGGTCGGTGGCGACAAGCACCTGGATGTGCTGCTTGCGGAAGCTGCTCATCACGCGCTCACGCCGCTCCTGCACTAGGTCGCCGTGAATCTCCTTGCAGTTGACGCCGGCGCGTTTGAGGCCCTGGGCGACGCGGCGGGCCTTGTGCTTGGTGTTGGTGAAGACGATGGTCAGGGTGGGGGCCTCGTGCTTGAGGAAGCCGAGCAGTGTGTTGAACTTGTCCTCCGGGTGCACGGCGACAAAGCCCTGGTGGACGCTTTCGACGGTGAGCATGTCGTGCGAGACGTTCACCTCGACCGGGTCGTGCATGAACGACCGCGCGAGCTTCTGGATTTCTTCGTCGAGGGTGGCCGAGACGAAGATCGTCTGGTGCGGCCCCTCGATGGCGCGGAGGATGCGGCGGATGTCGTCGCGGAAGCCGATGTCGAGCATCCGGTCGACTTCGTCGAGGACCGCGATCTTCACGTGGGCGATCTTCAGTTCCTTGCGGTGCATCAAATCGAGCACGCGGCCGGGGGTGCCGATCATGATCTCCGGGTTCTGACGCAGGACGGTAATCTGCTCTCTCAGGCGGCGTCCGCCGAGCACGACGACCATGCGCAGGGGTTTCTCAAGCGCCAGGTCGCGGATGTGGTCGTGGAGCTGGGTGGCCAGCTCGCGCGTGGGGACGAGGACGATAGCCTGCAAGCCGGCGCCGGGGGTGATGCGCTGGAGGATCGGCAGCGCGAAGGCGGCGGTCTTGCCCGTGCCCGTGCGGGCCTGGCCGAGGACGTCGCGGCCCTGGAGAGCGAGCGGGATCAACTCGCGCTGGATATCGGTGGGAGTTTTGAACTTGACGCGTCGGAGCGTGGCGAGCAGGGTGGGGTCAAGCCCCAGCGTGGCCCACACGTCACGAGGAGGTTCGGGCTGAACTTCGACCAGCGGCATACACGGCGACCTCGAGGGCCCATCGTCCGGCGCGACGGCGTTCCGCATCGTCCGATAAACTGGCGACTTCTCACGCGCCCCCGTTTGCGCCATAATCTAACGGAGTTGCGCCGAATCACAAGCGGAGAATCTGCGGCGCGGCACGACAACAAACTTGGGCGCGGGGCCGCGTAAGTGCCCAGGCCGACCGATAATAGGAGAAGGCGCGTGGCCCGGCCGTGCATCCCAGGCCGGGTTCCGCGGGTACAACTTCGTGCGGGGTCAGTGTACCGCCGGCGGGCGGCTGTCGGTTGTTGCGGATGAGCGAGAGCGATGCCCACGTTTTCTTATAGAGCGCGCAGCGCGACCGGCGAGCAAGTCCGGGGGACGCTGATTGCCGACAGCTCGATGGCGGCGGCCCGCGTGCTCGATGAGCGGTCGCTGCTGCCGGTCGAGATCGAGGAGGTGGAAAAACGGCGGTCGTTCTTCACGGGGCGAGCGCGGCGCGTCAGTCTTTCCAAGGTCGGGCAGATGTACGAGCAGCTCTCGGACCTGCTGCGGGCGGGCGTGCCGATCCTTCGGTCGCTGGAAGTACTGGCCCAGCAGACGACGACCGCCGGGCTGGGCCGGGTACTACGCGAGGTGCGGGACGACGTGTCGGGGGGCGACTCACTGGCGGACGCGCTGCTCAAGCATTCCGAAGCGTTCCCCGAACTGCACGCGTCGATGGTGCGGGCGGGCGAGAAAGGCGGCTTCCTGGAAGACGTGTTGGCGCGCCTCTCGGAGTTTGTCGCCCGCCAGGACGCGCTGAAGAACAAGTTCATCGGCGCGATGATCTACCCCTGCGTGCTGCTGGTCGGGGCCATCGGCGCCGTGTCGTTCATCATGGCCTACGTTGTGCCGAAGATCCGCGGCGTGCTCGAAGGACAGGTGTTGCCGTTACCGACGCAGATCGTCTTTGGCATCAGCGACACGCTGCGGGACCACGGGCTCCTGCTGCTCGGGATCGTGGCTGTGGTCGTCGTCGCGGTCGTCGGATACTTCCAGAGCGCGATGGGGCGTGCGGCGCGCGCGCGGCTGCAACTGCGCGTGGTGGGCCTGGGGAAGATCTACACGATGATCGCGATCTGCCGTTTCTGCCGGGTGTTCGGGACGATGTTGGCGAACGGCATTCCGTTGTTGCAGTCGCTGAAGATTTCGAAGGACTCGACGGGCAACGCGATTCTGTCGGGGGCGATCGACGAGGCGGCGGAGGCGGTGCGGGGCGGGGAGCCGCTGGCGGGCCCGCTGGCGGCGAGCGGGGTGTTTCCGCCGGCGATCGTGGACATGATCGCGGTGGCGGAGGAGAGCAACTCGCTGGACAAGGTTCTGGTGCAGATTGCGAATACGCAGGAGGAGCGGACGGCGCGGCAGATCGACTTCACGATGCGCATGCTGGAGCCGTTGCTGCTGATGATGATGGGCGTGATGATCGCGTTCATCGCGATTGCGCTGCTGGTGCCGATCCTGCGGATGTCGACGACCGGTTTGCAGCGCTAGGATTTACAGGTAGGAACAGTCATGTCGCACTACAAGAGAGCGGAGACCACGATGAAGGGTAGCAGACGCAGCATGCGGCCCGGCGGCCGGGCGTTCACGCTGTTGGAAGTGCTGATGGTGGTCGTCATCATCGGCCTGTTGGCCGCATTCGTCGCGCCGCAGTTCTTCGGCGCCGGCGAGAAAGCGAAGGAAAGCCTGTGCCTGGCGACCGTCGACTCCGGGTTCGCCAACGCCCTCGACGTCTACCGGATGGCGATGGGCGACTATCCCCGGACGGACGACGGCGGGCTCAAGCTCCTGCTCGAAGCGCCGCAGGACGAGAAGCTGGCCAAGAAGTGGGCCGGCCCGTACCTCAAGACCAAGGACCTGGTCGACCCCTGGGGCCATGAGTACATCTACCAGTACCCCGGCAAGTACAACGACAAGGGCTATGACCTGTCGAGCCCCGGCCGGGACGGGCAGGAAGGCAACGACGACGACATCGTCAACTGGAAGCGTACGTAGCGGCCTGGCCGGCGGGCCGCGTGCGGCGCAACCCCTCGTGAGAAGTGCTCTCATGCGCAGCTCGCTCGCGCACGCATTCACCCTCCTCGAACTGCTCCTGGTCATGGCGCTGCTGGCCATGATGCTGGCGTTCGCGTGGCCGAACATGAGCGGGACCACCCACGCCGAGCAGCTCAAGGAGTCGGCGCGGCGGATGGAGACGCTGGTGGCGATGTGCCGGGCCGAGGCCATGAACGAGGGGCGGCACTATCGGATCGTCTTCCGTGCCGACGGCAGCGTGCGCGCCAAGTGCCAGCTCGACCCGCTCAAGGCGCCGCACGTGTATGTCCCCGCCTACGGCGGCTGGACGCGGACCGAGGTGCTGCTGGAGAGCGTGTGGGTCGCGGCAGTGCAGATGCTGCCGGACGGTCCGGCGCCGATCATGATCGTCGATGAGCGGCTCCAGTTTCCCGACATGGAGATCAACCCGACGCCGCTCGAGGAATTCGAGCAGTCGCCGGCGATCGAGTTTCAGCCGGACGGCGCGTGCGACTCGGTACGGTGGGTGCTGCGCGACGACCGCGGCAACGGCCGGCTGCTGACGCTGGACGGCCGGCTGGGGCGCGTCACCGTGGAGGAGTATGCGTCCATCCGTCCGGAAGACGTGCAGCGCCCCAAGCCGCTGTCGGCGGAGGCGGAGGCGGAGGACCAGAAGACCCAGAGAGTCGAGGATTTCGAATGAGCCGTCGCGCCGGCGTTCTGCTGGAGGTCGTGATCGCGCTGACCGTGCTGGTCACCGCGATGGGCCTGCTCAGCGCGCAGGTCGTGAGCGGGCTGAACATGACGACGTACGCCGAGGACCAGTTGCGGGTCTCGCAACTGATGGATCGCATCCTGGCGCTGACGGAGCTCGATCCGAACGTTCAGCAGCGCGTGCTCGAAGCCGGCCTGGAGCCGGTCACGGACCAATTCGGCAAGCAGTATCCGGGTTACTTCTGGCAGGTGCAGGTCGAGCCCGCCGACCCGGATGACCCGAACCAGGAGCTGGGCCTGGTCACGGTCGCGGTGCTCCACCAGCCAGACCGCGAGCACGCGGACAGCCTGGATGGTGCGCAGGTTATGCGCACCGTCGCGTTCCTGAAGGCCAAGCCGGCCTCGATCGACCTCACACAACTGGGGCTCGACGCGAATGGCCTGACCCAGGCGGGCCTGCCGGCCGAGTTGGCGGCCCAGCTCCCGGAGCTGCTCTCGTTGCTGGGCGGCTTCGAATCCAGCACGGTGAGCATCCAGCAGATCATGGCGACGCTCGATCCGCAGACGCTGCAAACGATCATGCCCATGCTGCAGACGCTGCTCGCGCAGGCGGGCGGCGGGGAACTGCCGACCAGCGCGGAGGACTTGACCGCCCTGTTGGGACAGCTTGGTGCTGCGGGCGGTGGGTTTCCGCGTGCGCCAGCGGGCGGCACACCAGCGGCAGTCGCTCCGGGCGGGGCACCGGGAGCTGCCGGGCCCACTCGCCCAGGCGTGCCGGGCGCCAGGCCGGCCGCACCAGCGCGGACCGATTCTCCGACAGCGCCGGCGGCGCCGGGTGGTGCGACGCCCGTCCAACCCCCGCGCGCCGCGCCGGGCGGGGCCCGGCCGCCCGGGGCCGTTCGAGCGCCCACGGCGGCCCCGCCGCCGCCGGCCCTCCCGCCGGGGGGCGGTTCCGGCGAAGGGGGACGCTACACGATTGAGGATCTGATGCGTATGCGCGATGCGATGCGCCAGCAGGAGGAAGGCGGGTCATGAGTCGCGCGTCGGGAGCTGGGAACCCGAAGAGGAAAGACGGGCACGCGGGAATTGGACCGCGGATCCGTCGCGCGCGGCACGCCGCCGCGCGCGCGATGACGCTCCTGGAGGTCACGATCTCGATTGCGCTGGTCGCGTTGCTGCTCGGCACGCTGCTGACGTTCTTCTGGCGGACGATCACGGTCCGCGACCAGGCGGCGCATTCGATGGCGCGCACGCAGATCGCCCAGCAGATGCTGGGGCGGATCGCGGGCGAGCTGCGCGAGGCCGTCGCCCTGGACAAGGTCGGGTTTCCGAACATGACGCAGTTCGCGGGGGAGCGGCGCAAGATCAGCTTCCTGACCGCGCCGCTGCCGGCGACGAATTCGTACGCGATCTTTCGCGAGTCCGACGCGGCGCCGCCGGGGCGGGACGACCTGCGGCAGGTCACGTACGAGTTGTGGATCGACCCCGACAAGAAGACCGAGGAAGGCGACCCGGTGGTGGGCGGCATCCTGCGGACCGAGCGGCAGGCCCTCGATCCGATGATCCCGGAGGAGCAAGCGCCGCAGGGCGAGGATCTGATCTACGTGCGGCGCGACCTGTGGTCCTACGAGCTGGGCTACCTCGAGTTCCGCTACTTCGACGGGGTCACGTGGTCCACGACCTGGAACGTGACCGAGGGCAACGCCCTGCCCCACTTGGTGCAGATCACGATCGGCTACGATTCGCTCACGCAGGACGACCTGGACAACAAGGACCTCGAGCAGTGGCCCATCGACCAGTACCCGTTCGGGCCCGACGAGGAAACCCCCAGTACGCGCTATACCAGCATGGTTCGGCTGCCGGCCGCGGACGAGATGTTCTCCGCGCACATGCACCGCCTGACCGACGAGACGCAGGAGGTGTACGAGTTCGGAACCACGCCCGGCGCGGAGACGGGCGGGGCGGCCGGCGGCACGGGCCCCGGGGCTGCGGGAGGGAAGCCATGACCGCGACGCGCGCGCGCCCGGCCTTCATCCTGCCCGTCGTTTTGGTCCTCATCGGTTTCCTGGCGCTCATCATGGCGGGGTTCATGTTCTTCGTCCGCGCGGAACTGGCCGGCGTGCAGGCCGAGCGCGATTCGCAGCAGGCCCGGCTGGCGGCGGAGTCCGGGTTGCAGGAGGTCATCACCGTCCTGCGGACCGCGCGAGACGACCCGAACGCATGGTGGGACAAACCCGACCGCTTCCGGCACGTGCTCGTCTGGTCGGAAGGCTACAAACGCAACGAAGACCCCGTGAAGAAGATGGGCAATCGCCTGGAGATTCTCCACGGCGGCAGCAAGATCACCCCGGCGTGGCGCTACAGCGTCGTCGCGGAGAACCTCGACGGTCTGCCCGACACCATGCGGTACGGGATCACGCCGGAGGCTAGCAAGCTCAACCTGAACACCGCGAGCGAGCAGGAGATTGAGGCGTTGCTGCTGGACGTGCTGCCGAAGCTGGGGATCGAGAACGCGCAGGAGCTGATCGCGGCACTGTTGGACTGGATGGACCCCGACGACGACACGCGGTCCGGCGGCGCGGAGACGGACTACTACAGCACGCTCAAGCCGGGCTACAAGGCGAAAAATGGTCCGCTCGACACGATCGACGAGCTGCTGCTGGTCAAGGGGTTCAGCGCGGCGATCCTGTACGGCGAGGACACGAACCGCAACGGGATTCTCGACAGGAATGAGGACGACGGGACGGCCTCGTTCCCGTACTACGACAACGCGGACGGCATCCTGGACCGCGGCCTGGCGCCGTACATCACCGTTTGGTCGAAGGTGCCCGGCGCGACCCAGGCACAGGGGCCCAGCGGTGCCTCGGGGCCTAGCGGTGCCGCCGGGCCCAGCGGAGCTTCCGGGCCGGCGGGCACCCAGCCCGCGGCCAGAGGCAACCCGCGTACCGCCGGCAGCCCCCGCAGTGGGAGCGCGAACCCCGACAAGGACAGCCAGAAGCAAAAGGCGAAGGACCAGAGCCAGACCCGCGACGACACGAAAGGTGCCGCGGGCGACCCCAACACGCTGCTGGGGGCGGCGGGCGCCGCGCCACAGGGCGCCACCGGCCCCGGGACGGGCGAAACGGGCGATCCAACGGGCGCTGCGGATCCCAACGAGACGGCCGGGCCCACGGGAGCCAGCGGACCTAGCGGCGCCAGCGGTCAGGCGGGCGCCGGGCTGATTAACGTGAATACGGCGTCGGCGCGCGTTCTGCGGGCGATCGGCATCTCGGCGGAGGAAGCGGACAAAGTGGTCGCCCAGCGCACCCTGCAAGACCCGGAGACGCTCAAGACGACCGACTGGCTGGTGGCGTCGGAGGCGCTCACGCCGGAGACGTACGCTGCCGTGAAGGACCGGCTCACGACCCGCGCGTACCAGTTCCACGTGGAGATCGTGGGGTACGCGGATCACACGCCGCTGGCGCGGCGGTACGAATGGATCATCGAGATGCGTGGCCCGGCGGCGCAGGTGCTGTATCATCGCGACCTGACGAGCCTGGGCATAGCCTGGCCGCTCGACGACGAGAAGGTGCTGGTGCAGCAGCGCTAGCCGGGCACCCGATGAGGATATAGGCGTGATCAAGCTGACGCGCAAGGTGCTGTGCCTCGACTGGGACAAGCGCTCCCTGCGCATCGTCGTGGCGCGCGTCGGCAGCGGGCGCATGGTGCTCGAGGACGCCCATTCGCACCGGCTGCCCACCGAGCTCGACGCGGACGATCCGCAGACGATGGGGGACTTCATCCGCCAGATGCTGCGGCGCCACCGGCTGCGGTTCAAATCGGTGCTGGTGGACGTGCCGCGCGAGCGGGCGGTGATCAACCGGTTGGCGCTGGCGCCGACGCCGGATACCGAGGTCGCGGCCGCGGTGCGGTTCCAGGCGATGCGGGAGTTGCCGTTTCCGCTGGAGACGGCGGCGGCGGACTACCTGGAAACGCAGCGGGACGAGAACGGGCAGACGACGGAGGTGCTGCTGGCGGCGGTCACGTTGGAGACGCTCGACCGCATTCGGGCGACGTGCGCGGCGGCCGGGTTGACGCCGGCGCGGATCGGGCTGCGGCCGTATGCCAATCTGGTGAGCGTAGGGCATGTGGGGGATTTCGGCGCGCGGCGGGTGCTGTTCGTGGACCTGGGGCCGGGGGCGACCGAGATCGACGTCTTTCACGGCGCGGCGCTGGCGTTCGCCCGCTCGGCGAACGTGAACGTCCCGGTGCCGGCGAGCGAAACGGGGACGCACGAGGACTCGCGGGTCATTTCGCTGGCCGAAATCGCGGACCTCGAGGGCTCCGAACCCGCCATCGCGGCGGCCGTGGACGAGCTGCTGCTCGAAGTGACGCGCACGCTGACGGCGTATCGCGCGACAGAGGCCGACGCTGCCATCGACACCGCGCTGGTGGCCGGCGGCACCGGCATCGAAGAGCCCTTTGCCGCGGCGCTGCACGCGCGGCTCGGCTATCCGGTGACGCTGTTCGACCCGACCGGGCCGTTGGGCGTGGATGCCGGCGAGTCGGCGAAGCTGCGCTCGTTTTCGGCGGCGCTGGGGTTGGCCTGGGGGCTGAGCCGGGAGGGGCTGCTCGCGCTGGACTTTCTGAACCCGAAACGGGTCGTCTCGAACCGGGAGACCTGGCGGCGGCGCGCGCGGCTGATCGGTGCCGCGGTCGCAGTCGCGGCGGCGGCGACGGCGGTGGGGTTCGGCAAGCTGTACTGGGACTTGTCGGCTGAGCGGGCCGGCTGGGTAGCGGCCAACGAGAAGACCCGCAAGGAGCTGACCGCGCGGACCGAGATCAAGGACCAGATCGTGCGCGCCCAGGACTGGGGGGTCACGGCGGTCTGGCCGGATGACCTGTGGCACGTGGCGGACGCGGCGATCGAGCCGGGCAAGAAGCTGCTGGTCCAGGGGATCGACATGGAGAGCGGCTCGCGGACGCAGCGGATGACGCTGCGGAACGTGTACGCGAGCGATTTTTCCGTCTCGATGGACTTTGTGAAGGCCCTCAACGACGTGCGGGTCGACGGCGAACAGGTGTACGACGTACGGCCGCTGGCGTGGGTGGAGATCCACAACAACCCCGAGTTCAAGGGCAAGCTGGACATCGAGATCGAGCTGCGCAAGCTGCTGCGCCAGCAGGAGGAAATCCAGCAGCGGGACAAGGCGCACAAGAGCATCAAGCGGCCGCGGTGAGGGTGCCGGACCGCCGCACGGAGTGTACGAATGACGCGACGCGAGAAAACGCTGACCGGGTGCATCGGGCTCACCCTGGCGGGTCTCGCGCTGTACTGGGTGGTCAGCCGCGTCCTGGTGGACCCATTTGTCTCGCTGCGCGAGCAGATCGCTACCGAGCAGACGCGGGCGCGGGACTTCAAGAAAAGTCTGGCGCAGTTGCAGAACGTCGACCAGGAGTGGCAAGCGCTCACGGCCCGCACGCTCTCGAGTGACCCGAAGGAGGCGCAATTCCGCTTCCGCGAGGTCATTCACGAGTTGCTGCAGCAGCACGGGCTGGTCGATGACCCGAACACGAAAGACACCAAGATCAGCCCGGGGGCGTTTTCGCGCGACAGGAACGGCTTCATCGAGGTGCCGCTCACCATCACCACCGCCGGTACGCTCAAGGAAGTGGTCGGCTTCCTGTGCGACTTCTACCGGCAGGATTGGGTGGCGCGGATCGACAAAGTCAACCTCGCGGCCAACCAGTCGCTGGTGACCCCCGGCAGCACGGCGCGGGGCGGCAAGGCGCCGCCGCGGGGCGGCCCGACGCCCCCCCGAGGCGGTCCGACGCCTCCCGCGGTCGGTCCGGACGGTCCGGAGCTGACGATCAGCATTACGACGACCGCGCTGGTGCTCCCCAAGGTCGGGAACATCGAGCCGCAGCCGACGGCCGACCCCAACGACTTGGCGCAGGGGATGCTCGCGCGCGAGGTCGAGGCCTACAAGCTGGTGTTCGACAAGAACCTCTTCAAGCGGTACGTGCCGCCGCCGCCTGTCGTCGAGACGAAACCCAGTTCGCAGCCGGTGATGGCGGCCGCGACACAGCCGACGCCGCAACCTGTCGCTCTGCCGGTCGATCCGCGGCCGAACGCGGACAAGCAGTTCTTCGTGGGTACGACGTCGTTGAATGGAGAGCCGGCGGCGTATGTCCGCGACGAGCAGAAGCCCGACAAGCCGGTGAACCACTACCGTGTGGGCGAGCCGCTCGACGATGGCACGTTGGTTCTGATCGAGCCGCACGCGCTGGTTGTGCGGGTGAAGCAGGCCGACGGGCAGGAGAAGGACTTCTACTACCCGCTCCGGCAGCCGAAACCGGCGAGCTTCAAAGAGCGGGAGGAGCTGAAGCCGGAGGACCATCCGGAGCTCTGGAAGGAGCTGCAGACGCTGGCGGGGACATAGTTGGTGGGCCGCGGCCCAGGGACGGGCCGGGCGAAGCAGCTAAGTGGCCGACAACATGGACGTTAAGTCGTTTTGCGATTTGTCTTTGGACGCATTTCGCGCTGCCACCCGGGCGGCGTTTCGGTGTATAAATAGCGGCCGTGGCGGCGGTGCACGGGCGAGATCTCCCGGCGCGCTCCACGCGATGTGGTCGGCAAGGGGCAGTGGGCGCGGCCGGCTGGCGCGGCGGCCCGGTGGAACGGACTAGGAGAGACCCGGGCGGGTCTTGATGAACGCACCACGAGAGGTGTTCGTATGATGCGGCAGACGGTGCAACGCGGGCTGGTCAGCCTGCTCGTGACGCTGGTCGTGACGTGGCCGGTCGTGGGGGCCATGGCACAGCAGACGGCGCCGTCCCCAGGCGGCGCAGGCGTCGGGCAAGACGCGGCAACGACTCAGCCGTCCCAGCCCACCGATGCAGATCGGGCGATTGAGCGGCTACAGCGGCTACGCGAGGAGATGCAACGGCAGCAGGCCGAGAAGGCCGCGGCCAAGCCCAGCGAGTCGGGTCCCACGGCGACGGTGCCGGCGGGCCAGACGCAACCGGCCGCGCCGCCGACACCCGCTTCCAAGCCGCGTCCGTCGATCGCCGAGCTGCGCGAGCGTGCCGCGGCGTCGACGCAGCGAATCGCGACCCAGCCGGCGCCGCCCTCATCGGCGGGGTCGGTGACCGGTGTGGCCGAAGACGTGCCGGACGACTTTGTGGGTCCACCGCTGAAGCTCGCGCGGTTCACCTCGCCGCGGCCCGAACCAGGGTCCACGCCGGCGACGCCTGTGGTTCCCCCGCCCGCCGTACCGGCGGTTACACAGGCTGAGTCTGCACCGACGAGCCAGCCGGCGGACGGACGGACCGAGTGGTTCAACTTCGTGAAGGTCCCGTGGGAAGACGTGATCATGGAGTTCGTCAAGCGGATCGGCAAGCCGCTCATGCAGGCGGAGGACCTGGTCATCGGCGGCGAGCTGACCTACGTGGCGGACCGCAAGTTCACGAAGGAAGAGGCGATCGACGAGTTGAACCTGATCATGTACGAGAAGGGGTATCGGTTCGTCGAGAGCGAGCACCATATCCGGATCATCCCGATCAACGAGCTGCGGCAGTGGGTGCCGGTCAAGGACACGTACAACTCGATTGAGGCATTTGACGCCGCCAATCCGCGCGACATGGACGTTGTCGTGGTGTACTACCAGGTGACGGGCCAGCCGGCGAAGTTCTACGTCGACATGTTCTTCGAGTCGCTGGCCGAAGGCACGCTGATGACCGCGCTGCCCGACAGCAACCAGATCAAGATCATCGGTCTGGCGCGGGACGTGCGGAAGTTCGTGGCCCTCAAGGACCGGGTCAACCTCACGCCGGAAGACCCGCGCATCCTGAAGATTTTCAAGATCAAGACGAACGCACGGAACATCGAGCAGCTCGTGCGGAACTTCCTGAAGCTGAACGCGCCGCCGGCGCAGCAGATGCAGCTCGTGCGTGATCCGCGGACCGGGCAGATGGTTCCGCAACAGGTCGGCGGCGGGGCGGCGGCGGCGTCCAGCGACGTGCTGATGGTCCCCGACGACCGGACGAACTCGATCGTGGTCAAGGCGGTTGAGGACCAGATCAAGCAAATCGAAAAACTGATCGCGGAGTTCGACAAGGACCCGGGCATCGGCGAGTTCACCACCAAGGTCATCCCGGTGCAACACGCCAACGCCAGCGAGGTCGCCACGCTGCTGCAAAGCATCCTCCAGCAGGAGCAGGTGCAGATGCAGATGCAGATGCCGAACTGGCAGCAGCAACAGCAGCAGATGCAGCAGTTGCAGCAATTGCAGCAGTTGCAGGCGCAGGCGGCGGCGCGCCGCGGGGGGCAGCCCGTGCCGCAGCCGCAGCCGCCCCAACCGGGGCAGATGCAGGTCGGCATGCTTCCCCAGGACCTCACGCCGGAAAGCCTCTACGAGCGGGCGAAGAAGGCGGTCAGGATGGTCGCCGACTCGCGCAGCAACTCGCTCATCGTGTACGCCACCGAGGAGGGCTTCAATCGCGTCGAGGAGATGCTGAAGATCATCGACCAGCCGCTGCCGGACAAGTTCCGCACGTTCAAGCCCCAGCACGCCAAGGTCGGCGACATTGCCCCGATGCTGACGCAGATCGTCACCAGCGCTCTGCCGCCCACGGGGCGCAGCGCGCCCACGATCACGCCCGACGAGACGAACGACGTGTTCTACGTCATGGCGGAGCGGGACGAGTTGGAGAAGATCGAGCAACTCATCGACCTGCTCGACGTCGCCCCGCCCGAGCAGGAGCGCCACGTGATCGAGCTGGCCAACCTCCAGCCGAGCAAGGTGGCCACGCTGATTCAGACCCTGCTGGCGTCGCCGGGCGGCAGCGCTGCATCCCGCACACAGCCCCAGCCGCAGATGCCGCGCTTCCCGCGCGGGATGCGGGGCAACGTGCCGTTTCCGACGCCCAACCCGACCCCGACGCCGAGCGCCACAAAGACCGACAGCTTCCAGGTGATCGCGCTCGACGAGGCCCGGCTGCTGATCGTGTATTGCACGCCGGAGGACTGGGAGAAGGTCGAGGGCACGATCCGGATGTGGGACGAGCGGGCGCGGACGAACACGCCGCAGCTCGAGACCTTTACGGTCACGAAGGGCAACCCGCAGACGATTGCGGGCATGCTGTCCGGCATGTACCGCAACTACAGCCATCCGGCGCTGGGCAGTTCCGCGGTCACGATCCAGGCCGAGGGCGACAAGATCTACGTTTACGCCGTGCAGCCGGCCATTGAGGAGATCGGCGCGCGGATCAAGGCGCTCGACATCGAGACGACGGCGGCGAAGATCGAGATTCTCCCGCTGGTGAACGCGGACGCGACGCAGGCGGCGCAGCAGCTCCAAACGATGTTCGGCGGCGGCGGACGGTCGATGCCGCGCGGCCTGCCGGGGGCACCCAGCGGCGGCACCGGGCCGATCATCCAGGCGGAGGCGGCCACAAACTCGCTGATTGTCCAGGCAGACAAGGGCGACATGGAGCAGATCAAGGACGCCGCGCTGCGGCTCGATCAGCGCTACGCCGAGTCGGCGACGGAGCCCGTGGCGATCACGCCGAAGTACCAGGACGTGAGCGTACTGCTCCAGACGATTCAGACGATGTTCCATGGGGCGGGCGGCCGGGGCGGGCAGGACCTGCAAGTGTCGGTGGCCGGATCGCAGCTCATCATCAAGGCCCCGAAGAAGCAACTGGCGGAGATCCAGGCGCTCGTGGCGCAGCTCGACGTGCCGGACACCGCCGGCGCCATCCAGGTCAAGACGTACGAGTTGAAGGTGCTCAGCGCGCTGCAGGTGCAGGCGCAGGTCCAGATGTTCCTGGCCCAGACGAAGAAGCCGACGCGGCCGGGGCAGCTTTCGCCGGGGGCGTTTGCCGAGCCGACCACGAACACGCTGGTGGTGCTGGCGCCGAGCGACATGCTGCCGATGATCGACACGATCATTCAGGAGCTGGAGGGCAAGACGCCGCCGAGCGGGAAGATGCAGGCGTACACGCTGAAGAACGCCCGCGCCGACCAGATGGCCAACAACGTCGATGCGATGCTCAAGGCGAAGGTGATCGAGAAGGAAGGTGCGAAGAAGGGCACGATCCAGACGGCCGTGTTTTCCGACGCCGCGTCGAACCGGCTGTTCGTGCTGGCGCCCGACGACTATCAGAAGCTCGCGGGCGACCTGATCCGCATGGTGGACGAAGAGACGGACAGCGGCGAGATCGTCCACATCGTGCCGCTCAACGAAGGGGATGCCCAGCAGGTTGCGCTATCGCTCAACCAGATTGCGCTGGGCAAGGCGGTGGCGGGCGGCAAAGGCCCCGGTGGGTCGGTGCGCATCTCCGCCGACTCCGGCAGTAACACGATCCTGATCGGCGGGTTGCCGAAGGACGTTGCGGACGTCGAGAAGTGGATCACGGAGCTCGAGGGCAACAGCGTCCGCGTGCCCGAGCTCCAGACGTTCACGCTCAAGTATGCCAACAGCGCCGACGTCGACAAAACGCTCAAGAACCTCTTCCCGCCGGGCAAGGGTGCCCAGGACACCGTGACCATCACCGCCGACGAGTATTCCGGCAAGCTAGTCGTGACGGCGAACAAGCGGAAGATGCGGCAGGTCGAGAAGTTCATCGAGGAACTGGACAGGGCGCCGGCCCCCGAGGAGGGAGGGTTCCTCGCGGGCGGCAAGCAGATGTACTTCGTCGAGATCAACCGTGGCGACGCCAGCGACATCGCCTGGGATGTCCGCGACCAGTTCCCCGACGAGAAAAAGGGTGGGCCCAGCATCACGGCCGACTGGTACGGCGAGTACATCACCGTCAAGTGCCGTCCGGCCGAGTTCCCGGGGATCCTCAAGCTCATCCGCGAATACGAGCGGCGGGCGCGGCTCGAGTCGAAGGTCGTTACGTTCAAGCCGAAAGGGGACCCAGCTCGGGCGCTCTCCTACCTACAGCACCGCTACAAATTTCAGTACACGGAAGCCACCGCCAAACCGCCCGAGGAAACCATCGTCGAGGACGTCTGGAAGGACGACGAGGTGCCGCCAGCGGTGAAGGAGAAGCAGGAGAAGGCGGAACAGGAGAAGGGCGGGCACGGCGGCGGACGCGTGCTGCCGTTTGAGCCGGGTGTGCCGCTGTCGCAGGCCCTGCTCGATGATCTTGAGGCGGACGTGACGGGCGCACCGGCGAAGGCCAGCCGCCCGCTCCAGGCCGTTCCCGTTGCGGCTCCCGTTCCGGCACCAAGCCCGCGGCCCACGGTGCCCGACACCACGCTGAAGGTCCAACTCGCGGCGCTCCAGCCGGGCATGCAGCCGCTGCCCAAACCCGCTGCGACGAGACCGACGGTGCCGGCTCCGGTCGTCGCGCCGGCTCCGGTCGTTGTGCCGCCCGAGAAAGACGCCGAGAACTACGAGGACGAGCATACGGTCAAGTCGCCGCTGGAAAAGCAGGAGGTCCAAATCGCGCCAGGCGAGAGTGGCACCCTGATTTTCACGGGGCCGAAAGACAAGGTCGACGACATCAAGAGCGCGATGGAGCTGCTCGAAGAGGACCTCGCCGTCGGCGAAGTGATCCGCATTTTCCACTTCAAGTACGGCGACGTGAGTGCGGCGGCCGAGATCCTCTCGATGATGTTCGACGTGCAGCAGCGGCAGATCGTGATCCCGCAGCCGCAACAGCCGCAACAGCAACGTGGCCAGCAGGGCCGGCAAGGCCAGCAGGGCGGTGAAGAGGGCCGCGAGGGGCAGCAGGGGGGGATCATGGATCAACTGCGCGGGATGGTCGGCGGCAAGCAGGCCACCGCCAAGGCTGGCGCCGGCGGGGGCCAACTCCGCATGGCCACCGACCCCGGCCACAACTACCTCATCATCAAGTGCCAGGAAACCGCACTGCCGGAAATCCGCAAGCTGCTCCGCGAGCTCGACATCCCGCCCGGAGAGGTGCAGGTCAAGGTCTTCCAACTCAAGAACCTGCTCGCGGACGAGACCGCGGAGAACATCAAGGACGTGCTGGGGATCTCGAAGGTCCAGCAGCGGCGCGGCGGCGGACGCACGACGCCCACGCCGCAACGACCGGGCCAACCGGGCCAGCCGGGCGGCCAGCAGCAGCAACTGATGGAGATGTTGCAGCAGCAGCTCGTCTCGGTTCCCGGCGTGGAGGGCGGGGCCAAGGTCGAACGCGTCGAGATCGTCCCGAACGCCACGACGAACTCGCTGATGGTCTCTGCGCCGCCCGAGGTCATGGGCTTGATCCAGAAGGTCATCGACGAGTTGGAGGGGCTCGAGGGCCGCGAGGTCGTCGGCATCAATTACTATCCACTCAAGCAGGCCCGCGCGGAGGACATCCTGCCGCTGTTGCAGGAGATCTTCGACGCCGCGGCCGGCGGGAGCCAAGGCGGGCGACCCGGACGCGGTGCGGGCGGAATGCCGCGCGCCGCGGCGGGCGGCAGCTCGCCGGCGGCGCTCGGATCGGTCTCCATCTCGGCCGATCCGCGCACGAACACGATCATCTACACCGCGCAGAGCAAGGACGTCCCCATCGTCGAGCACCAGATCGCTGCGCTCGACATCCCGGGCTCGATCTCCGAAGCCGAGATGTACATCTGCCGCTACGGCGACGCGGAATCCATCGCAAGCGTCCTGGAGGCGACCTTCGTGGCCGGCGGCGGCCGCACACGGGGGAACCGTGCGCCCGGAGCGGCCGCGGGTGAAGCCGCGGGGACCGAGGTCCGCATTGTGGCGGACAGTGCGACCAACGCCATTCTCGTGTGGGGCCCGCCCGACAAGCGCGACCTGATCTTCACGAAGATCACCGAGCTGGACCGGCTCAACCAGCGCGGCATCCGCGAGATCCCGGTCACGTATGCCGATCCCACCAAGCTCGCCGACACGCTGATGGAAGTGTTCGGCAGCAGCGGCGGCGGAGCGGCGCAGCCCGGCCGTCCCAGCGGTCGCCGGACGCCGCGCGTCCCCGGTGCGACCGGCGGCGGTGGCGCCAACGTGCAAAGTGCCGGCCGCGTCATGATTCTCGGCGATAAAGATGCGAAGAAGCTGCTGGTCCGTGCGCCGGACGAGGTCTTCAAGCAGATTGAGGACCTGGCCCAGACCCTCGACCAGCCCAGCGAGCAGCTCAAGCTCAAGCGCTTCGCGCTGCACTACGCCGACGCCGCGACCGTCGTCGACGACCTCAAGCAGGCGATGACCGAGTACATGCAGATCGCCAAGACGACCGGCCAGGAGACGGATTTCGACGCGTTCACCGCGGTCCCCGATCCGCGGACCAACAGCGTCATGGTCGTCGGCTCCGACAAGACGTTCCTGTTTGTGTCGCAGGTCCTCGCGTCCGTCGACGTCGAGACGCCCAGCGACCAGCGCAAGGAATTTCGCGTCTTCCTGCTTGAGCGGGCGGATGCGGCCACGGTCGCGGACGCCATCAACGGCTTTGCGACGGGCGGGGCGGCGCCGGGCGGCGGTACGCGGTCGTCTGGACGACGCAGCGGTGGCGGCGGCATGCCGGCCGGCGGCGGTGCCGGGACGGCCCGCGAGCTGAACGTATTCGCCGTCGCGGATGAGGCCACGAACTCGGTCATGGTTTACGGCCGCGGCGAGGACATCGACCGCGTCGAGGAATCGGTCATCGCGCGGCTCGAAGAGAGCATCAGCGATCGGTTCCAGATCGCGACGATGCCGGTGCAAAACGTGCCGCCGTCGCAGATCGTGGGCTTCATCTGGCAGTTTATCGACACCACCGCCGCGGGCGGCAACACGAACCAGCCGCGCGGCGGCGGTCGCGGCCAGGCGACCGAGGGCGCAGGCCCGCAGATCGTCCCGAACGACGCGGCCAAGACCCTCATCGTCCGCGGCACGAAGCGGCAGATTGCCGAGGTGCGCGACCTGGTCGCCAAGTTTGACAACAAGGAGAGCATTCAGGATCGCTACAAGATCGTCCAGGTGCCGTACGGCCAGGACCCCGGCCGGTTGGGGTCCGAAGTGGAGCGGGTGGTCAACGACAGCGAGACCGCCGATGCCGACCGCACCGGCCGACCCGCGGCGCGCGTGACGATCGGCGTGGACGATTATTCGCGCACGCTGATCGTGTCCGGCGACCTGCGCCTGGTGGCGCAGGTGGAGACGATCGTCAAGCAGCTCAGCGAGGTGCACTCCGAGCAGCCCATGACAGTCGTGCTCGACTTGCAGAACCTGCCCGCGTCCGACGCCGAAAAAGTGGTCAACGACTTGCAGCGCAAGCAGGGCACCGGCGCACGCTCCGGCGGCAGTGCCCGGCCGACCGGCGGCACTCGTTCGTCCACCGGCGGCACGAGTACCCCGCGGCCCAGCACGCCGAGCATTCCGCGCACGCCGGGCGGCAGCAGCACGCCGCCGCGGCGCTCGAATCCCGCGCCGGCGCCGCGCCCATCGGGCGGTGGCAGCCCGGGCGGTGGCGCCCGGGCGCCCGCGGACGTGGACGGAACGCTCTTCGGTCACGCCGCAGTGCCGCCGGATACCTTGCTCGTGCAGCCGGCAGCGTGGATCGCGCCGTACGTCGCGGCCGCGCCGATTTCGCCGTTGCTGGACGTGCTCTTGGCGCGGCAACTGACGGGCGGCGCCCCGCCGGTTGACGCGGCGGCCCCACCACAGCCGACGACGACCCGACCCGCCACGAAACCGGCGACGAAACCGGCCGCGAAGACCGAAACCAAACCGGTCGCCAAGCCGGACACGAAACCCGCCAGTCAGCCGGCGCCGAAGGCCGAGAGCAAACCGCTGCTGAAGCCCGCGCCAAAGGCGGAAGAGGGATTCAAACCGTTGCTCCCGCCGCGCGCCGATCTGCTCAAGAAGGCCGAGAAGGACGTGATCGGCGAGCCGGCGACCAGCGAACCGGCCGAATTGGTCGAAGGCCTGAGCGGCGTGAGCGGCGCGCTCCGCGGCGAGGTCATGGCCAGCGCCATCGACGACCGCAAGATCATCATTACCGGCGACGCGTCGGACGTGGAGTTCATCCAGCGCATCCTGCGCATGATGGATGCGACCAAGGGACCGGCCTTGATCGACGTTTTCTCGCTGAAGCAGGGCAAGGCGGCCGTGCTGGCCCCGATCATCGACAAGGCGATCAAGGCCCGGCTGGACGCCGCCGGCCGCAAAGACCGCTTCAGCGTCAACGCGGAGGCGCGCAGCAACTCCCTCATCGTCTCCGCGCCCCAGGACATCATGGCGGAGATTGACGAGCTGGTGCAGCGGCTGGACGTGGAGAAGCCTGGCGGCGGCAACGTCGTGCGCACCGTCGAACTCAAGCACGTCCGCGCGGCGGACGCGGTCGCGATCCTGCGCCCGACGATCGAGCGGTATAACACGCTCAACGAGATTCCCAAGGACGCGCAGTCTTCGGTCGAGCCCATCGACCGCAACAACAGCATCATGATCATCGGTACGCCGGCGGACATTGACCAGATCCAAAGTTGGTTCGAGGCGATCGACGTCGAGATCACCGCGGACAAGGAGAAGAAGAGCTTTGTCCGCGTCGATGCGATCCTGATCCAGCTCAAGAACGGCCAGGCCGAGGACGTGGCCAAGGTCATCAACGACATGATCAAAGCCGAGCAGGACGCCGGCCAAAAGACCGCCGGCGACACGAAGACGGCCGGCAAAGCCGCCGTCAAGTCGATCAAGCTGCACATGCCGGATGGGCGCGAGCTGCCCGAGTTGCAGCTCGAATACCCGATCCGTTTGATCCCCGAGAAGGGCACGAACTCGCTGATCATCTTCTCGACGCCTGACAACAACGAGTCGCTGAAGGCGATCGTGGACGTGTTCGACACGCTGCCGGTCGGCGCCGACACCGATGTTAAGGCATTCGTTCTGCAGTACGCGAACGCGGACGACGTCAGCAAGCTGCTGACGGACATCTTCAAGGACAAGAGCCCCCTGACCCGTCCCGTTGACGGCGACGTTAAGACCCTCCAGAAGGGCGTCCTGCCGCCTGTGCCCCCGGGCGTCGCGGCCAAGGGCCTGCCGTACCCGCTCGTGGTGCAGAGCGACCCCCGCTCGAACACGGTCGTCATCGTCGGGCGCACCGACGCGGTGCTGCTGGCCGCCGGGCTCATCCGCGAGCTGGACCGCCCGACGATGGAACTGGGGCTGAAGGCGTACGTGCTGGAGTTGAAGCACACGCAGGCGGCGCAACTGGCGGACAAGCTGAAGAAGCTGCTCGACGACCGCTCCAAGGCGGTCAAGGGCGACAAGAACGCTGCCCGCGACAGCGCCGTGATCCAGGCCGAGGAGCGTTCCAACGCCCTGATCGTGCTGGCGACGCCGGAGGTCTACGAGATGGTCGAGGACCTCGTGCTCCAGCTCGACGCGGCCAGCAAGTACAGCGTGGTGGATATCCGCTATCGCCAGCTCAAGTTCGGCGACGCCGTCAAGCTTCAGAGCATCCTCGACGAGATGTTCAAGGCCAAGAAGGACGCCGAGAAGGCGATGAACAAGGACGCGACGGACACGTTGACCTCGATGGCCGACGCGCGCAGCAACTCGCTGGTCCTGGCGGGCACACGCGACTACCTGGATGAAGCCGAACGGCTCGTGGGCGAGCTCGATCAGCAGTTCGAGGGCACGGTTATTTTTCGGGCCCTCAAGGTCAAGCTGAACAGCGCCGCGAACATCGCCTCGCTGCTCAAGGACATGATCGACAAGGCCCTCAAGCAAACCGACTCGAAGCTCAAGGGCACGCCGATCAACGTCTCGGCCGACCCCGTGTCCGACACGCTGCTGTTGGCGGCGTCGCGTGAAGACATGGACGTGCTCGAGCGCTGGGTCGAGATCCTGGACCGCCCGAGCGAGGTTGGCCGGATGACGCGGATCATCCCGCTCCAACGCGCCGTCGCCGAGGACGTCGCCAAGGCCGTCACCGACATCTACAAGAAACAGGGCGGCGGCAGCAAGACCGGCGAGATCGACATCACCGTCAGTTCCGACAAGACCAGCAACTCCGTCGTCGCCTTCGGCTCGCCGGCGCTGGTCGCGGACATTGAGGGCTTTGTCCGGCAGTACGACACCGTCGAGGCGCAGAAGGGCGCCATCATTCGCATCTTCAAGCTCAGCCAGGCCGACGCCCAGGAGGCCGGCGATCTGCTTGGCCGCATCCTTGACCTGCGCAGCGGCTCGGTCGGCGGCACCGGCGGCGGGGGGGGCAGCAGCGGCACGTCGAAGCAGGAGTCCGCCAAGCAGGTGCTGCTCATCTTCCAGCGTCTACACCCGGAAATCGGCATGGAGACGCTCAAGGCGGTGCGCTCCGACATCGTCGTGATCTCCGACCTGCGGACGAATTCGCTGATCGTCGCGGCTCCGCCCGACAGCATGCCGCTGATGGAATCCCTCGTGGCCGCGGTCGACGTGCCGCCCGAGGCCGCCCGCATCCGCGTTTTCCGCCTGCGCAACAGCGACGCCGAGCAGATGGTGAAGATGCTGGGCGACTTGTTTGCGCAGAAGAGCGCGACGACCACCAGTGGTGGGCGCACCGGCGGCGCCGCGGGCGAGGCCGAGCGCGTGCTCACGCTCGGCGAAGGCGGCGAAGGCGGTGGACGGCAGGAGATTGCGTTCGCCACGGACGTCCGCACCAATTCCGTCATCGCAGCCGGAACGCCGGGCTACCTCGACCTGGTCGAGCAGATGGTGCTGGAGCTGGACACCGTCCCGATTCAGGACCGCGAGGTGCTCGTCTACTCCCCGAAGAACAACAAGGCCGACATCATGGTGCCTTCAATCAAGGAGTTTAGCGACGCCGAGCAGAAGCGGCTGACCGACATCGGCAAGGACGTGTCGATGGGGGTCAAGCAGGAGCGCCAGATCACAGCGATCGCGAACAAGGATGCCAACCGCATCATCCTGTCCGTCGATCCGCGCTTCAAGGACACGGTCATGAGGGTCGTCAACGACCTCGATCAGCCGCCGCCGCAGGTGCTGATCCAGGTCCTCATCGTCGAGGTGACGATGGATAACGAGCTCGACCTGGGCATCGAATTCGCGTTCCAGGACCTGCAATGGGCCAAGGCCGGGGCCAGCAGCACGAGCAACTTCGACTACGTCGGCGGCACGGACATCGGCGCCGCCGGCAGCGGGCTCGGCGGGTTCACGTTCACGATCACCGGCGCGGACTTCAACTTCCTATTCCGCACGCTCCAGAACGAAGGCAACCTGAACGTGCTCAGCCGCCCGCAGATCGTCGCGATGGACAACCAAAAAGCCAAGATCGACATCAGCGACGACGTGCCGTACGTGACCGGAACGCAGACCTCGATCACCGGGCAGATCAGCACCAGCGTCAACCGGACCAAGGTCGGCATCACGCTCGAAGTCACGCCGCAGATCAACCCCGACGGCTTCGTCCGCCTGGAGATCGATCAGAAGGTCTCGGACCGCACCGGGTCGACGGTCGACGTCGGGCCGGGCGTCACCTCGCCGATCTTCTTCACGCGCGAGGCCCAGACGACCGTGATGGTCGAGGACAACGAAACCGTCCTGCTGGGCGGGCTCATCACCTCGCGTGCCGAGAACCGCGAGCAGAAGGTCCCGCTGGTCGGCGACATTCCCGCCCTCGGCCTGCTGTTCCGCAATCAAAGCGACACGACGCGGCGCACCGAGCTGCTGCTCGTGCTCACGCCGCACGTCATCCGCAGCCCGGAGGAATACCACGAGCACTCGATCGTCGAGCGTGACAACCATCGGCTGCTGCCGGAAGACGTGTTACGCGACTCCCTGATGCAGGGTCTGCGGCTTGAGCCGGAAACCCCGATGAAGGCGGAAGGGGCGCCGGTGAAACCGGTGTCCGACGAGAACGTCGCACCCGTGCAGGAGTCCCTGGAGCCCAAGGAAGAGGAGTACGGCCCGGTGCGTCCGGCGTTGCGCGTGCCGCCGCCGGGAAACCCTGACTCGTACGACGTGCCGGTGACGGCGCGCGTGCCGGCTCAACCCTAATGTGGTCTGCGGTGCATACGCTTCGCGCCAGCTTCGCTGCTCTGTGCCATGCTCGGCGCCGGCGCACGCCGTGGATGCGGGCAGCCACCCTGGCCGGGCTCGCCTTGCTCTGCGGCTGCGAGGGCGCGGGCTGGATGGGCCCTTGGCCCGCAGCGACCGGGGAGGACATCGTTGCGATTACGCCGTACTACGTGCCGCTGATGTGGCTGCACGACGCGGATCGTCGCGTCATGGGCTTCCGCACGCGTGTCTATCTGGTTTCTGCCCGGACCGGCAAGGGCGTGTTCGTGAAAGGCCCGATCACGGTCGCGATGAACCGGCTGCGGCCGCGCGAGAGCGGCGGCTTTGATCGCGAGTTCCTGTATGAGTGGGACCTCGACGAGCAGGCGGCCGAGGGCTTTCGGGTGACGAAAACGTCGAAGATAGGCGACTCGTACGGCTTTGTGCTGCGCTGGCCAACCGAAGTAAACCCGATGGGCCGCCGGATCGAGATCACCTTTCAGTACCAGCGCGCCGACGGACGCGTGATTCGCGCGACACCGCGACAGTTTATCGTGCCCGTGCCGGCCGGGTACCCCATGCCGTCCGAGCGGGAGCTCGTGCCGGAGCGCTGGGAGGCCACGTCGCGCCCCAGCCCGGCGACGCAGCGCGGAACACGTCCGCCATGATGCCCTGGGGGCTCTTCAGCCTGGCGCTGGTGCTCGTACTGGTACTCCAGACGAGCGTGCTGCCGTTCTGCGCGCCGCCGGCGGTGGACCTCCTGCTGGCGCTGGCCCTCGTGTGCGGACTGACGGCGCCGGCCGTGGACGCCCGGCTGGCCGCGTGCCTGGTCGGCTTCGCCCAGGATCTCGACACCGCGGGGCCGTTCGGCTTGCACGCGCTGCTGCTCGGTCTGGCAGTGACCGTGCTCACGCACTTGCGCGAGTGGGTGAACCGGCATCTGTGGTGGGCCCGCTGGCTGGTTGGATTCGTCGCGGCGCTGCCGGCTCAGTTCGTGCTGGAGCTTCACCCGCGCTACGGGCGTGGCGAGTGGGGCCGGATGCTCCTGGATGCCGCCCTCACGGCGCTCGTGGCAGCTCTGCTCGCGGCGCTCGTTACCGCGCTGCCGACGCTGCTGAAGCGGCGCGGGCGGCTGCGCTTCGCGCCGCGCTGACAAGGCCGCGCCGCCCGGCCGCCGTCCCATCGCACGCTCTACTTGCGCACGAACAGCGTCTGTCCGCTGGCAGGGGCCAGGCGCGGGTCGCACGCCGACTCGATCACGGCGGCGACGTCGTCCGGGGCCAAGGCCTGGTCGGCCGGATAGTCCGGGAAGTTGGACCGCAGGAGTTTCGTGTCGACCGCGCCGGGCGCGACGGCGAACACGCGGATGCCGAACGGCTTGCCTTCGCCGGCCAGGGCCTGCGAGAAGAGATTGACCCACGCCTTGCTCGCGCCGTAGACCGCGAAGCCCGGGTACGGGTCGACCGAGGCCACGGAGGAGACGTTGACGATCACGCCGCCGTTCTGCCGCCGCATGATGGGCCAGACGGCTTGCGTCGTGTAAAAGACGGCGGCCATGTTGACGGCGACGACGCGCTCGAAATCCGCGCGCGTAAACTGCTCGATCGGGGCGAGCGGTGCGGCACCGGCGTTATTGACCAGGATGTCAACCTGGCCGAAGTGCTCTGCGGCGAGCGCGATCGCTTCGTGGGCCCCCGCCGGATCGGCCACGTCGCGCACGATCGCCTCGCAGGCCCCCCCCAGCGCCCGCACCTGCTTGGCGGCGGCGGTCAGATCCGCCCCATTCCGTGCGACGGCCGCCACATTGCAGCCCTGGCGGGCGAAGCGCAGGGCCGTGGCCAACCCGATCCCCCGACTCGCACCAGTGATGACACAGGTTTTCACAGACATGCGTCGTTCCTCCGGTTGGCCTCGCCGGCTCCGGCGATGCCTGATGATAGCGGGTCTGTTTTCACTTTATCGCTTTAGCACTTCATCGACTGTTGCGGCCCACCCGCGGGTGTTCGCATACAATCAACCGCGATGATCCGGCTGACGCGCGAGGTCCGCTTCTCCGTAGACCGCGACTGGGCCGGGCACGTCGAGTTTTCGCGCCCGGTCACGAACTCATGGGCCGGCTGGCCCAGCGCCGTCGGCATCGTGCCCTACCTGCGGCTGCGGGCCACCATCGTCGGCGAGCCCGACCGCGTCACCGGTTATCTCTGCAACATCACGGTGATCGACGACCTGCTCCGGCGGCACGCCATCCCGTTTGCGGCCGACGCCCTGCGCGAGCACGGTTGGCACATGCCCGCGGAGCACCTGCTCGAGCACATCTGGGAGCACGTGCTGCCCGAGACGCCGTCCGGCACCGCGCTCGCTGAGCTGGAGCTTTGCGTCACGCCCTGCCTGCGGTACGCGATTCAACGGGAGAGCCCCGCGATGATCCTCCTGACCCAGCAATTCGAGTTCGCCGCTTCGCACCGCCTGCACGTCCCGCAGCTTTCCGACGATGAGAACCGCCGCACGTTCGGCAAGTGCAACAACCCGCGCGGCCACGGGCACAATTACCTCGTCGAGGTAACCGTAGCCGGCTCGCCGGACGCGAAGACCGGCGCCGTCGTGCCGCTGCCGCAGTTCGAGCAACTCGTGCGGGAGCGCGTGGTCGAGCGCTTCGACCACCGGCACCTGAACGAGGACACGGCCGAGTTTCGCGATGTGAATCCGACGGTGGAGAACATTGCGCGCGTGATCTGGCGCCTGCTCGCAGACCAGTTCGCCCCTGCGCACCTGCACCACGTGCGGGTCTGGGAGACGGCCAAAACGTGCGCCGAGTACGCCGGCGGGTAGGCCGCCCGAGCCCACGTGGTCTTGTCGGCGCCCGAAGGCGGGGCTACGTTGTGCGACGGTGATCGGTCTGGCGCCAACGCCGTCCATTCGGGACTCCACTGTGGGCGCTCCACGCACACAATGCCTGGCCACGCTTGCGATCGTGCTCTCCGCACTCCTGGCCGGCTGCACGCGCACGCCCGTCCCCGACAGCCCGGCGACGACGCGGCCCGCGCTCGGGCCGCGGCAGACGCTGCTGCGCCTGATGGCGCTGCGCGGACAGCGCCTGTACACGGACCTGCGGCTGCTGGTGGTCCCCGACCGCGGGGCGGAGGTCGTGGCCACCCTGCTGGCCGTCGATGACTTCCTGGACGCGAATCGGCGTCTGTGCGAGTGGATCCGCGACAACGCCGGCGTTGGTCTGGCCGAGACGATCGACCAGTCCGATCTGGGCGACGCGCTCGGCCTGTTCGCGCGTCACGTTGAGCTGCTCGACGAGTCCCAGGATGGCGAAGAGGCCGCCGTCTCGTACGTCGTGGACACGCGCGTTCCGGCCGGCCGGGCGCGTCTGCGGCTGATTAACTACACCTGGCGATACGACCCCGAAGGCGGATACTCCGACGAGCTTCCTGCGGCGTTCCACGAGCTGGCCCGCGGTCTGGACCACGTGGTTGCCGAGCTGCGCACGGGCGTGCTGCCCACGGAGGGGCTGCACGACGACCCGGCACGTCTCGTCGAGCGTGTGCGCGGCCACCTCGCCCCCGGTGTGAAGCTGCTCTCGCGGGCGCGCCTGGCGGCCGAGAGCGGTGGCCGCGAACGCAAATGACCACCTTTCTGGCCGTGCAGCATCCGCTTGGCGGACTGGGGCACGGAGCGGCGTACGCATCGGGTATCATGCACGACAATGGACAACGTCTTCCCACTGCCGCGTGACCTGCCCGCCGCCGCCGAGCCGGCCACAGAGATCGTCCGGCAGCTCCGGGCCGCCGGCCACCAGACGCTGCTGGCGGGCGGCTGCGTGCGCGACCTGTTGCTCGGGCAGACGCCGGAGGATTTCGACGTCGCCACCGCGGCCCTGCCTGAGCAGGTCAGCGCGCTCTTCCGGCCCACCCGGCAGGTCGGCGCACAGTTCGGCGTCGTGCTCGTGAAACGACGCCGCCGGTGGATCGAAGTCGCCACCTTCCGCACTGACGGGCCGTACCTGGACGGTCGCCGGCCGGTGCAGGTCACGCCGACCGACGCCCGGCACGACGCGCTGCGGCGGGATTTCACAGTCAACGGCATGTTCCTCGACCCACTGGCGCGGCAGGTCATCGACTATGTCGGCGGCCGGGCCGACCTCGAAGCGCGGGTCATCCGGGCCATCGGCGAGCCCGTCGCCCGCTTCGACGAGGACTACCTGCGGCTGTTGCGGGCCGTGCGCTTCGCGGCCCGCCTCGGTTTTCCGATCGAGCCGGCGACGCTGGCGGCGATCCGGAGCCACGCGCCGACGCTGGCGCAGGTGGCCGCCGAGCGTGTCCGCGAGGAGTTGGAGCGGATGTTCCTGCATCCTGCGCGGCAGCGAGCGTGGGGCTGGTTGGGCGATTGTGGCTTGCTGCCGTACCTTTGGCCCGGCGCCGGTTGGCAGGCGGCCCAGATCCAGCGTATCGACACGCTGCTGGGGCGGCTGCCCGCGGAAGCGCCCTTCGAACTAACGATGGCCATTCTGCTCGCCGACCGCACGCCCGACGATATCGAGCGCATTGCCCGCGACCTGACGTTGTCGAATGAGCAGCGCGAGATGACGATGTGGCTCGTTGCGCACCAAGTCGACCTCGACGAGCCCGCCCGGCCCTCGCTGGCCGAGCTGAAGCGCCTGATGGCCCAGCCGGCGTTCGCCGCGCTGCATCGGCTGACCGCGGCACGCTACGAAGACCGGCCGGATGCAGACGTGCGGCGAAACGGGCTGGACGCCCGGCTCCGCAGCATCGCTCCCGACACCGTTCAGCCCGAGCCGTTCGTCCGCGGGGACGATCTGCTGCAACGCGGCGTGGCCCCCGGCCCGGCGTACAAGGAGATCCTCGACGCGCTGTACACGCGGCAGCTCGATGAAGTCATCCGCTCGCGCGACGAGGCCCTGGCCGCTCTGGAAGCTCTGCTCAAGGAGCGCAACCCATGAATGCCCCCCTCGATGTGAACCGGCGTGACGCGACACTCGAACTGACGCTCAATCGTCCCGAGTGCCGCAACGCGCTCTCGCAAGAGCTTATCACGCGGCTGAAAGACGCGTTTCATGCTGCCGAGGCGGACGTTGACGTGCGCAGCGTGATTCTGACGGGAGCGCCGCCCTCGTTTTGTGCCGGGCTCGATCTGCGCGAGGTCGCCGCCGACGGCGCGGCCGTACACGATACCACGCCCTTGCTGGAACTGTTCGAGACGATCGACCGGCTGCCCAAGCCGGTCCTGGCGGCGGTGAACGGCCCGGCCGTTGCGGGCGGCGCGGGGCTGGTGTCGGTCTGTGACATCGTGGTGTGCGGCGAAACGGCGCGGATCGGCTACCCCGGCATCCACCACGGACTCGTCGCCCCAGTTCTCATGCCGTACCTCCTCCGTCTCGTGGGCGAACGGCGGGCACGACACCTGTTGCTGGTGGGGGACCTGCTCACCGCGCCGCAGGCGGTGGCGTACGGCCTTGCCAACGAGGTTGTCTCCGATCACGAGTTGCTGTGGCGGGTTCGCGAGTTGGCCACCGCCCTTGCGCAGCATCCGCCGCAGGCCGTGGCGGAGACGAAGGCCGCCCTGCGGGCGCTGCGTGATGGGGGTGGGGCGGACCAAGCCGCGCGACTGCGGGAGCTGGCTGGCTCCGTGCGCTGGACCGACGAGGCGAAGCGCGGCATGGCGCGATTTCTGGAGCTATGATCGCGCTCCGCGCGCGGTATAATCAATGTGCTTTGCGCTGGTCCTTGCTCGCAGGAGAGGTCACCGCATGTGGAACCAGATCCGACAGATTAGCGCCCTCGGCCAGGCGATCTGGCTGGACTTCATCAGTCGCGACCTGCTGCAGTCCGGCGCCCTCTCCAAGCTGGTCGACGAGGGCATCACGGGGGTGACGTCCAACCCCACGATCTTCCAGAAATCCATCGCCGGCAGCGCGACGTACGACGACGACATCCGCCGCCTGGCACGGCAGGGGCAAAGCACGGCGCAGGTCTACGAGGCCCTGGCAGTGGCCGACGTCGGCGCCGCGGCGGACATTCTGCGGCCGGTCTACAACGAAACGCACGGCCGCGACGGCTTCGTCAGCATTGAGGTGAATCCGAAGCTTGCCCTCGATACGCCGGCCACCATCGCCGAAGCCCGCCACCTGTACCGCACGCTCAACCGGCCCAACGTGATGATCAAGGTGCCGGGGACCGAAGCCGGGCTGCCGGCGATCTCGACGCTGATTGGCGAGGGGATCAACGTCAACGTCACGCTGATCTTCGCGATCCGCATGTATGAGAAGGTGATCGAGGCGTACCTGGAAGGGTTGCAGCGTTTCCGCCAGACCGGCCGGCCGCTCGGGCTGGTCTCGTCGGTGGCGTCTTTCTTCGTCAGCCGCGTGGACACGTTGGCCGACAAGGTGCTCGAGCATCGCATCAAGCACGGCGAGCAGCACCTCGAGCCGCTGTACGGGCTCGCGGCGGTCGCCAACGCCAAGATCGCCTACGCCCGTTACAAAGCGGTGTTCGAGGGCCCGCGTTTCGAGGAGTTCCGCGCCGAGGGTGCCCGGCCGCAACGACCTTTGTGGGCCAGCACCAGCACGAAGAACCCGAGTTACTCGCCGACCAAGTACATCGACCCGCTCATCGGCGTGAACACGGTGAATACCGTCCCGCCGCAGACGCTCGACGCGATCCGCGAGCACGCGGTTGCCGCGCAGACGATCGAGGACGGGCTGGAGCAGGCCGAGGCGTTGATGACGCAGTTCGCCGGCCTGCAGATCGACATGGACTGGATCACCGCCTGCCTGCTCGAGGAGGGCGTCCAGGCCTTCACCGACTCCTTCGACAAGCTCCTCGCCGACATCGACGCCAAACGCGCGAAGCTCCAGCAAATGGCCGGCGTGTAGCGGCTGGACGCGTAAGGCGGCGCAAGAACGAGGGGCAGACGCCGGGTTGCCACCCGTGGCCACCTCGCCCTCCCGACTGGCGCCGCGCCTTTTCTGAGTGCGCTCTACTCTCTCGCCGGTACGGGGCCGGCGAGAAGGTCGTACTCTTCGAGCGGGGTGCGGTCGCCGGCACAAATCAACTCGCAGTTGAAATGGGCCTTGCGCACCTCCGTGTCGATGAACCGGCGGGCGACACGCTTCTTGCGGTCGCGGGCCGTGGCAACCGGCTGAAGACCGGTCCCACACGGGCTGGACTGGGAACCACCCGGCTCCGCTTGGCGCAGGAACAGGTGGCCGATGTACACCGCCGTCGCCGCATCCACGAGCCGTCGGCCCGCGAGGTCCAGGTAATCGCTGTTGTGGCTCTTCACGAACGCGATCGCCTTGAGCACCTGCTCCCGCCCCGCGACGAGCGTCGCCTTCAGTTCCGCCAGTAGCGGGTCGGCGAACTGGACTTCTTCAAACTCGGCGATGCGCTTCTCGAACGCACCCGAGCACACGCCCCGGACCGCCGCGACGATCTGAAGTTGGCTCGTGCCCTCGTAGATCGTCGTGATGCGCGCATCGCGAAGGTAGCGTTCGGCGGGATAATCCTGCATGTACCCCGACCCGCCGAGCACCTGAAGCGTCGTGTCCGCCACGCGGACGCACATCTCCGACGCATAGTACTTGCTCATCGGCGTGAGCATGCCGTTGAGCCGCTTGAACGTACGGGCCATTTCCTTGCGGCGCTTGGTCTCCTCGGCGGCGAGCGCCCGGCCAAAGTTCAGCACACGCTCATTGTTGTGCTCGAGGTCGCACACGCGGCTGGTCTCGTAAGTCAGCGCGCGGGCCGCCTCGATCGCAATCTTCATGTCGGTGACCATCTCGGCCACGGCCGGCAGCCGCTCGATCGGCCCGCCGAACTGCTTCCGCGTGTGCGCGTAGGTCCGCGCGAGCCGGTACGCCGCCTCGGCGATACCCAGCGACTGGGCCGCGATGCCGACGCGGGCGCCGTTCATCAGGGCCATGACGTAGGTGATCAGGCCGCGCTGCCGCTGGCCGACGAGCTTCGCCGGCGCGTCGTCGTACACCAGCTCGCACGTCGGCGACCCGTGGATGCCGAGCTTGTGCTCCAGGTGCCGCACGCGGATGCGCGGGCTGCGCTCGGAGATAAACAGGCTCAGGCCGCGGCCGTCGGAGACCTCCGGCTCGCTGCGGGCGAGCGTGAGCAGCACCTCGCCGCAGCCGTTGGTGATGAAACGCTTGACGCCGCGGAGGTACCAGTTGCCGTCGTCGTCCTGGAGGGCGCGGAGGCGGACGGCCTGGAGGTCGCTGCCGGCGTCGGGCTCGGTGAGGACCATGGCCCCGGTGACCTCGCCGCGGGCGAATCTTGGCAAATATTCGTCCTTGAGCGCGTCGTCGGCGAAGGCGTTGATGGTCTCGGCGATGCCCTGGAGGCCGAAGATATTCATCAGCGAGCCGTCGGCGCGGCTGACCATCTCGATGGCCATGGTGTAAACCAGGCTGGGGCAATTCAGTCCGCCGTACCGGCGCGGCAGGGTGAAGCCCATCAGGTCGGCCTGGCCTAGTCGACGGATGTTGTCGGCGACCAGCGCGTGCAGCGTGACCGTGCCGTCCTCGTTGAGCGTGTGCCCGTCGCGATCGACCGCCTCGGCGCGCGGGGCGATGACGTCGCCGGCGACGTCCCCGACGATCTCAAGCACGCGGCGGTAGTTGTCCACGGCGTCGCGCTCGTCGATGGGGGCGTAGTCGACGCCGGCTTGCGCGTCGGCGAAGTCGTCCTCCTGGACCCGCGCGAGGTCGCCCAGGTCGAGGTGGTCGAAAAGGAAGCGGATGTCATCGTTGTCGGTGAAGAAATTCGGCATTGGAGATTCTCAAGTTTGGTCAAGGCGCGGTCTGCGTTGGGGCTTGGCCACCGCCCACTGGTTTTGGTGGAAGCGTCAACGCGAGAACTTCCATGACCATTGGGGCAACCGAATCTAGCCATTCGTTCGAGATCAGCGTCTCCCCCTCGTCGTTGATGCGTTCAGCTCTCAAATCGGGATTCCGGCCGTATGCCCTGATATTCGCAAGCCAGACACTTGCCATAGTCAGCGCGTCTTTGAGTGTAGTAACGGGCACGACCCCGATCTTCTGACCCGGTCCAGCGGCGTGGGTCGTGATTGCGCGAAAGCCGCAGTCGATCGCGTAGGTCGTGTTAAGGTTGTTCAGCTCGCACATCTTGCCCCACCACTCGGCCCACTGCACCATCGTCAGCAGCGGAACCAGCAGGTCAAGTATGTCGAGTGAGAGTTCCTTCCGCGCGACGAAGCTGAACCCGTGTTTCTCAAGGACTTGACGTACGTCTTCACGGCTAATCTCGCTGGGCGCGGGTAACTTGCCACTCATTTGCAGATCCTCTCTGCGCCTGCGATCCTCATTCCTTCGGCCTTTCCTTGATCGCCTTGACCATCATCGGGATCACCTGGTTGAGGTCGCCGACGATGCCGTAGTGGGCGACGCCGAAGATCGGGGCCTCCTTGTCCCAGTTGATCGCGACGATCTTGGCGGATTCCTCCATGCCGGCGCGGTGCTGGATGGCGCCGCTGATGCCGCAGGCGATGTAGAGGGCCGGGCGGACGGTCGTGCCGGTCTGGCCGACCTGGTGCTCCTTGCTGATGAAGCCGCCGTCGACCGCGGCCCGCGACGCGCCGACCGCGCCGCCGATGGCGCCGGCCAGGTCGTGGATGACCTTGAAATTGGTCTTGCTGCCGACGCCGCCGCCGCCGGCGACGATCGTGCGGGCACCTTTCAGATTGACCTTGCGCGGCTCGCGATGGCGCTCAATGAGCCGGACCGCGAAGTCGTGTTCGTCGAACTTGATCTTCTCGGCGACGATCTCGCCTTTACGCTGCATGTCCGGGTCGCGGAGCGGCATGACGCCCTCGCGGACGGTCGCCATCTGCGGCCAGCGGTCGGGGTTAACGATGGTCGCGATGATGTTGCCGCCAAACGCGGGCCGGATTTGCAGCAGCAGGTTCTTGTGCGTCTTCTTGGCGGACGGGTCGTCGACGTCGGCGATGTCAAGGTCCGTGCAGTCGGCCGTGAGCCCGCAACGCATCTGGGAGGCGACCCGCGGGGCCAGATCGCGGCCCAGGGGCGTCGCGCCGAAGAGCACGATCTGCGGCTTGTGCTTCTCGATCAGCGTGCAGACGACGCGGGCGTAAGGCTGCGTCTGGAAGTGCTCGAGCTTGCGGTCCTCGACCAGGTAGACGCGGTCGGCGCCGTGGTGGAACAGGCGGTACGTCAATTCGCGGACGTTCCAGCCGGCCAACACGACGCCGGCCTGCACGCCGAGGCGGTCGGCCAGCTCGCGGGCCTTGCCGCACAGTTCCAGCGCGACGTCGTGCAGGGCGCCGTCTTCCTGCTCCGCGTATACCCAAACTTCGCCGTTGCGATTCGGTTCGATCATCAAGAACTCTCAGCCATCAGCCGTCAGCAATCAGCTAATGAAAGTGCTCAGGGGCGCGCCCTACGCTTCTTCCCTTTTCCACGTTGGCCACGGGGAGCCAGCGCTACGTTAGCCGAGCGTGTGATCGACGACGAGTTCGCGGACCAGCCGCCGGACGCCGTCCTCCGTCGCCGGGATCTCCGTGTAGCCCTGTTTCGTCAGGACGATCGCCTGGACGCGGTGCACTTTCGTCGGCGAGCCGGCCAGGCCGCACCACGACAGGTCGGCCTTGATGTCGTCCAGGTTCCATTGCTCGATCATCAGGCCGCGGGCGCGCAGGGGCTCAGCCCGCCGCTCGACCTCGGCTTCCATCTCGGCTGCCGTAGCGCCGGGTTGCTCGGCTTTGACCGCCGCCTCCAACTCCGCCCGCACGACCGCCCGCTTGTATTTCATCACCCGTCGGGCGGCCGGCGGCCGCGGCTCCGCCGCCGTATCGAGCACCGTGACGAGGACGGGCAGCCCGACCTCGACGATCTCCCATCCGTTGCCGACGTTGCGGCGGATGCGGGCGGTGCGGTCGCGTAGCTCGACCAGCTTCTCCAGGTATGTAACCTGCGGAATGCCGAGCTTTTCGGCGCACTGCGGGCCGACCTGGGCGGTATCGCCGTCGATCGCCTGGCGGCCGCAGAACACGAAGTCGTAGCGCCCGACCGTCTTGATGGCCCGGGCGAGGATATAGCTGGTCGCCAGGGTGTCGCTCGCGGCGGCCCGGCGATCGGTCAGCAGGACGACGCGGTCCGCCCCGCGGTATAGGCACTCACGCAGCGCGTCGGCGGCCTTCGGCGGCCCCATGCTGATGACCGTGACCGTCCCGCCGTGCTGGTCGCGGACCTGGAGGGCGATTTCGAGGGCGCGCAGGTCGTCGGGGTTGAAGATCGTGGGCAGGGCCGCGCGGTTCACGGTCCCGTCGGCCTTCATCGCGTCCGCGGTGACATTGGCGGTGTCCGGGACCTGCTTGATGCACACAATGCTGTCGTACGGCACGTTCAACTCCCAGTTTCTCGGCGGGGAGAATCCCAAAAAGTAGCCGCGGCCCTGCACAGCGTCAAGAGCGGCGTCGGCGGCTTGCTTTCGCCGCTTCGGCGTCTAAGCTCCCCGGGAGCGGCGCGGTCGCACGCGGGTCGCCTGAGTCGAGGAGATCACCGTGAAGGACATCTCGTTGGGGCTGATGAACGGCAAGCGGGGGATGATCTTCGGGGTTGCCAACGACCGCTCGCTGGCCTGGCACATCGCCGAGCGGCTGCACGCCGAGGGAGCCGAGCTGGCCTTCACGCACCTGCCGCCGCCGAAGATGGAGCGGCGCGTGCGGCTGCTGGCGGAGCCGCTGGGGGCGACGTGCATTGTGCCGTGCGACGTGACGGACGATACGCAGATCAGGCGGGCATTCCAGGAGGCGAACCGGCAGATCGGGCCGCTGGACTTCATCGTGCACGCGATCGCGTACGCCAACCGGGCGGCGTTGCACAACCCGTTTCACACGACCAGCCGGGCGGATTTCGCGCAGGCGATGGACATCAGCGTCTACTCGCTCGTCGCGCTTTGCCAGCATGGGCTGCGCTACATGAACGAGGGCGGGAGCGTGCTGACGCTGACGTACCTCGGCGCGGTCAAGATGCTCCCCAACTACAACGTCATGGGCGTGTGTAAGGCCGCACTCGAGTCCGCCGTTCGTTACCTCGCCGCCGAGCTCGGCCGCGACAAGAACATCCGCGTCAACGCGCTCTCCGCGGGGCCGGTGCAGACGCTTTCCGCCGCCGGCGTCGAGGACTTCGACAGGATTCTCCGCCATTACCCGCAGAAGGCCCCGCTGCACCGCAACATCCGCCCCGATGAGATCGGCACCAGCGGGCTGTACCTGCTCAGCGACCTGTCCAGCGGCGTCACGGGCGAGATCCACTACGTGGATTGCGGATACAGCACGGTGGGGTGGTGACAAGGTAACAAAGTAACAACGTGACAAAGGGAGCCGTGGGCGACAGGGGCTGCGGCCTTGGCCAGCGCACCCGTTGCTACCTTGTCACCGTGTCATTTTGTTACCCTGCTTCCCGGCAGCGTTTCAATCTCCACGCCGCGCCGCCGGAGGGTGAGCTGCACGGGGCGGTTCAGGAGCACGGGCAGGTTTGGCCAGAGGTGGCCGAAGGAATGCGTGGCGACGACCGGGATGTTGCGGCCGGGGGGCAGATGGTACGGCAGCAGCTCCAGCACCGCGGGCTGCGTATCGGTGTGCGTCATGCGGAAGTCGCCGACCAGGACGCCGGCGACGCGCTCGAACCAGCCGGCCACCTTGAGCGCCGCGAGGAAGCGATCGACGCGGTAGGGGGTCTCCTTGACGTCCTCGATAATCAGCCACTTGCCGTCGGGGCGGAGTCGACGCCCGATCGGCCCGCCGACGAGCGCGGATAGCACCGACAAGCACCCGCCGACGAGCCGCACGCGTCCGCTTGCTAAGCGGCCCGAATGCAGCTCGCCGCGCAACGGGCCGAACGCGAAGTGGGGTGTGTCGGGCGCGCCGCGGCCCGTGCAGAGCTGCGGCAGAATGCGCCAGAACTCGGCGAACGCGGCGCGGGCCGCGTCCAGCGGCCGCACGTGCCAGCCGAGGAAGTTCGGACACAGCCAGTACACGCCGCGCCCGCCGCGATAGCTCGCCACGAGGTTCACCAGCCCGGTCAGCTCGCTGAAGCCGAACGCCCACAGCGGCGTGCGGCGCTGGGCGAGCGGCGAGAAGTCGATGTGCGGCAGGATGCGCGAAAGATACGCGCCGCCGTTCGTGGCGACGATCGCGAGCGTCGCGGGGTCGTTCAGCGCACCCTGCAGGTCGCGCACGCGGGCCGCGTCATCCGTCCGGCCGCCGTGCTGCTCCTGTTCCTTTGCTTGGAGCACCTTGCGGTCGAACGTGAGGCGAAACGGCGCGGGCAGGCTTCGCCGCACGAAGGCGACGTAGTCGTCCACGTTGCGCACGCCGAGCTTGGCGGCGTCGGGCAGCAACGGATTGGCGGACGCGATGATGTGGATGCGGTTCGGTGTCATCGGCGGCAGACTATAATCGAAGCCATGTTGAAAATCGGCCCCTGGGAGTTCGACTTCCCCGTGACCCAGGCGGCGTTGTCGGGGTACAGCGACGCGCCGATGCGGCTGATCGCCCGGCGATTCGGGGCGCCTTACGCGCTGCACGAGGTCATGCTGGACAAGTCGATCGCGGAGTCCGCGAAGGCGCGGCAGAAGCTGCTGGGGGCGCTGCTGCCCGAGGACCATCCGGTTGGCGGCCAGCTCATGGGGGCCGAGCCGGGGCACTTCGCGCTCGCCGCGACGTTCCTCGTCGAGCGCGGCTACGACGTGGTGGACATCAACTTCGGCTGCCCGGTCAAGAAGGTGCTCGGGCGGCAGCGGGGCGGGTTCCTGATGTCCGACCCGGCGACGGCGATCGAGATCATGCGCGCCGTGCGCCGGGCCGTGCCGCCGCAGGTCCCGGTGACGCTCAAGCTGCGTCGCGGGATCGACGACTCGCCCGAGAGCGCGGCGAAGTTCTTCCGGATTTTCGACGCGGCGTGGGAGCTGGGGCTGGCGGCGGTCACGGTTCATCCGCGGACGGTCCAGCAGCGCTACATGGGTGTCAGCGACTGGAAGTTCCTCGCCCGCGTCAAGCGGTACGCCGGCGACAAGACGGTCATCGGCAGCGGCGATCTGTTTTCCGCCGACGCCGTCAAGCGGATGCTCGAACAGACCGGCGTGGACGGCGTGTCGCTGGCCCGCGGGTGCATCGGCAACCCGTGGATCTTCCGCGACGCCCGCGCGATTCTCAGCGGCCAGCCGCTGCCCGATCCGCCGAGCGTGCCGGAGCAGGGCCGCGTCATTCGCGAGCACCTGGCGCTGCTGGTCGCGGCCCACGGCGAGCGGCTGGCGGCCCGCGTGCTGCGCAAGTTCGGCATCAAGTACGCGGAGCTGCACGCGCAGCCGCGCGACGTGCGGGCCGCGTTCATCGGTGCGCTGAAGTACGAGGAGACGCTCGATGTGCTCGGAAGATGGTATGACCCGGGTTGCGACTGGCCGCCAGGCCGGCGGAAAACCGAGCCGGGCGGGCTGATCGCGGCGGGGGCGTGTCAGTGAACGGGGCGCCGATCGGCGCGGCGAGTTGACGGCGGCGGGCGGGGCGGCTACGCTGCCGATTCGTGCTGGGAACGCGCCCGCACGCGGCCCCCATCGTCTAGTGGCCTAGGATATCAGGTTCTCATCCTGGAGACCGGGGTTCGAGTCCCCGTGGGGGCGATTCGAGCGAGACCCCCTGAGCGATCAGGGGTTTCTCGCGCGCGCCGTCGTGCGGCCTCATCCGGTGCGGTACTATGCTCAGCGCAGGCAGCAGGAGCGTGGATCATGGAAGAGCGGGCAGTCAGGTCGGCCCTGGAGCGCATCGTGCAGGAAGCGGATGGGCAGGCACGGCTCACGGTGGATGTCGGGGGGAAAACGGAAGGTCCTGCAGGTCCTGGTCCCCGCGGGGGCGGTTCAACGGAAAGACGGAAGGATAGCGCTTGCCGTGTTGGGGCGGACCGAGGCTGCAGGCCGGGTCCGGAAGAGTGTTCCGGTGGGGTGGGAACCGCGCGAGTTTTCTATCGAGAGGATCGTTGCGCTTGAAGCGCACTGGTGTGCACGGAGCCGACCGAGTGGCTTGGAGCGTTGAACAACGGTCGGGCGGTGCGGTCTGGCGGGCACGTGGGAGGCAGGGTATGATGATCGGTGTGCAGCCCGCGCAAGTGAGACGGGGGCGCGGGAGAGCTGATAAAGGGGTACGGTATGACGCAATGGGACTACGCCGTTTATGTCATCGACGATGTGAATGATATCTTTCGGGAGCAGCTGCAAAACCTCGGCAACGACGGTTGGGAGTTAGTTTCCGTCGTTTCCGGCGCTATGGCAGGAGGGAAGCCTCGACTCGTCGTTTTCCTGAAGCGCCCGAGAAGGTAATGCGGACGGTTGCCGGGTGCGCGGGGACCCGACCGGCGTACTGCCCGCGCTGCTGTCGCTCCGCGACGGGGCAGGGAGCGAGTGCATAGGGGCAGATATGCTGACGGATAAGAGACTGGTCGGCATCCTGTTGGTCGCCCTGGTGTGGATATTCCTCATTTGGTTGGACAAGAAAAACCCTACCTATGCACTCTTGCTGGAGGTCGCGGCTATCGGGATTGGGGCGCTCTGTTTGATCGGGATTCTCCTGTATGCTCTCGGCAAAGCGCTCCTGTCGTAATCGACACTCGCCCTGACATCTAGGTGTCCAGAAAACCCCGCTGGAAGTATCAAGAATAGGGTCGGTCACAGATTCGAGTCCTGCCCCCGCTAATGTGAGCGCCTGTCGCGGTGAGAGTCACGGCGGGCATTCTCTTCGATTCTGGGAGGGGATCAGGACGGGCGGCGGTTGGTCCACCGATCCGGCTGGGGATATCAGGTCGGCAGCGAAACCGGCGCTTGCCGAACGTTGACCTAACCGCGTACTGGCGTTATGCTGCTGCCGGTTCAGCCCTTGGAGCCGAGCAATGTCCAGCATCAGGTTTGGCTTCCATGAGCGGGAGTTTCGCAAGGCGGTGATGGATGCCGGGCGGAAGGGCATCGAAGATCGGATACGGGGCATCCGCTGCCCGAAGCATCATCAATCCGCGCGTGTGCGCTTCAGCGGGTCGGGCGACAACCTGAAATCGTGCTGCCAGAAGCTCATCGACGCGGTGATGAGGATGTTTGCCTGACGCCCAGCGTCGCGGCGGCCGCCCCCGTGGTCCCGCCGGTCCCGTTGCGTGGAACAGCGGTCAACCGGCGTGGTCTAGCGTGGCTGTGGTGGAGGCCGGTAGGGCGATGAGCGTCGTAACGGTGACCTAAAGGCTGACCTAATCGCCGAAAAACCCTTGTTTTCAGCCCAAAAAACGCGATATCACACGATTCGAGTCCCCGTGGGGGCGATTCGATCCGAACCCCCTGAGCGATCAGGGGGGTTTTTCATGCGCGCGAGCAGCTACTGCCGAGTAAACGCGGTCTGGAACTGCGCGAAGTCCGCCAAGTCGACGTCTTCGTCGTCGTCCAGGTCGCCGCGCGAAAAGGCGAGCGGGTTACAGCCGGGCGGCGGCGTGGTGATGTCGGGGCCGCCCAGGGCGGGGGCAAGGAGCACGACATCCGCCGTGTTGTTGTGCCCGTCGTTGTTCAGGTCGCCGGCGATCAGTACTTGCAGGTAGAAATGCTCCTCGCCGTAGAAGAGCGAGCCGTCGTCCGCGAACTTGCCGCCCACAGCGAGCACCAGGTCGTAGTAGTCGCGGGCGGCGTTCGGCTCGACTTCGAGGTTGAACGTGAACGCCGTCGGCCCGGCGCCCCAGACGTACGAAATCACCGGGTCCGTGTAGTAGCCGGCGGGCTCGCCCCACTCCGGCCAACTGCAATCGGGGAAGTAAGCCAGCGTTCCGTTGGAGACGACGCCCCGATAGCGCAGGCGCGTCAGCTCGACGGCGTAGGTATCGTCCGGGACGAGGCCGGCGATCTGGGCCTGGAGGCGGTTAGTGCGCCCGCGGAACCCGTAGAAGACCTTCAACGTGCCCCGGTCCGGGGCCCCGGTGGCACTCTCGTTCGGGTCGGCCAGAAAGTCGTGGTGCGTGACGACCAACGGGCTCGGGTCCATCTGGGCGTGGCAGCTCAGGCAATTGCCGCCCCAGGCCGGTGCCGCCCAGGCGTCCTGCGTCGTGCACAGGAGCACCGCCAGGGCCACAGGCAGCGTCAGCAGTAACACGACCGGCAGAAAAGTCAGACGTCTCATGGTCGGTCTTCCAAGCAGGAGCTTTCCGCCACCAGCTTCCGGGCTATCGGGCGCGTTGCAGCGCAGCAGTCCGCCTCGGTGGGCGGCGTGCGCTCCAATTCCGCCCGCACCAGCTCGATGATCTGCGGGATCAGCCCGGCGATCTGGGGCGAAAGATCGAGCCCGCAGGCGACCGTTTGCGGCTGGACGCCCAGGATCACGACCTCGCGCGGCGCGAGGCCCAGCCGCTCGGCGGCCCGGAGCGTATCGGCCAAGCTGACCTCGTGCAGCGAGAGCTTGACCTCCGGCCGCTCCGCCAGGTCTCGCGGCTCAAGACGCAGCACGGTGCCGGGGGCGTGCCCGGCGTCAATCGCGTCGATCACGATGACCTTCGGCCGGTTGGCCAGCACGTCGAGCAGCGCGAAGCCGGCGGTGCCGCCGTCGTACAGTTCCACGCCGGACGGGAGGAGCATGTCCTGCATCGCTCGCACGACGTGGACGCCGATGCCCTCATCGCGTAGCAGGATGTTGCCCAGGCCCAACACCAGAACCGGGTGGGTGGGGTTACAAGTCGGTGCAAGTTGTGGTGACGCGTCTGTCAACATATTACTCGTAGCCGGGCCGGTGCAGACGGCCACTCGGCTGTGTCTACACCTTCTGCGCGCCCGTCACACCTCCGCGAATCAACACTCTTGACTCGCCGACACGCTCGCCGGGGCGAATGACGTGCACGGCGCAGGCCATACACGGGTCGAACGAGTGTACGACCCGAATCACCTCGATGGGCTGGGTCGTGTCGGCCACCGGGACGCCCATCAGACCCGCTTCGATCGGTCCCAATTGACTCAGATTGTCCTGGGGCGACGCATTCCAGGCGGAGGGCGTCACGACCTGATAGCGGCTGATATGCGAATTCGTAATGTCCATCCAGTGGCCCAAACCGCCGCGCGGCGCCTCGGTCAGTCCCATGGCGGTCGCCTGTTGCGGGATGCTGCTCGGCGCATAGCTGGCTGCGCCGGGCACCAGCCCGTTCAGCCACCCGTCCATCGCGTCCGCCAGCTTCTTCGCCTCGCGGGCGCGCGCCACGATGCGGTCCATCGCCGAGATGCCGTGGTTGTACTCGCCGCAGAGCCACATCCGCGCCAGCGGACCCAATTCGTGCGGCTTGTTCGCGTAGCGCGGGGCTTTGCACCAACTGTATCCGGCGGGCTTGTCGGCGTAGGGCTGGGTGACGCCCTGGGCGGGGTTCTTGTTGCCGCTGGCGTCGGTATACCAGGAATACGTGACCTGCTCGAGGATTTGGGCCGCGTCGAAGCTGCCGGAAGCGCTGTCCGTGTACCGCCCGGCCGGAAAGAGCTTGCTGGTCCCGCTCGCGTTCAGGTCGAACGCCCCGAATGCGAGCAGATTGCCGGGGCCGCGGCCGAGCTGGTAGTAGTTCGGGAACAGGCTTGCGAGCAGCAGTGCGTCCGGCAAGTACACATCCGTAATGAAATTGCGGATATCGGTCAGTAGACTCCGGAACGCGGTGATCTTCTCCGCCGTTGCGATCTCTGTGCAGCCGCCGACGACAAACGAGCCCACGTGCGGCAGCTTGCCGCCGAAGAGCGCGCCCATCTGGTGCGCCTTGCGCCGCATCTGGAGGGCGGACACGTAATGTTGGGCGAGCGTGTCCGCCGTCGGGCTGCCCACCATGTCCCCGACGTCGTAGCGGGGTAACCACGGTGGCCGATCCAGTGGCGGGCCGCTCGTACGAATGTAGTCGAGGACCGAGAGGTGATAGAAATGGAGCAGGTGTGAATCGATGTAGTTCGCGCCGAGCACCAGATTGCGGAGAATGCGCCCGTTATCCGGCGGCGTGACGCCGAAGGCGTGGTCCAGCGTCAAACAGGCCGCCATGGCATGAGGCACGGGGCACACGCCGCAGATCCGCTGCGTGTAGATGCCGGCGTCGCGCGGGTCGCGGCCGACCAGGATCAGCTCGAATCCGCGGAACATCGACCCGCCGCTCCTGGCGCTGACGACCTGCGGCTGGCCCTGCACCGTGTCGACGGTCACCTCAATGTCGAGATGACCCTCGATGCGGGTCAGCGGGTCGATCGTGATGGTCGTCGGCATGAACGGTTCCTCGCTCACTTCTCCGGCGGACGCTGATTAGGGTGTCGGCGAGTAGACATAGAACGGCGACATGCCGTCGGGGAACGTGGGATTCACGCAGCCGAGGCACGGACTCCGCGCGCCGATGCACCAGTTGACGCCGAACTGGCCCGGTCCGCTGCTGTTCCAGCGGCGCATGGGACAGTCGGAATAGGTCTTCTTGCCTTTACACCCGAGGTATTCCATACACCCATCGCTACTCAACTGGCCCGCCAGCACCGGCTGCCCGCACAACTTGTGGCGATTGAAGCAGTCGTCGTGCACGCGCCGCCCGAAGTACAGCAGCGGCCTGCGGTTGGCGTCCAGCGGCGGCACCTGGTTGTTCGTCAGCAGGTACGTGATGGTCCCGACGAGCCAGTCCGGGTTCGCCGGGCACCCGGGGACGTTAATCAGTCGCGGGTCGTTTCCGATGACCTGGCTGACGCCCTTCGCGGTCGTCGGGTTCGGCGCCCCGCCCGACACGCCGCCGTAGGAGGCACACGTCCCCAGGGCGATGATGTAGGCGGCGTTGGCCGCGTACAACGGCAGCCCGTCCGCCATACTCAGGCCGGGCCACAGACGGCAGTACTTCCCGCTGGCTCCGGTCGGGATCGCCCCTTCGACTACGAGGATATAGCCGGGCTGGACGCGGGCCGCCTCGGCCGCCCCGACGGCCAAGTCGCCGGCGGCCGCCATGACGTTGTTCTGGAACCGCACGTCGAGCGTGTTGACCAGCAGGTCGTCGACGCTCGCGTAGTTGATGCTGTTGAGGAGGCTGACCGCGCATCCGTCGCACCCGGCGCCTTGCAGCCAGATCACGCGCGGCGCGTCGCGCGCCTGCAACACGTCCTTCAGGGCGGCCAGCGCCGCCGGTGCCAGGCGGCCCGCCGCCGCGGCGGCGGCCGCCAGCTTCAGGAAGTCGCGTCGAAGGATTCTCATGGCTGTGCCTCCCGGCCGCCCAGGAGCACGGGCCGCGCCGGCCACGGCGGGATTCCCAGGAACGACTCGGCCTCGCCGAGCAAGGCCCGGCTGTAGCCTGGATTGTGCGAGCCGTAAGAGCGGTCGTGGCTGACGAACTCATAGTCGAACTTCGCCACCATGTACGGGCTTACGATGTACCAGGGCAGCGCATCCGGATCGATATACAGAGGGTCGTCCGCCGTGAAGTACGGTGCAATGGCCGCCAGGCGGATGGTGAACTCGTAGTGGATGCCGGCGACGAGGTTGGTCGCGGCCGCCTCCGTATGGCAGGGCAGGCAGGCCCGCATGTTCTCCAGGAACGTGTGCCCGCTGTTCACCGGCTGATTCGGCCCGCCGTAGGGCTCCTTGTACACGTGGCACGTGGCGCACTCGTCCGGGATGCCCCACCAGTGCTCTGTATACGGCGTCGTCATCGCCGACCCGTCCAGCCAATACCCGCCGGTGCTGTGCAGCACCTCGGACTGCGGCTGCTTCGGCGTGTCCGGCGGCAGGGCGCCCTGCATCGTGTGGCAGTCGGCGCACAGCAGGCGCGGCGGCAATCGCAACTGGCCGACGTTCGCGCTGCCCATCGGCGCGTGGCAGGCGACGCATTCGACGCTGTATTGCACGTCCCATATGCCGGGCTTCTGGCCGACCGGCGCGAGCCGATAGTCGGTCGCGTGGCATTGCAGGCAGTCATCAGCCGCATCGGGGTCGTTCCACAGGTCGTTCAGCGCAGCGGCGTGCTTGGACTCCTGCCACTGCTCGAACTGCGGGTGGTGGTCGGCGCCGCACAAGCCGTGGCACGACTGGTGGCATACGCCGCAGAAGGCCGAGTCGAATCGTTTGTCCAGCGAAGAGCCATTGGGGTCGGCCACGTGGTTGCTCCCCGGTCCGTGACAAACCTCGCACTGCACGCTGGTCAACTGCGGCGTGCTCGTCGCGCTGACGAAGCCGCTGGACGTTCCGTACCCGACCGTGTGGCAGGGGAAGCACAGCTCGTTGTTCTGATCGCCGCTGGCCACCAGCGTGTCGAACGCGCTGTGGTGCTTGGTGATAAGCCAACTGCCCTGCTGCGTGGCGTGGCAGGCGGTGCAGTTGGCGACTCCGACGTAAGTGGGCGGGCTGACGAGCGAACCTGTGTAGTTCAACTGGAAGATGGCAAAGTCCGCCAAGTCGGTGTCACCGTCGCCCGTCAGGTCCGCGCGGCCCGCATACTGCGGGTTGCAGGCGGTCGGTGACGGGGCGGACGGACCGCCCATGCACGCCCGGAACAGTAGGAAGTCGGAGAGATCCACGTCGCAATCCAAGTCCATGCAGCCGAGTGAACGGCCGAACGGATCGACGCCGCCGGGTGCGGGCACGTCGGGACAGGCATCGCACGAGTTCCCCACGCCGTCCCCATCGTTGTCGGCCTGATCGAGGCTGTGCAGCGTGGGGCAGTTGTCGCAGGCGTCCCCAAACGTGTCCTCGTCGGTATCGGTCTGATCGGGGTTGAATACGGTGGGGCAGTTATCGCACGCGTCGCCGACACCATCGCTGTCGGTGTCGGTCTGGTCCGGGTTGTATACGGTCGGGCAGTTGTCGATTGCATCGGGGACGCCGTCGCCGTCCTGGTCGCCGGGCGGTGACGCCAGCGGCCAGCCACGCACGGCCGCCTGGTAGATGTAGACGGGGTATCCAGAGCCCGGTGCCTGCGCCCACGCGACGATCTTGATGTTCTGCTGGCTGCTCCAGCTTTCCGCGTCGAACGTGAACACCTGCTCGACGGTCTGGAACTGGCCGCCCGCGAGCGTGATTTCGTGGACCGGTGCGGCCTGCTTGAAGCCGTTGCGGTGATAAGGCCTGGTCGGGGGCCAGTGATCGAGGACCTGTACGAGGTAGATCTCAAGTGTTCTGGGGGCGCCGCCGGCTTCGACGCCGACGACCGCGGAGATGCGGTACGTTTGTACGCCTAGGGGCGCGGCGGTCATATCAATGGTGACATCGGTTGCGATCGCGCGCTCGGGGAGAAAGTGGTTCGTCCGGTAACTAGTGTACTGCTGGGTCACTTCGGAAAGGGCCCCGATGACCCGGTCGGTCCCGTCGAACACTGTGGTCGGAGTGTACACGCTGGCGTAAAAGGCGTAGCGCGCATCGCTCCACGGCGTCGCGTTCTCGTCGTACACGTGGTACTGCACGAACGCGAACGAGTGGGGATAGACGCTCACCAAGGTGTCAAGCGCGGGACCCGCGACAGCGCAAGAACCTCACAACTTGTTGGTGAACTCTTCGCACAGCACCATCCGCGGGGCCGCCAGCATCGTCTGCGGGCCGCAGATCGCCAGTACGAGGAGTGCACCGAGCAGTGAGGGGAACGCTGCGCGCGCGGTCCCTCTGCGGTATACGCGCATGACCAGCCTCACAAGCCTGGCCTGAGCAGATTATGCCCAACCCGGCCTCTCACCTCTCGCGTAACGATCGCCACAACATACCTGTGGCTCGACATGTTTCATTAGAAGCGATTCCCCACCGCACAGTCAAGAGAATCCTCTGTTTTCGGACCTGCGCGGCCCCCCGGCCGACGTTTTACCGGCGCCTGCGCGTCGCGCCCACCCGGCCGAGACCGATCCCGGAGCCGGACCGTCCGAAGCCGCTAAGCGTTTTGGAAGTACTTCTCCAGCGCCGGCCACAACAGGCGCGCCAGTTGCGTCTGGACCAGGTCGAACAGGAAGTGCGCGAGGATCACCGCCGTCAGGCTGCGCGTCAGCACGAAGAACACGGCCAGCGCCAGGCCCACCGGGAAAATCTGGACGATGCCGAGCCAGCCCTGCGCGATGTGCAGGCTGGCGAATAGCGCGCTGGAAAGCAGGATCGCTCCCGTCCATCCGCAGCCCACGCGGCGCAGGTACGGGATCAGCAGCCCGCGAAACAGCAGCTCCTCGTGGATCGCGACGGGGATGAGCAACAGCACCATCTGCCCCAGGCTCTGCAGCGGGATTTGCTGCATGAACTCCCTGCGCCGCATCAGGTCCCCTTGGAGCTCGGGCCGGAGCATGACCAGCACCGTAATCGCGACGATCATCGGGATCATCGCGCCGTACATCGCGAGCAGCGTTGGCAGCGACCAGAGTACCTGCCGGCGCAGGCCGTCCGCCTGCAAGCCGAACGCCGCGCTCGTCAGGCGCTGCCGATACACGAAGTACGCGGCCAGCCAGACCACGAGTAGTGCGTCGAACCACTTCGCCAGCGCCAGCGACCCCGTTTCCAGCGGCCGCGCGGTTTCGCCGCCTTCGAGCAGGTACGCCGCCAAGTTCGCGCCGAACGGGAACACCAGGGCCGCCACGAGGACCAGCACCAGGTCGAGCGCCGCGTCACGCCGCGACAGGCTCGCCAGCTCCAGTGGGCGCGGCGCGGACTCGGCCACGGCGGCCGCGAGCGTCACCGGGCGCGCGGTGATGATCGGTGGGGGCCCAGGGTCGAGTCCGGGGGGTATGTCCGCCATGAGCTCCTCGCGATCGGTCGGACGCGCGCGCCGCGGCCGGGCCGGTCCCGTTCGCGGTTGCCACGGAGTTCGCGGCCACGATAATACCCGGGCCTCGTGGTTTTCGCAGGCCGTCGGAGGACGACCCGGCGTCGTGGCGCCGGGCCGATGCACGTATGTCGAAGCGTGACGCGGGCCCCGTTGGATTACGCCTGAGGTTGGACGACGCGCGGCGCGCCTGGACGCGCAGCGCCGGCGGCCTTACTTCGCGGCCGGTCCGCTGCCGGCAAGACGAATGGTACATCGTCCGCGCGCGGCTCGCCGACACCGCCTGTACCGGCCGCATGTCCGTGCTGGTGGAGTTCCGCCGCGCGGGCCGCGTGCTCGGCCAACGGCGCGTGTGCCTGTATGCACCCGGCGGCGCTGATGCCTGCGAGTTGCTGGGCTGGGTCCAGACGCCGCGGCGCGCGACCTGCCTCGCGCTGACGATTCCGGATCGGGCGGTGCCGGGCTGCGTTCAGGAGTTCGTGCTGCACGACGTGGCCGAGCGCGACCCGCGGTGTCATCCCGCCGCCAACGTGCCCCGCTGGAGCGCAGTGCAACCGCCGTTTGCGGTACGGCGGATCGTGCTGCCGGCCGCGCTGCACGAGCTGGCGACGCTCCTGCACGACGCCACGTTGGATTTCGCGGAAGCCCCCAGCACGCGCGCTGCGCTGCAGCGCCGAATTCGCGGGGCAGCGTGCGTGCTGGACCCGGCATGGGTCACGGCTTTGCGTCTGACGTGGGCCGATCTGGAGCGCCTGGCGGCGACGGCCTGGCTCGTCGTGGACCTGGCGACCACCGCCCGGCTGCTGCGCGACGCCGGCCTGGCCGGGACCGAGGCGCGCACCTGCGCGTCGGGGCACGGCTTGATGTCCGCGCGCGTCGAGTACTGCGACGTGCCCACGCGCGGGCTGGCCTTGCAGGACGTCGTGCCCTACGCGCTGCGCGACCCGCGCGGCGGCTTCGCCACGCGCGTGTTGTTGGCCAACCGCTCGTGGCAACGCTACGCCGACACGGTCGGGTTCGCATCCCTTCTGTCCAGCGAAACGCCGTGGGAGCGGCGCCACGGCGACGTGCTTTCCGCCGCGCGGCCCGTCGGACGCGGCGAGCTGTTGGCCACGGATCTGCCGTGGCTCGTGGCCGGCCGGCACGGGCCGCTCGTGGCGCCGTGCATCGCCGGACACCTGCTGCGGATGCACCTCGCCGCGCCGCTGCCGGACCACGTGCAGTACTGGAACCGCTGGGAGGACGGGACCGTCGTCGTGCGCGACCTCGCGGATTTCGCGGTGCGGCAGCCGGCGTTGCAGGCCGTGCGTTGGGCGTCGCCCGAGCCGGCGCTCGCGCACCTGGGGTTAACTCTCCGGCCCCCGAACGCGACGCGGCACACGCTGATCCGCACCGGCCGCATCGACAGCGTCGGGGTCCACGACGGTCTGCCGCCCGAGCCGATGACCATCTTCATGAAGTGCCTGGCGCGCGAGGCCGCCGAGCAGACGAGCTGGGCACGGCGTCACTTGGCCGGGCGGGCTGTCACCTGGCAGTTCGACTCCGCCGATGGTCTTAAGTACGCGTCCCAATTCGATTCGGCGGTGCCTCTGGCCCACCTGCCCGTGGAGTCGATCCGGGTCCGCCTGGACGATGCCGGGACGGCGGCGAGGGCGGCGCGGGCCGGCAAAGACGAGTTAATCCTGATGACGGAGGACGAGGGTCTGTACGGCGACGCCGCACTCGTCTTCCAAGACACGCTCACCCGACGGCTGCGGGCGGTCTTGGAGCGGGAGTAGCTCGATCCGGCTTCCGCGGCATCACCACGTTCGGTGCCGAGCGGCGAAGCCGCAGTGCAGCCCCGGAAGCGCCGCTGCCCCGACGACCCGGCACAGCGTGTGCGACGCGTAAGCGAGGCGTCCTGCCGCCGGGCCCCGCAGAGGTTGTCGCCATGAGGGGAATCGAAGTAACTGGACACGGTTAGAACTCTTCGTCGCTGGCTCCGCGAGCCCGAGTCGCGCGACCGTTGCTGCCTGGCGGGCGCCCTGACGGTACGAGTGGCGCTCTTGGCTGACCCACCGGGTACGGTGAGCCGCGCGGAGCACTTTTATTCGCCCTTCTCGAGGCTTCCCAATTCCGAGGATGACTTCGGGCCACGCGGGGCTCAACACAAGGCGAAACTCGGACGATACAGGATCAGACGATCTCTGGCTCGCGCAACACCATTTCCGAGCCACGTAAATCGGACGCTCTAGAACTGGTTCGCGGGACGTTGGCCAGCGCTGCCCGTCCCTACGGTGACGTAATGACACCTGTTTCTCTTCGCGCTCGCAGCGCGCGGGCATCGGCAGGGGGTCTACGCCGCTTCTTACCCTTCGGTTTGGCGGCAACTTTGGGGCTTGTTCTGTCACTGTGCGCCTTTCGCAGCGTGCGGGCGTGGGAAAAGGGCCGTTCACAGGCTGAATTCGAAGAACGCGTCACGGTCTTGGCACACGAAGTACGCCGCGACATCGAGGACATTGGCGAGATCCTGGATTCGGCCGCCGCGTTCTACGCGGCTACCCGCGAGGTGGAGCGGGATGAGTTCGCGACCTTCGCCAAGCCGTTGTTGCTGAACTGCCCGCAGGTTGAGTCTCTGGAATGGGTGCCGCGTGTCCCGGCGATGGCACGGCCCGCCATCGAGCAGTACGCGCAAGCCCAGGGATACCCAGCGTTTGAAATCACGGAATTGACGGCCCCAGGCAGGCTGGCGCCGGCTGCGCCGCGCTCGGAGTATTTCCCGGTCCTCTGGGTCGCGTCCAACGCCGGCCACGAGCACGCCGTGGGCTTCGACCTCGGCTCTGAGCCGGCCTGTCGGGCCCTGCTCGACAAGGCACTCGAAACCCAGGCAGCAACTGCCGCGTCGCGCGCGACCGCGATGCACCCGATCGATGGTGAGCCCGGCATGCGGATGGTGCAGCCGGTGTACGGATATGGGGCGCCGCCCGACTTCCAAAAACGCCCAGCGGAGTTGGGCG
>Ga0182017_10000157_pt1 | contig 52841 bp, 43 predicted proteins | sample 712E3DmetaG_FD_120492 | JGI IMG/M metagenome (GOLD analysis project Ga0182017, IMG submission 120492) | Permafrost microbial communities from Stordalen Mire, Sweden - 712E3D metaG | ecosystem: Environmental > Terrestrial > Soil > Wetlands > Permafrost | place: Sweden: Stordalen | collected... | reverse complement strand
CTGACCTGCACTTTCTTTGGTGGCGGGGGAAGGATTTGAACCTTCGACCTTCGGGTTATGAGCCCGACGAGCTACCTGACTGCTCCACCCCGCGGCGGTAACACGAGACTTTATCAGCCCTGTCAGCCCTGTCGCCTTTGCTGGCTCGTCGGGCCTGTCCTCCGAGCGCTAGGCGGAGGAGCTCGCGGCCTTGACGGCCTTCGCGGCCGCCGGCTTCTTGATCTGCTTCAACTCGGACTCCGCCTGGGCAACGAGATTGCCGACGATCGTCATGTCCGTCGAATAGGTCGTCAAGTCCTCGTGCTCCAGGGCCACGAGGCCCTGGTTGTAGTAGCTCTGTGCACTCTTGATGAGGGCCCGGACCGTGGCCGGGATCTGGCCGGTACCACCCCCGATGTTGCTCGTCGCTGCGCCGAAGACGTCCGCCAGAGCGGCACCGAGGGTGTCCTCCATGGAGACCTGGTTGCCGTAGACGACGATGTAACGGGTCAGCTGGGGGTACGGGTTCTGCGACGAGCTCACATATAACGGCCGCACGTAAACCACCGAGTCGTCGATCGGGATGATGAGCGTGGTGCCAAGCGAGACCGTCGAACCGGCCCGACCCACGAGCGTCACGTACTGGGAGACCGTCGTGTTCGACTGGATCTTCGAGTTGACGACAGCAGGGCCTGCCGTCGCGTTCCTCGTCGGAGTCACATACGCGGTGAGCTGCCCATAGGTCTGGTAATCACAAGAGGCCGTCATCAGCGCGGCCAACGTCTGGATCCGGTCACCCTGTGACAACGGGTCGAGCGGCTCGATGGCGGTGAACCCCGGCTCAATGGCGCCGGGGAGCTGCAGGATCTCGTACTCGGGCACGAAACGCAGCGTGTTCCCATTCGAATCGACGGGCAACGAATGTTCCGGTGACCCGGTGCCGGACGTCGGTGCGAGCTCCCAGGCGTTGTTAGCGATGTACCAGGACGAGGGACTGGTCAAGTGGTAGCGGCCGTACATGGTGGCCTGCACCATCAAGAGCGCCTGCGGGTAGCGCAGGTGCGCCCTGAGCACGGGGTCCATGTCGCTGAGCGGCTTGAACATGTTCGGGAAGATCGACTCCCAGGTGTTCAGGATCGGTTCGCTGCTGGTCACGGCGTAGAAGGTCATGTCGCCCGTATAGGCGTTGACAACCACCTTCACCGAGTTGCGAATGTAGTTGAAACGGCCCGAGAGGCCGGTCCCGCCCGGAAGCTCGGAGGTCTGGTCCTGTTGGGCATACGGGTAGTAGCTCGTGGTCGTGTAGGCGTCGACGACCCAGTCGACTTGACCATTGTCGATCACCGGATACGGGTTGTCATCGACCGTGAGGAAGGGTGCCACCTTGGCGACCCGGACACGGACGTCCTGGTAGAACATCAGCCGGGCGCTCTTGGTGACGAGGTTCGAGATGAGCAAGTTGAGGTCGTGGAACCTGAGCGCGAAGGCCGCCTTCACCCAGAACGAGCCGATCGGCACGCCGCCGGCGCCCCCGTAGTGGCTGGAGACTACGTTCCCGTTCGTGTCCGAGTAGTCGACTTCGCTCTGGGCGGTATCCGCGACCACGTAACCCGACTGGCCAACGCCGAAATAGACCGAGGACTGGGTGATCTTCGGAGCGCCGGGGCTCGAAATTGGCGGCACGTTCGCGATGTCGAAGACAGGGTTCCCTCCGGTCTGCTGGTTTGCCGGTGAGAGGATCGCACCGTAGCCGTGGGTGTACTGGAGATGAGTGTTGACCCACGACTGCGTCGGCAGGTCTGCGGCATTGACCTGCCGTACGCCGATGACGAACGGGATCAGGGTGCCACCGATCCGGTAACGGTCGAGGGAAAGACCCGCAATGGTGAAGCCGGTGCCGTTCTGCTGGAGCTTCTGGTAGGTCGCAGACGTAATCGAGGGCTCCCAGAGCGGGAGGTTGTCCAACGTCGACGCGGCCCCGGCGACCACGCCACCCGTCAGGTTCGAGGTGCCCGCGAACGCACGCTCGTCGATGCTCGATAGCCCTATTGCCTGGCGTGTCGCTTGGATGTTCCGGCTTATGTAGGGAAGCTCGAGCTTGCTCTGGGCAGGCGTGACCTTGAATTTCTGCACGAGCGCAGGGACGATCGCGGCGGCGGTCAGGCCGACGAGCAGCCACAGCCCGACGCCGATCGCGGGCAGCGCCAAGTTGCGCTGGTAGACGTTGAACACCATCAGCACGAACACCGCCAGCGCCACGACCGCGAGCAACTCGATCGCCGGTAGGCGCACGTGCACGTCGGTGTAGCCGGCACCGTTCGCGACGCCGTCCTTCGCGAGCACGAGGTTGTAGCGGTCGACGTAGAAGTACCCCGCCGCGCGGACCAGCGCCATTGCCGCAAGGATCACCGATAGATGGGCGGTGACGCGCGGGTCGACCCGGGGCGACGGGCCCTGGAACCTGAGCCCGCCGTTGAGGTAGTGGCCAATGCTCGTGATGATCAGGACCACCAGGAGCGCCACGAGGGTCCAGTCGACCAGGAAGGACAGGAACGGCAGCTTGAACACGTAGAAACCGACCGCCTTGTGGAACTGCGGATCGGTCGCCCCGAAGGACTTGCCGCTGCGGAACATCAGCCAGTGCTGCCACTGGCTGTTCGTCGACGCCCCGACGATCAGGGCAAAGATCAAGGACACGACCGTACGTACGGCCAAGGTGTGCCTGCCGACGATCTGCTGGTATCGGCGGACGATCTCGAGCTCCGGCGAGACGAGCAACGCTCGCGGGGCGATGCGGTCGACCACCCACAGACTGACCCAGCTCGCGACGAAGAACACACCCATGAACGTCCCGGCAAGTTCAAGCTTGGTCTCGATCATGAGACGCCAGACTGCCGTGAAGCTGACCGAGCGGTACCAGAGATAGTTCGTGTAGAAGTTGGCCAATCCCTGGATCACGATCAGCGCCAGGATGATGAAGACCACTGCCCCCAGGATCCAGACTTGGTACCGCTGGACCGGGCGCGACCGGGACGGCAGGTCTGTGGGAACTCGCACCGGCGAAGCCTACGACCGAACGGGAACGAGAAGACAGCGGCAGCCCGGGTGCACAGGTGGGTGCGAATGCCCGGTCGGGAACGCGGCGCCTGGTGGCTGTGGGCCGGCAAGCGAGTTGTCGTCGCAGTCGGGGCACGAGCCGCCGCCATCGTCGTCCTCGACGGCCCAACGCACCAACGGCGCCTCGCCCTTGCCGAGCGAGTCCAGCACCGCGAGCTCGCCGACCGCGAAGGCCCGGGTAGTGAAGTCGCCGGCAAGCCCTTCGACCCGGGTGCCCTTCCACTCGCGGTACGCAACCCCGGCCGCGTCTGTGGAGCCCTCCAAGCTTTCGCCGAGCTCGGAAAGCGCCTCTTCGATCCTCTGGCGCAACATGGCGCACAGGTCGTCCGCCAGCTCGGCGGCGAGCAGAGCCCCGGCCTCGGAGGCAACCGTCTCGCTCGGCGCCGGTGCTGTCACGCATGGCCCTTCCACGGCGTCACCGGCCACGAGGAAGGCGGCACCTGCCCCGTAGGCTCTGGCCAGTTGGTCGCTGGCCGCGGCGACGAATCTCTCGCGCTGGACCTTCGGCGGGATCAGCACTTCCAGCACGGGTTTGCGGGAGACTTGGCGCAAGGCGTTCAGGAGGTCGTTCTGGTCGTCTTGGAGCGCTCGCTTCAGCGCCCGGCCGAGCTTGGCCGTGATGGTCGCGAGAAGGCCGTCACGCCGGGCCAACGACTCGACATCCGGCTCGGCGATCGCCGCGGCCCCGGCCGCCGCCTCGGCCTCTGACGCCGTCTCTGCCTCTGGCGCCGTCTCGGCTGCCTCCGTGATCTCGGGTCCAGCGGCGACATCCACTGTCCCTGCGATCTCCTCGACATCGCCCGCCACCGCTCGCGCGCTGTGGTTGGCTTCGCCGGCCTCGGGGGAGACCTGACTCATGAGACCCGCGGCCTCGGGGACAGTGAGCGCTTCCTCGGCTAGCTCCGCGGCTTGCCCGGACCCGGCGGCAACGACCAAGGGTGCCGTCACGCCGGCAGCTGCCTCCTCTGCCGCGCGGCTGGCGCGAATGCGGGCGAAGAGCTCGTCGACACTTCGGCGGCTCGCAATCGACCCATCCTGATCCTGCCCACCTTCGACGTAGCTCTCCCCTGCTGGAGTCGCGCCTGTCCTGCTCTCGCCTCCGGCGTTGTCGTCGATCGCCGACGCGACACCACCCGACGCCTCCTCGAACCTGCGGTACTCCGCACCTCCAACCCCGCTGCCGGCTGCGGCAAGCTCCGCGTCGAGCTCGACGAGGTCACCCTGGGCGCTTTCCTCCGCAACGCGATTGCCTGCTTGTGCCGCCGCGACACGCGCCTCGTCCTCGGCAGAGGCGAGCCGCTCGCGCAGCCCATCGACTGATGTGGCGACGGCGTCCACGTCTCGCAGCAGCGAGTCCTTCCCGCTGCGGAGCTCCTCCAGCTGGATGCGCAAAGCGCGCCGACGTGCCACGAGATCAGCGAGCGTGCGGTTTCGCAGCTCGCGCGCCTCTGCCACCATGCGACGGCACTCTTCCTTCGTGGCGTCGAGAAGCTCGACCGCGTCCGCATGTGCCGCCTCGGTCAGGGAGTCGGCCTCGGCCTTCGCCCGGCTCGTGTACTCGCCGGCTTCCTGTTCGGCTGCGACACGGATCTCGAGCGCCTCCGCATCGGAGGCCGCGACCTGCTCCGCGAGAACTTGCTCGGCCTCGGCGATCAGCTCGGCCGCTCGCTGCTCGGCCTTGGTGACGAGGTTGCTGGCCGCGTCGTGCGCGGTCTGAAGAATCTTGGCCGTTTCGACGCCAAATGCCCGCGTGAGTGTCGCCTCGTCGATCTCCGGGTCGTCCGCTCGTCGTTCCGCTTCGGCGACGCGCCCGCGCAGAATCGCTTCGCGCTCCAGCGCGCCGCGCAGCTCGGCGGCCACCTTGCCGAGGAACGTTCGCACGGCTTGGCCGTCAAGGCCCCTGCGCGCTGGGGGAAAGGACTTGCGTGCGATCTCGTCAGGACTGAGCGGCGCACTTGAGGAGATCGAGACAGCCTGTGGATCCTCCGACATTGGCAACAGCCTACGACGCTGCTACCGCCCGGCGGTGGTCCGCACAAGACGGCCCCCGTGAGACTCGAGAATGCCAATCGCCTGACCGATGGTGCTCACGGCGTACACCTTGAGATGCGGACCCGCGTGGGCCTTTGCGACCCGGTACTCCTGCGGGGGCACGAAGAACACGCTCGCTCCAGCCGCGCGCACCGCGATCGTCTTCTGGGCGACCCCGCCGACGTCTCCGACTGTTCCGTCCATCGACATCGTCCCGGTCGCGGCGACCTTCTGCCCGCCCGTCAGGTCGGCCGGGTCGAGTTCCTGCATGAGTCCGAGCGTGAAGGCCAGGCCGGCCGACGGGCCGACGATCCCCTCGGAGGACAGGTTGACCTTCACCGGCAACGAACCGATCTTGAAGGCGGTTCCGTCAACTGCGGGACCGCCGCTGCCCTGTGGGTAGATGCCTAGGCAGGCAATGGGATGAGGCTTCCCACCGGTGACCGTGGCGTGCTGCCAGATCTCGAACCTGGTCCCCTTGCCCTCGGGGAAGCAGGCGAGCGTCGCGTTGTCGCCGCGGCCTTGGATGCGAAAGACGCCCAGCCTGGAGGTCACCGAACGTGGCTTGCCTGCCGGGTAGGCGCTCACCACCAGGTGGATGGCCGCGCCCGGGGCGAGCCCCTCGAGCTTGGTCTCGAGGCTCAAGTACGTGCGCACCTTCAAACCGTTCAGTTTGCTGATGACGTCACCCACGTGGAGAAAGGAGGCCGCCGGTGACCCGGGAAGGATGCCGTAGACGAGGGCCCCGCGCGCCACGACCGGGACCTTGTAGCCGAGATGGGAGAGAGCGACCACCGTGGCGGCCTGTTGGGCCGTCGACATGTCGATCTCGCCCTCGGTCGCGTACTGGGCAGTGGTCTCGCTGCCGAGGATCGAGCCGCTGGGGTAGATGGTGGCGTTCGGGTCCAGCCAGAAGACCGGGTAATCGAGCGCACGCAAGGGGGTGAGCTCGACGTAGACGAGAAGCACCGAGCCCCGGTGCGAGTGCCGGTGCGCCGATGGGACCTTGATGAGACTGCTCACACCGGGGGCCGAGCCGGGCGTCAGTGCGTAGTAGGGCACCTGGATGAACCACGCGATGACCGCTGCCGCCAGGATGACGGCGAGGATCGAGACCAAGGTGTGACGCGTCCCCCAGCGAAACGGGTCCCCACTGCCGCGACGCCTGCGTGCAGCACCGACCCCGGCGCCGGAAACCTCGGCCGCGATGCCGGGCGCGTCGCCCGGGTACCCGCCCTCTACGCTCGATCCATCGTGTTCAACATCCACCAGGCCTTAGCCTGCCATGGCGTGGCACTGCGCGGGCACCGCACGTGACCGGACGCGGCAACCAGGCATCGATCGACTCGGCTCGCAGGCGGGGAGATGCTACTCTGGCCGGTCATGCCGGCGACGAGCCGGCAGCCCGCTCGTTCCTCGGCGATCCGGACCCCGAGGTGCGCGCCACAGCGCTCGGGGCGCTCGTGCGAATGGGCCGTGCGACGCCGGAAGACGCCGCGGCCGGCATCGGGGACCCCGATCCCCGGGCTCGCAGGCGCGCCTGTGAGCTGGGCGCCGCCTTGCCGGGTGCGGACTTCGCAAGCCTGCTGGGGGATCACGACAGCGCGATAGTCGAGGCGGCCTGCTACGCCGTGGGCGAAGTGCGCGATGCGCTGGCTGTTCCGGCCCTCGTGCGGATCGCTTCGACGCACACCGATGCGCTCTGCCGGGAGTCAGCCGTGGCCGCCCTCGGGGCCATCGGCGATCCAGTAGGCCTCCCCGCGGTCCTCGTCGGCTTGAAGGACAGGCCGCAGGTACGGCGTCGGGCCGTGATCGCGCTCGCCGCGTTCGAAAGCCCGCAGTCCACTGCCGCGCTGCGACAGTGCCTGAGCGACCGGGACTGGCAGGTTCGTCAAGCAGCCGAAGACTTGCTCGGCGTCACCACCGGCGACGACTGACCGATTCGGTATGGCCCAACGTGGCCATGCACAAGACGGCCCCGGCGACGGCGCAACGTTCCGGATCCTCGACGAGGTGGACCGGGATCCCCGTCGCGGACGCAAGTCGCTTGCCGAAGCCGGTGAGCAGAGCGCCGCCCCCGGCAAGGTAGAGCCCCCGGTTCAACAGGTCATTCGCGAGATCGGGTGGTGCCGAAGTGATGCAGGACACGACGGCGCCAAGGATGTGGTCGACGCGTGGCGCCATCGCGTCGGCCACATCGGTCCGGGAGATGACGACCGAGCGCACGATGCCGCTGGAGACGTCGCGGCCTCGGACCTCGACCTTGTCGTCCTCTTCCACCCAGGCGCTCCCGATGGCGTACTTGATGCCTTCAGCGGTCGCCGAGTCGATTGTGAGCTCGAAGTCGCGCGCACAAAGCCGTTGAATGGCTTCGTCGAAGTCCCCTCCGCCGATGGGAACCGACGCCTGGGTCACGAGGCCGCCGAGGGCGAGCACCCCGATCTCGGTCATGCCGGCACCGACGTCCACGACCATCGAGGCGACCGGTTCCTCGATCCGCAGCCCGGAGCCGAGCGCTACTGCCACTTGCTGCTCCACAAAGCGCACACTCCCCGCGCCCGCCTCCTTGAACGCCCGGTCGAGCGCGCGCCGTTGGACGCTTGTCGCCGCGCCCGACACGCAACACAGCACCATCGGTTGACCGACCGACCAGGTCCGTACGAGGCGCAGCAACTCCTTGGCCACCGCCGAGGTGAGGTCGAGATCGGCCAACTGGCCGTGGCGGACCGGCCGGACGATCGCCACCTCACCGGCGCAACGGCCGCGCAAGCCGACTGCATCGGTGCCGAAGGCCAAGAGACGGTTCCGCCCGAGATCGACAGCGGCGATCGTCGGCTCGTCGACGACGACGCCGCGGCCGGAGACTGCCACGAGCGTGCGCGCTGTCCCGAAGTCGACCGCGACGTCCGCGCTCACTGCTGGCCGACCCTGGGCGCCGGCTCGACGGGCCGGGCTGCCGGGCTCCAGTCGGTCCCGCCTTCCCAGGTCTCCCGCTTCCAGATGGGAGTGGTCGCCTTCAAAGTGTCGATCACGTACCAGCAGGCCTCGAATGCCTCCGCCCGGTGCGGCGTCGAAACGGCCACGACGACCGACACGTCGCCGAGCTCGACATTTCCGACCCTGTGCCACACGACGATCCGCGCGAGGTCGGGCCAACGCTCCCGCGCCGACGACACGATCGCCTCGAACCGGGGCAGTACCTGCGAGGTATAGGCCTCGTAGTCGATGGCTTGTACGCCCGTCCGCCCTTCGGCGTGGTCACGCACCGTCCCGACGAAACAAGCCACAGCGCCGCACGACGGCCTTTGCGCCCAGGCAAGCGCGCGCTCGGCCCCAAGAGGCTCGGTGGTCAACTCAAGCCAGTTGTCACCTTGCGCCGACGCGAGCACGTGGGTCATGGTATGCGACCTGTCGAAGCCAGGAGGGCTCGCCCCAGAGGGGGCCGACACCCCGGGCGGACCCGCCTTCGGTATCCTCGAGGACGGTGGTCGAACCTGGAGGCGAATTCGACGACGTTCAGGACGAAGGTTGGTGCGGTCCCCTTCTGCCCCCGGAGGATCGTCTCTGGCGACACCCGTCCGAGCTCGGTGAGCACAGTCTTCCGGTCACCTCAGAGGCACTTTCCGCGCGTCGCAGCTGGATGGCTGCGACGCCATCTCGGGCTGGGGCCTGGTCGGCTGGCATCGTCGGAGCGTTGCTCGCGGCCGGCGTCGTGCTCGTCGGTGGTCACCTTGCACACTTGCTCTCCTCGCCTTCGACAAGGACGACGGCTGCGCCGGTAACCCACGGGACCTCTGGCACACCGAAGAACTCGGCACCTGTGTCAACCATTGGCGTAGGCATCTCCACCTCGACCTCAATCGTGCTGGGCGCCGAGCCCGGTCTGTACAAGCTGGCGTCCCGGGTCGCGGCAGCGATGCCCGTAGTTCTCGACGGCAACGCCAGCGGCGTCGGAGTCGTCGTGAGCTCGAAGGGCTACGTTCTCGTGCCCGCCTCGCTCGTCACTGACACCGACGACATGTCGGTTGTCATCGACGGCCAGCAACTCGTCGCAACGCTGGTCGGAGCCGACTCCGGCACCGGGCTCGCCGTCGTGCGCGTGCATGACCCGGATGCCCTCACGGCGGCACGTTTCGTGTCGGGTACGGCGATCGGATACGGCTCGTTCGTGGCCCTTGTCTGGGTCGCCCACAACGGGCCCCACACCTGCTGGGGCACAGTCAGCGAGCTCGACGTCCAGCTGGTGGCGGCCAGCAACAGTCCGCCGCTTCTCGACTCTTTGAAGACGCTCGATCCGCTCGAGGCGGTGGTGACCGGTGGCGTCGTCGTCGACGGCGCTGGACGCCTGATCGGGATGGTCACCAGCGTCGCGGGAAGGACCTTGGTCGCGGCACCCGGGTGGCTGGCCAACAAGGTCTCTACGGACCTCATCGCGAGCGGGCGGGTCGTCCACGGCTGGCTCGGGATCACCGGTGAGACCGCTTCGGTGTCGGCTCGGAAGACCGCGGTCCAGGTTCTGTCGGTCGACCGGGGTGGTGCGGCCGCCAAAGCCGGTGTGGAGCCGGGCGATCTCATCGAGGCGGTGAACGGCAAGCCGGTCAGAACGATGTCGGACATCGCGGCGGCTACGTACTCGCTGCCACCTGACCAGGCGGTCGTGCTCAATGTCGTCCGACGCGGTCACTCCTGGGATGCCCGCGCTCGGCTCACCGCCGCTGCCTGAGCCCTTCGCGCTCGTAGGCCCGAGCGGTTCCGACCCTGCCTCAACGACGCTCGCCGTAGCATCGGACACGTGAGCGACCCTCTCGCACCGGGTGGCGGCGACTTCCTCCGTAACATGCTGGGCGACCTCCTGCGGCTCATCCGAACCGAAGGACCTCTGCAGTGGGAGCTCGCCTTTCAATTGGCCACAAGCGTGGCCGCAGGAGACGAGCCCGATCCCAACCCCGACCCGATCGCTCGAATTCGTCTCGAGGAGTTGAGCGCGATCGCCGAGCTGCACGTGGCCGATGTCACCGGCATGCTCCTCGGATCTGGCGGCTCGGGCCTCAAGCTTGTTCCGACGACGCGGGTCGAATGGGCCCGACGGAGCCTGGAGGCATGGCGCCCGCTGCTCGACCGCCTCGCCACGGCATTGACGACCACGACCGGAACCACGAGCCCGGGCTCTGGCTCGAACGCGCCCGGGCCACTCGGCTTCGGACCTGTCGCGGGCACAGAGCGTGCAAGCTCCGAGGCTGATGGCGGACCAACCGCTGCAACGGGTCGTCCCACAGGTGACGAGGAGGCGATGCCGCCAGATCCCTTCCTCGAGGATGCAGACGTCCTGAAGGGTGGGAGGCCTGCCGGCGACCCGGACCCCGACGAAGTGGACCTCGCCGGGATGATCGGCCGATGGACCTCGGCCGTGGCTCCTGCCATGGCGGCGATGCAGGTCGGCTCCGTCGTTGGCCACCTCGCACGGCGTTCTCTCGGACAGTACGACTTGCCGTTGCCGCGCACTTCTTCGAACGAGATCGTCGTCGTCCTCGGCAACCTGGACCGTGTCGCCGAGGAGTGGAGCCTCCCGACTGACGACCTGCGGCTATGGCTCTGCGCGCACGAGATGGCGTTTCACGCCGTGCTCGTCCGGCCGCACGTTACAAAGCGGCTCGAGGAGCTCGTGGTCGCTCACGTCCGGCTAGTCCGCCCCGATCCGCGCGACCTCGAAGGGTTGCTGCAGGGCATCGACCCCGGGGCCATCCCCGGTCTTTCCCAGATCATCGGTGACCCGTCGCTCCTCGGCGAAGCCGATTACGGCCCGTCTCCCGAGCTCGAAAGGGTACGCGCTCAGCTCGCCGCGCTGACAGCAGCGATCGCCGGCTACGCGGAGTACGTCACTTCCGTCGTCGCCTCCCGCCTCATCGGCGGCCACGCGCCGATCGGCGAGGCGATGCGCCGGCGCCGAGTCGGCCGCGGCGAGGGAGAGCGCGTCGCAGAGTCCCTGTTCGGTCTGCGCTTGGATCAAGAAGACGTCGATCGCGGCGCCACCTTTGTGCAAGGCGTGCTCGAGCGTTCCGGTGAGCTCGACCTGGCGCGGTTGTGGGTCGATGAGGAGCACCTGCCGACGCCGGCCGAAGTCGACGCCCCCGGGCTGTGGCTCGCCCGCATCGACCTGGGGGCGAGCGGCGCCTAGCGCCCGGCGCCCGCGCCGGCCAGGCTCCACCCCCAGGCGCGCCGACCGCCGGCCGCCGGGCAGGACAAGGGCCTCAGGCCCTGTCGATCAGGCGAGCGCGACCTCTTCCTCGGGCACGCCGAAGTCCCACTCCAGAATGAGGTTCTCCCGCTCCGCGTCACGGACGATGCGCTCACGATTCCTGCGAAACTGCGGATCGTGCGGCGGCAGCAACACGAGGCGTGCGAGCGCGCGCAGGCGGAATTCCTCGATGACGGCACGATCACCGAACTCCGACTCCACCTCCCAGTGGGGCGCGACAGGACCAAGATAAACCATCCGTATATGCCCCCGCGGGGGCTCGGTCGGCTGGTGATCTTCCGGGTTGATCAAGCTCATCGTCTCTCCTTGGCGGCAGAACCGGCCGAAGTGTACCGGCCGTTGCGACTGCGAGGTCTCCAGCAAACCCTTGGCCGGCCGGTCAAGGCAGGCCGGCATGTCGGAGGATCTGGGCCACGATGGCACGGATCTCGTCGACCGCGATCGCGAAGCCGACGTTCTGTGCTGGCGCATTGCCCTGCGAGCTCGTGGCGACCGCTGTGTTCATCGCGACGACCTGTCCTGACGAATTGACCAGCGGGCCCCCCGAGTTGCCCGGGTTGATGGGAGCGTCGGTCTGGATCAAGCCCGTCAGGTTCTCGGTCGTGCCGTCGTCAGTCGAAGCGGTGAGCGACCGGTTCAAAGCCGACACGATGCCTTCGGTCACCGTTGGACCACCGGCCAGCGCGAGCGCGTTGCCGATGGCCAATACCCCGTCGCCTTGTCGGGCTGCGTTGGAGTTCCCGAACCGGACAGTCGGCAGCGAATCTCCCGCTCCTTGGATCTGCACGAGCGCGATGTCTTTTGAGGCATCGGCTCCGATGACCTTGGCGGAGAACCGCTTGACTTGCCCGTACAGCGTGACCGTGACCGTCTGAGCCCCGGCGATCACGTGGTCGTTGGTGAGGATGACGCCGCTGGGCTCGATGATCATGCCGGTGCCCGCACCTTGCACATAGGAGCCGAGGTCGCCGACGCCCCGGAAGCTGCTCGTGTCGATCGAGACCACGGCTGGGAGAACAGCTGCAAGAATCGACTGGACGTCGCCGACTTGCACTTTCCCGCCTTTGGTCGGGAAGTACTCCCGGACGATCGTCTGCGGAGCCCGGCTCGTGAACACAGCGACGAGGCTGCCGCCGGCCAGCGCTCCGACCAGCGCCGCCACGAGCGCCACGCCGAACCATCCGGGCGTGGTGCGCGGAGGACGCTTCGGCGCCTTGGGAATCGGCGGTTCGCGGTAGCTCCACTGATCCGGCCACTGCCGTTGCGCGTACTCCGGCCCGGGCCAGACCGGTTGGCTGTACTGCGCCGGCCCGTGCCATTCCTGCAGGTACGGATTCTGCGGATCTCCGGGCCAGCCGATCCCCGGAGGCCCCCGGCCGGGCTCACCATGGCTCGTCTGGCTGTAGGCAGTCTGGCTGCCGACAGCCGTTTCGCCCTCAGGGGCAACGGTCCCACCACTCGTGGCATTGTCCTCTGCCGCCTCGGTGAGGTCGCGACCTTCGAGAGCATCGCCCTCCGGCGAACTGTCGCTCGCGTGCTCAGACTCGCCCTGACTCGGCAGCTGACTCAGCGGGTCGGTGCCGACAACGTCGTCGCCACCCGAGCTTCCTGGCACCATGACAATCTACCTGTCACTCAGTGCTTGAACCTCTGCCAGCGTGTTGCGAACCGCCTGAGCAGGGCCTCGATCGAAATCTTAGGATTTCCTGCGAATGTGCTCGACCCCATGGCGTTGTGACCCTGAAGACGTCACAATGGTGTGGTGGACACTTCGTGGATGGGGCGGGGGAAGTGCCGGGAGATGCCTCCGGACACCTTTTTCCCGAGTGACGGTGTCGGGGTAGAAGTGGCGCGACGGATCTGCGCCGAGTGCGCGGTCAAAGAGCCGTGCCTTGAGTACGCCATGGTCAACCACATCGACCATGGCGTCTGGGGCGGGACTTCAGAGCGCGAACGTAGGCGGATCGCCCGCCATCGCCGGCTCATCACAGTTCGCTCGAGATGAGCCACTGAGCGGACTCGGCCACGCCTCGGAGGCCGGGACTCGACCTGAGCGAGGACCGCACAGTCGAGGCGCGCCTCGCAAACCGGGGCGTAGCGCTCCAGGACGAGGCTCAGGAAGCTGTATTGGCCGCATGGGCCACGACACGCGCCCGACGGACCCTGCGACGCTCCCGTTCGCTCATGCCGCCCCAGATCCCGAACTTCTCACCGTTGGCGATCGCGAACTCGAGGCAGTCCTCGCGGACAACGCAACCTCGGCAAACCTCCTTGGCCTCCCGGGTCGATGCGCCCCGCTCGGGGAAGAACAGCTCCGGATCGACGCCCATGCAGTTCGCACGACCCTGCCAGGTCCGATCCAGGCCACATTCAAACAACGCTTGGAGTGCCATCCTTGGCGCCCCCTCCCCTAACAACTCGCAACCGTGTAGTTACAAGATGGTGATTATCATGAACCCTCGCGCGATCCGATGCAAGAGGGAAATTCGATACGCCGTCAAATGGGCCGGACACGGCCATGCGGGAGACGGGCCGGTAGGGATCGTCATTGATCTCCGAGCCCTCGACGACAAGCAGCCACCAGGGCGGATCTCCTCCCTGACGGGCACAGAGCACCACCCCGGAGCACGCAGCTCCCCGAGTGCCGGGGCACCGACGAGCGGGCCGGCGAACGCCCACCGGCGAGGCTCGCGAGCGCCGCGCGCGAACGAGCGGCGGATCGTGTCTCTCGAGGGCCGAGCGACTCGGTGCTTCGGCGGGACCAGGCCCACGAACTCGCAGCGCGTGCAGCCCCGGTGCAATGATGAGTCCCACGTCGCACGGACGCGGTGAGGATGTGCCCGGCCTACAGTCGGGCGAGGTCGATCCCCACGGAGGCAATTGATGAGCGTCATCGAGGACGTAGCACGGCCAGCCCCTCGACCTCAGCCGATCCCTGTCCGGATAGGCGCGCCAAGAGCCGGCCCCTCGAGGGCCGTGGTGCTCCGCAAGGACCGCTGGTGGGTGCAGCCGCTGGTCACAGGGCTCGGGCTGTTCGCGTTCGTCGTCTACGCGACGTGGGCCGCGTTCCGCAACGGGCACTACTTCGTCGGCCTCGACCAGGCACGTAACTACCTCTCGCCGCTCTATTCGCCGTGCCTGGCCCCAAGCTGCCCATCTGCGGTGCGGTGGGGGCCGGTCCTACCGTCGAACTGGACGGTGTCCCCGGCGATCTTGATCCTGATCTTCCCGCTGGCCTTCCGCCTCACCTGTTACTACTACCGCAAGACCTACTACCGGGCCTTCTGGCTCTCGCCACCGGCGTGTGCCGTCGCGGATGCCGGTTCGGTCTCGACCAAGCCCAACGGGTTCCGCAAGCGCTACACCGGCGAGACCCGCTTCCCGCTGGTCCTGCAGAACGTTCACCGCTACACGTGGTACTTCACATTCGTCTTCGCCGTTCTGCTGACCTATGACGCGATCGAGGCGTTTCGCTTCCCGGGACGCATCGGGATGGGGCTCGGCACCATAATCCTCGTCGCGAACTCCGTGCTCATCTGGGCCTACCAACTCGGGTGTCATGCGTGCCGCCACTTGAGCGGTGGGAATCTGAAGAAGTTCTCGAAGGCACCGGTCCGGCTGTGGATCTGGACCAACCTCACCACACCGTTGAACAAGCACCACCAGCTGTTCGCCTGGTTGTCCCTGATGACCATCGTCGTGTCGGACTTCTACATCTACCTTGTCTCCTCCGGCGCCTTCACAGACCCGAGGCTCTTCTGATGGCTGACACCGAGCGGTACGACTTCGACGTCGTGGTCATCGGCGCCGGCGGCGCGGGGCTCCGGGCTGCTATCGAGGCACGCGAGCTGGGCGCTCGCACGGCACTGGTGTGCAAGTCCCTTCTCGGCAAGGCCCACACCGTGATGGCCGAAGGTGGCATCGCCGCGGCGCTCGGCAGCGTCTGGCCGGAGGACAACTGGGAGGTCCACTTCCGCGACACCATGCGCGGCGGCAAGATGCTGAACAACTGGCGCATGGCTCAGATCCACGCCCTCGAATCGCCCGACCGGGTCCTCGAGCTCGAGGAGTGGGGGGCGCTGTTCGACCGCACCTCGGACGGCCGGATCCTGCAGCGGGACTTCGGAGGCCATCGCTACGCTCGCCTCGCCCACGTCGGCGACCGCACGGGTCTCGAGATGATCAGGGCCCTGCAGCACCGCGCGGTGTCCATCGGCATCGACGTCTTCATGGAGTGCAAGATCGTCCGTCTCCTGCAAGACGGCGCCGGGGCCGTGAATGGAGCGGTCGGGTTCTGGCGTGAAACGGGTCGCTTCGTGACCTTCGGCGCCAAGGCGGTAGTGCTCGCGACCGGCGGATGCGGCAAGGCGTGGAAGTTCACGACGAATTCGTGGGAATGCACCGGTGACGGGATGGCCCTCGCGCTATGGGCCGGCGCCGATCTCATCGACATGGAAGCCATTCAGTTCCACCCGACGGGGATGGTCTGGCCACCCTCGGCGCGGGGCCTGCTCGTTACCGAGGGCGTGCGGGGCGATGGCGGGGTCCTCGAGAACCGGGACGGCGAGCGCTTCATGTTCAACTACATCTCGCCCTTCTTCGCAGCCGAGACGGCCGCGACCATCGAGGAGGCCGACCAGTGGTACTCCAACAAGAAGGACTTCCGCCGTCCGCCTGAGCTGCTCCCCCGCGACGAGGTCGCCCGGGCGATCAACTCGGAGGTGAAGGAGGGTCGCGGAAGCCCGCACGACGGCGTCTTCCTCGACATCGCGAGCCGCCGTACCCCAGAGGAGATCCGCCGCCTGCTGCCCTCGATGTACCACCAGTTCAAGGAGCTGGCCGACATCGACATCACGACGACCCCGATGGAAGTGGGCCCGACGTGCCATTACGCCATGGGAGGCGTGCGTGTCGAAGCCGACACCGAAGCTACGACGGTCACAGGGCTGTACGCCGCCGGCGAGTGCGCCGGGGGCATGCACGGCTCCAACCGGCTCGGGGGCAACTCGCTTTCGGACCTGGTCGTGTTCGGCCGCCGGGCCGGAATGGCAGCCGCCGAGCGAGCCCTCGAGATCCCCGGAGTTCCGGAGGTTTCCGAGGCGCAGATCGCCGAGGTGACAAGACGTGCGACCTCCTACTTCGACAACGTGGGCACCGAGGACGCCTACGCCGTGCACCGTGCCCTCCAAGAGACGATGCAGTCACTCGTCGGCATAATCCGAGTCGAGAACGAGCTGTTGGAGGCGAAGGGCAAGCTTGCCGAGCTCGAGGAGCGTGCCTCGCACTGTGTCGTCGAAGGAAACCTGAGTTTCAACCCCGGTTGGCACCTCGCCCTGGACCTGGAGTCGATGCTTGCCGTCTCCAACTGCACGACGTTGAGCGCGATCGAGCGCCGTGAAAGCAGAGGGGGCCATACGCGTGACGACTACCCGGGCTTCAGGCCGGAGTTCGAGAACGTCAACATGGTCACCCGCCTCGTCGAGGGCAACTACGTCGTGGCGCAGGAGCCCAAGCCTCAGATGCCCGGCGAGCTGGCAAGGCTCTTCGAGGAGGAGGTGCACTGATGGCCATCGACACAGGGCCGGCCGCCTCCACGCCTCCTGAGCCGCCGTCGGACGCACCGCCGCAGGACCTCGTGATGCGGCTGTGGCGCGGGGACGCGAGCGGCGGGCGCTTCGAGGATTACCGAATTGCGCCTCAGGAAGGCGAAGTCGTGCTCGACGTCGTCCACCGCATCCAGGCGACCCAGGCGCCCGACCTCGCGGTCCGGTGGAACTGCAAAGCAGGAAAATGTGGGTCTTGCAGCGCCGAGGTGAACGGGCACCCCGTCTTGATGTGCATGACGCGAATGAGCACCCTGCCGGTCGACGAGCCCATCACGATCTCGCCCATGCGCGCTTTCCCGATAATGCGCGACCTCGTGACCGACGTCTCCTACAACTTCGAGGTCGCGAAGCTCATCCCCGCCTTCAGGCCCCGGCCGAGGGATCCTGACGGCCTGTACCGGATGGCTCAGGTCGACATCGACCGCGGCCAGGAGTTCCACAAGTGCATCGAGTGCTTCCTCTGTCAGAACATCTGCCATGTCATCCGGGACCACGAGGAGAACAAGCCCCGGTACGCGGGGCCTCGTTTCCTCGTGCGCCTGGCCGAGCTCGAGATGCATCCTCTCGACACCCTGGACCGGCGTGACTACATCCGCCGGGACATGGGCATCGGCTACTGCAACATCACCAAGTGCTGCACCGAGGTCTGCCCGGAGGACATCCACATCACCGACAACGCCATCATCCCGTTGAAGGAGCGTCTCGTCGACGCGCACTATGACCCGATCGCGTGGATCGGGCGCAAGATCACAAGACGTCCGGCGCCACTGCCAGCCTCGGAGGCCCGCAAGCACACGGGCGCGGCGCACGCACAGCCCGGCCCTGGCGGCCCCGACCCCGGCGCTGCGAGCGGCAGTCCCGGCAGCCCCGGCCCTGGTAGCTCCGACCGGCCCGCCACGCCGCCGGGCCCCGCCGACGACACCGGTTCCGCTGCGCCGGGGCCCGGCAACGGTGCCTGAGTTCCTGAGCGAGGCGTGGTTCGAGGCATTCGCCGCGGCTCTGAAAGGGCTCCCGGTTGCGGCCGTAGCGGCGGATGCGGCCGTAGCGGCGGATGCGGCCACCGGCGGGCTTGCCCTCGGCCAGATCATCACCGGAGTGCCCGACGAGGCTGGCGCTGCAGGAGTGCAGGACGGCGAGCTTCGCTACACGATCGTGCTGCGCCAAGACGGCTCGGCATCGCTGGTACGCGACTCGACCGAACCGGCAAGCGTGATCCTTGTCGAGGACTGGTCCACCGCAGAGGCGATCGTGTCGAGCCGGTCTTCCCTGCCGGACCTGTTGACCGCCGGGAAGATCAAGCTGAGGGGCGACTCGCGTGCCCTGGTCTCGGCCGGGGACATCCTCACACGAGTCGCTCCACTTCTCGCTACCGCACTCGCCAACGCCCGTACTTCCTAGCCTCTTGGCCCGCCAGCCCGGCGGCGGCCGGGAGCGGCCGTAGGCGGTCGATGATCGGCGCTTTGGGCGCCGAGGCTCTGACAGGATGGACGAATGCAGGTGCCATCAGGCTCTCCCGGGTGGCTCGAGGCCTTCACCGCCGCGGAGAGGCCCGACCTCTGGGAGCTGGCTCGAGAACAGCGGCTCTTCGACAACCTCTGGCCGGAATACAACCTCCATGGCAACAACAGCGGCTACTTCGGCTCCTTGGTCCCCCGCCACGCGCGCTTTCAGGTGGTCCTTGTGGACCGGCGCTCGGAGCGCCTGATCGCCCGGGCCAGGACTATCCCCTTCCGTTGGGACGGGACCCTCGAGGACCTTCCGGCTGGGATCGACGCCGTAGGCCTGCGTGCAGTGGACAACCCGGGCCGGTCAACGGCCTTGTCGGCCCTCGCCGCGGAGGTCGATCGGGACTACCAAGGCTGTGGTCTGAGTGGGCTGCTCGTCCGAGCCATGGGTGCCGTCGCCCGGGATGCCGGCCTGACCCCGCTGCTGGCTCCTGTCCGGCCCTCCTGGAAGGACCGCTATCCGTTGATCCCAATCGAGCGCTACGCAGCTTGGCGGCGGGACGACGGCCTTCCTTTCGACCCGTGGATGCGTGTCCACGCCCGCCTGGGGGCCCGGACAGTCCGCGCCGAGCCCTGCTCGCTCCAGATCTCTGCTCCGGTCCAGGACTGGGAGGCCTGGACGGAAATGTCATTCCCCGATGACGGCCAGTACGTCTTCCCCGGGGGCTTGGCCCCCCTGACAACCAACGGAGACGTCGGCGATTACTGGGAGCCCAACGTCTGGATGCTGCACGATGTGTAGACGGGCGAGAGCCGATGCTTGCCGATCCTGGGTAATCGACCTGAGAAGCCGGCCTTTCGGAAGTGGGGTCGAGAACCGTGCGGGTCGGCTTCGTTGTACCCTCGTGGCACGTAGGTGGAGCGATGGGCTGCGCCTTCGTCGATCCGAGGAGGACGGTCCATGAGATCGGGCTTCCGTTCGTTCAGCCGCACCCTTGTAGTTGGTGCGCTATCTCTGTCAGGTCTGGCTCTTGTCACCTTCGTGCCGGCATCGGCGGTCGGCGCAACGGGGAGCAACGTTTCCCAAGTTTCTCCATCGGCCACGCCGGTGGAATCGCACTCAGGTGTCAAGGTCCTAGGGTGGGGGTTCGACAGGCCCGCCGCCGTCACCTCGGACGCCACCCACGTCTGGGTGGCAAACTGGAATGGCGACTCGGTCACCGAGCTCTCGGCTTCGACCGGCGCCCTGGTGAAGGTCATCCGCGGCCCGAGCTACGGGTTCGACTACCCGTGCGCCATCACCTCGGACGGCAGCCACGTCTGGGTGGCGAACCACGGTGGGATCATGAAAAGCCCGGTCGGCCCAGACTCGGAATCCGCGCCTGAAGTCGAACTCGATCACCAGGCCCCCGACGCGTATGGCGACTCGGTCACCGAGCTCTCGGCCTCGACCGGCGCCCTGGTGAGGGTCATCAACGCTTCGAGCTACGGGTTCGACGGTCCGACCTCCATCACCTCGGACGGCACCCACGTCTGGGTGGCGAACCTGTATGGCAACTCGGTCACCGAGATCTCGGCTTCGACCGGTGCCCTTGTGAAGGTCATCGCCAGCCGGAGCCACGGGTTCGACTACCCGACCGCCATCAGCTCGGACGGCACCCACGTCTGGGTGGTGAGCCTGGTTGGTGACTCGGTCACCGAGCTCTCGGCCTCGACCGGCGCCCCGGTGAAGCTCGTCAGAGGCCGGAGCTACGGGCGCCCCATCCTCTCGGACGGCACCCACCTCTGGGTGGCGAACCTCCTTGGCAAATCGGTCACCGAGCTCTCGACCGCGACCGGCGCCGTGGTAAAGGTCATCAGCGGCTCGGACTACGGGTTCGACTACCCGTCCGACATCACTTCGGACGGCACCCACCTCTGGGTGGCGAACGCGAATGGCAACTCGGTCACTGAGCTCTCGGCCTCGACCGGCGCCCTGGTGAAGCTCATCAGAGGCCGGAGCTACGGGTTCAACGACCCCGACGCCATCGCCACGGGCGGCAACCACATCTGGGTGGCGAACGCGGGTGACAACTCGGTCACGGGACTCTCAGCCTCGACAGGCGCCCTCGTGAAGGTCGTCAGTGGCTCGAACTACGGGTTCAACAACCCGTCCGCTGTCGCCTCGGACGGCACACACGTCTGGGTGGTGAACGGTGGCAACTCGGTCATTGAGCTCTCGGCCTCGACAGGCGCCCTCGTGAAGGTCGTCCGTGGCTCGAACTACGGGTTCGACAACCCGTCCGCCATCGCCTCGGACGGCACCCACGTCTGGGTGGCGAACTTCTGGGGCAACTCGGTCACCGAGCTCTCGGCCTCGACCGGCACCCTGGTGAGGGTCATCAGAGGCTCGCGCTACGGGTTCGACTACCCCGATGCCGTCGCCTCGGACGGCACCCACGTCTGGGTGGCGAGCATGGTTGGCGGCTCGGTCACCGAGCTCTCGACCTCGACCGGCACCCTGGTGAAGGTCATCAGAGGCCGGAGCTACGGGTTCAACAACCCCGATGCCGTCGCCTCGGACGGCACCCACGTCTGGGTGGCGAGCATGGTTGGCGGCTCGGTCACCGAGCTCTCGGCCCCGGCCGGCACCCTGGTGAAGGTCATCAGAGGCCGGAGCTACGGGTTCAACAACCCGTCCGCCATCGCCTCGGACGGCATCCACGTCTGGGTGGCGAACGCGAGTGGCAACTCGGTCACCGAGCTCTCGGCCTCGACCGGCGCCCTGGTGAAGGTCATCAGCGGCCGAAGCTACGGGTTTGGCGACCCATCCGCCATCGCCTCGGACGGCATCCACGTCTGGGTGGCGAACGCGAGTGGCAACTGCGTCACCGAGCTCTCGGCCTCGACCGGCGCCCTGGTGAAGGTCTTGAGCGGCTCGAACTACGGGTTCGACCACCCCAACGCCATCACCTCGGATGGCACTCACGTCTGGGTGGCGAACTTCTATGGCAGCTCGGTCACCGAGCTCCCAGGTTCTTGACCACTCCCAGCATCGGGACCGCCTACCACGGGACGGAGCAGCGTCGGTGGCCTTGATGGCAGCGAGATGGCCCGACCCGTTGTAACTGGTTGCACAAGGTCCACTCTCCTTCCGTAGCCGGCCATGTTCGAGCAGTCGTACCGTCGCGGGAGAGCTTGACCGGCCGTCTGCTACGCCGACACGGCCGAGCAGCGGACTCGGAGGCCATCTGTCGATTCCTCCGAGATCGCCGGGCCGAGGATGTCCAACGGTCGATCTGGAGCATGTCAATCTTGGTTGCGACACGGCGGAGCAACTTGGGTAGGTCGCTGGCACCCCGCCGACGTGGGTAGGCCAAGCCCGTAATCTTCGGTCCATGGACGACGCGTTCGCAGCCGGGGACCACTTCTTGCTGAACGAGGCACGCCTGCTCGAACGGCGACTGTTCGCCGCGTGCTTCCTTGGTGCACCCGCGGTCGGGGTTGTTGATGCGCTGCGCGGCTACCAGAACCAGGACGGTGGCTTCGGCCAGGCCCTCGAACCCGACACGCGCTGCCCGGCCAGTCTCCCGATCTACGTCGAGACCGCCTTCCAAGCGCTCGCCACGGTTGCCACTGTCGACCGATCGATGGTTCTTCGGGCCTGCGATTTCCTGGCCCGTTCGGCTGCCGAGGCCGGCGCCGGGGGCGCCGTCCCACTTGCGTTCCCGATCATCGAGTCCTTCCCTCGAGCCGGGCATTGGACGGAGTGGACCTACGAGCCCGGTCTCAATCCGACCGCCGGGCTGGTGGGACTGCTGTACCAGCTCGACGTCGAGCACCCCTGGAGGCAACAGGCGGCCCGGTACTGCTGGGAACGACTCGAAGCCGGCGAGCTGCCGGACAGCGCACACACGCTCTCGGAGGCGCTCGTCTTCCTCGAGCACGTGCCCGAGCACGACCGGGCTGACAGGTGTGTGGCGGAGATTGCCGGCCATTTCGACGAGGTTTCCGGGCTCCATCTCGACCCCGAAACGCCCGGTTACGGGCTGTCGCCCTTGCACTTCGCGCCAACTGCAAGCTCACGCTGGCGCCGGCTCTTCACCGATGCACAGATCAGCGCCAACCTCGACCACCTGGCGCGAGACCAGCAGCCCGACGGCGGATGGCCGATTGCCTGGGAGCCGCCCAGTGAGGCTGCGACCCTTGAGTGGCGGGGAGTCGTCACTCTCCAAGCCCTGCGAACTCTCACGTCCTACGGCCGCATCACCGCTGAGTCCTGAGCCGCTCGCCGGCGCGGTGCTCTCCGACGGGTGCCGACCGCTCCCGCCTGCCGGCCTCGAGCAGGGATCGAGTGCTTCGCACGACGGCAGACTTCGTGGCCGTTCTTCCATGAGCGTCACCGCAAACCCCTTGTATTTCCTGCCATCTGTGTCCTGCGATGTCCAGCGGTGTCCAGCGGTGCCGCTTGCCTGACTGCTTGCACGCCCAGGCTGACCACCGTTGCGCAGGACGGTGGGGGGCGGGGGGGCAGCTCTGGGGGTCGCCGGGGCGCTGCAGGCATCTGTGGGCTTCCTGCACCTTCTCACCCGCGGCGTGAGGTCCGGTTCACACCGGGCGCACGCCTGACCTGAACCCTTGCAACCTTTCTGCGAGGCTGAGCGTCATAGAGAGTGTGAGCATCGCCAGCGGCATCGTCGGGGCGTCGCCTGCCAAAGTCCTCGGCGGAATCTCCGCTGAGGAACTGGAGGCTCTGTATCGCTCGGAACGGGACCGGATGGTTCGGGTGGCACTGTTGCTTGTCGGTTCCGCAGCAGACGCAGAGGAACTGGTTCAGGAGTCCTTTGTTCGTGTCGCCAGAGCGAGGCGACCCATAGACAATCCCCCCGCCTATCTCCGGACGACCGTGGTCAACCTCAGCCGCAGCCACCTTCGCCGTCTTCGAGTGCAGCGGCGCCAGCCTGCGGCTCCCCCACGCTTGATCGAAGACCCGGAGCTCGACGAGACCTGGGGAGCTGTCTGTCGGCTTCCTTTCCGTCAACGCGCCGCCGTTGTTCTCCGCTACTACCAAGACCTCTCTGAAGCAGAGATTGCACGGCTCCTTGCTTGCAGGCCGGGCACGGTCAAATCGAATCTCCACCACGCATTGGCAAGGCTGCGAAAGGAGCTGCCGTGACGAACCTGGACAACGATGTACTTGAGGCAAGGTTGCGGGAGACGCTTCGCTTCGTCGCGGCAGGTCCAATCGGCCCAGGTCAGATGCCAGCGGTAGCGGGCCGACCCCGACCTCGCATCGCCCGCCGGGTCACGGCTGTGCTCATGGCCGCCGCCATCCTGGTGGTGTTCTTCGTACCTCTGCCGCACGTGAGCCTGTTCAAGAGTCTTGTCGCCCCTGCGAAGGTAGCGACCCCATCCCCCGTCGGCGTCGTGTCCGGAATTGCCGCTCTTTCTTCTCTCGAAAGGCTGGAACTGGCCGCAGCAAACAAGGCATGGGCGGGGGTCGGCAGTTCCAGCCTTCCCGTCCTGGTTGGTACCTCCGTCCAGATGAGCCCGAACGCCGGCTTTACGAACGGCGACACGAAGCTCGCCTTCGGCCTCGGTCGTATCACTGCGCCCACTCGGTTTCCCTCGTCTCCGGTTCGCGACCGAGGTTGGGCCGTCATCTCCGCGGAGAGAGCGCTTCGTCTCCTGAAGACGCCAACGCCGCCGGTCCACCCGGTGTACACGGGACCGCCTGACAAGGTTCTCCGCGTGCATCTTGGAACCGACATCTGGGAGACCGCCCACGGGCGCCTGCGCCTTCCGGCATGGCTGTTCACCGTCTCGGGGCTGAGGGGAACCGCTTCGGTGCTCGCGCTCTCGCCTTCGGACCTGTTTCAGCCGCGCCATGTCTCCGAACCCTCCCCTGGGCCCGACCAGGTCCCCAACGTCTCAGTTGGCAGCGCGAGTCTTGAGGGTGCGGGCCGCACGATAACCATCGGATTCGTCGGCGGAATCGTTGGGACGACGGGGTGTGACGATACCTACAAGGCCCGCGTCGTTCAGGAGAAGGCCATCGTCGTGGTGTTCGTCGTGGAGACGAGGGTCATCCCTTCAGGCATGCTCTGCTCTGCGGTGGGATACGGGGACCACTTGTCGGTCAGGCTCGCCAGGCCGATCGGAAGCCGGGTCCTCGTCGATGGTGCCTCCGCGAGTGCCGTGCCCGTTCCGAGGAGCCACGCGGTTCCGCCCACGACCAAACCGCTCCCAGTCGTTGACCTCTCGGCCACACCAGCCGGGTGGGTGCCGGTCGCCTACGGCGATGCCCAGGTATCGGTGCCCGGGTCGTTCTCGGTCTTCTATCCGGGCCAGGACCCGTGCGAGTCGTTCTCGACGCCCGGCGCGCTGTTCGTTGCACCGATCCCCGGATTCAAGAGGATCTGTCCCGCGCCTGGACATCCTCGGGCCACTCTCGTGCGCCTCGTTCCCTACGGCGGGGTCCCCCAGAAGACTGCAGGCGAGAAGCTCATCATTGTCAACGGCGTGCCCGCCTACTTCGTCCCTCCCAGCAGCGCCAAGCCGTTCATCAGCTACTTCGTGCCGTCCCTGGGCGTCTTGGTCACGGGGTCCGGCCCGATGGCGCGCCGAGTGCTCGACACCCTGACCTGCTCACCTCGTGCCGTGGCTCTCGCCTCGGGCGGCGCAGCGGCAGTCCCGTCGTCGTGGCGTTCTCTCACCTTCGCCGGGCTGCGGTTCTCGGTCCCAGCCAGTTGGCCCGTCCAGCGAACCAATCTGTGGAACGTGTGCGGGCCTGTTCAGATCGCGGTCGCTGAGGGGGTCACCCTGGACACCGACCAGGTGTTCCAAGCGCTGCCTTGTCCGGGTCCGTTGCCGTACGCGGTCGTCCCTTCGAACGGCGTGCGCGTCGATACCGGGCGGAGTCACAGCCTCAGCGCGCTCGTCGGGTCCTTCTCGCCAGGCGGCACCTGCCTTCACACCGGCGGTCTCAAGGCGTGTCCGAGCAGCACACCGCACTACAGCGTCTTGTTGCTTCGCGTCAGCGTGCCAGGGCGGGCCGCACCGGTCTTCGTCTCCATCGGTTTGGCCGGGAGCGGCATGGTCGCACGGACGATCCTGTACTCGTTGCGGGCGGCGACTCCAAGCGAGGCCCGTGCTTCGGTCGGCGGAACTCTCGTCCGTGTTGGTGGTCCAGCCCCTGGCTCCGCCGTCGCGCTGCCGGGCCAAGTGACAGCCAAGAACTCATTCGGGCACAAGTTCACGGTCACGGTCGCCAAGCGCGGGCAGTTCGTTCTGTCCATACCAGCCGGGGTGTACGAACTGACCGGGCGCAGTCCGATGGTCACCGTCAACGGAGCGGAGATGACCTGCGCGGCAACGCAGCCTGTGCGTGTCAAGTCCGGGCAGGAGACACGGGGCGTTGAGGTCATCTGCTCGATCAAGTAACCCGTGTCGACCGTCGGATTGCCCATGGCCCCGCGGGCGTCGTACGCGAACCCACCCCGTCCGCGCTTCATGGGAGCATGAGACCAGTGAGACTGCGCGTCCTTTCGATGGTGGTCCTGGCGCTGACCCTCGCCGCCTGCACCAGCTCGCAGGCGGTCCGTCCGATGACCGCGGCGCTAGACATCGGCCTTCGCCCGCCACTCCCCGTCGTTGACCTAGCGGCCACACCGGCCGGATGGGTGCCGGTCGCCTACGGCGATGCCCAGGTATCGGTGCCCGCGTCGTTCTCGGTCTTCTATCCGGGCCTGCGCCCGTGCGAGCCGTTCCCGACGCCCGGCGCGATCTATGTTGCACCGATCCCCGTCAAGATGAACTGTCCCCCGCCTGGACATCCTCGGGCCACTCTCGTGCGCCTCGTTCCCAATGGCGGGGTCCCCCCGAAGACTGCAGGTGAGAAGCTCATCATCGTCAACGGCGTGCCCGTCTACTTCGTCCCTCCCAGCAGCGCGAGGCCGTTCATCAGGTACTTCGTGCCGTCCCTGGGCGTCTTGGTCTCCGGGTCTGGCCCGATGGCGCGCCGAGTGCTCGACACCCTGACCTGCTCACCTCGCGCCGTGGCTCTCGCCTCAGGCGGCGCACCGGCAGTCCCGTCGTCGTGGCGTCCTGTGGCCTTTGCAGGCTTGCGGTTCTCGGTCCCAGCCAGTTGGCCCGTCCAGAGAAGGCGGGCTCAAGGGATCCGCGCAACATCTCGGCGAGTCAACGACAGTGAGTTGACTCGACCGGGAGGTTCTCGATGGCAGTGCACCTGACTTGGCAGCAACGGCAGCAGGCTCGAAAGCTGCGACGCGACGGCAAAACAGTTCGCGAGGTTGCCGTTGAGATCGGCTGTTCCCTCCGGACCGTCAAGCGGGTGACGCGCGGTCCGGGCAAGCGTGAGTCTCAGGCAGTCGTGTGGTCTCCCGGGCCGTCTCGGCTCTCGCTCGCGGATCGCGAGGAAATCAGCCTCGGTCTTCGCGGTGGCGAGACGATGCGTGCGATCGCGCATCGCCTGGGCAGAGCGGCCTCGACGATCTCTCGCGAGGTGGCGGCGAGCGGCGGCCGTCCGCACTACCGGGCGGTGGGGGCGCACCATAGAGCCTATGAACGAGCGCGACGTCCGAAGACCCCAAAGCTCATGGCCGGTCCCCTCGCCTCTCAGGTCGAGTCCTGGCTCGAGCTGTGGTGGTCACCCGAGGAGATCGCCCGTCGCCTGCGGATCGAGTTCCCGGACGATACGACGATGCACGTGAGCCACGAGACGATCTACCAGTCGCTCTTCGTCCAGGGTCGGGGCGAGCTGCGCCGAGAGCTCCATCGCTGTCTGCGGACCGGGCGGGCGCAGCGCCGCTCGAAAGGGCAAACCGAGAACCGCGGCCACATCTCCAACATGGTGATGATCTCCGAGCGCCCTGCCGAGGCGAACGATCGAGCCGTGCCGGGCCACTGGGAAGGCGATCTCATCATCGGCAAGAACGGTCGCTCTGCGGTCGGCACGCTCGTCGAGCGCAGCACCCGATACCTGCTGCTGCTCCACCTGCCCGACGGCCGGGAAGCCGCCAAGGTCAACGAGGCGATGAAGAAGGCAATCAGTGGGCTTCCCGCCGAGCTCGCGAAGACCATCACCTGGGATCAAGGAAAGGAACTGTCGAGCCACGCCGACTTCACGATCGACACCAACATCGCCGTCTACTTCTGCGATCCCCACAGCCCCTGGCAGCGCGGCTCGAACGAGAACACCAACGGCCTTCTTCGTCAGTACATGCCAAAAGGCACCGACCTCTCTGTGCACACTGCCGAAGATCTCGCCCGCATCGCCGGCAGTCTCAACAACCGTCCACGCGAGACGCTCGGATTCATGAAACCATCAGAAAAGCTCGCCGAGTTCGTTGCGATGACTGGTTGAGCCCGCCGAACCAAACTGTGGAACGTGTGCGGGCCAGTTCAGATCGCGCTCGCTGAGAGTGTCACCCTGGACACCGACCAGGTGTTCCAGGCACTGCCTTGTGCAATGCCGGGGCCGTACGCGGTCGTCCCTTCAAACGGCGTGCGCGTTGATACCGGGCGGAGTCACAGCCTCAGCGAACTCATCGGGTCCTTCTCACCAGGGGGGCCCTGCCTTCTCACTGGCGGTCTCAAGGCGTGTCCGAGCAGCACACCGCACTACAGCGTCTTGTTGCTCCGCGTCAGGGTGCCAGGGCGGGCCGCTCCGGTCTTCGTCTCCATCGGGCTGGCCGGGAGCGGCATGGCCGCCAGGACGATCCTGTACTCGTTGGCGGCGGCGTGATGCGCGCGGTCCGGCACCCCGTCACGACCTTGGTCGTGGCCGTGCCCGCAGTCATCGGCATCGGCGCCCCTGACCCTCCTCTGTCTGCGGCGGCCTGACCCCTTTCTGTCCCGCGCCAGGGGCCCCCGACTGGTCACGAAATCGTCACGCAAGTGCGATCTGCCGCGCGAACGCGCGGGGGTACGCTGCTGCAACGGCCCTCACGAAAGGGAGACGAAGAATGACCTTGACAGGCGTGGTCGACGATCACATGCTGAGCCAGTACCGCGTGTTGCTCGACCGGGAAGATGAAGCCTTCGACGAACTCGAGCATGCCTTCGAGGACGGAGACAGTGATCACTTCGAGGCCGACTACCACGACTGGATCCAGGCCATGATCCGTCGGCTCGCCTATCTGAAGCGTCTTGGCATCGAGGTCAGCGTCTGACGCTCCCGCCTTGCAGTCCGCACCACAGGTGAACGGTCCCGCCCCGGCGCTACGCGAGCAGCGGTTCGTATTCGGAGAGGTCGCGCACACATACGACCGGCAGCGCCCTTCGTACCCGTCACAGTTCATCGACGCCGTCCTGGCCTTCGCTGGTCTCGACCAGGACGCCACCACGCCCGTCGCCGAAGTCGGTGCTGGTACCGGTAAGGCGAGCGCCCTGTTCGCCGCACGCGCGATCCCGCTGACATGCCTCGAACCGAGCCCCGCCATGGCCGCCATCGCCCGGCGCAACCTCGCCGCCTTTCATGACGCCGCGGTCCAGGAAACCTCCTTCGAGGACTGGCAACCCACCGCCCACACCTACGGCCTGCTCTTCGCAGCCCAGTCCTGGCACTGGGTCTCGCCCGAAGTCCGCTATGTCAAGGCCTGCCGGGCTCTCCGCCCGCACGGCACCCTCGCCGTGTTCTGGAACGTCATGGTCAGTCGCGGAGGCGCCGCCCTCGAGAGGGACCTGAACATCGCATACGGCGATCTCGCACAGGGTAAGGGGCGACCGGGCCGGGCCGAACGCGTCGAGGCCAACGACTGGGTCCTCGGCGAGATGGAGGCGTCCGGGCTCTTCGAGCCAGGCCCCGCCACGGTGCTGCGGGAGCCGTGGCTCTGCACCTACGAAACCGAGAGCTGGCTCCAGCTCCTCTCCACCCATTCGGACCATCGGATGCTCGACGAAGACACCCGGGCCGGGCTCTTGGACCGGATACGGGCCGCAGTCGACGCCAACGGCGGGCGCGTCGAGGTCGGCTACGTCACGGTCGGCTACCTCGCGCGGACCCGTGAGCGACCCGGCGAACGGAACGACGCGTGAGGCCTACGAGCTACGTCCCCATAGGCGTGGACGTCCCGCTCGCGAGTTGGGGCTTCCGCGCCGCCGGGGCCGTCGCCGATGCCGTCGTCGTCGGCATCGCGACCTATCTCATCGATCTCACCGCCGGCATCCGTACCCACACCGGCTATGTGTACCTCGACCTGGCCGTGAGCTTCGTGTACTCGTTCGCCCTGGTCGGGTTCTGGGGCCACACGCTCGGCATGGCGTGGATGAGGCTCGACGCCGTCGACGCCGTCGAGGGGCGCACTCCGATCGGTCCCGTCAAGGCGGCGATCCGTTCGCTCGCCGCCGGCCTGTTGACGATCATCCCGATCGCGCCTTTCCTCGACCTCCTCTGGCCGCTGTGGGACCGCCGCAACCAGACGCTCCACGACAAGGCTGCCGGTACCGTCGTCCTGCGCCGCTAGGTGCTCGATCTAGCCTCCGAGCAACCCTGCCACCTCGGCCCGCTCCTCGAGCAGCTCGGCGATCGTGGCCCGGATCCGCTCGGTCGCGAACTCACTGTGCTGCTGGCCGGTCACCACCTCCAACGAGGTCCCGTCCGATCGCACAGGAAACCCGAACTGCAGCCCCACCGGCACCCCGTACTCTCCCTGGGACACCACCGCGACCGACACGAAGCCGCCGGGCGGCGTCGGCCGCAGGATGCTGACCACCGAGTCGATGACGGCGTTCGCGGCGCTCGCAGCCGACGACAGGCCCCGCGCCTCGATGATCGCTGTGCCGCGTCGCTTCGCTGTCTCCAGGAACTCGCCTTCCAGCCACACCTGGTCCTGTATGACCTCGACCGCCGGCCGGCCCCCGATCAGCGCGTTCTCATAATCAGGAAACTGCGTCGACGAATGGTTCCCGTACACGGCCAGATTCGCCACCTGCGCATTGGGCACGCCCGCCCGCTTCGCCAGCAGGCTCTGGGCGCGGTTCTGGTCGAGGCGCATCATGGCGGACCAGCGATCCGCCGGTATCTCCGGCGCGTTCGACCGGGCGATGAGACAGTTGGTGTTACAGGGATTCCCGAGCACAAGCACCCGCACGTCCGATGCCGCGTGCTCGGCAATGGCCCGGCCCTGCGGTTTGAAGGTCCCGCCGTTGACGCCGAGCAGATCCTTGCGCTCCATGCCGGCCTTGCGGGGAACCGCCCCGACGAGCAGTGCGAACGAGGTCCCGCGAAAGGCAGTCGCAAGGTCGCTCGTCGCCTCGATGCCGGCGAGAAGAGGAAACGCACAGTCCTCGAGCTCCATCACGACACCTCCGAGCACCTTCATCGCCGGCTCGATCTCGAGCAGCCGGAGCACCACGGGTTGCCCCTCTCCGAACATCTGGCCCGCTGCGATGCGGAAGAGCAGCGCGTAGCCGACCTGGCCTGCGGCGCCAGTGACGGTGACTTGGATCGGACGGGGCATCGTCGCGGTCCTGGCAGCTGTGGGGGGAGCGGTGTCGGTCACGGCAAAGCAGACTAACCCGGCCGCGGGCCCACCCTGACCCCGGGCGCCCGTCCTCTCCCCCGCCCCCCTGGCTGGACCGCCAGGTCTCAGCCGATCTGCCGGGCTCAGAGGCGCTCGACGATGGCGTCGGCGAACTGGCTGCAACGGACCTCGTGCGCACCCTGCATCAAACGGGCGAAGTCGTAGGTCACGATTCTGTCGGCGATCGTCCGCTCGAGCGCCGCGACGATGTCGGCGGCGGCCTCCTGCCATCCAAGGTGCTCGAACATGAGCGCGCCGGACAGGAGCAACGAGCCTGGATTGACCTTGTCCTGACCCGCGTACTTCGGCGCGGTGCCATGCGTCGCCTCGAAGACGCCGTGTCCGGTCACGTAGTTGATATTGCCGCCGGGAGCGATCCCGATGCCCCCGACCTGCGCCGCCAGCGCATCGGACAGGTAGTCCCCGTTCAGGTTCGTGGCCGCGATGACGTCGAACTCGTCGGGCCGGGTGAGGACTTGCTGGAAGGTTATGTCCGCTATCGCGTCCTTCACCAGGATCTTGTCGCCGGGTTGGCCACCGCAGTCCTCCCAGCTGACCGCCACATCGGAGAACTCGTCACGGGCGACCTCGTAACCCCAGTTGCGGAACGCCCCCTCGGTGAACTTCTGGATGTTCCCCTTGTGCACGAGCGTGACGCTCCGGCGGTGGCGCCGCACGGCGTACTGCAGCGCGGCGCGCACGAGGCGCTTCGAACCGGCCTCCGATATCGGCTTGATGCCGACTCCCGAGTCGGCCCGTATCGTCCACCCGAATTGCTCCTGTAGATAGGCAATGAGCCGGCGGGCCTCCTCGGTGCCCTCCTGCAGCTCGAGCCCCGCGTACACGTCCTCGGTGTTCTCCCGGAATATCACCATGTCGACCTTCTCGGGGTGGACGACCGGCGAGGGCACCCCGGCGAACCAACGCACCGGCCGCAAGCACACGTAGAGGTCGAGCAGCTGGCGCAGCGCCACGTTGAGTGACCGCAAGCCGCCGCCGACCGGTGTCGTGAGTGGGCCTTTGATGCCGATGAGATGGTCCCGGAACGCCTCAACCGTCTCCTCGGGCAGCCACTGCCCGGTCTGTTTGAAAGCCTTCTCGCCGGCGAGCACCTCCTTCCAACAGACGCGCCTGCCGTGTTTGGCCGCGGCAGCGTCGAGCACATGTTGCGCGGCCGGCCAGATGTCAACCCCGGTCCCGTCCCCTTCGATATAGGGGATTATGGGTTCATCCGGCACCTGGAGCGCGCCCGTCTGTGCCATCGTGATCTTGGTCGGCATTCCAGCGAGCCTACTTAGGACCACACATGTCGGCGCCAACCCGCCGTGCTCGAACCCTCGTGCACCGAGGGCGGCGCCAGCGTCAGGGACGTTGTCGGTGCAGCTGCCCGGCTACTTGCCTCCGCCCTGCGCCCCAGCCCGTCGCTCGGCGGCGAGCACGGCGTTGCGCAGGAGCATGGCGCGGGTCATCGGGCCGACCCCGCCAATCCGCGGCGTGATCCAGCCTGCGACCTCCGCGACCGATTCCTCGACGTCAGACAGCAGCCGCTTGCCTTCGCGCGAAACCCCGGCGCCCACTACTGCCGCACCAGGTTTCACCATGTCGCGGGTCACCAGGTTCGCCCGGCCCGCCGCCGCGACGACGATGTCGCCCTGGCGGACATACTCGCCGAGGTTCGCCACACCGGTGTGGACGACGGTCACAGCCGCGTTCAGGCCCGGCCTCTTCAGCGCCAGCAGGAGAGCGAGCGGCCGGCCAATCGTCAGCCCCCGGCCGACGATCACGACGTGTTGCCCGCTCACAGGCACCTCGTACGCGTGGAGCAGTTCGACGATCCCAGCCGGCGTGCATGGAAGCGGTCCGGGCGCGCCCATCACGAGACGCCCGAGGTTCACCGGGTGAAGTCCGTCGACGTCCTTGTCGGGGTCCACGGCCAGCAGAGCCCGCTCCTCGTTCAAGTGCCCCGGCAACGGCAGCTGGATGAGCAGCGCGTCGACTGCGGGATTCGCGCTGAGCGAGCGGACAACCGACTCGAGGTGCTCCTGGGTCACGTCCCCGGACAGTTCCTCGTGCACGGACTCGACGCCGATCTCGTCGCAGTCCTGGTGCTTCATCGCCACGTACCGGGCGCTCGGACCGTCGTCGCCGACCAGGATCGTCCCGAGCCCGGGGGTGACGCCGGCCGCCTTCAGCACGGCGACCCGCTTGGACAGCTCGGCCCGTTCCCGAGCTGCGAGCGCTTCCCCGTCCAGCAGGATCGCGGCCATCAGTGGCGGAAGTGGCGCTCGCCGGTGAGCACCATCGAGATTCCACGCTCGTCGGCGGCCGCGATCACTTCCTGATCGCGCAGCGACCCGCCCGGCTGCACGACGGCTGTGACGCCAGCGTCGATCACTTCGTCCAGCCCGTCTCGGAATGGAAAGTATGCATCACTGGCTCCTGCTCCTCCTTGCGCTCGACCGCCAGCCTTGCGACCGGCGATCCCGGCCGCGTCCACGCGGTTCTGCTGTCCGCACCCGATACCTACTACCTGCCCACCGTGAGCCAAGACGATCGCATTGGACGAAGTCAGACCGCATACCCTCCAGGCAAGCTCGAGATCGCGCCACTGCTGGTCAGTCGGTACGAGCTTCGTCGCCACTCGCCACGTCTCGGGCGCTGATCCGAAGCGATCGCATTCCTGGACAAGAAACCCTCCGTTGGTCTGGCGAACGCTGAGCTCCAGGCGAGACGGGAAAGGCGCTGCGATCGCCCGCATGTTCTTTCGCTTGGCGGCGAAGCGGGCGAGGGCGGCGTCGTCAAACGCGGGCGCGACAAGGACGTCGGCGAGCGGACCCTCGACGATCTGTTCCGCGAGCGCCTCGTCGACGCGGCCGCTCAGGGCCACGATCCCGCCGAAAGCCGAGACCGGATCTCCCGCCAGGGCCCGTCCGTAAGCCGTGGCGAGGTCCTCGGCGACGGCAACCCCGCACGGGTTCGTGTGCTTCACGATCACCGCGGCTGCAAGACCGTCGGCGAAGCTGAGGCCATCGGGGCCGACGAGCTGGTACGCAAGCTGCCACGCCGCCTCGGCGTCGAGCAGGTTCAGGTACGACAGCTCCCGGCCGCCGTGCTGGACAAGGCCCTCCCACCAGCCGGCGGGATTGCCGCGCTCGCGGTAGCGCGCGGCCCGCTGATGCGGGTTCTCCCCGTAACGGAGCTCCTTGGCACGCTCGAGGACGACGTGCAACGTCGGCGGCAACAAGTCGGCACTCTCCTGGTCACCGCGCCCGGTCTCGTCCAGCCAATGAACGATCGCGGCGTCATAAGCGGACGTGTGAGCAAAGGCGGCACGTGCCAGCCTGCGACGCGTGAAATCGCTCACGACTCCGTCCCTCCGCAGCTCGTCGAGGACGGGCCCGTACTCGCTGGGATCCACGATGACGGTGACGTGTGCCCAATTCTTCGCGGCAGCCCGGATCATCGTCGGACCGCCGACGTCTATCGTCTCGATGGAAGGGTGCGATTCGAACGGATAGAGGTTGCAGCCGACGAGGTCGATCGCGGTGATGTGCTGGGCGGCGAGGTCATCGAGATGGGACTGGATCGACCGGTCGGCCAGGATACCCGCATGGATGGCCGGGTGCAGGGTCTTGACGCGCCCGCCCAGCATCTCGGGCACGCCGGTGATCTGGGCAACTTCCGTGTGGTCGATCCCAGCGGCCTCGAGGACCTTAGCCGTGCCCCCGCTCGCGACGAGGTCGACGCCGAGGGCGATCAGGCCCCTGGCGAACTCCTCGAGGCCCGTCTTGTCGTAAACAGAGAGAAGCGCACGCACAAGCGAGGACGCTACCAGGACGGTACTGAGACAGGCCGGACTGCCGGCTCATCGGGCACGCGGCGAACCGACCCCGTGCGAGCGTCCGGCGACGGTTCCGAACTTTCACTCAAGTCTCGATGCCAAGACGGGTACTATTTGGGTACAGACCCGCCGGAAGAAAGCTGATAGTGGTCATGGCCGCGGTTTCGCGGGCGTGGGGCACATCATCCGAACGGAGGGTCCCGGTCTTATGGTCAGACCCTGCAGACTTCCTGCAAGGTCTGCTGTTACGGCATTTCACTCGCTACGCTCGATCGAGACATCTCGGGACAGATCAGGAGTACCTTGAGCGACAAGCTCCAGGGCGACACACGGTCGTCCGCGTCTGACGGCAAGCGGTACCCGCCGGGCCTGAATACTGTCGCGCGCCTTTCGCTGTCCGATGAACAGGACCGCATCGCGGCCCTCTTGGATGCCGCGATCGGCGTGGCCCAAGTCAGGGAGACGCTCGTTGCTCAGGTCCGCGGCGCGCGTAGGACCGGGTATTCATTCGCCGGCGACGCCAACAACGCACACCTCGGCGCGCAACGTGGGAGTGCAGCCGATCGAAGCTCCGACCAGGAGACCGGAGTGCGCAACGGGATGGAGCCCCAGCCGCTCTTCAGAGCTGCAGAGACGCCGAACTGGCCGTTTGGGGCACGGCATGGGGCACGGAACCCCTCGGCGCCGGTCACACCGAAGACCGAGACCCGGTGGAGACCTGGCACCCGGGAGAGGGTGGATACCACCAGACGGCCACCGTCTCGGTCGCTCTCTGGGCTTGACCGCCCCGCGTCCGCGCCGACCACGTCCGCGACGCCCGCTTCCGCGCCGACCACTTCTGTGCCGCCCGCTTCCGCGCCGCCTACTCGCGCAACAGTTCCGCATGCTCCACCGGTACCCCGCTGGAAGCCCGAAACGCGGTTCGAGCCCGCCCGTCCGCCCGATCGAGTCACATCCTTCGCACCTACGCTGACGGAACCTGAGGCCGCGCCCCTGCTGCCCACGCCGGCGCCCCCGCAAGTAGTGCCCGCGCCCCTGCCGCCCACGCCCGAGCCCCCGCAAGTCACGCCCGAGCCCCCGCAAGTCACGCCCGAGCCCCCGCAAGTCACGCCCGAGCCCTCGCGAGTCGTGCCCGAGCCCCCGCAAGTCGCGCCCGAGCCCCTGCCACCCAGCGCTCGGCGGCGCCCTTCTACGGTCCGGCCCCGCTCGGACCTTCGTGAAGCTGTAGCTGGCGCGGTCGCTCGTGCTGCAGCTCAGGGGCCGCTGCTTCCCCGGGGACCAGAGGAATCGGGCGCCGTGACGCCTCAGGCGTCGGAACCCTCAGCGCTGTGGCCGGGCAACGGCCCAGCGGCACCTCCGCCCGTGGAGGCCTCCTCGGCTCGTGTCGCTCCAGTCGAGGTCGCGGTCCACGAGCAGCCGGCCACCGTTGCGGAGGTTCCGGCCGACGCCTGGCCAAGCCCGCCTGGCCCCCACGAGGAGCCCCCCAAACTGGTAGGTCAGCGCGCCTCGGCCGGGTTGGGCCCGAGGCGGCACAACAGCCGAGTGTCGACCCGGCCCGCTGTCGGATTCCCTCCTAGCGCTACGACGCCTCCTGACCCACATTCAGCCCAACCAGGCCCAGCTCGTTCCGAGTCGGCTCCGTCGGACTCAACGTCCCTCGAGGTTACGCCCTCTGCCGCCAGCGACCAGGAGCTTGGCGTCCCTGAGCTGTCCAATGACATGGGGCCATCCTGGCCTGTCGGCGAACGACGCTCGGCTGCCCGACAGGCTCGCAGCCCACTGCCCGCGGCGCTCCAAGCGGCGGTCGCATCTGAGGTCGCGCAGGCCGATGCTGGCGAATCAGCGTCGCAGCCGATCGCGTCGGGGCAACCCCTGGAACCTGCCGATCCGCTGCAGGCCGCAACGCACATGGGCACCGGCACCCTCGACGAGTCCGCCACCGCCATGGGGCCCGGCATCATCCGCCGTTACGGCTCGGCCATCGCCATCGTCGTTCTCTTCATCGCGGCAGGCGGCGCTGCCGCTGGCATCGCCGCGTTCCGCGGCCCGGTCAATCAACCCGGGCCTCCAACTCCCGCCCAGGACCGGGCAACGGCAAACAGCGTGGTGCTCAGGGCAAGCGACTTCCCACGCCCGTGGCACGTATCCGACGCCAGAGGCGTCGCCAGCTCGTACGGGGTCGGATCAGTGCTCGTCACGCCCGCGATCGTTCGCTCCTGGCTCGCCTCGCACCTGGCATGCACGACAGACCTCAACAGCCTCAGCGCCGCCTTGATGCCGTCTGTTGGCGGCGCAACCGCAGTGGCCTCCACACAGGCGACCGCCGTCGAGCCTCCGGGCAGCTCTTGGCAGATCGCGGACACTGTCGCCTTCCACTCCAGCCCTGCTCAGGCGAGCACAGATCTGACCGCGGTGCGCCCGCTCATCCGAGAGCCGGGCGCGAGAGCCTGCATCATCCATTTCTGGGCGGCAGCCCTGCTGGCCGAGCTGCCGCCCGGTTCGCACGTCGCGATGACCGTGTGGCAGCCGCGACTTCCGGTCCTGTCAGGGAACCCGCTCGTATGGGCCATGTCGATGAGCGGCACGGCTACCGCCCGGCACGTTGCAATCCCGATCCATTTCGAAGTCACGTCGTTCACTGCCGGTCGTGCCCGGGTGTCATTCGCAGCGTCGTCCAAGCTCGCTCCACTCCCCGCCAGCCTCGATGAGGCGCTGCTCGTCACCCTGGCTACACGAGCCGAGCAGCACACCTCCTGAGCGGGGCGCCTTTCCCGTCGCCTACGAGCCGGATCTCATGCCAGGTGGCGGTACAGCGGCATCTCGCTCGTGAGCTCGGCGACCCGCTCGGCAAGGGATCCGCCGGGATCTTCTCCGCCGTTTGCCAAAGCGTCCGAGAGGATGTCCGCGACCTGCGCGAACTGCTCACGACCAAAGCCCCGGCAGGCGAGCGCCATCGCCCCGAAGCGCAACCCTGAGCAAGCCGGCTCTACGCGCGGATCGTAGGCCAGCGCGATCGCGTTGGCGGAGATCCCGATCTTGTTGAGCCGTCCGAGCGTCGTCCGGGCCTCGCGGCCGCCCGGTGCCAGATCGACGAGCAGTTGGTGAACGTCGGTGCCACCGGTGACCACATGTGCCTTGGTCCGATCTTCGGCCTCGACAAGGACCTCCGCCATCGTTCGGGCCCCTTGCAGGGTGCGCTCCATCCGCTCGCGGAACGCGTCGGTCCCGGCGAGCCTGAAAGTCACCGCCTTGGCGGCGGTCACGTTCGGAAGCGGGCAGCCTTGTTCGCCCGGGTAGACGGCGGCGTCGACCCGCTCGGCGATCTCCCGGCGGCACAGGATGGCCCCACCCCGAGCGCCCCCAAGAGTCTTGTGGACCGTCATCGTGCAGGCGTCCGCAAACGGAACCGGGTCGGGGTGCACCTTGGCGGCAACCAAGCCGGCGAAGTGAGCCATGTCGACCACCAGGGCGGCGCCCACCTCGTCGGCGATCTCGCGGAACCGCGCGAATTCCAGGTGCCGGCTGTAGCACGACCAACCGGCGAAGAGAACCTTCGGGCGGTGCCGGCGGGCGAGCGTCTCAACCTCGTCCATGTCCACTAGCCGGTTGTCGCGTCGCACGTGATACGCGAGCGCCCGGTAGTTACGCCCCGCGAAGGTCGCGGCCGCGTAGTGGGTCGGGTGTCCTCCGTGCGCGAAGTCGAAGCCGAGCACGACATCGCCAGGCTCGCACAAGGCGTGAAGCACCGCGGCGTTGGCGCTTGAGCCCGAATATGGCTGGACGTTGGCGTGATCTGCACCGAACAGCGCTTTGGCGCGCTCGATCGCCAGACATTCGATCTCGTCGATCCACTCGCAGGTGTCGTAGTCACGGCGACCTGGATAACCGTCCGCGTACTTCGCCGTCAGGATCGACCCCTGTGCCTCGAGCACAGCGCGGGGCGGCACGCTCTCGGACGCGACCAGGTCGAGCGTGGACCGCTGTCGGGCGAGCTCACCGTCGATTGCGGCGCTCACCTCCGGGTCGAGGTCCTCGAGGACCCTCTCGAACAGGCTCGGATCAGCCCCGGATAGCGCCATTGGAACAAGCTACCGGGCAGCAACCACGGGCGCGGAGACCTGGACCGTCGCAGGCCCGGGCAGTCCGGACGCGGAGCCTCGCGCTCGGGCGGCGGGATGCTGAGCAGTCTCGGTTCCGACTTGCTCGCTCAGCTGGCTGCGTGACTGACCGGCCGGACATCGAAGCCGGCGTCTCTCGCCGCGTCCAGCACTGCCTTGGCATGTTCCCGGTTCCGCGTCTCGAGCACGATGTGGACCGCGGTCTCGCGCACAGACAAGTCGTAGCCCTCGCGAAGGTGCTCAACAGTGACCAGGTTCGCGCCGCTCAGCCCGAAGCAGGTGAGCAAGCGGGCGAGGCTGCCGGGCCGGTCCGTGATCCGAGCAAAGAGCACCACCCTCCGACCGGCGTTGGTCTCGTGGCGCCGTATGACCGGCGAAAGCAGGCCGGTGTCGATGTTGCCTCCGGACAGCACCACAACCGTCGTACCGGACGCTGGCGGCGTGATCCGGCCCCCCATCAGCGCGGCTGCGCCGACAGCGCCGGCCCCTTCTACGACAAGCTTGGAACGCATGAGCAGCATCACGATCGCGTCGGCGATCTCGTTCTCGCCAACTGCCACGATCTCGTCGACGTGCCGCTCGATCAGGCCAAGGGTGATCCCACTCGGTCGTTTCACGGCGATGCCGTCCGCCAGCGTCGAGCCACCCGTGACAGCAGTGGGCCCGGCGACCTCGTGCGAAGCAAGAAAGGGAGCGCAGACCGCAGCCTGAACGGCCACGACCTGCACCTGCGGCGCGAGCGCGTCGATCGCGCAGGCGATCCCGGACACCAGCCCGCCACCGCCAAGAGGCACGATCACCATGGCGAGGTCGTCAATGTCCTCGACAAGCTCGAGACCGATCGTGCCCTGGCCGGCCACGATCGCCGGATCGTCAAAGGGATGAACGAAGTGCAAACCGGTCGCCAGGGCGCGAGCCTCGGCCAGGACAACGCAGTCGTCGAGCGAGTCGCCTTCGAGATGTACCGAGGCGCCGTAGCCGATCGTCGCGTCGGCCTTGGAGATCGACGCCTCCGCCGGCATGTACACCTCGCACGGCACGCCCGCCGAACGTGCCGCGAAAGCGGCTGCCTGGGCGTGATTGCCGGCCGAGGCGACAACTATGCCGGGCCAGGCCCCCTCGCCAAGAGCAGCGAGCTTCGCCGTCGCCCCGCGGATCTTGAAGGAGCCGGTTCGTTGGAGGTTCTCGGTCTTAAGGATGACGCGTGAACCGGTCAGCTCGCTTATGACGCGGCAGTCGTAAAGCGGCGTGCGCAGCGCGACGCGCTGCACGGCGGCCCGGGTGGCCTCGATCGCCTCGAGCCCGATCTCCAAAGGTTTCGAGGCCCCCACCGTCACCAGGTCGTCCTCACAGCGCCCTCACGAGCTCCACCATGAGCTCGCCGGCCTCCGTGGGGTTCTTCGCCACCAGCACGCCTGCAGCCGACAGGGCTTCCATCTTGGCCTTGGCCGTCCCTTTGGAGCCCGAGATGATCGCGCCGGCATGTCCCATCTTCCGACCCGCGGGTGCTGTCACGCCCGCGATGTACGCCACCACGGGCTTGTCCATCGACGATGCGATGAAGTCCGCTGCCCGTTCCTCGCCGTCGCCCCCGATCTCTCCGATCATCAACACCGCCCGAGTGTCCGGGTCATCCTCGAAGGCGGTGAGCACGTCGACGAAGGTCGAGCCCGGCACCGGGTCGCCGCCGAGGCCCACGCAGGTGGTCTGACCGACGCCCTGCTGAGACAGCTCGTGCAGGGCCTGGTAGGTCAAGGTGCCCGAACGGCTGACGACCCCGACCGGGCCTCCCGGCAAGGCAATGTCCCCTGATGTAATGCCGATGTTGCACTTTCCCGGCGAGATGATGCCCGGGCAGTTCGGGCCGATCAGCCGCGTGGCGGGGTAGTCGCGGCTGAGCCGGGCGTTCACGAGCGCCTCGTCCTTGGCCGGGATGTGCTCGGTGATGCACACCACGACGCGAATACCGGCCGCCGCGGCCTCGATGATCGCTGTCGGGGCCCCGCGGGGCGGCACGGCGATGAAGCTCGCTGTGGCTCCGGTGGCAGCGACCGCCTCGGCGACCGAGTCGAAGACCGGGATGCCCTCCACGTCCTGGCCGCCCTTGCCGGGTGTGACACCGGCGACCACCTTGGTGCCGTAGTCGCGGTTGCGCAAGCCGTGAAAACGACCCTGGCTCCCAGTCAGTCCTTGAACGACTACCCGTGTCGTCTCATCGACGAAGATGCTCACAGCTCCGAACCTCCTTGCGACTTGGGCGCACCCGCGAGCTCGACCGCGCGCCGCGCGGCACTCAGCATGGTCCGCTCACTGATGATCTTTTCCGAGGCGCGCTCGTCAATGATCCTGTGGGCCTCGGTCGCGTTGGTTCCGTCGAGTCGCAGGACTATCTGCGAGGCGATGTCCACCTGCTCGAGCGCGCTGACGATGCCGCGCGCGACGTCGTCGCACCGCACGATCCCGCCGAAGATGTTCACGAGGATCGCCCGGACGCTCGGATCGAGGTTGATCACCTCGAGCGCGTTCGCCATGACATCCGCGTCGGCTCCGCCCCCGACGTCGAGGAAGTTCGCCGCGCTGCCACCGACTTGGCTCACCATGTCGACGGTGCTCATCGCAAGGCCGGCTCCATTCGCGATGATGCCTACCGAGCCGTCGAGCGCGATGTACGACAGCCCCTTCGACTTGGCGAGGCGCTCGCGCTCGCTGGAATCGCCCAGATCGTCTATCTCTGCCCATTCCGGATGGCGAAACGCCGCGTCGTCGTCGAGGGTCACCTTCGCATCGAGCACACGCACTTCACCATCGGTCGTGAGCACGAGCGGGTTGATCTCCACGAGGTCGGCGTCGCCTTCGATATAGCAGTCGTAGAGCTTCACGAGGATCTCGGCGGCACCCTCTCGAGCTTGCTGGTCGAGCCGCGCGCGCTCGACCAGCCCACTCGCCGCCGCCAGCGTCAACCCGTCGAGCGGGTTGACATGCAGTCGCGCGATCGCGTCCGGGTCTTCTTCCACGACCTGCTCGATGTCGACCCCGCCGCGGGCCGAGACCATCGCGAGATGCAGCTTGGCCGACCGGTCGAGCGTGAAGCTCGCGTAGTACTCCTTGGCGATGTCCGTCGCCTCCTCGATCCACAGGCGGCGCACAGGATGGCCCTTGATGTCCATGCCAAGGATGTTGCCCGCGTGCTCTGTGACCTCCGCCCTGGAGTTGGCGAGCTTCACCCCGCCTGCTTTGCCGCGGCCGCCTACTTGCACTTGGGCCTTCACGACCACGGGATAGCCGAGCCGTTCGGCGGCGGCTTCGGCTTCGGCCACGGTGTCCGCGATTTCCCCGCGCGGTGTGGGCAGGCCATAACGCGCGAAGTACTGCTTGCCCTGGTACTCAACTAGATCCACCGGTCACCTTCCTGTCGGTCGCTTCGGTCGCTTCAATTGCTTCGGTCGCTTCAATTGCTTCGGCCACTTCAGTCGCTTCGGCCGCTTCAGTCGCTGCTGGCCCCGGCAGCCCTGCACTCGCTCGCTCGCGTGCGTCCAACGCTTCCTCCAGCCATGAGGCGATCTGACGGAGATGGGCGCCGGGCGTGAACACGGCACTCACGCCTGCGGACTTCAACGCATCGACATCGCGCTCGGGGATGATCCCGCCCACGACAACGATCACGTCTGCGAGCCCTTCGGCCCGCAAGCCTTCCACGACTCGCGGGACCAACGTCAGGTGCGCCCCGGACAGCAACGAAAGCCCCACCGCGTCCGCGTCCTCCTGCATCGCGGTGCGGACCACCTGCTCGGGTGTCTGGTGGAGGCCGGTGTAGATGACCTCGAAGCCGGAGTCTCGCAGGGCGCGGGCGATCACCTTGGCGCCTCGGTCGTGGCCATCGAGACCCGGCTTGGCCACGACGATGCGGTAGCGACGGTCCATTCCCTGGCGATACTAGGCAGCACTGGGCACCAAGGGACCAATCGGTCGCAAAGGAGCTCTCAGGACTTCACAGCGGGTAGCAGGACGAAAGCGACCAGGCTGAGGTGCAAGGCCGCGGCCAGCACGACACATGAGTGGAAGATCTCGTGATACCCGTAGACGGCAGGCCACGGATCAGGGCGCCTGCGGGCATACACGACAGCACCGGCCGTGTACAGCAGTCCGCCTCCGAGCATCAACGCAAAGCCCAGCACACCCAGGTAGTGAAAGAACTCCGGCATGGCCCCCACGGCGATCCATCCGGCTGCGATATAGGGCAGTGCAATGGCCCACTTCGGCGCGTCCAGCCACGCAAAGCGCATCACGATTCCGACGACCGATGCTCCCCAAACCACGCCGAGGACGATCCAGGCGTCGGTGTCGGGAAGCGACAGACCGGCAACTGCGGTATAGGTTCCCGCGATGCAGACAAAGATCATGGAGTGGTCGGCATGACGCATCCTGCGGCGTGCACTCGGCGACCAGGCGACCCGGTGGTAGAGGGCGCTTGTCGTCAGCATTGCCGTCACCGAGAAACAGACAACTGCAGCGCACACTTCGGCCTTGGTCCCGTTTGCCTCGAGACCGATGACCGGGCCGACAGCGACCATCGAGATCGCGCCGACCTCGTGAAACCATCCGCGCAGGAGTGGCTTGGACCCCTCCGTCGCCGGTACCTTCGCTTGGGCAACCCGCGCCACAGGCGCACTCTACCTACCGGTCGGTAGGCACGCCAGCCTGAGAAGAGCCCGCACCGGCCTGCGGGCGTTCGAGCGGGCTGAGCGCCAGGAGGAAGCGCTTCTCGCCATGGTCCGGGAAGCAGATCGTCGCCCGGGCGTCCGCGCCCTCGCCCAGCACCTCGACGACCACTCCCTGACCGTAACGGGCATGCACCACGGCGTCGCCGGGCGCGAGACCGAGGCATTCGGCACCGCTGGTCGCGCCCGCTGCCAGGACCGCAGGGTGCCGGCTGCCACGTCCCCCGCCCGTCGCGATGCCGCCGCCTCCCCCGCCCGTCGCGATGCCCCCTCCCCTGCCGATCACGACTCCGTCGCCGACATCCTCGACCAGCTCCTCGGGGATCTCCTTCAGGAACCGGCTCGGGAAGCTCTGCTGGATGCTGCCGAACAGCAGGCGGCTCCAGGTGTGCGTGAGGTACAGCCGTTCGCGGGCACGGGTCACGCCGACATAGCAGAGTCGCCGCTCCTCCTCGAGCTCGTCGGGCTCGCTCAAACTCTGGGAGTGCGGGAAGATCCCCTCTTCCATCCCGGTGAGGAACACGACGCGGAACTCCAGGCCCTTCGCCGAGTGCAGCGTCATGAGCGACACGCTTGCTCCGTCGTCGATCGTGTCAGTAGCGGCGATGAGCGCCGTCGCCTCTAGAAAGGACTCCAAGTCGGTGTGCTCGGACGCCACGTTCATGAGCTCGTTCAGGTTCTCGACGCGGCCCTCGGCGTCAATGGCATGGCTACCCCCTATGGCGATCTCGGCCTCGAGCACGTCCCTGTAGCCAGTCCGTTCCAGAAGGACCTCGATCAACCGGCCCGGCTGGGCCGTGAGCAGCTCTCCGGACCGGAGCTCTTCGAGCAAGTTGAGGAACCTCCGGACCCCGGCCAACGCCTTGCCTGACACGCCGGCCTCCTCGGCACGCTCGAGCGCCGCGGCGAACCCGAGGCCACGCTCGGTGCAAAAAACGATCAGGCGTGCCACGGTCGTGTTGCCGATGCCGCGGCGCGGCGTGTTGAGGATCCGGCGGAGGGACACCTCGTCGCCGGGATTGGCGACGACGCGGAGGTAAGCGAGCACGTCGCGGACCTCGCGCCTGTCGAAGAAACGCGTCCCCCCGATCACCGTGTAGGCGATCCCGCGATCGGCCAGCGCGGTCTCGAGGGCGCGGCTTTGGGCATTTGTCCGGTAGAAGACGGCGATCTCGCCATAGCCGATGCCCTCGTCTCGGTCGAGCGCGGCGATCTCGCTTGTCACGAACGAAGCTTCGTCCCGGTCGTCGCCGGCACGGTAGCGCCGGATCCGGTCACCTTTGCCGAGCGCGCTCCACAGGTCCTTCTCCTGGCGGACCAAGTTGTTGCCTATCACGGCGTTGGCGGCGTCAAGGATCGTCTGGCTGGACCGGTAGTTCTGATCGAGCACGATCATCCGGGCGTCGGGGAACGCACGCTCGAACTCGAGCAGGTTGCGCATCTCGGCGCCCCGGAATCGGTAGATGCTCTGGTCTGTGTCGCCGACGACACAGACGTTGCGATGAGCCTCCCCGAGCAGGATCACCAGCTCGTTCTGCGCAAGGTTCGTGTCCTGGTACTCGTCCACGAGCACGTGCTCGAAGCGTTCCGCATAGTGCTCGAGCACGTCGTGATGTTCGCGGAACATCCGCACCGTGCGAACCAACAGGTCGTCGAAGTCCATCGCGTTCGCCGCGACGAGGCGCCGCTCGTACTCGGCATAAGCCTGAGCGATCCGCCGCTCGTAGATTGTTCCGGCGCGCTCGCCGAACGACGAGGCGTCGACCAGGTCCGACTTGGCCGAGCTGATGACACCGAGGACAGCGCGAGGCGGGAATCGCCGCTGGTCGACGTCGAGGTCGTCGAGGACGTGCCCCACGAGCCGGCGGCTGTCGCCGTCGTCGTAGATCGAGAAGCCGGGCCGATAGCCGATCCGCTCTACGTTGCGGCGCAGCATTCGGACGCACGCGGCGTGGAACGTGGACACCCACATCCTCTCGGCATCGGCGCCGACGAGTTCCACGACGCGGCGGCGCATCTCGTCCGCGGCCTTGTTGGTGAAGGTGATGGCGAGGATGCGCCACGGCGGCACACCCGAAACGACGAGGCGAGCAATGCGGCGAGTCAGCACGCGAGTCTTGCCGGAGCCGGCGCCGGCCACCACGACAAGCGGGCCGCCGTCGTGCAGGACCGCTTCGCGCTGGGGCGGGTTCAGGTCCCCGACCAGGCCTGCGATCGCGACCGCCATCGACTCCGCGGCTTGCGCGGCATCCTGGGGAGCAGCTCCGCCCTCCAGCCCCTCGATCCGAGGCCGACGCCCGAGCGGGGGCAGGTCTCCTATGAGGTCCCAATCCTCGGCTCCCCATGTGCCGGGAGCTCGCGGGGGCAAAGACGACATCACACCCGACACTACCGGCGCGCTGGCACACTCCATGGGCCACAGCCCCCAAGTCGTGACGGTCTCACTCCCACTCGATGGTTCCCGGGGGCTTGGACGTCACGTCGTAGGCGACACGGTTCACACCTCGCACCTCGTTGATGACTCGGCTCGAGATCCGCTCGAGGACCTCGTAGGGCAGACGAGCCCAGTCGGCGGTCATGGCGTCTTCGCTCGTGACCGCACGGACGACGATCGGGTAGGCATAGGTCCGCTCGTCACCCATCACGCCGACCGAACGCACCGCCGGCAGCACGGCGAACCACTGCCACAGCTGGTCGCCCAGTCCAGCGCGCCGGATCTCCTCGAGAACTATCGCATCAGCTGCCCGTAGGATTTCGACGCGTTCGGGAGTCACCTCACCGACCACCCGCACCGCGAGCCCCGGCCCCGGAAACGGCTGACGCCACACGATCTCGGCCGGCAGCCCCAGCTCCTCGCCGATCGCCCGGACCTCGTCCTTGAACAAGAGCCGCAGCGGCTCGACAAGCTCGAGGTCCATCTCCTCGGGCAGGCCGCCGACGTTGTGGTGAGACTTGATCTTTGCGGCATCCACCGTGCCCGACTCGATCACGTCCGGGTACAACGTGCCCTGGACCAGGTACCTGGCGTCTCCCCGCTCGAGCGCGACCTCTTCGAAGATGCGAATGAACAGTTGGCCAACGGCTTTGCGTTTCTCCTCGGGATCTGTCAAGCCCGCCAGAGCATGAAAGAACCGGTCCGAGGCCTTGACATGCACGAGGTCGAGCGCGAACTGCTTCAGGAATGTCGCTTCGACCTGTTCGCCCTCGCCTGAGCGCATCAGCCCGGTGTCGACGAACACGGCCGTGAGCTGGTCGCCGACGGCTTTGTGGACGAGCGCGGCCGCGACGGCCGAGTCGACGCCCCCCGAGAGAGCACACAACACGTGGCCCGCACCGACCTGTGCGCGGACAGCCTCGACCTGCGACTCGATCACCGACGCGTGGGTCCAAGATGGCCGGCACTCGCAGACCTCGAACAGGAACCGCCTGAGCAGCTCCTGTCCCCGCTTGGTGTGCACCACCTCGGGGTGGAATTGGACGCCGTAGAGACCCCGAGCCGGGTCCTCGAACGCAGCGACCGCGACCTCGGCGGTGGCCGCAGTGACTGTGAACCCCTCGGGTGCGCCCACGATCGAATCCGCGTGGCTCATCCACACTTCGGTCGACGGGTCCCAGCGGTCCATCAGCACCGAACCTGCCCGTGCCAGCAGCGGAGTCCGGCCGAACTCGGCGGTGCCGGTCCGGGCCACCTCACCGCCGAGCAGCCGGGTGAGGAGCTGGGCACCGTAGCAGATGCCGAGCACCGGCACGCCCGACGCGAACAAACCGACGTCGACCGAGGGGGCCGATGGCGCGTAGACGGACTTCGGGCCACCCGAGAGGATCACACCCTTGGGTCCGCGGGCGAGCATCTCGCTCGCGGTCATCGAAGCGGGCACGATCTCGGAGTAGACGTGCGCTTCGCGCACACGCCGTGCGATGAGCTGGGCGTACTGGGCCCCGAAGTCGACCACGAGGACCGTGTCGTAGTCGGCCGCCATCTCCTGACGCTACCAGTGGCGCAAAGCGCGCCGGCGCCAGCGCAGCAGGCCCCGGCCGGTCGTCCCGGTCAGCTCCTGGTCAGCTCCACATGCCCACCGACTGGGCCCTCTGAAGCTGCTTGCCCTCGGTCTGCAGCGCCGGGGCCACCATGACCTCGACCTTGTGGAACTCGCGGATCGTCTCATAGCCGCACGTCGCCATCGAGGTGCGAAGCGCACCGAACAGGTTCATGCGCCCATCATTCTCATGCGCCGGCCCGAGGAGGATCTCGCGGATCGTCCCGCGGGGCTCAACCTTCACCCGGGCGCCCCTCGGCAAGGTCGGGTGGAAGGTGGCCATGCCCCAGTGGTAGCCGTGACCCGGCGCCTCGTAAGCCGCCGCGAGCGGTGACCCGATCATCACTGCGTCCGCCCCGCAGGCGATCGCCTTTGCGATGTCGCCGCCGCGCGACATCCCACCGTCGGCGATCACTTGCACGTAAACGCCGGTCTCCTCGAGATGGCGAGACCTGGCGCCCGCCGCGTCGGCGATTGCGGTCGCCTGCGGCACGCCTATCCCGAGCACACCTCGGGTGGTGCAAGCGTTGCCGGGGCCGACGCCGACGAGCACTCCGGCCGCGCCGGTCCGCATGAGGTGCAACGCCGCGGGATAGGACGCGCAACCACCGACGACGACCGGGATGTCGATCTCGCGGATGAACCGGTTCAAGTTGAGCGGCTCGCCGTTCTTCGAGACGTGCTCGGCGGAGACCACCGTGCCCTGGATCACGAGCAGGTCGAGCTCGGCCTCGAGCACTGCGGATGCAAGCTGTGCCGCTCGCGGAGGCGTGACCGAGCCGCAGGCGGTGACGCCGGCCGCCTTGATCTCCCGGATGCGCAGGCTGACGAGCTCGGGCTTCAAGGCCTCGAGGTAGATCTGCTGCATACGGGCGGTCGCCTTCTCCGGGGAGAGCTCCGCAATCTCGGCCAGCAGCGGTTCCGGGTCCTCGTAGCGGGTCCAGAGCCCCTCGAGGTTGAGCACGCCCACGCCACCGAGGCGGCCGATCGCTATGGCCGTCGCAGGGCTCACGACGCCGTCCATCGCAGAAGCCATCAAAGGCAGCTCGAAACCGAACGCGTCGATCTCCCAGGAGATGTCCACGTCCTCGGGATCGCGGGTGCGCCTCGAGGGGACGATCGCGATGTCGTCGAAGCCGTATGCCCGCCGTCCGGACTTCCCGATCCCAATCTCGATCTCACCCACACTCGGCCTCCCGTTTCGCTCCCACCAGTGCTTTCAACCTAACGCGCACCCTGCCGGCGCCAAATTCGCTCGAGGCACCGCACGGCCGGCTCGTGACGGTTCAGATCCCCGTGCGAAGCTTGGCGAGCACGGTCGAGGCTACTTCGAGACCGGCCTGCCCACCTATGGGATCGACGCTGACGACGGTGAGCTTGTCGGCTGTCCAAAGAGCGACCAAGCTCCATTGAGGACGGTGGTACGACCACCACCGGATACCGGACCACTTGCGTTCGTTGTAGATGCCGGCGGCGATCTCTTGGGTGCGGGGACGGTTCCGGACTACGACATCAGTCGGGCGGATACAGCGTTCTGCAAGCACGTGCGCGTCGTCCAGGTCGATGAGCGGGTTCGCCTCCCCGTCGAAGCGGTAGACGCCGAGGCGCCGCTGCGAGCCTGGAAGCCCGGGGAACACCAGCATGGCGGGAGTCCAGGTGACCAGATTGCCGAATGCTTCCCCAATCGCAGCCTCAGGGCTCGTGGCCAGATAGCAGGTGCGGTACAGCGAAGGGTTGTCCCATCTCCCTCCGCCTTGGACCGGGTGCACGTGGAGGGCGTGCCCTGGTTCGCCTTCCCCGGCGTCGTCCAGGTAGGGGAACACCCGACAGAGCAGCACCTATGCGTAGGCTCCTGCTGTTTCGGCCTCGATCGCCTCGATCACCTCGGTGGACCCGCGACTGACGAGGACGTCGATCGGCCGGGCACCGTCGAGAAAGGCGTTGGCCCCGGTCAGCCAGTCGCCGATCACGGACTTGTCCCAGATCAGCAGGAGCCGGCCGACAATGTGGTCCAGGTCGACCAAGATCGGGGCTACCCGAGGTGAAGGAACCTCCTCCGCGCGCCTCCAGCGGCTCGGCTGGCTCTCTGCGACCCTGAGAAGGCTTGCTATGAGCTTGTTCCCGAGCGTGTCGACGAGGAACTCAGCGCGCCGGCTCGGTTGCCAGGCGGGACCGACGCGAGCGGGCCCACCGGCACTTGCGCCAGGCGTGGCGCGCACCGGTTTCACCTGGTGACGCGCCGCCTTGGTTGCGGCGACGGTCCTGGTTGCGGCGACGGCCTTGGTTGCGGCGACGGTCCTGGTTGCGGCTTTGAGAGTCTTCGGGTTGGGAGCCACACTTACACGATAGCGCCCAACGAATCTCTTGGGCGCGCCCGACGGACCCGGCGAGTCTGCGGCCGCCGATCAGCGCACGACCAAGCGCGCGGCAACGGCGAAGGGAAGCGCGGCGAGGACGAGGACAACGACCCTCAGCCACAGCGGCGAGCCGGCGCTCGCGAAGAGCGCCTCGTGCAGGACGGTGACCGGGACATTGGGAAGTGTGCTGTGGCTGGCGAGGATTCGCGGGAGGAACGAGGTCGCGATCAGCGCTGCAAGTGCCGCCAATGGCGCGGCAACGAGCGGCCCTGTCGCGACCACGCCGATCCCAGCAGCGGCGAAGGCCAGCACGGCGACGCCCATGGCGGTGCCGTGAGGCAGGTAGAAGAAGGCAGCGACACCGAGGGCGGCCAGGAGCAATGCGATCACCGCACGCAGGCGCAGCGTGCCGCGCGCAGCGTAGATGAGCAGGAGCGCCGTCACGCCAGGCACGAGCACGGCAAGAAGCGCCGTGACCCCCTCGACAACGCGCTGGGAGGCGCCGTGGCTGGCGGCGGAGTGGACGAGCGTGAGCCCGCCAGTGCCGACGAGACGCTGAGCCGTGTCCGACAGCGACGTCGCCGCGCCGGCAAAGTAGGCGAGCTTGCCGACCCCGACGGCAATCCCCGCAACGACCCCGACAACAAGCCAGATCCTGCCTTTCACTGGCTTCACACGGGGCAAGCTGCCTCCTCCGCTGGAAACGCTACGGCACGACTGTGTCAGGCCGGCACGCGGTCGGACCTACCGACCCGTGAGTCTGTCGATACTCTCACCAAGGAGCTCGGCGTGTCCGTCGTGGCGCGAGTGTTCGCCCATCATGGCAGGTACGTCACGGGTGGGAGGAAGCCTCCCCCGCCGACGTCGAAGGTGTCGTCAAGGGCCATGCCGGCGACCGCCTCGTCCGCGCAGCGCCACTACGCGAGCAGTCGTTCGATGGCGGCACCCGCTTGGGCGGGATGGACGTGCCCGAAGTCGGCTTCCTCACCGAGGGAAGAGTCGTACATAAGTTCGATGACCTCGCCGACCGGGCGTCGAGGAAACCGGATGCGTTCAGCACCTGGCGACCCGGCGCGCGTCGGACCGCCGCGCATCGGACCGGTGCATACCGGACAGAGCGCGGGTAGGGTCAACACGTCGTCGACACTCGAGATTGAACAGCACGGCCGGTTCCGCCGTGCCGCCACGGGAGGTCCGGACCATGCGGGTCACGCGCTTTGGATTACAGATCCCGAATTTCACGTTCCCCGGCGTCGAGGACGCGGAGCTCTTCGACCGGATCGCCCAGATAGCGGTGGCCGCCGAGGAATCGGGGTTCGACTCGGTGTGGGTGATGGACCACTTCTACCAGATCACCGGCGTCGGGCCCCGCACCGACCCGATGCTCGAGGCCTACACGCTTCTTGGAGCGATCGCCGCTCGCACAACGCGGGCCGGCCTCGGCACCATGGTGACCGGCGTCACCTACCGCAACCCCGCCTACCTGGCCAAGATTGTGACGACGCTCGATGTCATCTCCTCGGGTCGGGCCATTCTCGGCATCGGCGCGGCATGGAACCAGGACGAGCACGCAGGCTACGGCTTCGCTTTCCCGCCGGTCGCCGAGCGCATGGAGCGCCTGGAAGAGGCACTGCAAATCTGCCGGGCCATGTTCAGCGAGGAGGCTCCCAGCTTCGCCGGCCGGCATTACGCCATCGCGGGCGCGCTCAACCTGCCTCGGCCGATCCGGCCCGGGGGCATTCCGATCCTCGTCGGCGGTGGCGGCGAACGCAAGACCTTGCGACTGGTGGCGATGTACGCCGACGCCTGCAACCTCTTCGGCGACGTGGCGACGATCCGCCACAAGCTCGAGGCGCTGAACCGCCACTGCGAGGCGATCGGCCGGGACCCGGCCGAGATCACCAAGACCCGTCTCGGCGGCCTGGTCGTCGCCGACACCAACGCCGAGGCCGAGCGCAAGGCACGCCTGATGGCCGAGGCGCGTGGCATGGACCCGGCCCGCGTGCGCGAGTACCTGGCGGTGGGCGACCCGGACTCGGTGTGCGAGCAGTTGGCGAAGTACTTCGAGGCAGGTCTCGACGGGATGATCTTCAACATGCACGATGCGCAGGACCTCGACCCGGTCCGCTTGGCCGGCAAGACCCTCAGCGCCGCCTTCGGCTGACGGCCACGCCCTTGCTAGGTCGAGGGAGCTAGGAGATCGTGGACCGCGTCCCGCAGCATCCCGCGCAATTCCGCGAACGGGACATCGGAGAACGCATCCCCCGAGAGGATGAGCCCGCCCATGACCGCTCCCAGGGCGCACGCCATCCGGACGCGGTCGCGCAGGTCGATCTCCTGATTTGCGAGAACCTGCCGGAACAGGGCGTCCACGTCCTGGTGGGCGGCATCGTGGCGCTCGCGGTGCAACTCGTCCAGGGCGGCCTGGTTGCGCTCGAGGAGAAGGAACAGGGGCCGGTGCCCCAGTATCTGGTCGACGAGCTGATCCAGGATCCCGGTCGCCAGCTCCGAAGACATCTCCGCCGGATCGATCCCGCTCAGAGCATCACGCCCGAACTCGTGCAGCCGGAGATGGAGCTCCACCAGAATGTCTTCCTTGCTGGCAAAGTGGTAGTAGATCGCCGCCTTCGAGAAACCGAGCCGCTCCGCGATCTTGCGCAGTGAGGTCTTCTCATAGCCCTGGGCGGTGAACAGCTCCAGGGCGATCTCGAGAATCCGTTCCCGCGTGCTCTTCTGACCAGCGAGTCCCGGGTCTGCGACCGGCTCCGGTCGTGCTTCATCTGTCCCTGTCTGCGGCAGGCCCTTGCCCATT
>Ga0182017_10000154_pt1 | contig 53006 bp, 39 predicted proteins | sample 712E3DmetaG_FD_120492 | JGI IMG/M metagenome (GOLD analysis project Ga0182017, IMG submission 120492) | Permafrost microbial communities from Stordalen Mire, Sweden - 712E3D metaG | ecosystem: Environmental > Terrestrial > Soil > Wetlands > Permafrost | place: Sweden: Stordalen | collected... | reverse complement strand
GATTACGACAACCTGCTGGCCGAAGCTTCCGCCGCCTGGAATGCCCTCACCCCCGAGCGAATCCGGTCGCTCTGCAGAACCCGCTGGATCGAGCGCAAGAAATAAACAGGATGCGTATGACAGGGACAAGGACCAACTGCCGTTTCCGGCGCTCAGCCCATCGCTCACGAGACCCATTGCAGTACATCAGTTCCGGTTATGTGAGGGTGAGTCGTAGCGGGTCGGCTCCGAGAAGGTGAGACGCGCAACTCCTAACGGTTCAACGCAGACGGACTTTTCGGGAGGGATAGCTACCGTCTCCGTCGTCGCACCGGCAGGGAGCAGGCCACTCCCACGGGGCGACTGTCTCGAGAATCGTGGGGCGAGTTGCTTCTCGCGCTCACCGAAACTACGGACACGTCCGCCCGATCACCGCCACGAACGGGTCGATGTCCGCAAACGTGACCGTCCCACTGTTATTGCAGTCCGCGTTCAGCCACGGGCAGGCCGGATGGTGCTGGTTCCAGGCCGACTCGCCGGACAGTGCCTCCACGAACGGGTCGATGTCCGCGAACGTGACCCGTCCGTCGCAGTTCATGTCGCCGCGGCAGAGCGCTGGACCGGATCCCAGGAACACCGCCGACAACGGCAACGCTAGGTCGTAGCCAGTGAGGGCGGCGGCCGTGATCGGCCCGCTGCTGCCCAGCGGTATCTGCGCCAGCGTGGGCATCGTGAAGATCGCAGCGGTGTCATCATCGAAAGCTGCGTCGTAGGGGGACAGCATTGGGTCGAACCGCGCCAGCGTAAAGCCCACTACGTACACCCGCCCGTCACTCTTGCTCTCCTGCAGGCTCGTGACCGTCGCCAAGTACCCCAACGGGTTGTTCGGCTGGCTCACCGGGTTGTTGATCACAATGTCCTGACCGGAGGGCAGCGTCACGCCGGTGACCGCTCCGCCTGAGCGCTGAATCGTGCAGCGGTACACGTGCGTGTGCGGTGTGTTGGGATCAGCATCTACCGCCGAGGACAGATACAGCTTGCTCGGATCAAACTCCGAGACCAGCAGGGCCGTCGGACTCCGCAGGGCCGGGTTCAAGCTGGTCAGCAGCAACCGCAGCCGCTCGGCTCCGCTCGATTCGTCGTACACGAGCAGCCAGTCGTTGTTCGCGCTCTGGGCTGACGCGCTCAGCACGAACAGATTCCCCTGACCATCGACTTCGACTTCCCGCAGCCCCTGGAGTGTGCACTCTGAGGCGGGCGGCGGACTCGTGTTCGTGCAACCGTCCGACCGTGGATCGAGCCCGTACAGCCGTGTGACGGTATACGTCCCACCGGACAGCTCCAGCCGGGCCGCCGCCTTGTACGTGTACTCCGCCCCGTCTGGCGGCTCCACCAGCACGGGCGTGACATACACCACGATCGGGCTGCTCCGACTGAAGGCCACGTCCAGAAGCGGTACGCCATTGGGGTACACGTCGTTATCCGTGGACGTGGTGCCCACATATACCGTGCTGCCCCCGAAACTCCGATTGCCGGGCACGATGACCCGTGCGGCCGTGTCCAGCCGGACCAAGCCTTGCGTGGCGTGGAGCTGATAGAGGTGGCCGTTAGGGTCCCGGGTCAGCCGGCCGTTGCCGCGGTAGTGGCCGCCTTCGGCGGCGCTGGCGGGCAGCAAGGCCGATCGCGCAGCCTGGCCAGGTGCATTGAACGGATACAGTCGGTCCTCCTGCACCCCGGCCCCATTCGGCTTGCCGGCGATCAGCAAACCACTCGTCGGCGGTGAAACGGCGCTGCCGTTCCCGCCACTGTACGGCTCGGCGTCGCATAGGTTTGAGGGCGGCGGGTATGTGCTCAGCACCGCGTCCCAGGCCAGCACGTCGCCGATGTCGACGTACAGGTCCTCCGAGAGCTTGCTGTCCAGGCAACCCTTGTATGTCGGCACCGGCTGGCCGCATTCCGCCAGCAGCAGCAGGTAGTCCCGGTTGGTCACTCCGTTGTCGCCGCTCAGGTCGTGGCAGGTGGACGTGCACTTGATCTGCGGGTCCCAGTCGTCGATCTCCACGCAGGCGTCCTGGCCGCGCAGCTCCAGCTCCACGTATGTGCCGCGCGTGAAGTTCAAGCTGCCGCGCGGGAAGATCCCATGGAATGTTGCGAAGGCACCGCTACCGATCGACCCCGGCCGGCCGGGCTGCGGCGGGTAGACCCGGGCGACCTCGGTATAGTGGGCTAGGTCTGCACTGGCCGGGTTGCCCACCTTCGGGCTATCGCTCAGGTACACCACCAGCATCGTATTCGGATCATTGGCCCCGCAGAAACGGTACTTGAACTCGACCACGATCTGGTCTTCGCCTGCCCGCGCGAAGGCCCCATGGGCGGCCACCGAGCGCGCCGATAGTTGGTTCGGATCCCGCGTCCGCATCGACATCACGCCCCCGCGCGCCGGGTCATCCCATCGCCGGATCAGCCCTTCTTTGAAGGGTGGCAGGGCCGGTTGCTGGTCAGTCGGATCGCGCAGCCGGGGTGCCACCCGTACTGCGAACTCCGTGTCATCCTCCATCGCGATGACCTTCAGCGAGAAGCCCAGCAGCGGGTAATCCACGATCCGGCTGCCGTTGGCCATCGGCGCCGAAAGATCATTGGGATCCCGTGTCAGCGGCTGACCGTTTTCGTCCACGAGGCTCTGGTAGTACAGCCGCTGCAGCCCGGTGTTCAGCACGACGTCCGGATCCAGCCTCAACTCCTTGACGTACAGCACTTCGGTGAGCGAGATGTTGGGGTCCTGGAACACGAACCCGGGCCGGTTCGTCAGGTTCACCTTGGCCCCTGACTGCACTTCCAGCCGCTCCAACACCCAGGTGTCCGCGTACCCGGAACTGCTGGACAGCTCATGCGCCCCCGACAAACCGCCGGCGTAGTTCGGGTCATAATCTCGCGCGCGCAGCTCCAGCAGCTCGCCCTGCTCCAGACCAACGCCCTGCTTGATCGTCACGTAAAAGCGGTTCGGATTGCCCATCGCTACCGAGCCAATCGTGGGCCGCGGCATCGCCCAAGGATCCGGATCCAGGTCCAGGTAGCGGTCGCCATCCGAGCGAATGACGTTGCATTCGATACGGGCACTACCTTCGACGAAGAACTCGCCGCCCCAACCCGGCGGGTTCTGCAGCAGGTTGATTTCATTGTTGTAGATGTGCACTGCTCCACCAAGGTCACCGCTCCGGACCACGACATTTGTGTTGCGCACGGCCGCGTCGCGCACGACGAGTTGGCCGTCGACGCGGATCGTGCCCCAGGCGCCCGAACCGTTGGGGTCCGCACATCCGGAACCAGTGCCACCGCTCAGGTCGACGACGGTGTCGGCTCCCTCAATCCGCAACGCCTGGCCAGCTTCGATCCAGACGTTGCCGGTGCCGAGGATGTCGCAGCGCACGACGCTGGGCGGGTCGCCGGTTGCCTGCCCCTCCACAAGCAGTCGGACGTTGGGATCGGTGCTGGTATCCAGGCGCAACTGCCCAGGACCGTCCAGCCACGCGGACGCCAAGCTAAGCGTGCCTGACGTCAGCGTGAAATGGTCCACAACGCGGATGTTCACGTCGCGCAAAACGCCATTGGTGACACCGGAGCCGCCGTTGGCGGCCAGCGTCAGCCGCTCAAAGACCGGTGTGGCGGCCTGCGCGAACAGGCCCCTACCCGCGATACTCGCTTGGTTTCCCGTAAGCGTGCAGCCCTTCACCAGCAGGCGCGCGCCCTCAATGTCCAGCCCGCCGCCGTTGGCGGCGGCGCCATTCGTGATCGTGAGCCCCTCGATCACGGCGGGTTGACCCGGCAGTGTGTTAGCCGCTACCGCGCCTGCGGCGGCGCCGCAATCGAGCGTCGTTTGCGATGGGCCGGCTGACCCGCGAATGACCACGGCTTTCCACCCGAAATCCAGCGGCCCACGGCTCAAAGCGTGTACGCCCGGAGCGACAAGGACGGTGTCCCCATCATGCGCGGCGTCCAACGCGGCCTGAATCGTCGCAAACGGACTCGGAACGCCGAGCGGTGCGGCTGTCGGCCGACTTGCGTACTTGGCGTATTCCTCGAGATTCGTGAGGCCGTCTGCATCTGGGTCGGCGTCCGGATCGGCATCGCCGCGCGCACCGAAGTACAAGTCCTCCCACCAATCGGGCAGGCCATCGCTATCGGAATCGATGAACTCGTCCGCACCTACGTCGACACGGCCATTGGCGAGGCGCGGTTCACCGTCAATGTCAACCTGACCTGCATACGTGCCGTTTGGATCTCCAGCGTCAATACATGGCGACGCGGCGCTCAGATGTCCGTCTGGCGTCGTTAGCGGGTCAACGTCGAGGTCGCCCGCACTCCACGATACGCTGGCCGACGGGTCCACGCTGCACCCATCCGCGCCGCGCTGCACATCGCAAAAAGTCGCCGTGACATTTGCCTCCTGTACATGCAGCTGCGCCCCCGCGGGCGCCATGTTGCCCCAGAAGATGCAGTTCGTGTAGCTGTGGGGCGCGCGGTACGTGTATGCACCCCCGCCCTGACCGGTGGCGGTGTTGGCGTAGAACGTGCAGTTGACGATGTCGGCAAGCCGCTGGTTGACCGGGCTGCAGTAGAGCAGGGCTCCGCCCCACTGGGCCCGGTTTCCGGAGAACACGCAATTGGCCACGCCCGCTTGCAGGTCTTCGCCGTAGAACTCCAGCCCGCCACCATTCCCCTGCGGCGCCGCGTTTCCCACAAAGCGGCAGTTGAGCACCCAAACATGGCGGTGCACTCCCGCGTAGCAGTCGCAGTAGGCCGTCAGGCCTCCGCCGCCCCAGCCCCCGCCGCCGTTGGCCACGTTGTGCTCAAACAAGCAGTCCTGGACCAACGCCACGTTCGGCCCACCATCGCACCACATCCCCCCGTACCAGTACGTGGCCGTATTGCCCCGGAACACGCACCCCGTAAACACCGCATCGCTCCGCGCCTTGTAGACGCCGCCGCCTGTGTTCGCGCGGTTCTCGACCACCTCGCAGCCGTCCATCGTCAGGCTGCTCCCGGCGGGGTGGTACAGCCCGCCGCCATTGCCCGCGGCCTGATTGTGCCGCAGCTTGACCTGGCGCAACACGAGCACGCCGCCGTTGTTCCACAACCCGGCGCCATCGTTGAGCTGCCCGCCCCCGTTCGCATTCCCACCCGCGATGGTCAGGCCGTCCAGCGTGGCCGTCTGGCCCACCGCAGCCCCCGTCACGACGTGGTAACTGTTCTCCGTGTAGTTGACGAAGTTCGGATCGTCGTTGCCCGCCAGATCCCCGCTCAACACCGTCTCGTAGAGCGCCACATCCCGAGCATCCGGATCGTTCGGATCTGCGGCCCCGCTGTAGCCGCCGTACACGGTAACACCGTTCACGAGCTGGAACGTCGCGTTGCGGTCCCCCGTGCCGGACGGGTGCGCCGCGTCGCGGTCCGGCTGGTACACACCACCGGCCACGCGAATCTCGCCACCGGCCGTTGCGACGACCAACGCGTCCTGGAGGAACCTGTATGCCGTGGTCCAACTGGCGCCGTTGCCGCCCGGCGGAGCATCGTCATCCACGTAGATCACCGCTGCGACAGCCTGCGTGGTAGCCAGCAGCGCCAGCGTGGTCGCCATGCCGGCCAGTAAGTAAACCCGCTTGCCCATGATGCCTCCCTTGAGTTCAGGCCTTTCTCAGATGGTCTCCAAGCACCGCGCTGGCTTCCCGCAACGGCGAAGCGGAATCCGCAAGGTAGCGGAGGAACGGGCTCATCCTCCGCGCACCGCGCGCGGCCCTGATGTGTCACCAGCACGGCCCGCGCGTGGCGCCGCCGCACCTCTGTTTGTCAGGATTGCCCAGCGTTCTTTCACCAATCGTCGCCGATGTGTTGCCGCCAACCGCGCAACCGCTTGAGCACGCGGCTCTTGTGCACGTACACGGCCTCCCGTGTGATGCCCAGTCGCGCCGCAACCTCTTCGACCGGTCGATCCTCCAGCGCATACAACCGAAACGACTCGAACGTCAGCACATCGACCTGCTCGCGCACCAGCCGTAGACACTCGGCTAGCACCGAGCGTTCCCACTCGGCCTCGAAGTCGTCGGCCAACTCGGCTTCATCCGGCACTCGCTGCAAGAGCTGGGTGCTGCCGGTCTGGTCGGCGGCCTGAACTTCCTGCCGCGGCCGTTGGCGGCGAACTTCATGGATCTTGTTGGCCGCGATTCCCCGCAGCCAGGCCCGCAGCCGGCCGCGCTCCCGGTCGTAGTCGCCCGCCCGAAAGCGCTCCACAAACGTCAACAACGTCTCCTGGACGACATCGTGGGCGTCAGCCTGCTGGAGCCCCGCCCGCCCGGCGCAGGCCAGCAGGATCGGCTCGTACCGCGCACAGAGCTGTCGCCAAGCCGATTTGTTGTGCGCGTCGCGCAGTCCCGCCAGCAACTCCGTGCTTGTGACTGTCGTATTCACCCGCCAGCACCCAGCGATAAAGGAGATGCCCTGGGTCGACCCCGGGCTGACCAAAGGCGCAGTATATCGGACACGATGGCCCAGAAGCTAGCGTAAAACGGCAGCCCTGAGCCGCACCGCGCCACTCCCGGGCAGGATTCTCAGCAAAGGGCGCAACATCCGGAATGAAGGAAAGCGGCGTTCCGTCCACCTTGGCCGCCGAACAGCGCCGCGACGCTCTTGGCGTTAAGCACGACGTTGGCTGATACCGCAGAAAGCGGTCGCACGAGGTCGAGCGTCGCCAGTGCCTAGCGAAAACTCCGTCCGTGTTGTGGCTCAAGGACTTACGCACTTCGCCTCTCGCTGTCCGATCGGCTGCGGTTCCGCCTCACCGAAGCCCCAGCGAGGCGTAGCCATAGGCGTTGTGCGCGTTATCGCCATCCTGCTCCACGTGCTCCTCCTCCCACGTGCGGCGCTCGCGGCGGAGAACTTGGCGCTCCGCCAGCAACTTGCCGTGCTCGAGGTGCCGGTGAAGCACCCGCGGCCACGGAGGCGTGACCGCATCTTCTGAATCTGCCTGTCTCGGCTGTGTGGGGGCGGGCTGGCGCTCGTGCCTTGCGGGGGCGAAGCCCCACACGGTGATTAAGCGGCACCGCGGCGGCTTCCGGCGGCATTGGCGTTTGAAGTTCTGCAAGGAACCGCGCCGCCAGTTCATCGCCGCCGGCTCGGCTCTCGGGCGGCGCCCCGCCGGCGGACCGGCAGCGGCGTGGGAACGGCGGCTCGCCAGCCTAATTTCCAGCTCTCCGTGCGTTAGTAGATATTGAGGGCCCCTTCGCTCTTCCGGCCCTGACTCGGCCGCGATCACGCGCCCTTCATCTGTTAATCACGCACTCACCCATTGAAGGAGAACGACGTACCCACGTGTCGCGCTGCGCGCCGCGGAGCCTGGTGGGCCGGCGCCGCACTTTGGGCCGCGCTGCCGTTTAGCTCCGGATGTACCCCGCCGCCCCGGCCACGAATCCGTCCCAGGAAGCCGTGCAGCAGGCCAGTCAACGCACCGCACAGGCGGTCCAGCAAGCGGCCGACGCCGAGCAGCAGGCGCGCCACGAACGCTGGCTGCGCGACATCGAGCGGCTGCGTGGTCAGACCGAGCTATCCGAGCTCACAGCAGGCCCGGCCGGCGCTGTCCGGTGAAGTGGCAATTCGGATACGTTGAGATGCGCCGACACGAGCGGGTTGGGGGCGGCGCTGGCCTTCGGCAGTGCCGTGCACGCCGCCCTCGAGACGCACTTCCGGGCCTTGCTGGCTGGCTTGACCGCGCCGAGTTCCGAGGAGCTACTCGTCGCCTTCCAGCAGGCCTGGCAGGCCGAAGCGGCCCGGCTGGTCCAGTACGCCCAGGGCGAGACGATCAAATCGCTGCACGATTTGGCCGGCCGCGTGCCGGCCGCGTTCGCTGCATCGCCGCACGCGATTCCCGACGGCGAGATCCTCGGCGTCGAGGAAGAGCTGCGGCGCCAAGTGATGCCCGGTCTGCCCGACGTGCTGGCCCGGATCGACCTGACCGTCCGCACGGACGACGCGCTGGTCCTCCGCGACTTCAAGACCGCGCGTAGCCGCTGGCCGAGACGCTCCGGCAGGTGACGCTGGCGACCGGGGACTGCACGCGCGGCGTGGCCGTGAGCCTGCGGCCACGCTCCCTGGAGCTGTCGGCGTCCTCACCGGAGGTCGGCAGCGCCAGCGCCAAGTTGCCGGCCAAGTTCCTGGGCGGCGGCGACAGCGTCATCCACACCGGCTTCGACCCCGAGTTCCTGCCGGAAGCGCTGTGCACACTGCCGGACAAACGTGTGATCGTTGACCTGGCCCAGAACGGCTACGCCAAAGTCGATGGCAGTGTCGTCGGCCAGCCGGCGCTGTTCTACGAGGCCCCCAACCAGCTTGGCACGGGGTGGCGCCGAAGAAGCTGTCCCACAGTTCGTGCAGCTTCGCCTGTCGCGGTTCGATGTTGGGCGGCATGCCGTCCACGTGCGCGCCGGTGAGCGCGAAGAACCGGCCGAAGTGGTACGCCTCAATCTTGGCGGGCCTGCCGTCCTGTGCCGGGACGTCAGGCAGCCGCCGTCGCCTAACAGTTCCCACGCCCGGCAGGCTTCCGCGGAGGATGACCTTGACGCCCGTGCCGGACGGCGACATCCTGGAGTGCATCCAGCGTCTGCGGCAGCCCGAAGTTGGCGTGGTGCCTTCCGGACGAGCCAGCAGACCGCTCAAAGCCGCTTCTGTGTGGATAAGCCGGGCGGACCTCCTGCGCCTCGCGGGGAAAACGGGCCGTTCCTGGAGCAGTCGGGGTCTTCCTACGCCCGCAACAAGGGCCTCGGCGAGCTTGTTCCGCCCCAATGCCAGGGAAAGAGCCTGAAAAATGTGGGCGCAGGAGAGCGGGACGCCGTACAATGACCGCGCGCCGCCCGGCAGCGGAGTCGGGCAAGGTCATCTCGCGAAAACTCGGCTAGGAGGAGAAAGCAATCATGACAGCAACGGTCCGGTTATCCAAACTGGTGTCCTTGATGCGTCTGGCCCTGCTGAGTGGTTGGGCGGCGTACGCAGAGTAGGCTCCTGGAGGTATCGCCCGACCAGTGACGATAATTGCCGTGGCCGGGGCTTCCGGCGCGAGTGCCTGGGCAGATGCCCCCACTTGGTCAGGCGCTTCGTACGTCGGATCGTCGCCGGGCGAGCCGGGTCATGACAACCGGTCAGGGCCGGTCGGGATCGGGGGAAACCCAGGGGGGGCCGCTCAACAGAATCCTGGGGATGACGACCAGGTGACTGTCATCGTCCAGATGAAGGAGCCGCCGCTGCTAGTCTACCGCCGGACCAACCGCGCGCCGTTGTGGCAGCCGCTGACCGTCGCGCAGCGCGAAGCACTGGACCGGCATGCCGCCGGGCTGCGCCAATCTCACCGGGACCTCCAGGCCACTGCCGCCAGGCAGGGCATCGCCATCAAGGCTCGCCGCGACCACACCCACGCCACCAACGGCTTTGCGGCGGATATCCGCTGGGGTGACCGGCACAAGATCACGGCTCTACCAGGCGTCGCCGTGGTGGCTCTCGATCGGCGGGTGTACGGCACGTTGCAGGACAGTGTACCCCTCATTCGTGCCAACCGCGTCTGGACGGAACTTGGTGCCACCGGCGAGGGCGTTGTCGTCGGAATGATCGACAGCGGGATCGACTACACGCATCCGGACCTGGGCGGGGGCCTGGGTGTGGGCTGCAAGGTGATCGGGGGGTATGACTTCGTCAATGACGACAGTGATCCCTGGGATGATGCCGGGCACGGAACGCACACGGCCGGAATCGTCGCCGTGGATGGCCTCACAACGAAGGGCGTCGCCCCCGGAGCCAGACTGATGGCGATAAAGGTGCTGGGAGCCCAAAACTGGCGCTCGTGGAGTGACGTTCTAGCGGGACTCGATTATGCCATCGACCCCGGCGGAAACCCCGCGACGGATGACGCACTTGACCTGCTGTCCATGAGTATCGGCGGGGCAGGCGATCCCGATGACCCGATCTGCCAGGCGGTCGACAACCTTGTGGCCGGTGGAATCCCCTGCATTGTCGCGGCGGGAAACGGAGGGCCCGGATACAACACGATGGAATCCCCGGGCGCGGCCCGAAGCGCAATCACCGTTGGCGGCTCCTCCAAACAAGACCTTATGTACTATTACAGCAGCCGTGGTTACTACGCTCGAGACGCACAGATCAAGCCCGACGTTATGGCCCCAGGCGTATCCACCTGCTCGACGGTCCCGGGTGGCGGCCATGAATGCTGGAACGGCACAAGCATGGCCACACCGCATGTGGCGGGCGTCGCTGCGCTGCTCAAGCAGTTGCATCCGACGTGGGGCCCCGCCGAAATGAGGTCCGCCCTGATGGGCCGCGCTGTGGACCTGGGTTTCGATGTGTTCTCGCAGGGCGCCGGGCGGGTGGATGCCTACGCCGCCGCCTTGGCCGCCGGTGGCTTCAGTCCATCGAGCCTGCATTTCGGGATCCTGGACCCGAATGCGCCCCTCTGGGTGGCGTCCCGCGTGGTTCAACTGACGAACCTGTACAGCACGTCGTTGACCTACACGATGTCGGCGGTCGAAACCACGGGCGCATCGGGGGTCACCCTGACAGTCAATCCTGCACAGGTGACCCTGGCCTCTGGCGCCAGCTTGCCAATTACTCTACAGGTGAGCGTGGATAACTCGCTGGCACCTGCCCGGACGAGTGAACCCTTCGCCTACCAGAAACGCCTTCTGGCCGAATCGACGGCCGGCGCGGTCTCCGCACCGTTCGCCTTTGTGGATGCCGCCGCGCAACTTATCCTCCACTACGATGCCGACCCCTGGATGATCACGATCCACGATCGCGGTCAGCAGCAGTGGTCCTCGCCTTGGAATCCGGGACGTGATGTACGGGTGCTCTTCCCCGCGCCGGGCACGTACGATGTTGTGACCGTTTTGGGTGACGGCGTGACGGTTATCGTACGCGAACAGGTTGCGGTCACGCGACTGACCGAGTTGACCATTAGCACGGCCGAAGCCGTCAACCGGGTGGACTTTATTCCCCGTGACGAGAAAGGGACGGCCCTGGACATGCGGTACTGGTGGCGCGTCATCCGCTTTCGCGACGATCCGTACCTGTGGACGGCGGTAGGTTCGGGCGTGGATATGCCCGGCTACTGCTCGCCCTTGTCGTCTGATTACCGGATCGAACGGAACGAGACCGGCGCTTGTCATGCCAACACCTACCCGGTCAATACCAAGCAATACTTCATCCGCCAGCACCAGATCGGCCTCACAGCCCCGCTCACGATGACCAACGATCCGGCCAGCTTGCGGCCCGTCCATTTCGTCTATCACGCACCTGCCACACAGATTCCTTTCGAAGAGACCCCACATGATGCCCACATGCCGGGGCTAACGGCGAATTGGTGGAGCGCCTTGCCCTCTTACAACTCAGCACAGATCATGGCCCCCTTCAGACGCACGCTGTACTTCAAATCGCCAGGATCCTATCCGTATGCGTTCAACTTCCACCGCTTTTACGATTTCACCATGGACTCGGCCACTGAACTGAGTTGCACGCCCTTCCTGCGGATGAACGACAGCGGTGCCCTGGAGGGATTCCGCCGGGGCCAAGAGGCGCCGACGGCGAACTCCATGGCCGGGCGATGGGAAGTCGGGTTGACGCCAGCCTGGTGGAGCGGGGCATTTGCCAATTGGGCCGATCGGATTCGCGTGCAGCCGTCGGCGGGTTGGGAGTACCACCTGTTTTTCAACCAGTATGACGATCCGCTCGCTCCTTACGCTTACCCCTACACATAGACGGGCGACGCCCCCGGCACCCTCACGGGAGCGCTGGATTCGTACCACAAAGACGCCGTACTCGAGCCGGGGATCTACACCATGACGGTCGCGCGTGCCGCGGGTTGCTGCCTGGCCGAAAAGCCCGTCACACCAGAAGCGAGGGCAACCTTCGACACGCGTCTGGCTGATCCGAACCCGCCATACATGACCAGTTTACGAATACTCCGGGACGGCGTACCCGCAAATGTTCTGGACCCGGGAGACTCGGGCTAAGTGCAGGCTGCGGTCCAGGGTGATTACGCCCTCGGCCAGGTGCAATTCTCCTGGCGTCACTCGGCGAGCGGCGACTGGCAGGTCCTGCCTACCATTCCGGCCGGCAACAGTGTCTGGCGGGCCACGCTGCCGAATTCGCTGGCCGAGGCGGATTATGATTTGCGCATCACCGCCACCGATACATCCGGAAACGAGCTGGTCTTCACGTGTACCCCGGGCTGGCGGGTCGGATCGTTCGTCAGCGTGAATGTGCTTCGCGTGAAGTGCGCTGCTTCCGGGCCGCAGCACGACGGGTTATCGTGGGACACGGAGTTCCAGACGGTACAGGCAGCGCTCGATGCAGCCATCCCCGGCCATGAAATCTGGGTAGCCCGCGGGGCCTATGCGCCCTCTCTGCCGACCGATCCCGGCAACCCGCGCACAGCGACCTTCCGGCTCTGCAGCGGGATCGCGCTGTAAGGAGGCTTTGCCGCGACAGAGACCGCGCTTGCCCAGCGCGACTGGAAAGCCAATGTCACTATCCTGAGCGGGGACATCGACCACAACGATCAAGACGCCGACCAGAACTCCATCGCCGAAACCTGGGAGGACATAGTGGGCAACAACGCCCACCACGTGGTGACCTGCGATGGCACCGATGCAACAGCCGTGCTGGGTGGTTTCGTGATCACGGCCGGACAGGCCGATGGCGGCGGCACGTCCAACTGCGATGCGGTCAGCCCGAGGCTGGTGAATTGTGTGCTAACGGCCAATACGGCCCCGGACGGTCCGGGCATGCTTTTCACAGGTGGGGCCGCCCCGGCGGTCCTGACCATGGCGAATTCCATCGTCCGGAACGGGCCGGCCTGGCTTTCGAACCAGAACGGTTCGACCGCCGCTATCCGCCACAGCGACGTCGAGGGCGGCTGGCCCGGCGAGAGCAATATCGAAAGTGCCCCCCTGTTCATGCGAACTGCTTCCCCAGGTTCGGACGGCATTGGGGGCACGGTGGACGACGATTATGGCGATCTGCGGCTGCGGGCGGGCTCGCCTTGCATCGACGGAGGCAGGAATGCGGACGTGCCGAGCAGTGTCCTGTTCGACCTGGATGGGTTTCCGCGCTTCATCGACGATCCGGTTACGCCCGATTGCCGATACGTACCGGATGCCTGCGGCGGCGCCCCCATTGTGGACATGGGCGCGTATGAGTACCGCCCGCCGGTCGCGAGCGATTTCGACCACGACGGGAATGTGGATCTCAACGATTTCGTGATCTTCGCGGGCTGCCTGGGCGGGCCGGGCGTGGCCCCCACGCCGCAGTGTGTCGCGGCGGACCTTACCGCAGATAACGACGTGGACCTGGCGGACTTTACGGAGTTCCAGGCCGCGTCTACCGGCTCAACGAAGTAGCAGTACCGCCAGTTGAAGGACAGGATGGAGGCTGGCCCCGTGCGTGTGGTGGCCAGCCTCACATCTCGTCCTTTCCTTGAACTCTCAGTTCGTTTCCGCGCGAAGCCACCCTCGCGACAATCACAACTCGCCAGGTTCCTCAGAATCGCCCACACCACGCGGAAGATCATTGCGTCGCGGTACCACGAAACAGCGTCTAGAAGCCGCCAGCAGCGCGAACGCAGCCCTGGCTTTCTCACTCCAGTGGAGCGCCCGGGATGGCGATGTGGAACGTGGCACTGCTTCAGGAACTCCACGGGGACCCTCAGCCATTGACGGACGCCAGGGGCAGCCCTGTGAACAGCGGTTGAAGAGTGCGGCGCCCCTGCCAGCCTAGCCGGGTGACGGCAACGATGTGCGGCTCGCGGGCCGGCTCACGCGAGCACGGAACCGACATGCCACACCAAGTCGCAGAACCAGTGGGCGGCAATCGCGGCACCGATGCCGTACCGTAGGTACAAGGCGCCGAACACCACGCCGACCAGCGCGTTAAGCAGCACGAACCAGACCCACGCCAGCGCCGGAACGCCGCTCAATCCTCCGAACAGCGCGACCATGCCGGGCAAATGCAGCACGCCGAAGGCCAGGGCGCTGATCACGTTCGCAGCCCCGCGACCCCAGCGCGCCCCCGGCGGCATCAGGCGGAGCACCAGCGACAACAGCAACAGGCGGCAGAGGATCTCCTCGCCCAGCGCGGCCGCAGTGCTCGCGGCCAGCGCGCTGGCGGCACTCGGCGGGTGCAACATCGCCGGGAGCGTGCCGGGAAGCACGCCCGAGATGATCTTGACCACCAGCACGAGTGCTGCGCCACTGATCAGCCCGCCCATCGCGCCGGCCGCCATTCCGTGCCAGCCGATACGCACCCCCAGGCCCTGCCACAGCTTCGTCAACGTCGGGGCCGGGTCCAAGCCGCGGCGACGGGCCATTCTCAGCCCCGCCCATCCCAGCAGGGCGTAGATAACCGTCAACTGGACCGCGAGCAGAGCGGCGAACACCGGGGTCCGCATCGGGAGTTGCATTTCCGTTCGCGCCGCGATCAGCGGCAACAGCAGCACCGCCGCGATCGCGCCGGTTACGCCATATAGGCCGGACAGGAGCGACGCCGTGCGCAGATCAACGGTGACCCCGACCGGAATGCCAAGAGAGCCTTGCGTGGTGCAGCCCGTTGGAGCGACCTTCTCCGGCATGGCGCGTTCCTCACGAAAGGCCCTGATGATGTGCCGGCGAGCATTATCGCCCAAGTCGATCAGGCACGAAACGCCACCGACTCGTCTCGCCGGCGTCGTGGTGATCCCGCCGCCAACCCCGCATCCCCAGGCGGTGTGGGACGAGTTGGTGCGGCAGGGAAAGCTGCGCCGCGCAGGCCACGGGCTATATGAGCTGCGGGACGAACCGTGAGCGGCCGCGCAGCGAAGAGGCACGCCCGTCGAGGATCCGGGCCCCGCGCCAGCAACGTACGATTCCCTGCCGCAGGATTAGGGCGTTGCCCGGCTCGGGCGGCTACAATGCCCTGAACTTGGTTTTCCGAAGTCGGCTTCTGCGCGATATTCTGGTGCCGGTTGTTTTCGAGCAAGGAGAAACGGATATGGGTGATAAGGGAAAAAAAGACAAAGGAAAAAGGGAACATCAGAAAACGGCCCAGCGTACTCCGGAGGAAAAACGCAGGCTGAAAAAGGAGAAGAAGCAGGAGAGAAAGAACAGATAAACCGGGCTCGTCACGCACGCGCCGAAGAGCTGGCGACATGCGTGATGCACCATCCGCGAAGTCCGTCAGCCTGCTTGGGCTCTGCTCCAGACCGGGGATCATCTGGTGCGGCATCAAGCAAGGACGTTTTGGCACCCTCGCAGCCGCCACGCTCGAGCACGTCCGCTGCCGGCACCGTGGATGCGACATCCCCGGCCTGCCGACCGATCCGGCTGATAGCGCGTCGCGTCACGCCGTCGGCGTGTATCGCAACGAGCTGGCCGCCCAGCGTGCGGTCCTCGATGCACAAGTGGGTGCCCTGGACCAGGCGATAACGGGCCTGTTGCCCAATTCGTCGATTGCTCTTGACAGGTTGGCTAGACTGTTCGCGTTGGCTCTTGCAGGGAGGCGATGGCCAGGATGGGACCGACCCAACGACGCGAGCCGAAGCTGTTCTATTCGGGCCTTGACCTGGAGCAACGCGTTCCGGCGGGGCATGCGCTGCGGCGGATCAGCGGCGTGGTGGATTTTGGCTTCGTTCGCGGGCAAGTGCGGCCGCTCTACGGTCGCCGCGGAAATCCCTCGGTCGATCCGGTTGTGCTGTTGAAGCTGATGTTCGTGCTCTATCACGAGAACGTCCGCTCAGAACGGGCGTTGATGGAGCAACGGCCGTTGCGGCTGGACTGGCTGTGGTTCTGCGGCTACGACCTGGACGACACGCTGCCCCAGCACAGCGTGATTTCCAAAGCGCGCCGGCGTTGGGGCGTCGGGACCGTCGAAGCTATCCCAAAACCTGTCTGAGCAGGAGAACGGTACAGGCCAGAGGCAGGCAGCCCTGAAACAGCATGGTGGACTTCTCCCAGCGGATGCACAGTCGCCGGAAGTGCTGAATCCAGGCAATGGTGCGCTCCACTTTCCAGCGCCGACGATAGCGCTGCAGGGGGCGGCGGTCCTGCGCCACGTTCTCCGGCTTGCGGTTCGCGCGGGGCGGGGCGATCAACTCGGTGCCGCGCTCGGCCAGTTCCTCGTCGAGTTGGTCGCCGTCGTACGCCTTGTCGCCGATGACGCGCTCCGGGGTCTGCTCGGTCAACATGAAGTCGAACAGGCGCTGGACCAAGCGGCTCTCGTGCGGGCTGGCCGAGCTCGTGTCGGCCGCCACCGGCAAGTCGCGTTCGACGATTCTGTCCGTCTGGCCGACAATCCCGGCCGCGACGCGAACAGCCAAGGCGCTCATTTCGGACGCAAGCAAAACAAGAACGCGCGCACCTCCGGCGGGCGCATCGGAAATGCGGGTCATGGACAGCAGGCCGGCAATTGGCCCGGACCATTGAGGCCGTCCAGCAGCGCGGTGAAGTCCCCCGCGTCGATGGCGTCGTCGACAACGTAGTCAAACACCGTGCCGCACAGGCCGCTGGTACCGCCGCCGAAACAGGTCTGGAAAGCAGCGAAGTCGGTGAGGTCAACGTCGCCGTCCCGGTCGTAGTCGCCGGCGGAATACGCGAATTCCTGGCCGAGCGCGTAGTACGCTTGGCGCGGGTGGACGATGTCCGGCCCGCCGCCGTTGTCTTGCACGGCGACGACGCCCCACCATTCCTCGTTCGAGTAGCCGTCCGGATGCGTCTTGGTGGGATAGCCGCCGAAGTCGTGGCTGTTCGGGTCGCCCGCCTTCCACCACTCGTCGCTGTAGGCCATCACCGTGGCCCCGAGGGTGGCGCGGCGGATTTGCCGCCACTGACGCACCTCCCAGGCGGCCTGCACGTCCTGATACTCGGCGCCGGCGACGTTGTTCCACGCGTCGATACCGTACTCGGTGAAGAGCAGGGGCTTGGCCGAGAGGCGCTGGTAGTAGTCGAAGAAGCAGTGGGCGTCCCAGCCGAAATAGGTGTTCTGGCCCCAGATGTCAACCCAGTTCAGCGAGGCGTCATCGGAGGCATGGTCCACGTTGCCGAGCCCCAGCAGCCCGCCGTTGACGACGATGGTCGGGTGATAGGTCGGGCCTTCGGCGGTGTAGGCGACGTGGGCGAGGAAGTTGGCCAGCGTGTACCACTCCGTGAGAGCCGACCCGCTGGCATTCAGGTTCACCTCGTTACCGATACCCCACGCGAGCAGGCCAGGGTGGTTCTTGAACTGGTTCACGAGGTTGCGGAACGCGTTGCTGTACTGGGTGATGACCGCGGGGTCGCCAAAGTCGACGTTGGTCGGGATCCAGAAGCCGACGATCGTGTAGATGGGCTGGCCGCCGTTGTAGTACATGGCGTTGAGCAACGTGCTGTCGGGCGGCTGGCTCCAGGTGCGGATCGTGTTGACGTTCATCGCCCACAGCAGGGGCACGTCGCGCGCCAGGATCGCCGGATCCGAGGAGCCGGACCAAGAACCAATGGGGGTGGGGGCATAGCCGACGCCCTTGACCTTGAACGGCATGCCGCTCACGTACAGGCACGAGCCGCTCACCTGTACGGGGCCGGTGCTGACGGGCTTGGTCGTGGGTTGGCGGAGAAAGCGATTCGACGAATAGACGTACTCGGCGTAGACCTCGGAGTCGATGAGGTCCCAGTCGAACCAGCGCAGCTCGTCGGTGTCGCCGCCGCCGTAATTGTAGTAGCCGGTGCTGCCGACCTGGAGCGTGGCGGTGGCGTGGCTGAGCGTGCCGGACAACTGCGCATGATCGCGGTAGTCGCCGTTGACGGAGAGCCATAGGTCGCAGGCGCCGTTTTGCTCGCGCCAAGCGGCGGCGACGTGCGTCCACACGTTGGCGGGCAGTGCGTCGGTCAGGGCAATCTGGCCCATCAGCCCGGTGCTGGTGCGCATCTCGAAGCACAGATCGTCACTGTTGTTGTAGAAGAGCCCGATGCTGTTGGCTTGCGAGACCGTGCCGATCTGGCAGATGCCGCCCGAAGCGGCGGCGGAGGTCTTCTTGTACCACAGCGAGAGCGAGCCACTGGGCGTGCGGAAGTTGCGGCCGGAGTAGGTCACGTGGCCAGATGTGCCCCAGTCGGCGGCGTTGCCGTTTATGCCGGGCACGAAGGTCAGCGAACCGCCGGTTGCGCCGCCATTGGCGGTGATCGACGCGAGGCTGTTGAAGCTCTCATAGAAAGGGGCGCACTCGGCGTGGGCGCGCGGCGGCGATGCACCGGCAACGGTCAGGGCCAGAAGGGCCCAGCCACTGTTGAGCCATGACATGCGCATCCAACCATCCCAGACGCGTCCCGCCGCCCAGCGCGGCAGCCTCAGAACGGCGCGCGACCCGCCGGCGGCCATTCCGCGCGGCGGGTCGCGTACCAAGGAGGAGCGAGGTTTAGTGGCAGGTCGTGCCGATCACGGCCACGAACGGGTCGATGTCCACGAACGTGACGTGGGTATCATGATTGCAGTCAGCGTTCAGCCACGGGCAATTGGGGTGGGCCACGTTCCAGACCGATTCACCGCTCAGCGCTGCGACGAACAGATCGATGTCCACGAACGTCACGCGGCCGTCACAGTTCATATCGCCCGCACAGAGGACTGGGCCGGTCCCGAGGAACAGGTTGTCGACGGTGAGCCGTCCCAGCGTGCCCCAGGTCGTGGTCTCGTTGTCGAACGTGACGACGACCGTGTAGTTGTCGGCGTCCGCGAAGCCGATGCCGGTGAAGAAGAGGTCGTCGATCGTCAGTTGGCCCGCGCCAGCCCACGGATCGGCGCCGTTCGCGCCGGAGAAGATGAGGGTCGTGCGGTAGTAGGGCGCGTTGTAGTTGAAAGCGGCGCAGGGCGGGTTCGGGCAGCCGTGGACACCCTGCGACATCGGGCCGCCGACGCTCTCGAAAGTGGTTGTACTCGTGGCGGTGTGGTCGAAGGCGAGCCAGACGGGGTTGGCGGCCGGGGCCGAGCCGTCCTCGAGGCGGAGCTGGAACGGCGCGAGCTTGCTCGCCTTCACCTTGGCAGTCATGAAGACGAGGTTCGGATCGGTCCAGTCCGGCGGGCGGACGACCCAGCTCAGGCCGGCCCACCAGCCGCCGGAAGTCCCGTCGGTTGCGCCGGTGATGCTAACGACGCCCGCGCCGGTGCCGCCGACGCCACAGTTGGTGCAACCGGAGGCGCTTTCGGTCGCAATCGTGCCGCTACCCCAGGTGCCGGCGAAGGTCTCTTCGCCGGTGATGCCAGTGTCCCACGGCTGGCCGCCGAAAGTGACCGAACCGCCGGAGGCCCAGAACTCGCCGCCGCCCGTGCCGGTGACGGTGTTGAAGTGCTCGTTGAGGGTCTGGAGAGTGGACTGACCTCCCGAGAGCAAGCCGCCGATAGACTGCCAGTCTCCAGTGGCGGTCGCGGGGAAAGTAATGCGGCCGAGTTCCTGCTTGAGCGTGGCGGGCGTGAGGAATAGGTTGTCGACCCTGAGGGCTCCACCCCACATCCAGCTGTCGGCCTCATCGGCAAAGGCCACGACGACGTTGTAGGAAGAGGCATTGCGGTTGAAGTGGCCGTCGCCGCCGCCGCCGAGCTTCGCGCCTTCGAGGGCGGTGCTGAGGGGGCCGCCGATGTGCTGCCAGTCGCCGGTAGCGGTGACCGGGAAGTAGAGGCGATCGCCATCGGGGTCCTCGATGCGCAACTCGAAGTTGCCCAGGGAGCCGCCGGAGACGGCCTCGCCTTTGATGTCCGCCTGGAGGACAACCTGGGTCAGGTCGGTAGAGGCGAGGTGCTGATTGAACCAGTTGAGTCCGGCATACCAGCCGGAGCCGAGTTCTCCGAGGATGATGTCCGTGACGCGGATCTCGCCGGCCCCGGTGCCGCCGACGCCGCCGGTGGGGAGGCCGCGTGCGGCGAAGCCGCCCCCGGTGTAGATTTCCGTCCCGCCGTACACGCCGCCGTAGGCGCGCTCGCCCGTGATGCCGGTATCCCAATCGGTGGTGGAGGCGTCAGCGTTACCACCGCCGGCGGGCACGCCGTTGGGGTCGAGGAAGGTGCAGCGATGACTGGCACCGCAGTCGCCGACGACGGTGTTGAAGTTCTGATCGAGGGTGGTGGAAATGTCCTTCTGCGCCTCGATTCGCATCTGATAGCTCCCGGCGGGGACGCTGCCTTTGACGTCCGCGGTCAGGCGGAGCTGGTTCACATCGGGGTTGGCAATCTGGATGTTGGGCCAATCAAAGCCGGCATACCAGGCGCTGCCGGTGGTGTCGGTATTGGTGAGGCGGAGGTTGTCGAGGGTGAGCGTACCGCCGGAACCCCAGCGATGCGTCGCCTCATCGTCAAAGGCGACGATGATGGAGAAACTGGACGCGTCGGCGTCGAAGACGCCGGTGGCGGGCGTTCCGTTGGGGTCGGTCTCGATGGCGGTCGAGAGCGCTCCGCCCACGGATTGCCAGGAGCCGTTGGCCAAAGTGCGGAAGAGGCGGCGGTTTCCGCTGGGATCTTCAATGCGGAGTTGGATGTCGCCGAGTGTCTGGCCGGAGCCGTTGGCCGCGCCCTGGACGTCCGCGAGGAGCGAGTGCTGGCTAAGGTCGACGGAGGGCGGACCGCCCACGATGTGGAAGGTCACGTCGTCGACCAGGCCGGAGCCGCCCTCATAGAGGCCGACGGCCGGCTGCACGAAGATGAACACGGCGCGGGCGCTGACGGTGCCGGCGGGAGCCGTCATTTGTAAGGGGCCGGCAGGCAGCCAGGTCCCAACGGACGAACTCCCGTTGAGGACGGTCACAGGCGCCGGCGTGCCGACCTGCGCGCCGCTGGCATCATAGAACTCCACAGAGATTTGGACATAGTTCTGCTTGCCGGAGATCGAATCGCTCGCGGGGGTCTGAACGAACCCGCTGAGCGACCAAATCTGCCCCGGCTTGGCGGGGACCGGCTGGAAGGCGCCCGTCGTGTTGTACGCCCCCGAGAAGTTGCCGTACATCTTCAGGACGTAAGTGCCGCCATGCGGCGTTACGCCGATGCTGGCGCCGGTGACGGCGAAAGCGTTGCCCCAGGGCTGCCAGTAGGCAAAGCCGTCTTCAAAGCCGGGGTTGTAAAACGTGGCAGCGCCGGCGAAGGCACCGATATTCCAGGCCAAGCCGCCGTACCAATGGCCCGATCCGACGGTGACATTGCTCATGACGATGCGGCCGGCGCCGGTGCCACCGACGCCGCCGGCCGGGACGCCCATCGCTGAAGCACCGCCGCCGGTCTGGATGGCGGCGCCGCCATACGTGCCGGCATAGGCCTGTTCGCCGACGATGCCGGTATCCCAGCCCGCGGCAGAACCGCTGGTGTTGGGCGTACCGTTGCCGGCGAGGAACATTCCGCCGCCGGCGCCGGTGACCATGTTGAACGGTTCATCAATGAGGTTGTAGTTGACGCCGGTCACGTCGATGATGCCGGCGCCGGTACTATTCTTGCCGCCGTTGACCGTGCCGTAGGCGGCCACGGACTGGACGTGGGCGTAGCCGAGGGCACCGGCGAAGGCTTCCTCGCCGGTGATGCCGTCGTCCCAGCCGGGGGTCCAACTCGTGCCGGAGCCGATGAGGAAGGTGCCTCCGCCGGTGCCGGTGACGGTGTTGAAGTTCTGCTGCACGACAACATCTGCCGACACCGCTGCGGCGAAGAGGCCGAGTGCCGCGGCCGCGAGGAAAACCAGTGAACGTGTGCGGACTGACATGGTGGTTGCTCCTGTCTCCGTGGCCGCTGATCGCCCTGACAGCGCCTCAGCCGGCGCATCCCCTCAATCTGCTTACGACGCTCCACGACGTACCCGTAGACCGACCCTCTGGACGCCGGCAGGTAGCCGGTGTCGGGCCGGTCCGAACAACATTGTTATCGTCCAGCGGTAGGGCGAGTCATACACCCTACATCGTAGTTATCGCCGACGGCACAGGGCGAGGACACCCAGGCCGAGCAAGGCCAGGGAAGAAGGCTCCGGGGCCGTGAGAAGGGCGAAGCCGAGAGCGCCGACCGTAGCCGGATTCGCGTCGGGGCCGGTGGTCATGAACCCGTATTGCGGGACCAGGCCGGGCGTGTTGGCAACATCGAGACTCAGAGAGAAGGGCTGACCGCCGACGAGCGGCGCGTAAGCCGAGGCGACGACGGCCCACCCCGAAGCGGGGTCCAGGACCTTGATGAAGGCCTGGGACGCATAGCCAGCGACGAAATTGTTGACCAACGTCTGACCGCCGAAGGCAACGGTCTTTCCAACCAGACTCGTGTCCTCGACGTAGTAGTTGGCTTCCATCTGCTTGTTGCCGTCGCCGTTGGGCTGGACCCAGTAGGGGTCGGTGGCGTTGTAGCAGTTGGTGTTCGGGCTGAGCTTCAGATTGGCACCGGTAAAGACAGCCGGGAGAGCGTCTGTGCCCCAGGAACTGCCCCACAAGTACGCTCCGCCGTTTGCCGGGAGCTCGAATACGTTCATGTAGCCGATCCACGGGTTGCCCGGATTGACGGTGACATTGACGGTCTCCGCCAGACCTTGAACCGCCCCGCCGAGGAGCGCACAGAGGGTCATGCTAACTAAGGCCACATTTCTCCATCGAGATTGCATCGCTTTACTCCTCCTGTTGCTTTGAACCAACTTCTCCGGTAGCTATGCCCGACTCCACTGTCGGGTCGTGTCCAGTAATCGTGCGCCGGGATACACCGGCGATTTCGCCGTGGCCGCGGTAGGTCGTGCACACGGCACGTTTTTCCCGGCGTACGACGGCGAACGGGTCGCGGCCCTCGCGAAGCTTCTTTCGCTCCTCCTTCGCCCCTTCTGGGGCTCCCGCGTGCGGGCCCAGGGTACGCAGCGCGCTGCCTGGCTCCGCGAATCGCGCATCGGTCAGTCACACTCCGCCGGCGGATAGGGTGACACGCGCACCTGCGGCAAATACTCCGTCGGCAGATGCTGGATCGTCGAATCGAACTTCACAGGGCGGGTCGAGCCGCCATGCCCGTCGCAAAACAACACATTCCACGTGAAGCGGCTGTGGCGCTGGACGGTTGGCAAGCGGTCGCGCTGCGCCTGCTGAAAATCGCCCAGGTATGGCCCCGACTTGCCGGTCGGGCCTCTCCCGACGCTCATGACCAAGTTCGCATAGCCACCGCTGTTTGGATCGCCGCTTTCGCCGACGCCGGCCTCGAAAATGAGTCCGACGTCCCCGGGGCGGTAGATCTTGTCCATGTTGCCCTGGAGGCGGCGGCCGTACTGGTTGTCGCCGCAGGGGGTGGCCGGGGGATAGCCCTTCTGGCCTTCGCACTCCTGACAAGTGCCATCGGGAAGCGGGACGTAGCGCCAGCAGGCGGGGAAGTGCTTGCTGATGGCGACTTCGGCGCCGGCGACGTCCTCATTCATCGCGTAGCTGAGGAAGCCCCAGTATGCCATGGTGGAGACACTGCCCACCGGATTGGCCGGGTCGCCAAGGCCGCGCAGGCCGTCGTTGACGATGCCACCAAGCGTGTTCGGCTCATTGCGGGGGTAATACGCCGTTGCGATCCCGTCCTTGTCCGAGGGGCAGCGGAGCATGGGCAGATCGGTCCGCATGTGGTCCTTGAGGGGGACAGCGGTGTCGTGGTTGAGCGCGCGCACGCCCCATTCCCAGTTGTTGCTGAAGCCGGTCATGCCGCAGGCGCGGGCCAGCGCAACCGGCCAACTCAGCAACTCTCCGCCGTCGCCGTACAGGTACTTCTGGCGCTCGGGGTCGGCGAGAGTGACGCCGACCTCGTCGGAGACGAGCTGGAAGCGGCCCCGCTCGGCGACGAGGGTGAGCGTGGCCTGTCCGTTGGTGTGCATGTTGGCCAGGCACTTGGTGCGCTTGCCATTCTCGCGCGCCCCTTGAAGTGCGGGCAGGAGAATGGAGATCAGCAGGGCGATGATGGCGACGACTACCAGCAACTCAATCAGGGTGAACGCGAAGCGCGGGCGCAGGGCGCAGGCAGCGCTGACCGGCAGACCGCCCTGCACAGGCGCAGATCGTCGTGTCCTCATGGCCGACCTCGCATGTCCTTGTCGCTGGCCCCACTGGGCGGGAAGGTTGCTCCCGGTAGGCCATTCCCGTTTCCCGGCGGGGCGACGTGACCGTTTTCCAGATTCGGGCCCGCCCCCGCGTCGGCGGCGGGTCCCGTCGAACGGTTAATCTCGAAGAACGTAGGGATCGTGTGCTGAAAGCGCCCCGGGGCCGACCCGCTGAGCAGTTGGCCCAGCCACGCGACCGCCTGGAAGCCGAGCCGGGAGGCGTCCTGACAAACGGCGGTCAGCGTCGGATAGACGGCGTGACGCATGTCGGCGTCGTCGAACCCGATGATCGAAACGTCGTCCGGGATGCGGACGCCAAGTTCGTGGGCTTTCTGGACCGCCCCGACGGCCAGCAGCGGGTCGGCGAAGTAGATCGCCGTGGGCCGCTCGGGCATGCTTCGTGTGAGCTTGAGGATCGTCGCGCCGGCGGCAAGGTTAATCGGGTGGCGGAAGACGAGCCGCTCGTCGAACGCGAGGCCGTGATTGGCGAGGGCCTGCTTGTAGGCGTCGAAGCGATCGACGTGGTCGCAGTCCGGCACGCTGTGCATGGCGAAAGCGATCCGCCGATGGCCCAGCGAGATCAGATACTCGACGGCCCGCAGGCTGTCGCCCTTGGAATCGCCGTCGATATAGTTGACGTGTGGCGAATCGAAGCGGTCGCTGACGACGACATGCGGGAAACCCTCTTCGGCGATCTTGAGGCAGACGTCGCGCGACTCGGACACGGTCCGCAGCACGACGCCGCGCACGCCCTTGCGCATGAAGAACTGGGTGAAGGTCTCGTCGGCCTGCTTGTCGCGGTGCAGGTTGAGGATCACGACATCGAGGCGGGCGTCGTCCGCCCCACGGGCGGCCCCGTCGAGAACGGCGGTGTCGAAGGCATCGACCAGCGTACGGCGGCCCGTATAAGCAAAACCGATGTAGCGTGTGATGCGACGACCGATCGTCGGCACGTAGCCGGAGCGGTTGGCTGCGGACAGGACGCGGTCGCGTGTGTCCGTGTTGACTGCGGGGTCGTTGTTCAGGACGCGGGAGACGGTCGAGATCGAAACCCCGGCACTCTCAGCGATCTGTCGGACGGACGCCATGCTTCGTTCCGATGAAGTGATGATCTCGGGAACAGTTCATGAAACAGTTTCACTCATTAGAATAATCGGCCAAATGGCGCGTGTCAATGTTTTTTGGCGCGCGGCGAAAAAAATCTTTCCTCTCCGGCCCGAACACGCATGTCCGCGGGGCTCGCGTCGAGCACGTCGCGGCGTAAGATGCTGCTTAACAACGTGTTATGCAATTAATACGCCGAATTGTCACACCCCAGTTCTTCCTCGATTCCTCCGCGGAAGCAGCACCAATCCATAGGGAACACCGCCGGCGAGAGGCCAGTCACAGCGCACCCAGGCTGAGCGATAAGCGCGTCACACTGGCCACCTGGAAAAACAGTTTCATGAAACTGTTTCTCGGTGTAGAATGGCGGCCATGCAGGACTTAGCGTGCGTTGCGGTCGCCGGACCGGCGGCGTAGACCACCGCGGCTGGCGGCCGCGGCTCGTGTTGGACTGCGAGCGGTGACACGCTATACAGATGGGACCCGCTGGCGACACGCCGGAAGTGGCACGATCGGAGGTACGCATGAAAGCGCGGTTGACCAAGTACCTGGCAATGTCGTGCGGTTTCCTGACGGCGTGCGCTGTGCGCTCACAGCCGGCATCGCCTGTTACAGGCCCAGATCGCGATGCACCGCCGAGGGCTTTCGTGAGGCGCTCGCTCGTGCTTTCGCCCGGCGAGCGCTGGATCGGCAACGGCATCTCGTACGGCCCCCACCGCGACGGCCAGCACCCGGGCGGCCCGGGACCGACGCGCGAGCAGGTGCGCGAGGACCTGGAGATTGTGCGAAAGCACTGGAGCCTGCTGCGGATGTACGCCGTCGGCCCGGAGGCCGAGACCGCGCTGCAGCTCATCCGCGCTGAGAAGCTCCCGCTAAAGGTCATGCTGGGGGCGTGGATCGCGATGGAGGCGAAGCTCGGCGAGGGCGGCGCCGTGCTCGAGGACTATCCGCAAGCACGGGCGGCCAATCGGATGCAGGTCGATACACTGATTCGGTTGGCGAACGAATACCCGGACATCGTTCCGGTCATCACCGTCGGCAACGAAACGCAGGTTTTCTGGTCGGCGCACAAGGTCCCGGCGGATACATTGATCCGCTACATCCGCGAGGTACGCGCGGCGACGAAGGTCCCAGTCGCGACCGCGGACGACTTCAATTACTGGAATAAGCCGGAGAGCCGGACGGTGGCCCGCGAGATTGACTTCATCGTGACGCACATCTACGCGATGTGGGCGGGTCAGCCGCTGGACCGCGCGCTGCCGTTCACGCAGGAGAAGTACGCGGAGGTCGCCCAGATGCACCCAGGCTTCGTCATCGTGCTCGGCGAGGCCGGCTGGGCGACGCAGAAGCACAACGAGGGCGAGCAGGCGAAACTCATCAAGGGCGAGGCCGGCGAGGAGCAGCAGAAGACGTTCTACGATCAATTCGTCGCCTGGACCACGCGGGAGAAGATCGCGAACTTCTACTTCGAAGCGTTCGACGAGAGCTGGAAAGGCGGCCCCAACGCGGACGAGGTCGAGAAGCACTGGGGGCTGTTCCGGGCGGACCGCACACCGAAGCTGGCCCTGCAGGACGCGAAATAGCGGGCACGTGATGCGCCGGGTCAAGCAGATTGTGAAGATCGCGGTCGGCGGGCTGCTGCTGCTGCCGGCGTTGGGCCTCATCGCTTTTGGCCCGCGCACGAGCCGGCATGTGCCGCCGGGGCGCGTCGTCGTCACCTATTGGGAGAAATGGACGGATTTCGAAGGCGAGGCGATGAAGCGCCTCTGCAAGCTGTTCAACGACACGGCCGGCACGGAGCAGGGCATTTACGTCGACTACATCGTCACAACGCAGGTTGATCTAAAGACGCTCGTCGCTACCTCCGGTGGCGACGCGCCGGACCTGGCGGGGCTATGGCCGCAGAACATCTCCAGCTTCGCGGCCAAGAACGCCTTGCAGCCGCTGGATGCGCGGGCGACGAAAGCGGGCATCGACGGCACCAAGATCATCCCGGTGTACTACAACCAGTGCCGCTATCACGACCAACTCTATGCCGTGCCGCTCACGCCGTGGTCGTTGGCGCTGTACTACAACAAGGGGCTTCTCGGGCAGTTCCGGGAGGAATTGGCGCGGGCGGGGTACGGGGCGGACCGGCCGCCGCGGACGCTGGACGAGTTGCTCGGGTACTGCAAGGTACTGCAACGGCGGGATGCGCGCGGCGATTACGAGATGATGGGGTTTCTGCCGAGCGTGCCGGAGATGGTGGGGTGGTATTGGAACACGTGGGGGCTATGGGCAGGCGGGACGTTTACCGATCCGCAAACGCACCTGGCGCGCGTGGACACCCCCGAGTTCATCCGCGGCTACGAGTGGGTCCACGACTTCCTGCGCATGTTCGGACAGCGTGAGGTGCTGCGCTTCGAGGCGAGCTTGGCGAATTTCAACTCGCCGGACAACCCGTTCATGAAGGGCAAGCTGGTGATGGCGCAGCAGGGCCCTTGGTTCGCGAACATGATCCGCGAGTACGGACCGGACATCGAGTACGGCGTGGCGCCGTTTCCGACGGCGGACGGGAGCGAGATCAGCTACTGCGGGCAGGACGTGCTGGTGATTCCGAACGGGGCGCATCACCCGGAGCAGGCCTGGGCGTTCATCGAGTGGCTGTACACGAGCGCGCCGGTGGTGGTGCCGTCGGGCCAGAGCGAGCCGACGTTCGGCTACGAGTATTGCCTGGTGAACACGCCGCAGGGGCGCGAGCGCCGCGCGATGCCGCCGCTGCGGCCGATCGAGTGGATTTGCTGGAATCACTACAAGAACGGGCCGCTGATCGACCCGTCGCCGGCGTTCCTGGAGACGCATCCGAACCCCGGGATCGCAATTCACGAGCGGCTGGCGCGCAGTCCGTTGGCGCGCGCCGATCCGCCCCTGCCGAATTGGTTCGCGATCCTCGACGAGTTCATGGCGGCGTACCGCGACATTTGGGCGGGGACGGCCGATGTGCGCGGGCGCTTGCAGGCGTGCCAGCAGCGGATCGACGCACTGGTGGAGATCGCGACGCGGGAGCAGGAGCGGTATGGAGACCGCTATCCATGAGCACGCGGCCACGGGACAACTTGCTCCCCCGGCGCTGGCCGGCCGCCGCGGTCGGCTTGGCGTGGATCAGCCCGTGGGTGGTGGGTTTTGCGGCGTTCACATTGCTGCCGGTGGCCGTCTCGGGCTACTTGAGCTTCTGCCAATTCGACGGCTTGCGGCCGCCGTTATTCACGGGGCTGGACAATCTGCGGACGCTCGCCGCCGACCCGTTGTTCTGGAAAGTGCTGGCGACGACTTCGGTTTACGCCGCCATTGCGTTGCCGCTGGGCACGCTGGTGGCGCTCGCGCTGGCGGTGCTGCTGAACACGAGCGTGCCGGGACGAACCGTGTGGCGGGCGATCATCTTCGTGCCGACGCTGGTGCCGTTGGTCGCGACGGCGATGATCTGGCTGTGGATGTTCAACGGGCAGTACGGGGTGCTGAACGTCGTGCTCCGGCGGATCGGTATCGAAGGTCCGAATTGGTTGACCGACCCGCACTGGACGATGCCGAGCATGGTCCTGCTCAGCGTGTGGAGCGTGGGTAATGCGGTCGTGGTGTACCTGGCGGGCCTGCAGGACGTGCCGCGCTCGCTCTACGAGGCGGCGCACGTGGACGGAGCCAGCCCGTGGCAGCGGCTGCGCCACGTAACGCTGCCCATGATCTCCCCGTCCATCTTCTTCAACGTCGTGATCGGGATCATCTTCGTGTGGCAAGTGTTCGCCGTGCCGCAGATCATGATCCCCGGCGGCGGCCCGGAGCGCAGCGCGTACTTCTACACGATGTACCTGTACGACACAGCGTTCCGCAGCCTGCGGTTCGGTTACGCGTGCACGCTAAGCTGGGTGCAGCTCCTGATTATCGTGGCCCTGACGGCGCTGGCGTTTCGGCTCAGCCGGCGGCTGGTGCATTACCGGGGGGTGGGCGGATGAAAGAAAGCCCGCTCATGCGTGTGGCCGCCCTGCTCATCCTCGCCGCGGTGGGCACGATGTTCGTCATGCCGCTTGTATGGATGGTGGCGACGAGCCTCAAGCCCCAGGAGGAAATCTCGACCACGAAGCTGACACTGCTCCCGCAAGACCCCGCCAGCGCGCCCAGGTATGCCTACGAGAATTACTACGCGGGCCGCGGGCGGTTTGTGGACGAGAAGGGCGTCGAGCGGCTCGGCTATCGCGGCGTGCTGACGAGCGACAACGTGCATTTCGTGTTGTACCTCCGCAACACGCTGGTCGTCGCGCTGCTGAGCGTCATGGGGATGGTCCTGGCCAGCGCCATTTGTGCGTACGGGTTCTCGAAGGTCGACTGGCGCGGCCGCGGCGTGGTGTTCGCGATCATGCTGGCGACGATGATGATCCCGTTCCCGGCCGTCATGATCCCGACGTACTTCATCTTCAAGTACCTGGGGTGGATCGGAACGCTGCGGCCACTGTGGGTGCCGGCCTGCTTCGGCGGAGCGTTCAACATCTTTCTGCTCCGGCAGTTCTTCATGCAGATTCCCCAGGACCTGTCGGAGGCGGCCCGCCTGGACGGGCTCGGCCACTGGGGGATTTTCTGGCGGATCATCGTGCCGCTGTCGCGGCCGGCACTGGCGGTCGTGGCCTTGTTCCACGCGATGTACGTGTGGAACGACTACATCGGCCCGCTGATCTACTTGAATCACCAGGACCTGTTCACGCTGGCGCTGGGCTTGCAGTTCTACCAGGCACAACATGGCGGTACGCCGTGGAACTTGCTGATGTCGGCGTGCACGCTGGTCACGGCCCCCCTGCTGATCCTGTTTCTGATGACGCAACGTACGTTCATCGAGGGTATCGCGACGACGGGGATGAAGGGGTGAGTGGCGGACGGGCGCGCGGGTACGGCGTGCACCGGCCGCGTCAGGAAGTGAAGGATGGCGCCTGTGCTGACAAGTACACAACCGCGAACATCGGATACGAACCGCGCACAGCCGCAGCGCTACGCGCTCGAGCCCGACGGCAGCTTTCGCATCGAACGCTACGACACGGCCCCCGCGTTCTGCAGCTTTCTGCCGGGCATCGCGGGCCCCGACGGCGTCCCGCTGTGGTGCCTGTACGTGAATCGCGCGCAGGCGGTGGTCTCGTTCGGCGTGCAGGACAAGGATCACGCGATCGCGGAGTACCTGCCGGCCACGTGGGCATACCAGCTTGTCGGCATCCAGGGCTTCCGCACGTTCTGCAAGATCGACGGCGAGTATTACGAGCCGTTCCGCGCGGAATCCGTCGGTGGCGCTCCGGGCTTCGATGGTGGCAGCGTCCGCACGATGCGCATCCGGATGGATACGCTCGAGCTCGCGGAGGTGAACGCGCCACGCGGCCTGACGTTCACGGTGCGCTACTTCTCGCCGGCCAATCGGCCGCTGGGCTCGCTCGTGCGGCAGCTCACGATCTGCAACGTTTCGTCGAAGCCGCGGCGGATAAGTGTGCTCGACGGACTGCCGCTCGTCGTGCCCGCGGGCCTGACCGACCACGGCCTCAAGACGCTGCGACACATCCACGAAGCGTACGCCGCCGTGCGGCTGACCTGCGGCGACGTGCCCTACTACGTCGCCAAGGTTGCGGCCCACGACGAGGCGGAGGTGGTGCGGCTGGACGGCGGCAACTTCTATGCGGCGTGGTTCGCGCGGCGCAACGACTTTCGCGCGGTGCGGCCGCTGGTGGATCCGCACATCGTGTTCGGCGCGGGGCAGGATCTGGTCACGCCGCGCGGGTTCATCGGACGCGATGCGCTCGACGCCGGCGCGCAGGTCTGGGAAAACCGGATGCCGTGCGCGCTGGTGCCGTTCCAGGCGGTGCTCGAGCCGCACGAGAGCGTCGAGCTGTTTGCAATCGCGGGTTATACGCCGCACGAGCGGTTGCTGGCCGCTTTCCTGGCGCGGTTCGGAAAGCGAGCCGGTTTTGAGCAGGCGTTAACCGAAAGCGAGCAGGTCATCGACGAGGTCGTCGCGCCCTGTGCGACGGTCACGCGGGTTCCGGTGCTCGACGCCTACACGCGGCAGAACTACCTGGACAATGTGCTGCGCGGCGGCGTACCCGTGTTGTTGCCGTCGGCCGCGGGCCCCACACCGCTGTACCTCTACGCCCGGCGGCACGGCGACCTGGAGCGGGACTACAACCACTTTGTCCTGCCGCGCCATCCGCTGTCGAGCGGTCCCGGCAACTACCGCGACGTGTGCCAGAACCGGCGGACCGACGTGTGGTTCTATCCGGAGGTGCAGGCGCAGGAGATCCGGCTGTTCGTCGAGTTGCTCCAGGCGGACGGCTATAACCCGCTCTCCGTCGACGGATACCGCTGGCGGCTAGCCTCCGGCGCGGAGCCGGCGCAGTTCTGCCCCGCGTGCGATGATGCGGCCCGCGCGGACTTTGCACGCATCGTGCAATTCGGCTTTCAGCCTGGCGAAGTGTTGCAATGGGCGGCGGTCCACGGCGTTGCATTGGAGGCGCGCAACGGGTGGCTGACCGATCTTCTGACCCACTGCGACCGCACGCTCGTGGCCCACGGTCACGAGGGCGGCTACTGGATCGACCACTGGACCTACATTACCGACCTGCTCGACGCGTTCGCCGGCGTCTATCCCGACGGCGTGGAGGAGATGCTCGCCGGTGTGGCGGACCTCGGCTGGTTTGACGAGGGCGCCTACGTCGTCCCGCGGCGGGAGAAGTATGCGCTGCGCGCCGCCGGGCCGCTGCAAGTCCATGCCGTGGCAGACGGCACGCCCGCGCCGGGGCGGCTGCCGCCGACCACAGTACTCGGCAAGCTCTGTGCGCTGGTGGCCGTTAAGGCGGTCTCGTTCGATTACGAGGGGCGCGGCATCGAGATGGAGGCCGGGCGGCCGGCCTGGAATGACTCGCTGAATGGTCTGCCCGGGCTGTTCGGCTCATCAACCTGCGAGGCCGCGGAGCTCGGACGCCTGGCGACCTGGCTGGCCGAGCACCTGCCGACTGCCCCGGACACGCGCTTGCCGGTGGAGGTCGCCGACTTCATCGAGGAAGTGAACGCCGATCTGGCCGCGCACGCGTACTCGTGGGAACGGGCGGCGGCGCTGCGGGAGACGTACCGGGCGCGCTTGCGACAGGGTGCGAGCGGACAGACGCGCGTGATTCGCGGCGCCGTGCTCGCCCAGCTCCTGGACGGAGCAGCGCGGCGCGCGCATGCCGCGATCAAGAGGTCAATCGACCCGCAAAGCGGCTTGCTGCACACGTACTACACGAACACGCCGGTCCTACGGGAACTCGCTGCGACGAACGGGCCGGGCGATATCGCGGCTGCTATCACGCGCTTCGTGCCGAAGCCGCTGCCGTTGTATCTCGAAGGCCAGGTGCACTGGCTGCGCTTGCGCAGCGGGGCCGCGCGGGGGCGCGCGATCTACGAGGCCGTGCGGCGAAGTCCGCTCTTCGACACGGCGCTCCAGATGTACAAGCTCAACGAGTGTCTGGACGGCTGTCCGCCGGAGATCGGCCGGGCGCGGACGTTTACGCGCGGCTGGTTCGAGAACGAGTCGATCTGGCTGCACATGTCGTACAAATACCTGCTGGAGTTGGTGCGGGCGGGGCTGTACGAGGAGTTCTTCCGCGACGCGCGCACGATGCTCGTGCCCTTCATGAACCCCGAAGTGTACGGCCGCAGCATCCTGGAAAACTCCTCGTTTCTCGGCTCGTCTGCAAACCCCGATCCGCACACCCGCGGACGCGGCTTCATCGCCCGGCTGAGCGGCTCGACGGCCGAATTCATCCATATCTGGCTGCTGCTGACGCTCGGGCCGCAGCCGTTTTACTTGGACGGCGGCGAGCTGCGGTTCCGCGTGCGGCCGGCACTGCCCGGGGAGTGGTTCACGACGGCGCCCGCGAAGATGCGGCACGGCGAGCAGGACGTCGCGATTCCGGCCGACTGCCTCGCGTGCACGCTGCTCGGGACGGTGCTGCTCGTGTACCACAACGAATCACGCAAGGACACGTTCGGCCCCGGGGGCGTGCGGCCGGTGCGGCACGTGCTCGACGAGCGCGACCGGCTGGAGGGCGATTCGGTCGGGTCCGAGGCCGCCCGGCGCATCCGCGAGCGCGAGTGCCGCCGGCTCGATGTCTGGCTCGGCTGAGCGTGTGCGGATTCTCCTGGTCGCGGGCGGGCGCCTGCGCGGGCAAGTGTGCCAAGAGTGCCAGGCGGTTGGCGTAGTTCCGGATAAAAACCCGTCCTGCGCCGTCCGGCGGGGAAGAGTGCCAAGTGTGCCAAGGTGTGTACCCCCCCCTTGGCACACTTGATTATCCGGACGTAGGGCAAGGCAACCGCTGAGGCGCGGAGAGCGCCGAGGACGCGGAGAAGGCGAGTTAAAGGGGGCGAAGCCATAGAAAAGCTATCAGCTCTCAGCTTTCAGCCTTCAGCCGGACCTGCGGGCGCGGAACGTCCGCGCGGACAGGTTAAGTATTCATCACAAACGGGGCGGAGGCCAGGGCGGGGCAGGCGGTTGGCGGCGGCTGTTGGAGATTGTCGCGGGGTGGCGGATTCTGGCGGAGAAAGGCAACCGCAGAGACGCTGAGAGGCGGAGAAGACGCGGAGGTGGTCCTTGGCAATCCAGAAAAGAGAGGTCGAGGCGAGGAGCCGGTTGCAGCGGTTTCATGCACGCGTTAGGATGTCGTTAGGAGTGACACGAGCGAGCGCTCGAGAGTGGGCGCGACGTAGAACTCAGTGTGCGCCTGCACGTCGCGATTGCGTGCGCGTGTTTTGGATGCTATCATGCCACCGGTGCATCAGAAGTCCGCAAGGCTGGGGTAGTTATGGCGCGAATATCCCTTATTGACGACGACGCGTCCCTGGAGGCCCTGGCTGATCGACTTTCCTGGCTGGGCCATGACGTTTTACGTTACGCTACCGCAGATCAGGCGTTCAGCGCGACGAAGGAGATCGCCGCGGGCGATCTCGCAGTTGTCGACATAATAATGCCGAGTCCGGCTTCGCGGTCACCAGTCGAAACCCAGGCTGGTCGACGTACAGGTGCGGTCCTTATCCGCGAATTGCTGGCAATCCGTCGGGACCTTCGGGTTCTTGCGCTCTCTGCCACGAATGACCCGGAGCTAGTGGCGTGTCTGGAGGCAGGGGGCGTCGTGTTTTACAGCAAGTGGTCCGCTTCGTCGCTTGACGATCTAGTCCAGCAGGTCTCGCGCCTCCTTCCAGACCAGCCAGCCCCCCCGAAACCGCGGCCCTTTATTGTCCATGGTCACGATGAGGCGTCGAAGCTCGCGCTTAAGAACTACCTGCAGAACGTGCTTGGGCTACCGGAGCCTATCATCCTTCACGAGCAGCCTAATGGTGGTCGAACGGTCCTGGAGAAGTTCGAGCACTACGCCGCAGGGGCGCAGTTGGCATTCGTTCTTCTGACGCCGGATGATCGTTCGGCGTCTGGTTCCGATTCGCCGAACGAGAAACGCCGCGCACGACAAAACGTCATACTTGAGCTTGGTTACTTCCTCGCTAAGCTCTCACGTCCCTCTGGGCGGGTGGTGCTTCTGCACAAGGGCGCGCTGGAGATACCGTCAGATATCTCTGGCCTCTCGTACATCGACATCGGTGCGGGGATAGAGGCGGCCGGCGAGGCCATTCGGCGGGAGGTCTCCGATGTCGTCTAGGCAGCCCAACGAGTCCGCCCGGTTCGATCGTCAAAGCGACGCGGAGCGCGATCGGCTAGAGCAAGAGAACCGCGCGCTTCGTGAGACCATGAAGCAGAATGATCGCGACCGCGTCGAGTACCTCCAGAACGTCTCACATCAACTGGTCTCACCCCTGAATGCAATAAAGTGGCACATCGAAAACCTCACCAACAACCGCGTCACTGTTGAACGAGGGAAGAAGGTGCTGCGTTCGATCTACTCGCAAGCGACCCTCGCCATACATTTGGCAAAGAACTTCGCGCTTATGTCCAACCTCGAGGGGGATTACGCGCTCAGGGCCCTGCGCGAGGCACTTGAGCCTGTTGAGGTTGAGCGGCTCCTCGTGAACTTGGCGGACGATTATCAGCCACTGGCCTGGGACCAGGACATCACGATCGGCGTGGAGCGCGGAGTCGGGGTAATGCCCGATGTGCTTGCTATGAAGGCTTTGATCAGCCAGGTGTTCAGCAACATCATCGAGAATGCAGTCAAGTACTCGCGCCGAGGGACCACAATTCGGATATGGACCGAGTTCAACTCAAGGCTCGACGAAGTTTCAGCGTTCGTGGCGAACACCGGCATCCGGTTGCGACCCGAGGACTGCAACCGGATCTTTGAGCGTGGGTTCCGTAGCCAAGAGGCGCAAAACGCGTACCCTGCGGGGACTGGTTTCGGGCTCTACATTGCTCAGAAGATCGTGGATCTGCACGAGGGCTGCATAGACGCGAGCACTGACAAGAGCGGTGAAACAGTGTTCCGGGTGACGCTCACGGTACGTGGCCTGGAGGGCAAGGCACGCCAATGGGACAAAAGACCATCCTCCTGACCGATGACGAGCAAGTGTTCCTTGAACCTCTCGCCGACGCCCTGACGTCTATGGGCCACAGGGTGTTGACTGCCCGAACCGCCGCGGAAGCGCTCACCATCCTCAGTCGTACCCACGTGGACCTGGCTACAATCGACGTCATGATGCCCGCGGGCGCCGACTACGAAGGCACGGTGTCAAGTCAACTCGCCGGGGTATTTCTGTGTCGGGAAGTCCGGCGCAGGTACCCCCAGCTGGACTTATTCTGCATCAGCGTCGTAAGTGACCGCGACACGATCCGCGAGATTGAGAGCCACAACGTCGGATTCATCCGCAAGGGCGAGACGCCCCTTCGAACGGTTCTCGCAATGATAAACTCGCGGCTCACGGGCCTGGCGTACTCGACGGACCAGGTCAAACGCAGGGACAGGGACACCGATCGTTAGTATGTGGGCGTTGTGAGGTCGCTGCCGCTCGAACACCGGTGGCCGGTTCGGCGGGGCGGGAACGGGGAACCAAGCGTCAGGCGGGACGGCGGGGGGGCGCGGGGTACGGGCGGCGGGGCGGGGGAACGCGGATCGCAGATCTCAGATTTGAGATTTGAGAGGGGACGAGGGCAAGGACGGGAACGTGGGAAGGGGCGGCGGGGCGCAAACGGAGGCGACGTGGCCTGCAAGGCTGCACTGCTCGAGAGCAGTGGCACACCGGCCCGCGCGCTGCCGGTCGGACGCGGATGGCAGGGCGCGAACGGAGGCGAGCACCGCCCCCCACTCGCGTGGGGGGTTCGGACACCGAGCGCGCGGCAGGCGGGCGCGTCTTATTTGTCGATGTTTTCTTCGAGGATCGGTTTCTTCTCGCCGGTTTGCGAGAGCTCCAGGGCACCGAAGGAGCCGTCGGCCAGTTTCGGCTGCTGGAAGGTGCAGATGCACCAGAAGAACTTGCCGTCCTCGGCCTTGGCGGCGACGGCCGCGGCGATGTGGCGTCCGACGATGGGCGACTCGCCGTCCGAGGCGTGGTCGAGCCACCAGTCCTTGTCCTTGATGACGAGCTTGCGGATGTTCTTCCAGCCGGCGTTCTGGAGGAGCTTCATCATTTCGGCCTGGAGCTGGATGTTCGTCATCCCGGCCGGCGGCATGGTGCCGACGTTGAGGGCCTCGGCCAGCAGCTTGTCGCGCAGGGCGGAGTAGGGCTTGTAGTCGCCGCCGTCGATCGTGAACTCGCCGGCTGCGAGGACGTCGCCGTAGCTGGCGATCTGGTATTCGATCTTGTGCTTACCGGGCTTGAGGGCGGCGAGGATGTAGGTGTACTGGTCCGGGCCGATCTTGCGGTTGCCCTTGCCCTCGGCGTAGGAGAAGGCGGGGTCCTTGTAGGCGACCATCTTGCCGGGCTCGGGGGCGATGTCGAGGACGAAGTGCTTGGCGTCCATCGGCTCGGGCTTCTTGATCGTGATGTACTGGAAATCGGCGCGCTCGCCGTCGACGAGCATGACGAAGGGGACTTCGAGCTCGCGCAGCTCCGCCTTGCCCTTGCCGAGCAGGTCGCGCCAGGTCTTGTCGCTCTGGACCAGGGCGTAGATGTTGTCGCCGGCCTTGAAGGTGGTGGCCAGATTGGCGGGCTTGGCGGTGTCGATGGGGGCGACGGAGAAGACGATTTTGGCGCCGGCGGTGGCGGCCGGCTTCGAGTCCTTCTGCTTGTCGGTGAGCTTGTCTTGCCCTTGCTTGATGGCCTTCTTGGCCTCTTTGGCCGGGTCAAACTGGGCCATCGCCGGCAGGGCCGAGGCGGCCGCCACGCAGATCAGCGTCAGGGTTTTCGCATACCAGCAGCGTTTTGTTGCGATCATGGCAGCTCGCCTCCACGAAGTGTGCGCGTCCGGCGGTTCCAGGCCCGGCGCACCCACGCCGGTGCCTTCGCCGTTTCACGTACGTGGGTGACCACAATACACGGGGCGGGGCGGCGCGACCAGCGGGGCGGACGGCGGGCAGCGGCGGCGGGTCGATTGCGCGGGGAGACGGGGCGTGTGCGAGGGGTGCGCTCCCTGCCGGTCGCGGCTCGGATCACGCGCGCGGACCGCTTCCTTACGGGCGCGGTTCGGATCGCGGGCGCGCACCGCTTCCTTACGGGCGCGGTTCGGATCACGGGGCGCGCTAGCTGGCGCGGCGCGTTCGGACTCGGAGGCGGGATGCCGTCAGGCGTGGAGGCCTGACGCTACTCGGTGTGCAAGGCTTGGAACGTGGCGTAGTCGGCGAGGTCGACGTCGGCGTCAGTGTCGAAGTCGGAGCGGGCGAACTGGTCGGCGGTGCAGCCGGGGGGGCGCGTGGTGACGCCGGGGCCGGCGATGCACGTGGCGAAGACGCTCAGGTCGGTGGCGTTCACGACGCCGTCGCGGTTGATGTCGGCACGGGGGTAGGCGAGCGTGAAGTTGAACCAGTTGATGTTGTACTCCGTCGAGGAGTTGATGGCGAAGCGCATCATGTGGACGCCGGCGGTCAGCTCGGCGACGGCGGTGGCGGTGACGGTGGTCCAGGTTTGCCAGCCGCCGGTGCGGGGGACGGTGATGGTGCCGGTCTTATTGGCGCCGTCGAACTCGATGTGGAAGGCGCCGCCGGTGTTGGGGGAGGCGACGCGGGCCTGGACGGTGTAGGTGCCGGGCGTCGTGACGGTGACCGTGTAATTCAGCCATTCGCCGGCGCACAGCCAGCCGACGTTGTAGCCGCCGCCGGTGTCGGTGCAGGCTTCGATGTCCACGTCGGAGGTCGTGCGGTAGGCGTTGCCGCTGTTGCCGGGGGTGCAGTCGTGGTACGCGGTGCCCTCGGCGCCGAGGTCGAAGTCCTCGGTCTGGATGCGGCCGGGGATGGGCTGCGGATAGCCGTAGTAGGGCTGGGAGCCGCAGCCGGTGCCGATGGAGACGGCGACCGTAGCGTCGGCCGAGCGGCCGGCGGGGTCGAAGGCCGTCGCCCGCAGGACGTGGCAGCCGTTGGTCGCGTTCCAGGTGAAGCTGTACGGGGAGGTTGTATCGGAGCCGAGGAACGCGCCATCGACGTAGAACTCGACGCGGTCAATCGAGCCGCCGGGCTCGGAGGCGGTGGCCTGGATCGTCACGGGGCCGGCGGGGAGGGAGGCGCCGTCGGCGGGGTAGGTGATCTGGACTACGGGCGCGGTGTTGTCGTAGACGCGGACGTAATCGACGACCATTTCCTGCGGGAGCGTGGCGGTGATGCAGCCCGGGTCGGTGCAGCCGGGCCAGTTTCCGCCGACCGCGACGTTGAGGAGGAAGTGGAAATACTGGTCGAACGGGGCGCGGGGGTTGTTGGGGTCGGCGGTGCTGTACCAGACGGAGCTGGTGGTCGTGAAGTATTGGACGCCGTCGACGTACCAGGTCATCGTGTCGGGCGTCCAGTTGAGGGCGTAGGTGTGGAAGCCCTGCCAGAAGCCGGTGCCGTTGGAGTAGTTGCCGCCGGTGTTCACGTTGTTGGGCCACTGGCCGCCGAAGTGGATCGTGCCGTAGACGGTGCTGGCGACGTTGATGGACTCCAGGATGTCGATCTCGCCGCTGGCGGCCCAGCCGCCGTAGACCGAGTCGGAGGGCATCATCCAGAAGGCAGGCCACATGCCGCCGCCGGTGGGGAGCTTGATGCTGGCTTCCATGCGGCCGTAGAGGAAGTCGTGCTTGTCGAGGGTGCGGAGGCGGGCGGAGGTGAATTGGGCGCCGGCGTAGGACTCGGCGCGGGCGACGATGTGGAGGTAGCCGCCGGAGACGTAGGCGTTCTCGGGGCGGCTGGTGTAGTACTCGAGCTCGTTGTTACCCCAGCCGCAATTTCCGTAGGCGCAGCCGTCGCCGATCATGAACTCCCAGTTGTTGGGGTCGACGGCGGTGCCGCTGAACTCGTCGGACCAGAGCAGGGTCTGGGCCGGCGCGGCCGGCAGGGCGGCGAGCAGGAGCGTACATAGTATGAAGGTGGCTTTGGCCGCCGGGTACGTCATCGCCTCATCCTCTCCTTGGGCGGGCTCGCGGCGAGAAGCTGCACGCGGTTTTGCACCGCGCACGGCGATCCGCCGGGCCCACGGCCCCCCACGGTGTCCTTGGCTGCCTGCAAGGTCAGCATAACACGGCCTGCGGCGCGCACCAAGCGCAATCCTCCTGCGACGACATTTCCCAGGTGACTTCCCCCGACTCCGCTGCCGGGCGATGCAGGACCACCGTGTACAGCGTCCCGCCGTGGCTGCGCCCACGTTTTTCAGGCTCTTTGCAGAGTCTCGGGGGCGGAACGAGTGATGAACGCATCTTTTCTCTGCGCTCATCATCCGGAACCCGGTAGACTACCGAGGTTCCGAACCGCGCTAGCCCGACCCAGGCAGGTACGCTAAATCACGCGTTCGGCGTCGATTACATCAATCGGGGTGACAGGATTCGAACCTGCGACCTCTTGGTCCCGAACCAAGCGCTCTAAGCCAGACTGAGCTACACCCCGAACGCAGCCTACGCTATCGTTCAGTCCCGTCATTATACCAGCGCGGGCTCAACCGGCAAGGTGCCGGTCCGCTGAGCCGGCGGCAATTCGGCCCCGCACGCGCGGAGCGAGACGTGGCGGCAAGCCCGCCCCGTAAGAGGTACAATACCGATTGAGTGAGTGCCCGGCGCTCCCAAGGAGGTGTTCCGTGACTCGTACACTTGTTTGCCTGAGCGTGCTGGCCTCCGCGACGTGCGCGGCGGCCCAGAGCGGCAGCGGGCCGGTCCAGTGGCTGTCCGATCCGCAGCAGGCCGTGCGGGCAGCGCAAAACGCCAATCGCCCGTTGCTGGTGTGGATCATTCCGCCGCAGCGCGAGCGCGTGCCGATCGGCGACGGGGACAAGCTCGAGAACCGCCAGGAGCACGCCTTGCGCGAGTCGGTGGTCGTGCGGCAGATGCGGAAATTCGTCCCGCTGCGGCTGAATCGCGGCGCCTATCGGGACGCCGCCAGGGACTTCGGCTTCTCCGAGGCGGCCGGCTTCGAGATCCGGTTCGTCACGCCCGACGGCCAGTCGCTCGGCGCGGTGCCGTCCAGCGACGTGGCGGTCGCGGAGACACTGGCGCGGCGGATGGCCGTGGCCTTTGAGGACTTCGTCAAGCGCGTGTACACGCGCGACGTGCAGCCCAAGCTGGAGGACAAGGAGGCCAAGCCGGCGGACCTGAAGGCCGCGCTGAAGCTCGTGAGCGAGTTCCGCATCGCCGCCGCGGACCGAGGCGTCATCGCCCTGCTCGAGCGTGAGCGGCTGGACGCCGGCGCCCGCACTGCGGTCTACGAGGCGCTGGCGGCGGTTTCGACCAAGGACGCGGTCGGGAAGCTGCTCGATCTGGCGCGGGGCGGCGACGCCGGTGCGACCAAGGCGCTGGAGAAGGTGACGCCGGTGGGGGCCGAGCTGCTGGCGGCCGAGCTGAAGCCGGACGCGCCACATTTCGACTACCTGGTTTACCGGATCGTGACGCGTGCCAGCCGCGTGTCCTATGCCAAGCCGGAGCGTTTCTTCGACAACGCCGACACGGCGCAGAAGACGGAGGAAGTGCAGCGTGTCAGCGACGTGGTGAAGCAGGCGGCGGAGAAATGGAAGGCGGAGAATGACTGAGATCGTTGATCTGCGCAGCGACACGGTGACCCGGCCGTCGCCCGCCATGCGGGCGGCTATCGCCGCCGCCGAGGTCGGCGATGACGTGCTCGGCGACGACCCGACGGTGAACCGGCTCCAGGAGCGGATGGCCGCGTTTCTTGGCAAGGAGGCGGCCCTCTTCGTCCCGTCGGGCTCGATGGCCAACCAAGTCGCCATCCGTTCGGTCTGCGAGCCCGGCGACGAGATCATCGCCGACGAAACGACGCACAGCTACAACTTCGAAGGCGGCGGGCCGGCGGCGCTGTCCGGCGCGAGCATGAGGCTGATCGAGGGGCCCCGCGGCCTCTTCACGCCGGCGCAGGCCGAGGCCCTGATCCGTCCGGACAATGTGCACTATCCGCACACGCGGCTGATCATCGTGGAGAACACGAACAACCGCGGCGGCGGGAGCGTCTGGCCGGTCGAGCAGGTGGCGGGGCTGCGCGCGGTCGCTGACCGACACAAGCTGCATCTGCACATGGACGGGGCGCGCCTGATGAACGCGTGCGTGGCGCGGGGACTGAAGCCGACCGATTACACGCGTCACGTCGATTCCGTTTCGATGTGTTTTTCCAAGGGGCTCGGGGCGCCGGTCGGCTCGATCGTGGCCGGCCCCGCGTGGTTTATCAAACGCTGCCACCGCTTCCGCAAAATGTTCGGCGGGGCCATGCGGCAGGCGGGGATTCTGGCCGCGGCGGCGCTCTACGCGCTCGACCACAACGTCGAGCATCTCGCGGAAGACCATGCGAACGCCCGGCGCCTGGCCGAGGCGCTGGCCGGCCTGCCCGGGCTGCGGATCGATCCGACGACCGTGGAGACGAACATCGTCATCTTCGAGATCGACCCCCAGCGCGGCAGCGCAGCCGACTTTGCCGCCAAGCTGCACGAGCGGGGCGTTTGGATGCTCGCCACGGGGCCGCAGAAGGTCCGCGTGGTGACGCACCTCGACGTGCCACGCGCGCAGATCGAGCGCGCCATCACGGTCTTCCGCGAAATCTGCCGGGCGGCGTGAGCGCGGTCGCGGCAACCGCAGGGGGCGCTGGGCGAGCCGGCCCCAGACAAAAACGCGTCGGCCGGACGGATCGTCCGGCCGATGCTGGCACTTGAGGGAAGTTGCTTCCCGCCCGGTGTCTCAGTCCTCTTTGGTCGCCTGGTTCTCGAAGATGAACTCCATCCCGATCAGATAGCCGGCGTGGGCTTGCGTGCAGTGCCGCACGACCGCGTGGCCGTAGCAGCTCATTTCCGGCTGGTGCACGGCCAGCAAGACTCTGGTGTCCACTGGGACCGGGCGCCGGGTACGCATCCCGAGCCCGTGCAGGCTCAGGTTGTGCAATGTCGCCAGCATGTGGCGCTCCCCGTAGCACTGGTCGGGCAGCCAGACCTCGATGGTCCCGGGGAAGGGCCAGCGTTCCTCTTTCCGGCAGCCCGGGGCGTGCTTCGGAACGGCGTTGACCCGCTCGGATTCCACCAGCTCGCGCACGACGTCGGGCGTCAGCTTCACGATTTGGTCGGCGTCCATCGCAACAACCTCACACGCGGCTCCCGCGCGCGGGGACCGCTGAGGGTGTCATCGGGTCGCCCGGCGCAGAGCATCAGTTGCGCGATAGGACTTACGGCCGCATCGCGCCCGTCACGCGGGGCCCGCAGGCTCTGCGCGGGCAGAAGGTCGCGGGTGTGCGCACGCGCCGACCGCAAGCTCCGGTAACTCGAGCGCGCGGCGCGGCTGCGGGAGCGACGCCACCGGACGCGCGTTAGCGGACACGCAGGGCGGCCTGCGGGCCGGTCCGTGGCCGCCGACCTTACTGGACGTTGAGTTAATGCGAGATTCTTGCGCGATTGCATGCGCACCGCGACGCGCAGAATTGGCATAGTTCACGTGGCCCTTTGTCGAGTGTGTCGAGCAATCCCCGGCCGGTCGCCACCCCGCCCTCGTGGCCTGCGTGGCGTCCGATCACCGGGCGCAGCTCGATGCACGCCTGAACCACTGCCCCGCCGCATGTCGTGACCCCCCTGCCGGGAGCAAGGACATGCGGCTTCGTTGGACTGTAATTGTCGTTTCATTCGCGAGCGTAGTTCTCTTCGCCTGTACGCCGGATCTGACCGGTACAGGCGGCCCCAGCCTAATCGATGCGGTATCGGTCGTGGGGGACACGGGCACGGCCGGCAGCGGCACGAGTCCGGTCGGTTCGCAGACCCTGCCGACGGCGCAGACGCAAAACGCGCCGACGACGCTGAGCGGGAGCGTCGCCGCAAGCGGTGATTACCGGCTCTTCGACGCGGGCGCGGGCACGACCGGCGACGAGTGGATCGTCAAGCCGGCCGCCGGCTCGGACACGTCGTTTCTCGTGGTGCTGTTTGACGCCGATCACGAGCTGCTGCGGCGCGAGCTGGTTTCGCCGCGCACGACGTTGGAGCATGTCGTGCGTACGGCGACACCGACGATTTATGTCGGGGTAGCGCCGGCCAACGGGAGCGGCGGCGGCGACTTCAGCTTCGTGGTCACGCAGCGGGCGGGCGTGGCGATCCCGGCGCCCGCCCAGCAGGTGGTCTGGCTGAACTTCGCGGGCGGGTCGGACGTACGCGTGCAGGCGCGCTCCGGGATCTCGTTTCCGGCGCTCGACGCCGCCGTCGTGAATCCGCAGTACGCCGGGCAGAGTGCGATGCTCAAGTCGGCGATCGTGGCGGCCATGCGGGAGGATTACGCGGCCTATAATGTGGTGATTCTGTCGTCGGATGAGGGCCCGGTCCCGGGCGGTCCGCACGCAACGATCCAGTTTGGCGGCGACGACCCGCGGTTGCTCGGATTGGCCGACAACGTCGATCAGTACAACGCCGACCCGGGACAGACGGCCATGGTCTATGTCGAGGCGTTCGCGGACTACAAGACGATGGAATTGTCCGCTGATGAAATGGGGCAAATGATCGGGAACACGGCGAGCCACGAGCTGGGCCACCTGCTGGGCCTGTTTCACACGCAGAAACCGGTGGACATCATGGACACGACGGGCTCGGCGTGGGACCTGGCCACCGATCAGAGCTTCACGACGGGCTCTCTGGAGCCCTCGGTGTTCCCGACCGGGTCGGAGAACTCGCCCGCCCGGTTGGCCGAGACCGTCGGCGAGAAGGCCGGCCCGAAAGAAAAAGGCGTGACAAAACCGCTGTCGCCGGAGATGATGTTGCGCAAGGCGAGCCTGCGTGCGTTGATGCGCAACGAGCTGCGCAGCCGTTGCGGGACGTGCCTGGACCCGGATGGATAAGCCATGACCCGCTCGAATACCCGTGGGGAGGTAGCGGTCGGTCTGTGCAGCAACCGTGAGGAATGCGGGGCCCTGGCCGGCGCGCGGCGCCGCTCGCCCAGTGGGCTCGTGGCGGGACTGCTTACGCTCCCGTTGCTGTTGCTGTGTTGCGGATGCCCCGCAGTGGCGCCGGCCGATGGATCCGACGCCAACACACCGTCCGCCACCAACGATCCGCTCAGCAAGGCCTCGACGGCTCTCCGCCTGGCGGCGGGCAACGACCAGAAGCAGTTCCGCGGCTCGATCACCAGCGACGCGCAGGTCGACGTGTTCGACCTGGGCATGCTGGCGCCCGGCGACCACCTGATCGCCGACATTCAGCGGGTCAGCGGCAGTCTCGACCCCGTCGCCGCCCTGTTCGACAGCAACGACAACATCGTCGCCTACGACGACGACCGGAGCCAGGACGGCAGCGATCTGAATCCGCTGATGGATATCATCATGCCCAACGATACGGATGATTCGGGCGAGTACTACCTCGGGATCATCGCGTATCCGGGCGACAACACCGCCGGCGGCTACCAGGCGACCGTGACCGTGCAGCGACAAGCCGGCACGCTCACGCCGCACGCGCAGACCGTCTACCTCGACTGGCGCGGCGGGACCAACCTCACCGTCAAGAACGTGGGTGTGTTCACGCTGCTGCCCTTCAGCGCCACGCAGGTCGGATTTCCGGACAACCAGTCCGCCACGCTGAAGAGCCGCGTGAAGGCCATCGTGCAGGAGCGGTACGCGCAGTTCAACATGACGATACTCAGCTCGGACAACGGTGCGCCGCCCACGACGCCGCACTCGACCATTTACTTCGGCGGCCAGGACGCACAGGCGTTTGCGATCTCCGAGGACATCGACACGTTCAACGCCAATCCCAGCGACAATTCGATCGTATTCACTCAGGGCTTCCTCTCGGCGTTCGTCGTTCAGCCGACGCTGGAGGAAATGGCGCAGGCGATCGGCAACACGGTGGCCCACGAGATCGGGCACCTGTTGGGGCTCGTGCACACCGCCGACTGCCAGGACCTGATGGACACGACCTGCTACAACGAGCGACTTCTTTCGGCGCAGGAGTTCGGCACCGCCGTACTCGACAAATCGATTTTCCCCTTCGGCTTTCAGGAAGCGCCGGAAATCCTCGGCTGGGTGCTGGGGCTCGTCAGCCCCTGACGTTCGCGGTGATTTTGCGGGCGCCCCAACCCACGCCAGACCGGACAGGGGTCGCGAAGCCCAGCGGCGGGCGCCAGATGCGCCCGGCGCAGACATGCGCTCACGTGCTTCGTGGAGGATGTCGCCAGGAGCCGGCGGCCCGGTTGGGCCACTCGCGTCGCCGCCTGGGTCGGGGCGGGACTCTGCGTGCTGCTTGTTGTGCTCGCCGGCATCTCGATGCGTTATCGTCTGGGCGTGCGCTCCGCCGCACGCGGTGCGGCTGGCGGCGCGAGCGCTCCTCTCGTCCGCGCCGCGTGACCATCGGGCACTCCCCCCCGGGGGGCCGCCGCTCACCCGCCGGCGTAGATCTGCCCGTCGCGCAGCTCGATGATCCGCCGGCAGCGCTTCGCAACTGTCATGTCGTGCGACACGATGATGACGGTCCGTCCCTGGGCGTTCAGCTCGTCGAGCTGCTCCAGGATCAGCACGCCCGTCTTGCTGTCGAGGTTCCCGGTCGGCTCGTCGGCCAGCAGAATGGCGGGGTCGTTCACCAGCGCCCGCGCGATGGCCGCCCGCTGCTGCTGCCCGCCCGACAGCTCGTGTGGGCGGTGATGGTGCCGGTCCGTCAGCCCTACCTTTTCGATCAAGGCCAGCGCCAGCGCCCGCCGCTCGCGCGGGGGCCGACCCTGGTAGAACAGCGGCGTCTCCAGGTTCTCGAGCACGGTCTGGGTGGGGATCAGGTTGAAGCTCTGGAACACGAAGCCGATGCGCCGGCCGCGGATGTCGGACAGCTCGTCGTCGTCGAGTCGCGACACGTCCCGGTCGTCCAGCCAATACGTACCCGACGTTGGCCGGTCGAGGCAGCCGAGGATGTTCAGCAGCGTGGACTTTCCGCTGCCGGACGGGCCGACAATCGCGGCGTATTCCCCGGGCTGAATCGAAAGCGTCAGGCCGCGAAGGGCGCAGACCTCGACGCCGGCGCCCGGCGTGCGGTAGATCTTGACCACATTATCGAGCCGTACGACCGGTTTTTCGTCGGTCGCTGCCACGCGGCCACTCCCGGCGGGGCGTCGGCCGGGCGGGCCGGCGGTCCAGGATTCGTGCCCGCGTCGCCGGTGCGCCCATTGCCAAACCGCCCCGCAAGTGCAATACTATAGGGCTCGGGCGACTGACGGAAGACCCGGTCGCCCCGAACGTGCTGAGGAAGTTGACGTCATGAAACCGAAAACTCATCCCGAATACCGCCTGATCGACGTGAGGTGCGCCTGCGGGAACACGTTCAAAACGGGTTCGACCGCGAAGGAACTGAAGGTCGACATCTGCAACGCCTGCCACCCCTTCTATACCGGCAAGCAGAAGTTCGTGGACGCCGCCGGCCGCGTCGAGCGGTTTCAGAAGAAGTTCGGCGGGCAGTATTTCAAGGGCGGCAAGACGGTTCAGCCGGCCAAGTAGCGTCCGGCCCCGCACCGGTCGGTCACGGCCCGAGGTACGTGCTCGGGCCGTTTGCGTCTGCCCGTCCATCACCCGAGGAACGTCGCGATGCCCGTCACGCCCACCACTGTCCAAGACCCCACGTGGATGGCCCGCGTCCGGGAGATGGTGGCGCGTGCGGCGGAGATCGCGGCCGAGATGAACAAGCCCGAGGTCGCCACCAACGGCGCCCGCATGACCCGGCTGGCGCGCGAGCACGGCGCGCTGGTGAAAATTGCGGACCTGTACCGGGAATACCGGACCGCGACCGATCAGCTTCAGGAGTCCCAGCAGATCATCGCCGACGGCTCTGACCCCGAGTTCAAGCAGCTCGCCGAGGCGGAGCTGCCGACGCTCACCGCGCGGCGCGAACGCGTGCTCGGCGCGATGCAGGAGCGGCTGGTCACCGGCGACGAGGCTTCGATCCGGTCGATCATCCTCGAAATCCGCGCGGGCACCGGCGGCGACGAGGCGGCCCTCTTCGCGGGCGACCTGCTGAACATGTACACCAGCTACGCGACCCGCAAAGGGTTCAAGGTCGAGCCGCTGTCGGTCTCGCATTCCGACCTCGGCGGGATCAAGGAAGCGATCATCAACATCACCGGGGACGAGGTGTACCTGCATTACCGCTTCGAGGGGGGCGGCCACCGCGTGCAGCGCGTGCCCAAGACCGAAGCGCAGGGGCGGATTCACACCTCGGCGGCGACGGTCGCCGTGCTCGTGGAGCCCGAGGAAATCCAGGCCGACATCGACTGGGACAAGGACGTGCTCGAGCACGTCAGCCGGGCCGGGGGCCCGGGCGGGCAGAACGTCAACAAGGTGTCCAGCGCGATCAAGCTCGAGCACATCCCGACGGGCATCACGGTGTCGATGCGGGACGAGAAGAGCCAGCACAAGAACCGGGCCAAGGCCCGCCGGGTGCTGCTGTCGCGGGTGTACGACCATTTCCAGACGCAGCAGCGGCAGAAGATCGCGTCGGAGCGCAAGAGCATGGTCGGCACGGGCGACCGCAGCGACCGCATCCGCACCTACAACTTCCCGCAAAACCGCGTCACCGACCATCGGATCAACAAGGACGTCTACGACCTCGAGCACATCCTGATGGGCGAATTCGACGAGTTCCTCGCCGAGCTGCACGAACGCGACCTGAAGCTGCGGCTGGAAAGCCTGTAACCGCCGAGGGGGCCGCGCACCTACGGGCACGTCGTCCCGATCACCGCCACGAACGGATCGATGTCGGCAAACGTCACGTAACCGTCCCCGTTGATGTCGGCGAACATAATGTCGCAATTCGGATACCGCTGGAGGTAGCCGCCCCAGCTTGACAGCGCGAGCACGAACGCGTCGATATCCGCAAAGGTGACCCTGCCGTCGCAGTTCAGGTCGCCGCGGCAGCCGGTGACCGTCAACGTCGCCGGGGCGCTCGTCACCGAGCCGCAGTCATTCGTGACGACCACATCGTAACTGCCGCTGTCGGACATCCAAGTCGCGCTGATCGTCAGGGTGGGACTCGTTGCGCCTGAGATGCGCCCGCCATCGGTCAGCGGCTGACCGCCCTTGCGCCAGTGGTACGTCAACGGCCCGGTGCCACTGGCCGTCACGGACAGCGTTACTGTTCGCCCAACCGAAATCGATCGACTGTCCGGATCGGTGACAACGTGCGCCGGCGATTTGACCATCAGGGTAACTGCCTCGCTCATTACCGAGACACACGCGTCGCTAACGACAACGTCGTAATTGCCGGAATCGCCGATTTGGACGGGAAAGATATCGAGAATGGCGGCGGTCGCTCCGGGGATCGGGTGCGTATCCTTACGCCACTGATAGGAAAGGGGCATTGATCCGACCGCGCCGACCTCGAAGTGAGCAAGCTCGCCCGTGCAAGCGGCGAGCGGCGCTGGTTGAAGGGTGATCTCTGGTGGAGAGGCAATCGTGAATTGAGCGCTGGCACTGGTCACCACGCCGCAAGCGCTACTAGCCACGACATCGTAACTGCCTACGTCCGCCGGCGTCACGGCATCGATGCCGAGCTGCGCGGTCACTGCACCGGTTATTCGCCCGTCGTCTGTAAGCGGGAGCCCGTCCTTGCGCCACTGATAGTGAAGTTGCGCTGCGCCCGCGGCACTCACCTGAAACGACACACTGGATCCCGCGCACCCGACAGCGCTTTCCGGATCGTGGACAACCACTGGGGAGGTGTGCAACCCGAGTCCCACGATGTAGGCCGTTCCGAGCGCCTCAGTGTCAAACGATTGCGAAAAACCCACCCAACCGATCGTCACTGACGGATCATTGCCCGCGCCAACGGGAACGAGAGTCGAAAAAGATTGGTGCGTGGGCAGATCGCCGATTGCAATGGTGCCGAGCCGGCTGATCGTTAGCGTAACTCCGTACAAAGTGTCGCCGCTTGTGTTGGTCAAGAACACCTGATGGTATCCCAGATACACGGAGTCGATTTGCGCCACACCTACGTCGATACATGGTGCACTGGCACGCAGGGTGTCCAGTTCCGGCTTCTCGGCGAAACCGACAGAATCGTCGAGAACCCCGGCAGCGGCCGGCCCCCCGATGACGTCCGGTAGATTCGGAGTCAGGCTTCCCGTAAACGGGTTAGTTCCACGCGCACCCAAGTCGGAACCCTGCAGAAGAAACGCGGTCCCGAAATTGATGACCTGGAGTTGATTCACATCATTGTTACCTTTAACGACGAGCCGCCCGTTCTGGCCAGCTCCGTGAGTTGGAGAGCCGCCTGCACCACCTTGCTCGTCACAAGTCAGGGCATTGAAACAGGCCACGCTGGCTTGCAGGAGAATCGATCCGCCGGCGCCACCTCCACCGGAACCCCCGTTCCCACCCTGGCCACCGTGGCCACCGGCCGCACCCGCGCCGCCCCCCCCGCCTCCCGCGCCGTTAAATGAATTTGTCGGCCTGTGCCCGTCTTCGCCTGTAGTCGTGCAGCTCCCAGCCCCGCCAGCGGCACCTGTTCCACAGACTCCTGAAGTTGTGCCGCCCGCTCCATTTTGGCCGCATGCGCCGCCAGCGCCCGCTCCACCAGGGCCACCCGATACGCCAAGCGCCCCGGGGGCTCCGTACACACCGAGGTTATCGCTCAAGCTCAAGCGACCCGTGGCTGTGATCATGACGGCCCCGCCCCCGCTCCCACCACTCCCTGCGCCTCCCCCCATGCCGCCTACACCGCCGAACCCGCCCGCACCTCCGTCTCCCCCCCTGCCGCCTTCATTTCCACCCACAGCAGCAGCGCCCCCGCCGCCGCTGCCCTGACCCGATCCCCCGCCTCCCCCGCCACCGCCGCAAGCCCCGGCCCCGCCACCCGCGCCGCCGATGCCGGCGACGAAGTCGAAGGCGCTGGACACCTGAGTTGTCCCATTTGCACCGTCCTGACCCGAATCCGCTGGGGGACCGTCGGCACCGGTACCTCCGGGAGCTCCACCGTGTCCGCCCCAGGCAGACCCGGTGCCACTGTTGCAAGTGGGATACCCACCGCCACTACCACCACCCCCGCCCGCGGTTCCGCCCGCTCCCGCGGCTCCTGAACCTCCAGTGGTGCCCCCGCCTCCGGGCGCTGCGTTACCGGCATTCCCATAGCCAGTGGCTCCTGGCTGGCCATTGCTGCCTGATGTTCCAACTTGTCCGGGTTGTCCGTTATTGCTGGTGCCCGAGTAACCGGTATTATGTCCACAGCACACTCCGCCCCCGCCTCCGGGACCAGCGCTTCCGCCGCTCCCACCCGATGCGTTTGCCGGGGTACTTGGCGCGCCTGCGCCTCCGCGGCCTCCGCCTAGCTCTCCGGGCATGATCGCAAATGGGCCGCGAATCGAGACATTCGTGCCCGCGATCGCCAGCGGACGACTGCCCGTCGCGTAAATCACGACATCGGGACCAACGTCGACCACCCGGAAATCGAAGACGGCAACTCCAGTCGGGTCGACACTTCCGACAATCGTGCCCCCACTGCCTATCCAACTCGGCGGGGTTGTTCCCGTGTCGATCGTGATTTGGGCGCTCGATTGTCGGACATCAGGCCCGTTTCCGGTGGCAAAAATCGGATAATCAGCGCGCAAACGCGTCGCCCCACCGATCGCAACCAAGGTGAGCAATGCCAGGTACGCAGATACTGTCCCGCACAGGCTCCCCGTTTGATTAACAATATGCCGGCCATTCATGAAGCTCCCCTTTCTGGTCTTCTGACCCGAAGCCAGGTGCCGATTTTCGTAGAATCATGCTACGCAATCTGATTCACCACCGCAAGAAAGAGGTTCATCCCGCCAAACCGGGATGAATTCCCTTGACTTATGAGCCCACACTTCCCAGATGGCTACGCCCGACGCCGCTGCCGGGCGGCTGCACACCAACCCGAGAACAGGGCAGCTTGGCAGAGCGACAGCACCCTTGCACATGCCCTCCGCGACCTCTCCCGCTTGGGACCGAAAGCGGCCACGCGGACCGGTTCATTCTAAACTGTGCGCGTGGCGACATCAACGAGGACCGGAGCAGGAATCCGTGCCCTCAGCACGGGAGGTGACGCTCGCCACGTGTTTCGCCGCCTCGAAGCGCTCGGCCCGGCGCTCGTTGGCTTACTCCCGGCCTTCTGGCGGTTGGCAGGGACAAATTGTCCCCGAAAAGGACTTGCAGCGACCAAAAGGGACTGTTTGTCCTCGGCGGAGACGAGAATCGGCCCGAGGTGGGGCGATCATAAATCGGTGTCGGTGATTTGTTCACAGCGGGCGATGGGATTCGAATCCGCCGTGAATCTCAAAAACCGCATTAGTGGCAGCACCACAAACGATATTATCGGGCGTTTTCGGAAAAGATTTCGCATTACTTTTCGACCATGCGCCGGTATCGGTGAGTGGATCGGGGCTCCGCCCTTGCCCGAACAACCCGTCGGCGTTGCCCGCTGCCGAGCGTGCCGGCGGCGGGTGGTGGGTACGGGGACCACCGCAACGAGCTGGCGCGGCAAACTAATCGCAGGGGAGAAACCATGAGTAAGTACCAACCCGACCCGATCAAGGCGTCACTTTACGTACTGTCGGCAATCCTGGACGGCCTCTCGGACGAGAAGCGCCAGACCGAGATTCGCAACGAAGTACAGGAGAGTTTTATCCGCGATCCGGAGCAGGCGCGCAAGATCATCGACTTAGTCCGCCGGATCGGCACTCCGCCCCCGGATGCATCAAAGCGCATGGAGAAGCTACGGAAGCTAAGGGCGGCGCTCGCCGGATCGTCCGGGCGGTTACTTGCCGGCCGGGAGAATGGTACGTGGTGTCAGCGGTGGCGGCGGCGCCTCCAACAACTCTTTAGCGCGAGCGATGATCTTCTCGGCGGCCGCGCGGATTTCTGGATCCGGCAGTCTTTCATCTTCGGTGCGTTCATTGATCTTCCCGATTTTTTGGGCGTGCTCGGTGATGTCGATCAGATGCTTGTCCATGCCGTCAACCTCCGTTTAGGTGATGTCACAACATACCGCCGCCTCGCGTCGCCGTCCAGGTGGGCGGCGTCCGCCGGCCTCGCCGACTCCTCCGCGCCCGCCCCAATCCAAAATCCAAACTCCAAAATCCAAAATCGCACAGAACCCGCCAAACCCCGCCACCGGCCAACACCATCGCCCCTTCGCCTTGCTTTCCTCCATTCCAGAGTAATACTATCAGTGCTCACGCAGTGCCAGAGCCTGCCTTGACGGCCCGCTCGGCGGTGTGGCACCGGCCCCCAGCCGGTGAATCGTGCACCCCACACCCGCTGACCCGGTTCGAGACACG
>Ga0182017_10000152_pt1 | contig 53478 bp, 36 predicted proteins | sample 712E3DmetaG_FD_120492 | JGI IMG/M metagenome (GOLD analysis project Ga0182017, IMG submission 120492) | Permafrost microbial communities from Stordalen Mire, Sweden - 712E3D metaG | ecosystem: Environmental > Terrestrial > Soil > Wetlands > Permafrost | place: Sweden: Stordalen | collected... | reverse complement strand
GAGGCTTACCGAGTAAGGCGGTATCGCTTAAAACAACGGTGTCGGAATAGATACCGTCATTGTCCTTGACGAAGATTCTGATTGTTTTAATTCCTGTCTGCGCCACGACGTATTTGTGCCTGATCGTGTCGGCGCACGCCTTCCTGAATATACCCGTTCCGTCACCCCAATTGATCATAACGCTGTCCACTTTGCCGTTGGTATCGTGCGCGGCAATGGTAAACATGGTGTCGCGATTGACCCATTGCTTTAACGGAGTCAATCCGTCCGCGACCGGCTTGCCAAGGCGTACCGCGACCGGCACAACCGTGTCCGTTGTTTGCGAAAAGGTATCGACCACCCGGACCCGGATGGATTTGACGGCCGTATCGGAGATGGCGAAGGTATGGATGAATTTCGCGCTGTCTCCAGCGGCCGGTTTGGTTTCAGTAAAAATCAACGAACCGTTCCAGGCCACTTTAACGCTATCGATAGGCGCGGCGGCGGACTGCGCTTTAATGGTGAATGCTCGCGCATCAAAAACGAAAACACTATTGGAAAGCGTGTCAATGGCAATACCGCGGAACAGCGGTTTCGGCGCATTGACGACGATGGTATCGTACAGGGGATCCGACAACATTTTCCGGTCGTTTTTTACATTTATCTTAACGCCGTATTTACCCGGCGACGTGAAGACCGTATCGAACGTTGAATCCGTTAACTTTTTAACTGCGCCGTTATTGATCGATACGAAAAACGTGTCGATCCTACCCGCGGAATCGGATGCGCTTATAGTAAAGCGGCGCTTGGTTTTGAAAAACACCGCCGAATCCGCCCTAAAGGATTTTACCAATGGTTTACCCAGTCGCACGTAAACTTGTTTCCCGACCGTGTCCGACCAAAATCCGTCATTGTCTTTTACCATGGCTTTAATCGTTTGCGTACCCGTATCGGCAACGCCAAAGGCATGGATAAACGGACTATTGCTTTTTACAAGGGAAGAATCAGAGTTTTTCCAGAACACCTTTATTGAATCGATGAGGCCATTGGTGTCTCGGGCCCAAACCGAATAGTTTTGCGGTTTTGCAACAAAAAGGGACGTCAGCGCGGCATTCACGGCAATGCTGTCTATGACGGGCTTGCCGATACGAACCATGATCGAATCAGTGACCGTTTCCGAGGCTGTCCCCTGGGCATCGACGACAAAAATTCGAACATACTTCATCCCGCTTGATGTAAACGCGTGATGAACCGATGAGGTAGTTAATTTGTCAAATGGTCCGGAAACGTTCCATGAGACATAATACTCGGTAATTGGAACTTCCGGTTTTATGGTTACCGTGTTAATAACGAAAGCCGTATCGTGGTTCTGCCATGCCGTGTCCGGTTTCATGCCCGCGGCGATGGGCCGCGTGTTTTCGACGACGATAACCTTGAAAGTAACCGGGTTAGCGGGCGTGAATCCTCTTGTATCTCCGCAGTTGACGATGACGGTATCAACGCCCGCGGAGTCAAATAGTACGGACAGCGTATTACTTTTCACGGTCATTGTATCCAGGTTTTTTGAACCGGATAAAATCCAACGATTATAGCTTATGGAATCCCCGTTGGCGCCCGGATGAAAGGTAACCTGCATTTTCAAGAGCGTGTTGATGTAAACGGTCATATCCTGCGGCAAGCTGTCAATATAGGGTACGGAGGAAATTACCACAAGCCGCATGGAATCCAAGGGAGAAAGGAATCCGTCATTATCCGCGACATTTGCGCGTATGATATACACGCCCGGTACGGAGTATTTAACGGATAAAACGGAATCCCCGCCGGTTCCCTTGCCGTCTAAGTCCCAGTAAACGCGCACGATTTTTCCGCTCGAATCAGGATTGGTGTCCCAATAGTGAAGCCGTAGCGAGTCGAATTGGTTGATAGCCGTCGTATCTATGGATTTTAAAAACTTGCACAACGGCGCGTACCGATGCGCAACGACCAATTTCGTTATGCGGTTTGAGGAATCTCCGCTCGAATCACGGACGATGACGCTGACCTGATATGTTCCGCTGTCGGCGAAATATTGGGGTAACCGGGATAATTGCCGGTCCTCTCTATTAACAAGTGTGACATTCGACGAATCGACGCGCCATGAGTAAACGCCTAAATTAGCCGTCAATAACGAGGCGCTATCGACTGTTACGCCGAACGTGTCGATCCTGTGCGCGGTTACGATGGAAGGAAATAAACTATCATTGGTTGAAATAATGTATTTCAATGCTTTCGCGACAATGATTGCCGTAACGGGGGTGCTTTTAAAACCGTATTTATTGACGCCGGAAACGCGCACCGTGTCGGTTGCATCAGCCTGATATTTTTTGGTGATAAAAGATGCACTCGTCGTATCGGAAGCTCCGTTGCCGGACGCGAAATTCCAAATATAGCGTACCGCGACCGAATTGCGGTCAGTGACCGTGATTGGGTACTGACGGTTTATGGGAACCACCAACAATGGTTGAATATACAGCGCGGGAAGCGTATATCGAATAAAACATGAATCGCGCGTTTTTTTTAACATAGTAATACCGGTGGAATCGATGAGCTGTATTGAAAAACGCACCATCCCCGTGTCGATACATGGATGGAGCATGTCCACGGTTAAGGCGCCTGCATAGCGGTAGTTCGCTGAAGTGTCTTTGTATCGCCCGTCATCGGACTCCAAGGCTACTTTAAACCACGAATCTGTAACGGTTCCGAGCTTGACGGTAAAATGCAAAATATCTCCGCATGAAATAGTGTCGGGAAGATTCAATCCACGAAGATCGGGAATTATTCCGGAAATCGCAAGAGCGGTTTTCACCGTATCCGATACTGAGTCCAGGCTGTTTCGCGCCCATATAAACAAGGTATCATTCAGACCGCTGCCCGTGGTGTTTACAAAGAATCGTACAGAGTCATTATGAATAGTGTCGCGCAGCGAATCCAGGGACGAAGCGCTGAAAAGACGCCAATAAACCGTCACGATCGAATCCGTCGTGTTCAAAACGCCAACCTTTATCGTATCCGGACCTCTAACGACCGTATCCGTTTTCGGCGCATTAATGACGGGTTTGAATTGATTGACAACGATCAGCTCTCCGCTGCTGTCGGCATTGACTTTGCCGTTGGGCCGAAGGCCTACAATGTGCACTTTTCCGATATGCGCCTTTTTAAACCATAGCGTCACTGTATCAAATGGAGGGGAATGCGTCTTGCTTTTGTCGATGAAGTCCGTATCAATATTGTCAATTGTCAATGAAGAAAAAGCGTCGCGCCCGATGCCGGTCGTGCAGGGCAGGGCATAGGCGGTATCCAAATACAGTGTATCGGGAAGTTTCTTCCACTGCGCTTTGAGAACGTAATTTGCGTCCGGGTAGAGAACATCGAACGGATTGTCGTTCTTATAGTGCGAACAGGTCAGCAGCGCCGTCAACGCCGCTACACCGATACATGTCGATATTAAGTTACCTGCGTTTTTCATCCGGTTTTCGTTTTTGCTTTTTAATGTTCAAAATAGAAACGACACTGAAAAAAAACCCGCCCCAACGCCGCAAAGCCCCATTCCGATGTTTTGAATGAGCGCCATTCCATCGCGTTTCTGTCGGGCATTGACCGCTCCTTGCGGGTTTTTTTGCCCATGATACTCATTGTCGTATTTTTCCGCATAATAATGCCCGCTTATCCATAATCCCGCGCCCACGAGAGCGACGCACGAAAGCGATACTCGGACCGGTATGAACCAGGGCATTGCCGCGGGCCTCCGGTTTAGGCCGATAGCGTTCTCGTCATCCGTAGTAATGCGTTCGGTTTGATCGAGAACGGCGATCATCTCCTTTCCCGTACCTTCATAAATATATTCGGCGTCATCCTTGACGCCGACGGGTTTACTTTGCCGTACCAAATTCAAGAATTCGTTCTTATGAAAAACAACCCTGTCAAAAATTATTTCATGAGTATTACTTTCCAAGGCTATGGCGACGCCGGCATTGCAAAACATCGAGTAAGACAACCTGACAGCAGCGGTACTATCGGCTACTTTCAAACCGCTCCAATAAAAAGAAGCCGGGTCCTGTGTTGAATTGGATAATGAAGTTTGACTTTTTAAGGAAGTAAAAAGTATCGAATTTTCCTTTGTTCCATTCGCGAAAAAGGCGCCTTTGACCAGAATACCGGTCATCGGCTGGAATCGCAATTCACTACCCCCTTCGAAAATGAGAGTGTCTCCGGCTTTAACGGCAATGGCGCCGGAAATTATATAATTATCCTTACGATAGGTTCCCTTGAGCTCGCCTGCCAGAAAAGTTTGCGGGAAACAAGGGACACAGAGGAAAATAATAAGAAAGGTTATAATACGCATGGTCTTTGTATTATTATTATACCATAAAAATGCATAGAGTTCCATTATAAGGGTAGCGCGAATACGATTACCATTAAATAATACTATTTGCCTTGCCATGGATAATATTATTCCCGATGTTCAAAATGTCGATTCGGCGAAAAACTTATTTTTTGTTATACTTGGTTTTTTCCGCGCATTTTACTAAATTACTATCATCGTTCGAAATACCAAGCATGGGGATTTGCATTATGGAATCAGGATCCGACGGCATCATTGTTATTGACGACGTACCTATCGAGGCGTGCATCATCGAGGACATGCTGATTGACGCGGGATTTAGAAATATTCGGACCTACTCCGATCCCCTGAGCGCCCTCAAGAACATTCCGGCGCATTACCGCCCCAAACTGCTGATCATTGATTACCACATGCCTGAAATGACCGGAGTCGAAGTGATCGAAGAGGTACGCCGGCGCTATGACGCCATCGATGCGATTCTCATCACCGGTGACTATCAAAAGGTCAAGCAACTGGCCCCTCGCTACCGCGTATTGGAAAAAAACCTCACGTTTCACAACCGGCTGCTCTCGTGCGTTGAAGAAATCCTCGGCGCCGGCCACGAGCCCTCATCCAACCGATTATAGCAAATTCGCGGCAAGTTCGGACAATAACGATCTCTCACCTTTTGTGAAGGTAATGTGGGCCGCTACCTCCTGGTCCTTGAAGCGTTCGACCACATAGGTGAGGCCATTGCTTGAGGAGTCGATGTAGGGATTGTCGATTTGATAAGGATCGCCCGTGAGGATGACCTTGCTGCCGTCGCCCACACGGGTGACAATGGTCTTGATTTCATGCGGAGTGAGGTTCTGCGCCTCGTCGATAATCAGGTATTGATTGTGAATCGAGCGTCCCCGTATATAGGTAAGCGGCTCAACGATGAGAATGCCCGATTCAAGCAGTTCCTTGAATCCGCGTATATGCCGCCGCGCTTTGGCTTCGCTGCGCATGAGCAGGTCAACGTTATCCGCGATAGGATACATCCACGGCGCCAGCTTTTCCTCCACCGTTCCCGGCAAAAAACCGATGTCCTTTCCCATGGGAAGGGTCGGCCGTGAAACGAGGACGTGATTATAAACGTTTTCATCCACGGTTTTGTAAAGGCTTGCGGCAACCGCAAGCAATGTCTTTCCGGTGCCCGCTTTACCTACCAGTGTTACAAGCTGAATCGAATCGTTAAGCAGCGCGTCCATGGAAAAAACCTGTTCTTTGTTCTTCGGTTTAATCCGCCACATGCCGTCTTTGTCCTCGCGCGCCAGCTTGACTATTTTTGATTCTTTTCGTTGATAACGTCCGAGGGCGAAGCGCGACGGATCAGTCGCGTCGGCAAGGGTTATGTATTGGTTGGCAAAAAGGGACGTTTCGCCGTGGTAAACCAGCGATCCTTGATCATGAAACGAGGAAATTTCCTCCGAGGTAACCGAAATTTCAGCGTAGCCGGTATACAACTCCTCGATATCAACCTTGTCGGATTCGTAATCCTCCACCTTGAGCCCAAGGGCGTCGGCCTTGATGCGCAGGTTGATGTCCTTGCTGACGAACAGCGTCGGCACGCCGCCCGCCTTTTCTTTTACATCGAGCGATATGGCGAGGATCAGGTTGTCGCGGACGTTGCTCTGAAGATCGCGAGGGATGAGTTTAAGCGAGGCGCCGGTGTCAATTTTGACTATGACGACGCCTCCGCTGTCGAGTTTAACACCGGACGTCAGCGATCCCTTCAGCCTGAGCGCGTCGAGGTAGCGGGACGTCTGCCTCGCGTTTCGTCCGGTTTCGTTGAGGTCCTTTTTAAAACGATCGATATCCTCGATAACCGTAATAGGAATGAAAACGTTGTTTTCTTCGAACTTGAAAAGCGCCTGGGCATCGTATAACAGTACGGTCGTATCAAGAATATAATTTTTCATGAACCGCGAATCAATCCATATAAAACTGGTTTACATTGTCGACGATTGCGGCGCGGCTTTTAGCGTCCAAATACCAGTCATAGTATAATTTTTGGCTCGCCTCGGACTCCATCTTTTGCCGTAACCCCATGATTTCATTGCTGTTCCATGGGATAGTCTCGATGATTTTATGCCACAGCGGTTTAACGACGAACAATGCGTCTTTCGTGCGAATAATGGCGGAAACCTTTCCGTCCTTGAGCGCGAAAGCCGCCGCGATCGCCTGATTGTCAAACCCGACTTGCGGCACGTATTGAACCCTGGTGACCGAATCGGATTTCCCCGTTACGATGATCGGATCGATTTTCGATAAGGAAAGGACGTCCGATTTATCGGTCATTTTTTTCAAGGCTTCGTCAAAACGTTTTTCGGCTTTTTGCAGTCGCACTGAATCCTTGAGTATCTGCACTATTTTATCTTTGACAACAGGCAATGGTTGCAGGCCTTTTTTAAGTTGCTGCTTTACCTGAAAAATATAATACCCGTCCTCGTTTTCAAAAATATCCGACACTTCGTCGACCTCATGGTTAAAAGCGAACGAAGCCGCGCCCGACAAAAAGCCCGTTTTAGGAACGGCGTCACCCCTTTTAAAAAGACCGGTGGAATCCGTCGGGTAAAGGCTCCCTTTTTTCATGATGACTTTTATCCCGTCGGCCGAGATGATTTTATGCAAGGTATCAGCCTGGGCATTGAGGCGGTCCATGGTTTCGGCGGACGGCGATATTTTGCGAAGGATATGACGGGCCTTTACCTGCAATTTGCCGTCCTTGGTTTCCCGTTTCTCCACGAGAATAAGGTGATAGCCGAATTGCGTCCGGATCGGCAACGAAACCTCGCCCAGCGTCAGGGAAAACGCCGCGGAATCGAATTGAGGAACCATCACGCCTTTGGATATCCATCCCAGGTCACCGCCGCGAGACGCCGACCCTTCATCGTCGGATTCCAGCTTGGCTTCTTCCTGAAGCAATGAGTCGCTATTATTGATTTTTTTCCGTACTTCCATCAATTCATTATAAATCAATTGAGCGTCCTTTTCCGTGGCGGTTTTCGGTACCTTTACAAAATAGAGGTCGGATTGTTCCACGGCGTGGAAACTGTCCGCATGCTCGGAGTAAAACCGTTGCACCATAGTCTCCGGAATTTCCGATGAATCGACGGGCAGATTCGCGGTAGCGCATTTCGCGTATTCAAAGACCGTCTTTTCGTTCTCGGCTCTATATTGATAAGCGATCTCGCATTGCGTGGGAAATCCTTGGAATGAAAGGAGTATCCGTAATGTTTGCATGGGGATCAGCATGTCGCGAGTATACGATTCAAGCATCCGCATTCCCTCGTTTTCATAGGCGCGCGGATCGTTAAGAAATTGAATGTATTTGACGGTATCGAACACGCTGTCGGTTTGGAACTGGGGAACCTTATACACTTCGGGAGGCGGGTTTTTCTTGATATATTCAAACAGCTCTTCCGATGAGGCGCCGAGTTGCATTTTCGCGAACGCTTCATTGAGAAGGACCCTGTTGACTTCGGTTTCCCAAACCTGCCGCGGAATCATGCGGTTTTGGTATGGCGGCAAATCGGCGCCGCCGGAACGTTCCCGTTCTTTTTGGCGTTCCTGTTCCACCATTTTCTCAAAGTAATTGATGGGGATTTCCTTCCCATTGATCTTGCCGACGACGTTTCTTGTTTTCGTGTGACCGGTAAGGTCCATACCCCACGCGAAAACTATGGTTGCGACAAACGCGATAATGACGATCCACATGATCGTGGCGGCGTTGTTTCTCATCTGTTGAATCATACCGTATACTCCCATTTCTATAATTGATGATGGCCGGCGTTAGTTCACAATTCTATTTTTTTCCCTTTGGTTTCAACAATCGGTCGTAGGCCGTTTTGTTCGCAAGCAATTTGAGGGCCGCCTGGAATTGAACGTCGTCGGAGAACCGCGCACGATAAACGACGTCGCTTTCAGGCCCGAACTCTCTTGAAAGCAAGGCGTCTCGGACGTATTTCCTTATTTCAGGGGCATTGCCGATAAATTCAGACCGGCTCTTTTCATTCAACACATTATCGATCTGTTGTGAAATTTTTTTCAACGCTTCCAGCTCATTCTTTGACCACTTCGGTTTACCGGGATCGACGGCGGAAGCGTCCTTTTTTATTTTTCCCGTGCTGTCACGCGTCGTATCGGGGGTGATGCCCGTTTTCACCTTGAAATCCTCAAACATGGATTGAGTTTGGTTTTGGAATTTAAAATGGGTCGAATCCAGAAAATGCTGAAAATCGGCCATGATCGCCTCATTCACCTCAAATCCCTTCTCAATTTTCACATGCTGCGCTTTTAATTTGAGATACTCGCTAGTGGAAAAAGAGAAAAACGCATCCTTGAGAAACAATATCCGTAAAAGATATTCCGGAATCTTGGGCTTAACAACGGTATCGGGTACGATTCCGCCGCCGCCATAGACGATCCTTCCATTTTTTGTTTTATAGGTCGTGGTATCCTTTTTTACCGAGTCCTTCGCCGAACCGGCGTTTGTTTTCTCCGACGCCGAATCCTCGCCGTCCCCATCCTCGCCGTCGCTTGACTTCAAGCCTTTGGCCCGAATGCCGTTTTCCGGTTTGTTAATGCAACGGCCCGAAGGCGTATAATAGAACGCGGTGGTCATTTTCAAATGGTGGCTTTCATCGAGCGGCAGGAGCGTCTGCACCGATCCTTTTCCGAACGTCGTGTCGCCCACGATCAACCCTTTGTCCCAGTCTTGAATGGCTCCGGCGACGATTTCGGAGGCCGAAGCGGAGGCGTAATTGACAAGCACAACCATCGGCATGTCCGAGGGAATAAGGGGGGGTGATGCGCTGGAATAGTCGGAATTCTGTCCCTGCATCCGGCCGCGCGTAAACACGACGAGCGATTTTTCGGGCAAAAACTTTTCCGCCACCTCTATGGCCTGCGGCAAAGCGCCGCCGGGATTGAAACGCAAATCCAAAATGACGCCCTTGATCTTCTTTTTCAAGAGTTCCTTGACGGCCTTTTCGACTTCCTTTCCCGCGATATTCGAGAATTCCTTCAGCTCCACGTATCCGATGCTGTCGTTGAAAACATTATAAAACGGAACGGCCTTAATATGGATAATGCCTCGAGTGATTTTGTAATCGAGGTCTTTTTCGCCGGGCCTGCGGATGGTGATGACGACGTCGGTGCCCGGCTCTCCGCGCAGTTTACCGACCGCCTCCTCAATGGTGATGCCCGCGGTTGATTTTCCGTTTATCTTGACAATTTGGTCGCCCGACTGTATTCCAGCCCGGTCCGCGGGCGTGCCCTGGATTGGAGTCATGACGGTGAGCACCTTGTCGCGTATGGCGATTTGTATACCCAGGCCGCCGAATTGCGCGTCCATTTTTATCATTAATTCATTATACTGTTTTTTTTCCATGTAGTTCGTGTGCGGATCAAGGATCGACAGCATTCCGTCGATGGCATGGTCCACAAGCTGTTTTGATTCGACATTCTCGACATAATTCTGATGGATTTTAAGAAATACGTCTTGCAGGCGCATGTAGTCCTTGTAGAAATTGTCTCCCGCCTGCCGGTTGACATCCACCGCCAATCCCGCGATGGTAACGGCGATGATGATGAGTCCCAACAAAGGAATCGTCCGCGCTATTTTATTTTTTGATCCTTTTTCCCGAATGGTATTCATTCAATCTCCAATTTTCATGAAAAGAGGAAAAGTTATTTAAAATAAATCATTTATTATTCTTAAACCGAACAATTTTAAGCTTCATGCATTCAGTATCACCGACAAACGATCTCGTACCGTCAACGCGATCGTTTCAACCGGCGCCTCGCCGGGCACGATTATAATTCGCCGCGGGTATCGGCGCGAAAGCTGAAGATATCCATCCCGGACTTTTTCGTAAAATTCCCTTCCGCTCTTTTCCAGACGATCCAGAGCCTTCCCTGATTTTTTTAATCTTTCCATGGAAACCGCTACGCTGATATCGAAAACGAAGGTCAGCGAAGGAGTTATACGAGCGGCGGCGAAAGCGTTCATCGTTTCCAAGGTATCCATCGGCAGGCCGCGGCCGTGGCCCTGATAGGCGAATGTCGCCTCGGCGAATCTGTCGCACAACACGATGGCGCCGCGTTCCATGGCCGGAAGAATGCATTCCCGGACCAGTTGAGCCCGCGCGGCGCAGTAGAGCAACAGTTCACATTCGTCATGCATTTTCGAATGGGATGGGCTGAGCAGTATGCCGCGGATTTTTTCCCCTATTTCCGTTCCGCCGGGCTCCCGCGTGACGACGCAGGAACGTCCGCTCTTTTCCAGCGTTTCCTTGGCCAGCAGCAACTGGGTGGTTTTTCCGCATCCGTCAATACCTTCAAACGTTATGAAAAGTCCCTTGGACATCAGGCGTTCCCATGGCACTTTTTATATTTTTTCCCGCTCCCGCACCAGCACGGATCGTTCCTGCCTATTTGCCGGTCCACCCTAACCGGCATGGGCTTTGCCCCGCCTTGCGCCTGAGGCCTGTTGGCAATGGCCTGCGGCTGGGCAACCGCGGGCTGTCGCGGCGATTCCCCTCCGCCGCCCGAGGAAAAGATGTCGAATTCGCCGTGCATGGTCGTCGACCGTTCCAATCCCATGCGGTCTTCCTGCTCAACGGCCTCCACGCGAAAAATGAGAGAAGTCACCTCGCGGGCAATGGTGTCGCGCAGCTCTTGAAACGCCTTCAAGGCTTCTGATTGATATTCATACAGCGGATTTTTCTGGCCGTAGGCCCGGTACTGCACCCCGCCCTTGAGGTGGTCCATCTCATACAAGTGATCTTTCCACAGATTGTCGATGACCATGAGAAACACGCCACGTTCGAGTTGGCGCATCACGTGCGCGCTCACGCGATTCTCTTTTTCGTCGTAGCGCGCCCTTACTTCCTTAAAGAGTTCATCGAAAAGCAGGTCCTGGGTTTTATTATTCAACTGATCGCCCGGAATCCGATACACCACGCCGAATATCGTCTGAATTTCGGCGTAAAGGCCTTTGAGGTCCCAATCCTCCGGAAACTTGCCGCTGGAGGTGTACTTGTAAATTATTTCCTCGAGCGCTCCCGCTATCTGGTCGAGCAGTTCATTCTTGATCTCCTCGCCCCTCAGGATACGTTGGCGCATTCCGTAAATTTCTCCGCGCTGCAGGTTCATGACGTCGTCGTATTCCTTGAGGTGTTTGCGTATTTCGAAGTTGCGGGCTTCAACACGGCGCTGAGCGCTTCCGATGGAGCGGCTGACGAAGGGGTGTGAAATGACTTCCCCGTCCTGCGCGCCCAGCCGGTCCATGACCGCGGCGATGCGTTCGGAACCGAAGATGCGCATGAGATCGTCGTCGAGGGAAAGAAAAAATTTGGTGGAACCGGGATCGCCTTGTCGTCCGGACCTGCCGCGGAGCTGATTATCGATGCGGCGCGCCTCGTGTCGCTCGGTGCCGATGATATGCAATCCTCCCAGCTCCACGACCTTTATATGCTCCTCCTCCAACTGTTTGAAAAGTTTGGCGAATTTTTTTCGTTTTTCCTCCAAGGACAAATCGCCGGGTTCGATTCCTTCTTTGAGCAATTCGTAATTGGCCATGATCTCGAAATTGCCGCCAAGCACGATGTCGGTTCCGCGGCCCGCCATGTTCGTCGCGATGGTGACGGCCTTCATGCGGCCCGCCTGGGAGATGATGGTCGCCTCCTTGGCATGCTGTTTGGCGTTGAGCACCTCATGGGGAATTCCCGCGCGAATAAGCAATTTGCTGAGCGATTCTGATTTCTCGATCGAAGTGGTTCCCACGAGCACCGGGCGCCCGATTTCGTGGAGTTCGCCGATTTCCTCAACAACCGATTCGTACTTCTCCCGGTGCGTCCGGTAGATTTCGTCCTCGTAGTCCTTGCGAACCATGGGCCGGTTGGTGGGAATAGTCACTACATCAAGTTTGTAAATTTCATGAAATTCGGCCGCCTCGGTAACGGCCGTACCGGTCATTCCCGATATTTTTTTGTACATTTTAAAGAAATTCTGGAAGGTGACCGTGGCAAGCGTCTGATTCTCACCCGCCACCTTGACGCCCTCCTTGGCCTCCAGCGCCTGGTGCAGCCCTTCGCTATATCGCCTGCCGTGGAGAATACGGCCGGTAAATTCATCGACGATAAGGATTTGACCGTCCTGGACAACATAATCCACGTCGCGTTCGAACATCGCATAGGCGCGCAAAAGCTGGCTTACGCTATGGATGCGTTCGGACCTGTCGGCGTAGACGCGGTGGGCCTCTTCGCGCTTACCGGGTTTTTCCTCGGGTGGGATCGCCGGATCGGCGTCTATTTTAGCAAGCATGTCGGACAGATCGGGCACCACGAAAAAATCGGCGTTGGAACCTCCAACGAGCGAGCGCCCCTTTTCGGTGGTTTCCGCGCTATGCCCCGATTCGTCGATCGTATAGAAAAGCTCTTCGTCTATTTCATGGAGCTTCTTTTCGCGAAGATACTCCGTTTCCACCGCTTTCATGTACTTCGACATGCCCTCTTCCTTGAGCAATTTGAGCAGTTTCTTGTTCTTTGGCTCTCCACGTTTGACAATAAGCAGTTTGAGGCCCAGTTCGTTTTCCCGGCCTTCTTTATTAATGAGCCCTTCCGCCTCGTTTATCACTTTCTGAACCTGTTGGGCTTGCGCATGGACAAGCCGTTCCACGCGCGGCCTGAGTTCCTCATATTCCTTGTTGGACTTGGTAACCGGACCGGAAATGATGAGGGGCGTGCGGGCCTCGTCGACAAGGATGTTGTCGACCTCGTCGATAACGGCGAAATTCAGCTCGCGCTGGACGAGGTACTCCGGAGAGGACGCCATGTTATCGCGAAGGTAATCGAATCCGAACTCGTTATTAGTCCCATAGGTTATATCGCACAAATAGGCTTCGCGGCGCTGCAGGGTCCCTGGTTCGCTTTTATCAAGACACCCCACGCTCACTCCGAGAAAATTGAAGATTTTTCCCATCCATTCGCTGTCGCGTTTAGCAAGGTAATCATTGACGGTTATAACATGCACGCCTTTGCCGGAAAGCGCGTTGAGATACGCCGCCATGACCGCCACCTGCGTTTTGCCTTCGCCCGTGCGCATTTCCGCTATCTTTCCCTGGTGCAGCACGACCGCGCCCATGATCTGCACGTCGAAGTGCGCCATAAAGGAAATTTTTTCCGCTTTGAAAATCCGCTTACGGTTTTGAAAAACCGTGTGGACGCTTTCCATCGTACGCCGCTCGCCGAGCACCCGGTGCGTGGCCTCCCTGAATACCGCGAACGCCTCGGGAAGAATATCGTCGAGGGTTTCACCCTTTGACAAACGATCCTTGAATTCCTGGGTCTTTGCCTTAAGCTCCTCGTCGGAAAGCCTTGCTACCGGTTCTTTAAAGCCATTAACCATCAACAGGATAGGCACGTACTTTTTAACGTCACGCTCCTGTTTCGACAATTTCGCGATGATGGGTTTCAACATATTGTACAGTGATGCGAAAGAAAACATGATTATTTCACCTTCTCTATTCGAAAATTACGGAATTTAACATCGTCAATCACTCCATGTTCCAGAATACGGTTCATGGCATCCTTCGTTTGAACGCGAAGGGAATCCACGATCAGTTCATTCACGGTTTTACCGGAAATCACCTTCTGAACCATCACCTTTAGGTTTTCGCGTTTCAATAATACTTCCCGTTTGAGGGGCTCCTGCGCGACAAATATCTCAAGTGAAACCATAACCTTCATTGCCTCCCGGCCGCCCGGGCTGCAAATAATATCGGAAAGAATGATTCCCGACCTTACCGGCGCCCCGGCTTCGGCGCCTTGCCGGATTGATGCTCCTCGGAGAAAACTTCCGGTGGTTGCATGGCCGGATTTTTCCACGACCGGCCTTACGGTATCCCGTTTCCTTTGCGCCTCCCCATGATCCGCGGGCGATGAAACAATTACCGTATCGGTTTTCAACGCCTTTATCGGCGCTGAATCCCTATGTTTTTTTAATGTAAAAAATAATTCGCGGTTATTGTAGAAAAAGACCGTGACGGCAAAGAAGGCTATAATTGAGAGTATTACATAATAACGGCGGTTCTTTTTCCTGCTTTCCAGCCATGTTGATTCAGGCATCAGGACTCTTTCACGTGCGGCTATGGCTTTTCAATTACGCCGCAGGTAATCGAAACGCCGCGGGAAAACGCGTCGACGCACTCATTGAGCTTTTTTTGCTGTTCGGCCGAAATATTCAAAAACTGCAGCCCTAATCGAAAACCGTCGCTTCTTTCCCGGCAATAGACCACTTTTGCCTTGAGAATCAGTTCATTGATTTTTAAGGACACGACGGCGTCTTTTTCAACCCGTTTTTTACTATGCCAGCACGCTCCCGTTGTACTCAAATCGAAAAGCGATCCCTCGTCTGATTCACCGAGGTTGATGTATTCGATCCGCTCGCTCGTCCTGTCTTTCATACGCGTCTCCTTTTTCCGGAGAAATGTGATCAGCCGATACAAACTTCAGGGCTTCTAAGATGGCTGCCCCTCGAATACAAAAGGATAAATGACTTCGACCGGCCCGCCACCGTCCACCGGTTGAAAAGTCCATCGTTTTACATACCGAACTATGGCGTCGTCAAAATCGCCGTTGTTCGTCGTCGAATTAACAATAGATACATTGGCGACTTCGCCGGTGGGAAGAATGGTAAACTTTATCTTGAGTTGGCCCGCCAGCGAAGGATCGCGCTTGAGCCAGGTTTCGTAAACACGTTTGAGACGGGTGGCTTCCAGGTCGATCTGGCGTTTGATTGAAGTCTGGCTGCGGCTTGCGAGCGAAGCGGCTTCGCCGGAAATCTCCGGCGGCGCGGAGGTGATGTTCACGCTGCCTCCGGAGGCTATTTTCCCTCCCTGGACCTTGCCGACGGATTCCCGCGCGATGTCCACCCCTGAGGTAATCTGCCCCCGCCGCGCTTTTACTTCGGCAATATCCACGTTTTTAGTCGCGAACGTTCCCTTCGAAACCTTGAGATTGCTCAGGTCGCCGACGCTTTCGGACGCGGCGCCGAGCAGGTCGTTCACCGATGAGGCGGTTGCCGCCCCCGAAGCGGATGAACCGCTTCCCACCGCTGTGATCGCGGCGAAAATGCCCGACGACGATACTTGCTGTTTTACCTTTTCCCTGACCGCCTGACGTTCCACCCGGGTTTCCGCCTTGCGCACTTCTTTTTCGGTGTAGGATTCCTTTTCCCGATCTACCTTAACTTCCTTTTTCTGCGCCGCGGCTTCTTCCTTGGCTGCGGTAGATGCTTTGACTTCCTTGACCTTTTGCGCTTCAACCGGCTTTGGTTTGGGTTGATTGAGCACGATGCTGGCATAGCGTTCCTGGATCTTGAGAATCTGCTTTTCGCTTACCGTATCCGATACGTTGCGAAAAGAAAGGAGGAAAACGATGCCGCCGAAAACAATGAGAGAGCCCAGAAACAACACGGTAAAATGGGGTTCGATACTGCTCAGCGGCTTGCTGCGCAATTCCCTCGGAAACGAAGCCGGCACGCCGGAAACGTTATGTTGAAAAAAGAAAATGCCGGTTGTTTGTTGCGCCATTGCGGGTTATTTCCTGTACACGATCAAGTTCATGTTGGGATACCCGGCTTGCCCGCAGGTATACATCACCCTCGTCAAGACATTATACGGGATTTCCACATCGCCCTGAATGGAAATTTTTCCCGAAAATTCCGTTTTGAACATTTCCGCGGATTTTTCCGCCTCCGCGGAATATTTACTAAGAATTTTATAGAGCTGATCTATCATGAAGTCCTTTTGCGACAACAGCTTTTGATAGCCCGCCTGATCGATGACGATGGAATTTTCAACCATGATGGTTTTTTGCGATACTTTTACGTTGAGCGCCTCCTTCGCCATTTTTTCGACCGATGACTTCGGAAGCTTCAGCCCTTCGGCGGGGGTCACCAACTGGCCTTGCGCGGAGTAATTTTGCAAAAGGAAAACCACCATAAGCGTGAACATGTCGATCATCGACGTGATGTTAAGCTTTACCGTCGCGTTTCCGCGCTTACGGCCCCTTCTGCGTACGGATTGTCGTGCAGGCATATTATTGGATAATCCCTCCCGCAATAGACACATTTGGAAACATCGTTACGTTCCCGTCGGCAGTCCGTGTACCTCTCGCCGCATCCATAACCGAAACCACGGTTTCATATTTTATCTTGTCCTCAGCTACGATTTTTACGTTTTCATGGTCGGGGAATACCCGTACGGCGCTGAAATCCTTCGATAAAAATGTTTTGTACAATTGGAAAAGCGAAGCGTCGGCGGGAATATTTATGGAGGTCCGAACGATTTCGGCAAGGGCCTTCTTTTTGATTTCGGCAAGTTTGGCGCCCAGCGCGCTGAAATTGTAGGCGCCGTTGACCATCGGGATATCGGGCTGCTTCTCTCCAACCGCTTGCGGCGCCGTTTTTTCCTCCGCCTTGAAGTAATTGAACACATTGAACCCCTTGGAGGTTATTACGACGCCCACGTCGAGCTTCGCATCCTGCTGCACGCCGGCGCCTCCCGCTGCGCCGGATTGCGCGGCTTCGGGCAGCTTGAGTTCGATGGCGCCTAATTTTACAAATTCGGAAGAAGTCAGGAGCACGGGTATGAGTATCACCATGAGGTTCAGCATGGGCGTAACATCGGCGTCGGCCACCTCCTCGTCATCGCTCCCGCGGTTGAGCGCCGTCAACTTCCTTTGAGTGATGTCGGGCGGAATGAGAATATTCAGCGTGGCGACGGAGTAGCGGTCGATCTCGTTTAACGCGGCGTCGACCCGGGCGCGGACGAACGCGTAGAGCATCACCGTCAGCACGCTGAGCGAAAGGCCGACGAGCGTGGAGTTCATCGCCGTGGAAATTCCCGATGCAAGTAAAGCCGATTTTTCGATTGCCGCGATTTCGGGTCTGCTGACGGCGTTAAAGGACATGATCAGCCCGTACACGGTGCCCAAGAGACCGAAGAGGGTAAAAACATTGCCGAACATGACGAGGATGTTCAAACGTTTTTCAAGTGCGGAAGCCATGTGCGTGGATTCCTCCGCCATGCAACCCGCGATCAAGTGGGGTTCCTCCATGGCTTTTTTGATTCCCGCGGCAAGTATTCTCGGAAGAGCCCGCTGTCCGCCGGAAGCGCACATGCGAAACGCCTCGTCCAGTTTTTTATTTTCGATGAATTGCTTTACTTTTTCGAATAGGCCCAATGCGTCGTAATCGGTTCGTTGCTTAAGGCACACCCAGCGCTCCAGGGCCGTCAACACAGCGATCAGCCCAAGCGCGGCCAGTATCCACATGAAGATGAACGCGTCATGTGAAGGCTGAAACGCTTTTCCCAATTCAATAAGAAAATTCATGGTTTTCGATTATTTGAAACGAAGAACGTCTTAAAAATTATATGGTTACTTCTTTAATCAGCTTGTTATCGGTGAAAATTTTAATGTTGTTGTGCGTCACATGGATGCCGACGCCTTCCTTAAGTTGGGCCACGCTTATGTGGTATTTATGCGTCTTGTACGATTTTTCCACCAGCGCATTGACAATTCGCAGGGAATACTCGTCGATTTCATCGATGATTTTTTGCGTTTTCGATTTGACAAGAGCGTAGATCATGATGGCGGTGATGGCCACCGACAATCCTGAAAACGTCGAGTTCATGGCCGTGGCGATGCCCGCCGCCAGCAGTTCGGATTTCTGGGCCGCGTCGATGCCCGGCCGGCCCACCGCGGCAAACGACATGATGAGTCCATACACCGTTCCCAGCAACCCGAGGAGCGTGGCCACATTGCCGATAACGGCCAGATAGCCGGTGCGTTTTTCGAGTTGCGGAATGATTTTAAGCATGGATTCATCGATCGTATTGCGGATGCGCTCGGCGCCGAAATTGACCTGTTCGAGCCCTGCCTTGACAACTTGCGCAAGGGCCATATTCTTCGCTTTCGCGCACAGCGTGATCGCCGCGGGAATGTCATCCTTCTGGATGTGCGAAAGGATGGTTTTAATGAATAATTCGGACTTGAAACCGGCGCGGCCCATTAAATAGAAAAAACGTTCCACGATGATCGCGAAGCTGAATACCGCCACGATCAGGATCGACCACATGAAGATAAAAGCATCCGATGAGGGATTAAACGAGTGCACCAGTTTCGTTACGAATTCCATTATCGTTCCTCCGTTCTAAACCTTTTTTAACCGACACGCCGGCATTTTTTTTAGGCACCGTGTCTGAAGTATCTACGCGGTACGCGAAGATTCATCCCGACTATCGATACCGTATCCGCCCATAGGCGGGTTAGTAAACGATTATTGAAAATACTATTATTCAATGGATTAGTGCATGAAATAAAAACCCGGCTTTCGAGACCTTTTAAGCGCCGCGAACGCCGCTCAGGGAATAAAATTAGACACTTTCGTGCCGCTGAATTGAAACGCATTTTGATTAGGCATGTTCTCAATGGCGGACTGGTCGACGAATTCCGCGATATTTTCGTTCTTCCCGAAACTTTGCAGGACCATGGGAGAGAAAGCGGGGCGTTGGTCGGCTTTGATCAGAACCAATTGAGGCCTACGAATTTTTCCTTCTATTTTTTGTTCTTCAAATATTATTTGCCGAAGGTCTTTTTTCAGTTTTTGCTGCGCCTTATCCGCGGCGTTTTCCTTTTTGTCGGCGCCGAAACATGGGACGGCGATAAAAAGCATGGCCGAAATCAAGACCGGAAGGGAAATATATTTTAAAGGGTATTTCATAGCAAGCAATTGCCGTTTCCATAGAGTGTAATGGATAGAATATACAATACTTTTAACTATTTGTCCACTGCTTTGCAGGGGGTACAATATTTTTGCCTTGTACTTACGGCGAATAAAGCATATTCTTTTATGTATGGATGTATTTTTTAAAACACGGGCGATTATCATTTTTCTCTCCGGCGCCGTTTCTTTTTGTTGGGCGATCGACGAGGAGCCCTCAAGCATGTTTTTCGGCGACAGGGAGACTGCCTTGCGTCAAGAATATCTAGAATGCACGGGCGACCCGCTGCCGGTCGATTTGAAATTCGTCATCGGCTGGAAACAAAGAATGGACGCCTGGAGGAAAACACCGGAATACGCCGAGCTGCTGCGCGATTATCAAAAGACCGTCGGCGCATCCGCGTCTATTCGTTCATGCGCCTTGATCGAGTGGAATGAGCGGCGCAAGCGAGTCCAGGACAGCATGGAACGGATTTTGACCGCGCGCGTGCTCGATAGCAACGAGGCCCAAGACGTCGCTGAAGAAATCAAGGCGCTGCCGGCTTCGCGCTTTGACTTCGCGGGTATTCCCTTCGGCGTATCGAAAGGAGCGTTTTTGCATCTTTTTAAAATGAAATACACCGTCCCTATCCAAGAAAAAGACGCTTTTTATTTCGCCGAGAACGTGCCGTGGAACGGAGCGCCGTTTTTAACGGCATTTTATTTCGACGACGATAACCGTCTTTTCAAATATGAAGCCGAAAGCGACGCGCTTCCCGCGGATTCCGTAAACCGCGCGGTGAGGCCTGCGGCTCGGCGCCTGGCTACTGCGCTGGAACAGTCGCTCGGACCGCCCGCCCGCCAATACCGAATAGGTTTTTATGAAATAAAAAGCAGGGAGCTCGCCGTTGAGGAAAAATGGGAAACGGCCGGGTATACGGCAATGGTAGGACTGTCCGTATTCAATTACCAATATTATGCAAAGGCGGTCGTTGCCGCCATTCAGCGTACGAAAAAAACACCGGCAACCTCCAGCCGTTAACGATCGAAAGCCGCCTCTACCCCATGCACGCTGCCGTCAAACGATTCACCTTTCTTGATGCGGGACTTATCGTGGCGCTCTTGGGTGGGGCGGCGTTCTTTTTGCCCTTCATGCAATCGCGGGAACCCGATACGATCGTCGTATACAAAGACAATACTCTCATTGCCCGGTATCCTCTTTCTGCTGACCGGGACTTCGACGTTCGCGGCGCATTCGGCCCCATGAAAATACGCATTGAGCGCGGCGGCGTCAGGGTTCTTTCGTCAACCTGCCCGCAACAAGTGTGCGTCCGGACCCAACCAATAAAAAAGACCTCGCAACAAGTGATCTGCGAGCCGAACCACGTCGTACTGGAAATTGAGTCGTTGCAAAAAGACAGTCTGGATGCGATAAGCCGATAATAATACAACAACATTTTATTTAGACGGAAATTTAAAGCGAAAAGTACTTAACGATTTGTTAATAAATTGTCTTGACGTAGAATTTTGATTTACCTATTTTACACTTTCTTTAAATGATTCGAAGGGTGTAAAAATTGGTAAAGATTGAGCATTATCATGTGAAAGCGCAGACGATTTTGGCAACGGAGAATGCAGGTTTTTTTGAGAGTAAACCGCTTGAATAGTTAAGAAATAAAAAGGGCTTTTTGCAATATATTGGAGTCTGAAATGAAGTTTTTACTGAGAAATTTATTGATCGCCCAAAGCTTTAGTTGCATATTTAGGTTAACAACACCCACCACGCTTCTCCGTCTGTTTCGGCAGACCAGCGCACCAGGTGGGTTATCTATTTTAGGGGCATTATGAAATACGATAAGCCCCCTCTGGCCATCGACAAGCAAATCACCCTCCTTCGTTCACGAGGAATGATAATACACGATCAGACAGTTGCAGCCGCAGCATATTGCATACATAATTCCATTGTTATTCTTGCTTATCTTTTAAAAAATATTGCCCCTGCAAATAACTGGGCTAATTCGATTAAAAATACATTAACCGAATGCCCCCTGCCTTTGGCGGCAATGGGGTTCGAACATGGTTGGGAAAACGACCGACTTTTTAAAGAAATCGACTGATTGTATCATAAGTAAAGAATTTAAACGCAAGGTGGAAATCGTCCGGTAATCGTCCGACGGAATTGAAATAATCGTCCGATTGTGGGAATAAAATCTATAACAAAAAGAAAACCAATCTATCACAAATATTATCATTTGTATATTATTTGTATAGGATTGAATAACGACGTAAAAGTAAATTGAAACAAAGTTTAGTATTTACGGAAGAGATCTTTTAAAACATATTTTCTTACAAAAATTGCGAGACAAGTAAAATGTGAGATTATGAAAGTACAAGGTATCGGTGTTTTCAAATAACTCGGACGCAACGCACAGGGAAATCCTCCGCAAAACCACCTGGATTCTCCTCGCGGTCGCAATCAATGCGGTCGAATTTTTCATTCCGCGCATTCCCTTTTTTCCATGGCTCAAACCCGGACTCGCCAACTGCGTCACCATCATCTGGATTATTGAATTCGGCTTGGTTGACGCGCTGCTCTTTACTCTTCTGCGCATTTGGATCACGGGGTTCTATTTCGGTTTTTCATTCATTACCATTTCCTTGAGTTTCAGCGGCGGAATTTGCTCGACCATCATTATGGGAATGGCGTGGCTGATCGCAGGAAGGCGCGGCGCGCTTGGGACTGTTGGAATCGGAATTATCGGCGCGCTGGTCCACAATTGCGCGCAAATTACGGTCATTTACTTTTTGCTTGCCAACAATACGCATCTTTTTTATCAAGTTCCTCTCATGCTCGCGGCTTCCATCGCCTTTGGGACCCTTACCGGCGCCGCAGCGCCGACGCTTCTTCAATTTTTAAGAAACGCAAAGAACGATCTCTCCCCCGGTGCGCTTCGTCCCGCCCTGCCGGAAACAAACGTGCGCCGGCGCGAGGCCATAATTCCCCTCGCGCTGCTCCTTGCAAGCTGCGGCATCGTATTCATCGATTCCCCGGCAACGCTCGGTATATGCGCGGTTACGAGCACTCTGTTCATGCAAGCGATTTGCAAAGGTTCGATGAAGGTTTTACTTCTGCCTATAACGAGATTTTGGCTGTTGTTTTTATTCATCGCATGCATCCATTTGTTCCTGTCGTATGGGACTAAAATTCCTTATCTTCCCTTTCTTACCGACCAAGGCGTACGCCTTGCCGGGTTGCAATGCTTGCGGCTGTGGACATGGATCGAACTTTCTTTCATCCTCACCTATTTCAAGTTCCACAAGGTGGTCCTGCACGCCCTTCGAAAGCTTTTTCCCGGACACCGTTCCACGCTCTACGCGGGGGTCCTGTCGCTTGAGTATTTTCCGGCTATCATCAGCGCAATCCAGAAAAAAGCCAAAGGCCGCCTGACGAGTCTGCTTCGCCACCCCATTATAGGGATGCGCAAGGGGCTGGAACAACTTTACGGAGAAGTGGAGGGCTTGATAAGCGCTAAGGAAACGAAATAGGCCTTCGCTCGAACAGCGTTTTTTTGCCTTTGAACGCATAAAACAACAATCTTCCAACATGCGACATCATATTTTTCGTGTTCCTATGCAACAGACGACTCACTCTCCCACCCTTCCCTATCGTACTGAATTACCGATTTTTGATTTTCGGGAAAAAATCCTTTCCGCCATCGATGCTAACCCTGTGGTTATCGTAACCGGCGAAACCGGTTGCGGCAAAACGACGCAACTGCCGTTATTTTGTCTTGAAGCCCTGGGGCACAACGCGCGGATCGCGGTCACGCAGCCCCGCCGGATCGCGGCGTTTTCAGTCGCCAAAAGGGTCGCGGAAGACCTCGGGGCAGCCCTGGGCTCAGTTGTCGGGTTCAGGACCCGATTCGACAATTGCTCCTCCCCCGAAACGCGTATCCTGTTCCAAACCGACGGCATCCTGCTCACGGAAATCAGTCGCGATCGATTTTTCGGCCGTTATGACGCGATCATCATCGATGAGGCGCACGAACGCAATCTTAATATCGACCTTATCATCGGCCACCTTCGATGGTTGCTCAAGAAGCGCCATGACCTTAAAGTGATCGTGTCCTCTGCTACGATCAATCCGGAACAATTCTCAAAAGCCTTTAATAACGCGCCCATCGTTCACGTGAAAGGACGCTCGTTTCCCATTGAAATCGTGTACGACCCCTTCGACGAAACAAAAATGGACGTCACGCGAGCCGCGGCCAACGCGGTTGAACGGATAAACAAGCTGGATGAAAGCGGCGATATCCTCATTTTCATGCCAACCGAGCGCGACATCATGGCGGTCAAGCGAAAAATCGAGGCAATGCCTCACCGGATTTCCACTGAAACGTTGCCTCTTTTCGCTCGTCTTTCCCGCGCTCACCAGGAACGCATTTTCAGGCCCCTGGGCCGTCGCAAAATCGTCATCGCCACGAATATCGCCGAAACTTCCATTACGGTTCCCGGCATACGGTTCGTCATCGACGCCGGACTGGCCCGTGTCAAGAGATACCAGCCCAACAGCCGAATCACGGCGCTTCCCGTGGAACGCATCAGCCGCGCCGGCGCGGACCAGCGCGCGGGCCGCTGCGGAAGGACACAGGAAGGCGTTTGCATCCGTCTTTACTCCAAAGACGATTACGAGGCCATGGAGTGCTTTACATCGGCGGAAATTGCCCGAAGCAACATGGCGGGCGTGATATTGACCATGCTTTCCCAGCGTCTGGGCGCCATCGACCGCTTCGCTTTCTTGGAACCCCCGCCCGCCAAAGCCGTCAAGGACGGCCATGCGCATTTGGCGGAACTCGGCGCGATTGACGGCCACGGCCTGCTTACCGCCACGGGCAGGGCCATGGCCGCCTTTCCGCTCGATCCGCACCTCGCGCGCATCGTTGTCGCGGCGAAAAACCAAGGCGCGCTTTCCGAGGCTCTCATCATCGCCGCCGCGCTTTCGTGCATGGACCCGCGCGAAAGACCGGCGGAGAAAACCGAGGCCGCGGATCTTGCCCATAAAGCCTTCGGCGATCCTGTTTCCGATTTTATATGGTATCTCAATGTTTGGAAAGCCTATCATGACGCATGGGCCGAAACGCGCTCGCAATCGCGGATGCGGACTTTTTGTCAGGGTCGGTTTCTTTCTTTCACACGCATGAAGGAATGGCGTGACGTCCACGGGCAATTGGCCTCCATCGCCGGACACCATACCTTGACCGGAAGCGGGACGTTTGAAACCATCCATAAATCGCTTTTAACGGGATTCGTCGCGAACGTCGCGGTCCGTAATGACGAGACAAAAAACTACAAAATGAGCCACGGCGGGTCGGCAGTCGTGTTTCCTGGTTCCATGCTCGCTAAAAAAGGCCCGCCATGGGTAATGTTCGCCGAAAAAACGGAAACCTCACGGCTATTTTTACGCACTCTCGCCCAAATCGACCCGCAATGGATCGCCGAGGTTGCTCCTCATCTCATACGACGACGCTACAGCGAACCATATTTTGACGAAGAGGCCGGAACCGTGCGCGCCACCGAACTTCAGATTGTTTTCGGTTTGATCGTTTCCAAAAGTAACGTAGCCTACGGCCGCATCAATCCGAAAGAAGCCGGGGAAATGTTCATCCGTGAAGGACTCATTGAAAACAAGCTGCGAACGCATTATGGATTTTTAGCGCATAATCGGGCGATCCGCGAAGGCGTAGCGTCCCTTGAGGCCAAGCTGCGCGTCAAGGATTTATATGCGGGAGACGCCGCGCTCCATGCCTGGTATGCTCAACGGCTTCCCAATATAACTTCAATTCACGATCTCAACAAGATCATTCATTGTAACAACGGCGATTCATTTCTCCGCTTGTCCATGGAGGATCTTTTAACGGCCGCGCTTCCCGCTCAGGCCGCTTTGTGGCCTGATTATATCAGCATAGGCGGAGAAGTATTTCCTTGCACTTATCAATGCGACCCGTCGGCCCCGTTCGATGGCATGACCGTACACTTGCCCGAAGGCGCCCGGAATGTCATTACCGATGACGCCCTATCGTGGCTCATCCGGCCGCAATGGGAACGAAGGATCGAGGCGCTCTTCGAATCCCTGCCCCGTGAAACGCGAAAGCGATTATCCCCGTTGGCGGATTGCGCGGCAATCTGCGCGCGAAAGTTGCGTCCCGACCACCGGAACTTTTACGCGGCATTGTCTCAAACCGCCGGTGAGGCCTTCGGGGTTGACTTGTCTGAAAGCGCGCTGCGAAATGCCGCAATACCCGCTTATTTGGCCACCCACGCGGTATTCGACGATACTAGGCTGGAAGCGAAACGGGCGATGGAATGTTGGCGCGCGGCGGTTGCGGCATGGGAAAAGAAGTCCATCGAATCCTGGGACTTCGGCGATATACCCGAAAGCGTGGTCATCGTCGAGGATAAAGCCGGAGCGCCGTTGGTCCGTTTCCCGGCGCTGCATACTACCGGCCGGTCGATTGACCTTGTAACGTTCGCATCCGCCGATGAGGCGAATCGCTTCCATGGCGCAGGTGTGGCCGCGTTAGTGGAAAAAGAGCTGGAGGAGGAACTTGCATGGCTTGGCAAAAACTCCGCAATCAACCGTGAAGACCGCTTACGGACCGCCTCTTTGGGAGAAGCGAAAGCGCTTTCGCAAAAAGCGGTGCATGTCGTCGTTGAGAAATTCGGCGCCGCGCCTGATCCCCTGTGCAGGTCGCAGCGGCAATTCAACGCGCATGTCGGGAAGGCGCGAACACAACTTTCCGGCGCGCTACGCGCCCTTATCGCGGTCATCGCGGAATCGGGGGAACTCTGCGCCGCGATTGCCGGTCGCCTCAACACCCTCAGGAAGTCTCCGCCTTCCGCGCGATTATCGCCCATAGTAAAGAGCTTGATTTTAGAACTCCATGACTATATCGCCACGATCGCCTCCGATGAAGCTGATCATGCATACCTTTCCAATGTTCCACGGTATTTAAGGCGCTTGGACATTACAATACAACGGGCCATGAACGATCCGTTGCGATATACCGCGCGAATGAGCGATATGCGCGTCTATGAAGACCAATTGCGTTCGATGCGCGATGCGCCGCTTAGCGCACGACGGGAATGCAGGAAACTACTCGAGGAATATAAAATTTCCCTTTTCGCGCAGCAGGAAGTCAAAGCGGCGCCGGGAACGTCGGAAACGAAATTGCGGGCGCTCTTCGCGAGTTTTCACGTATAATAATTTCATCATTTTAACAATAAAAATACTATGTCCCTACAAAACGTCTTTTTGAGCGCTTTTATCGTTCTATTGCCGTTCATCGCATATGGTAACAACGACACGACGCGCTACTTTTACACGCACCCTGATTACGGTTCGCAAAGCACCTTCAACCCTTTGTCGGTTTTGCTCAACGGCGGTTACGATATCGTACAAACAGGAATGTACGACGCTTACCTTTTCCGCGTTCCCTATTGGGCGAGCGCGAAAAACGTGCTTGAAAATTTCAGCCATCCCGTGCGGCAAATATCCCGTCATGGTTGGGGCGCATTCTTAGGCACGGAGGTTTTTCCAACAAGTTTAAGAATCGACCGCTCCCAATACCTGCCTAATTATACGCTCCATGTGCTCGGCGGCGGCGCCACCTACCGGATGCTTTGCGAATGGAGCGCGGCTCACGATGTGCCATACCCGAAGTTATCCGCGGTTGTCTTTGCCACGGCTTATAATTTTCTCAATGAAGTAATGGAAAACGGTCCGTATATCGGCGTTAATGTTGACCCCATCGCTGACCTATGGATCTTCAATCCGCTGGGCATGCTTCTTTATTCCTCCGACAAAGTCGCCCGGTTTTTCAGCTCCTCGGTGCAAGTGTCGGACTGGTCAAGCATGCCCTTTATCGACCCCATCCGGGGAAAAATCGATAACGTTTCCCAGAACTGGGCGATAAAAATCCCCTTGCCGCTGGTCGACCGGGCGCGGCTGTTCGTATTTCTGGGAATGAGCGAGGTCGCCGGACTGTCCTATAATGTTAAGAACGATATTGCCGTATCCGGAGGCGGGGGATTTTCGGTTGGCGACGTCGTCGAGGCGGATTCGGGGGAAACAACCGGAAGGGTCATGACCATCAAGTATTCCTGGAACGCCGGACTATTCATCGATAAAGGCAATTCACTGCTGTTTTCACTGCTTCTGTCCAACAGCCGAACATACAAGGCGCGCGCAAACCTCTATCCTCTGCCGGATTTTCACTATGGAAAATTCCGGCCGGGCTTTTTCACGGCCATAGGCCGGGATAACGATGCCGTGTTCGGAATTACGGCAAACTGGCTTCCCGCGTCGTTGTCGCTACGCGTGAAGTAAAGAAGTAAGTATTACTCTCCGCAATACACTCTAACGGTATCGCCGTTTTTTGACGTTACATTCACTTCCGTGTCGGCGAGGTTTTTAATTGGAGATACGAATCTTGTGAAAATTAAACGTCGGGTTACGAATTTAAATCATTATATTTTAGGTGCGGTCTCGTGATTAATCTCATTATTAAATGAGGAGGGCGAAGTATGGCATATCCTGTAAATATTTCCCGGGCGGTTTTGTTACGGATTAAAAGCTCTCGGATCATCGTGGTCATCGCGGGAACTTTATTGTCCCTGGCGCTGCCGGCATCGGTGGTTAAGGCCCAAACCTTCAGCGGAATCGATTACGGAAAAACCAATAACCCCAGTCAAAAACTCGATATTTACATGCCGACCGCGGGCGCGAAACCCTATCCGGTCGTGGTATGGATACATGGCGGAGGATTCAGCAGCGGCAGCCGTACCGAGGGCAATGCAGGTCAACTGGCGGCGCTCCTGGGTCCGCGCGGCGCCGGCGTCATTAGTATCGATTATCGTTTATCGGGGATCGCCCAATGGCCGGCGCAGATTCAGGACTGTAAAGCCGCGATTCGCTGGATACGCGCCAACGCCTCCACGTACGATTTCGACCCGAGCAGGATCGGCGTTGCCGGGGGTTCAGCCGGCGGTCATCTGTCCGAATTTGTCGGCGTTACCGGCGGCATAGGCATTGCAACATCCGGAACCGTTACCATGGACCTCGAAGGCGCAATTGGAGGCACCGTCGCCTATTCTAGCAAAGTGCAAGCCGTTGTGCCCATGTATGGTCTTTCCGATTTTCTGACCTTGAATGATACTTGTCAGCAAAACAACCCGAAAATCAGCGCGATTGATCATAACGCCGCCAATAGTCCTGAATCAATGCTCATGGGAGGACTGATTCAGAACAATAAAGACAAGTGCGTGCTCGCCAGTCCACTCCACTTTGTCAGTGAAGACGATCCGCCGTTTTGCATTCTCCATGGCGATCGTGACGCTTCCGTTCCCGTCTGCCAAAGCATTACCTTCGCGGCGGCGTTACGGACGGCATTTTCGTCAAATAAAAAGGAGTGCCGGTTCATTCAGTACCCAACGCTTGGCCATGGATTCGATGTTTCCACCAACGGCGATACTATCCGTGCGTTTTTTACCCGAAATCTGATAAATATTCCATCAGGAGCCAATGACCGTTCAACCGGTTTTTCGCGGCCGCATTCATCGTTTCACCTATCCGGGAATACGCTTTTCGTAGTAACAAAAAGTCAAGCTTACCTCACCATTGCCGACATGCTTGGCCGGGTAGTTCTCTTTCGGTTTTTGGGCGAACCGGCAAAACCGCAAGCGATCAATCTGCGCTCAATAGGCCAAGGGGCTTTCGTCCTGGAGCTTCGTGCCGCCAATAAGGATATGTGCTCGAAGAAAGTGGTAATCCAATAACAATGACCGTGCCGCCCCTCGGCGGGTTAGGAGTGCATTCATGAAAATCGTTATTTTGGCAATATCGCTCGTCACTATATTGTTTGCTGTGTCTGCGGCGGGCGGATCAAATAAGTTCGCTGAATTTTTCATTGACCTATCCGCAACTTCCCCAAGCATCGATTCCATTGGAACGTGCCCAATGGACAGTAGCTTCGTTTCGGCGATTGTGGTTCATGGCGCGAAAAAACTTGGTGAATATCAATTTTATATTGTTTACGATACCATGCATCTTCGATTCGTTTCCGCCGTAAAAGGGAATGTTGAAAATCCAAACTTTCTTGAATCCAACGGAGGGTCGCTCATTTTCCTGGCAAAACGAGCGATCGATGACTCTACCAAAATTTTTATAGGGGGCTCCATAATGGACGCCGATTCATCGCGTTGTGTTGACGGAAACGGCATAGTAGCGCTCATAACATTCCAAAAACGCACAAGCGACAGGACAACGCTCTCTTTAGCGCAACCGATTGTTGAGGATTCCAATCATGTCATCGATACCGGATGTCTAACCCACGGCGCGAATGTATTTACCAATCTGAATTCGGTTCGGTATGCGCGAAACGTTCCTAAAAACAACAATAGGATCAACTTTTATCATAGAATGGTAAAAGTTGATATTCCTTCAGGCGCGCGAAACCGCCGCGCATTCGTCGTTGATGTTTTCGGCAGGAAAATGCGAGAACTGAGCGGGAAACCGACAACATTGGAGACGGACCTATCGACAATGGCGCACGGCGAGTACCTTGTCGTCTTTTCAAACGGTAATGAAACGTCAATTCGCAAAATAGGAAATTAAGCCGGCGAAGACAACGGACCTATTCTAATTCCCGAATACCCGGAACTCCCTAATACCCGCGCGGATGGAACCCGGCGTTCGTTTTATCGTAACGCGAACATATTCCGCCGAGTCGCTCAGCGGATACTTTTGCGTCCGGGCCGTATCGGCATTCGCGGATTTATCGATACGTTTCGTCCAGTCGGCGTCATCCAGGGATGTTTCCACCGTAAAGCAATAACAGTTTCCGCTCGTTCCGTTTTTCTCAAACACGATTTCCAGGTCGTTTATCGCTTTTATTCCGTCAAGATCGACCATCCACCATTGCGGCATTGCGGATGAAGAGGCTCGCCACAGCGTTGTCGTGTCGTCATCATTCGCGTTCACGGCGCCGTTGCCGGTTTGTTCGCTGGACGCGGAATAGGAAGGCAGGGTGGTTGAAATGACGCTAAGATTGTAGATGGCGTTCGGGACTCCCAAGGTCGATATATAAAGATATCCCCATGCCGAACCGAGGTTGTTGAAAGCCGCAAGCTCGTAATTATATGCTGTTCTAGGTGATAGACCGTTATCGGAATAGGAAGTCGCGCTGGGACCAAGCGTAGCGATAGTCACGTATCTATAGCCTGTATCATCAAAGGTTTTCGCTCTCCGTAATACATACCCTTCAGTGGAACCATTTCCCGTCCAGCATAATTCAACGCTTGAAGCGGTAACGTTGAAGCCCTCGCAAAATTGGCTTAGAATCGGAACGGGAGGAGGCCCTATCCGAGTGGAGATTCTTTCGGAATACGGTGAATATATATATGGTTGATTGCTACGAATGGCTCGAATGCGATAATTATATAAACTATCCTGCATTACGCTATTGTCTTGAAATGTTATTGCATCGGCATTGGTTTGAGCAATCTGGATAAAATTATTATCTCCAAGTTTTCGCTCAATACAAAATCCGGTTTCATTGTTTGAGTTATCCTGCCAGGTTAGGCGAACATGATTAACGGTGAGCAACTGCAATTTTAAATCGGAAGGCGCCAAACACGCATAGGCGGGCGTGGCAATGGAAATTTTTCCGAAATACGGCGAATTCAAACGAGTCCCGCTACTATCCATATACACAGCGCGGATAGTAAAGGCCATTTTAGTTCCCTCGGTTGTAACAATGGTAGTATCCGTCATGGACGCGGGAACTTCGCTTGTCTTGTCGAATTTATCAATTCCATTATCCGGCTTGGCGAAAATCTGAAACTGCGTCGCCTTCGGTGTTGATTCGGCGGGTGTCCAATGTAATTTAATGGTCAAGGGATCGGACGACGTCGCGGTGAAGGTTATCGGCGTTCCCGGCGGAGTTCCCGAAGAGGTCGTACCCGTGCAAAAAGATGAATAATCCCCGTTTCCATAATCATTCCCGGCCCGAATCCGTATCGATACCTTGGAGTTATTTTCTAAAGGGTAATTATTGCCGCCTATCGACGCCCAGGTGCAATTTCGCGGGAATCTATCAATTCTTGAGCGATGAGTAATATCCTGTAAAATATTGTCGTCATAGCCATACTCTATATCGAAATAAAGTTCGTTAGCGGAATTATCGGACCATCCAACCGCCAATGAATTCGGCGTTTCGCTCATTGCCGAAAGTTGCAAATTCGAGGGAGCCGAAACAATCGGCCTGGCCATTGGAATTACGCCGCAACAATTCGATGCCTCGCTTTGGCCGAAGGAGTTGACGGCCGTTACAATAAAGTAATAGGTTGTTCCGTTGATCAGATCGACGCACCGGAATGAATTTTCCTTTGATGCGCCTACTGTTACAAACGGACCGGTCGGCCTTATCGATCGTTTGATATTGTAAGATTCAGGCGTAAGCCCCGAGTCCGAAATCGCCCAATAAAGATCCGCGCTGTTATCATAGGAAGACCCAAAAAGATGCGGCGGTTTTTTCGGATACTTGTAACGGTTGTTCCCATCCAGGGTGGTCGCGGAATCCAGGGGTGAATACGCTGAATCGAGGTTTTTCATCGCGCAAACGCGATACGTATATTTTGTTCCCGTAAAAAGACCGGTGTCCCGGCAGCTCGTATCCGGGCTGAACACTTGGGCGACAACCGTATATACGCCGTCCGTATCGGTGTGATCATTTCCACGCTCCACAATAAATGAACAACCGGGTTCTCCGCCGGACCACGATAGATTAATTTGACTTTTCGATACTGCTTTTACGGCAACGTTTTTCGGCGGGAGAATATTCGCGGGCGGAAGACCGATAGACACTTCGGGACAGCCGTACAAATTAATATACATTTGGTCTTCCCTTGCCTGCATTTCGCTCAGCGCCATTCCCACGCTCATCCCGTGAGTGACTATGTTATCGGCGAATTTTTCCCCGGGGCCGTCAAAACCTTCAAGACTTCTCGTCCCGCCTATGAAGGCGACAGCATTATAGAGTAAGGTTTCGGAACCAAGGTTGTACGGATCTTCGGGCCATAGGTTGCCGCAACTTGCCGAAAATACAATTGCCGGATAAGTATCAATAAGCGCCGCCGCCGATGATTTTTTCGGTTCGGGCGAGGAATTTAAAATGCCCGTCGCGATTTCCGGGGCGCCGTGAGTATGCCAAACGACAAGGCCGGGTTTGAAGGCGTTCCAATCGGCGACCACGCGCGAAATATCGCAACCGGGCGCCTCGGGAAGCGTGTCCATGTTAACAATGTCGGGAATTAAATTGAAGGAAAAATAATTATAGGGATCGTACAGGCGGCGATAACCCCATCCCGCCGGCTTTAAAACATGATTCATAATATTCTCGCCGAAAAGAAAATCATCCTCATCCGCGACGAGCGGCACAACGGGCAACAATGCGAACCGGCGCCACTCGATGTTCGTTGATTTTTTATAGGCAATGGTTCTCGCGAGAATTTTATCGAGGTTTGCAATGTTCGGCTCACCGCCGCCATTGAGCGGATAAACCGGTATTCGGCCGACCACGACCTCAGCGTTAAAATCGACAACCTCGCTCTCATCAGTCAATTCCGCGTAGCAAAAATCGGTCGGCTTGCCGTTGTCCATTTTCATGGGCACATCGGGCACGTTCCCATTGGCGGGATTCGGATTTCCAATAAGCAGTACATACTGAATATTCCAAGCGCTGTAATTCGACCGGAGAAATTTCCTGATGTTCGCGGCGCAGGCAGAAGCCGTGGCTCCGGAACCATAATCGGTTTCGGTCCATACTTGAGCGTTAAATCCTTCTTGAAGTAACCCATCGACATAGTGTTGGAGCATTTTGGATTGATTTTTGATTTTATCGGTGGTAATTATCGCATATTCGCCGGAATTCGCGCCGGACGCCGTGACAATACTCCTCTTCGCCAAAATCGATTTAGTTGACATTTGCAGCAATGGCGCGGCGCCGTAATACATCGCGTCGGAAATGTTGACGACTTTCTTTTCGAGAATTTGCTCCACCCAAGCGCAACGCGCAAGGCGGCATGCCGAATTGGTAGTTGAAAAAACGGATTTCGGCAACGAAACCACAACGGTTCCGGCGACGATCGCGCGCATTTTTTTTGTAACGGGATTCCATCGATACGGATGTATAGTGATATCGACGAGATTATAGTGCCGCATCTTTCCGAATTCAACGTTTCCCGTATAACCGCCGGGGTAATAGGCGTTTTTTCGGTAAACAGCCCTGTCTTTGCCATCGACAAGAACTAATCCTTTTAGATATCGATTATTGCCGTTTTCGTCAAACGGCGGCGTATAAGGATTTACAAATGATGCACCGGGGAGTTCTTGTTCGACGAGGTTTTCAAGGGAAACTTTTACTTTTTTAAAATCCGCGTCCGGAGGAAGAATAAACGATACCGGATAGTACGGTATGGCGGGTTTTCCCGGCTCCGCGGAAAGGCGGGCGCCGCTAAAAACCGCTTTCCCATTAACGAATTCAACCGCAACCCGCCGATAAGGAAGGGAAACCGAAAGTTGAGCGTTCGCGTAGAGCGCGGAAAATGTAAGATAAACCCCCGCAACCGGCAATTTAAAAAACAACGTTGATATTCTCCGCATAGGTCCCCTACAATAAAATAATCTTTAACACCCTTTAAAATTAGTCGTTTCACACCCGAAATCGGTTCAATTCGCAGCGTACTTATTTACTATCAATATATACAATATATATGCAAACGTTTTATTGAAAAACTTACATTTATATTTTCCGGAATTTATTAAAAAAAAATTGAACCACACTATCAAAACCTCTCACTAAATTGAAAAGCCTTATAAAAAGTTTAAAGGTTTTGATAGATTCCGCATTTGGGGTGGGGTGCTGGAGTGCAAGATATTGAGATGTCAAAGCATGAAGGCGTTTTTGGCCTTATCAACAAAATGATACGACCTATCGAAGGCTATGGAGAGCCGGAGACCACGCCTTGAGGCGCCCTATAGGGCCGTAACCGGAAGGTTATGGCGAACTATGCAGAGAACCTTGACCCTCAATCGATTGCCTTCCGAGCACTGCATTCAAGTGCGAAATCCATATTGCCTGTTTATCTGATTCTGAGTTATGTATATGCAAACCTGTATGGGCGTGCTCACAATGGTCCGAAAACAATTTCGCGGTTTTCCGGCTTGGAAGCGTATTCCGAAGGAAATCAAAAACAATCCACATAGCAGGAGGTACTATGAAACAATTTGTTTTTTTAGTCTGTTCCTTATGCGCATTTTTTTCAACAACCGCTTTTGCGCAGATGACGTATGATTATGGCAGCGCACTCGATGCCGCCATCAAGTTTTACGATGCCAACAGATGCGGGCCCGACGCGGGCACAGGTAACCAGTTTTCATGGCGGGGCGCATGCCATACCACTGATAAAGATGGCTCGATCGACCTAACCGGAGGTTATCATGACGCGGGCGATCATGTGAAGTTCGGGCTTCCTCAATGTTGGTCGGCCGCCACCCTCGGATTCGCCCTGTACGAATACCCAACCGTATTTACCGGCACCAGAAAAACGCAAATGCTTCGGGCGATTAAGTGGTTTACCGATTACTTCCTTAAAAGTCATTCGAGTACCGGCGCTTTTTATTATCAGGTAGGAGACGGCAATATAGACCATGGCTATTGGGGCGCACCCGAAGCGCAGACGGGAGCGCGCCCGGTAATCAAGGCTCCACCCGGATCGGATGTATGCGCGGAAGCCGCGGCCGCATTGGCGCTAATGTACCTTAACTACAAAAGCGACGATGCCGCCTACGCCCAGAAATGCCTTGACGCAGCTAAAGATCTCTATGCCATAGCGCTGGCCAACTGTAATTCCAAAGCAACGGCCAGATGTTCCGATGGCGCGGGAGGAAATTTTTACAAATCTTCATCTCACTATGACGATATGTGTTGGGGAGCCATCTGGCTTTACACCGCAACAGGAACCGCTACATATTTAGATTCGATTGATCATTGGAGCACCATCCCCAATGATCCCGGTGATAACCAATACCAGAAAAAATGGTCGCCGGCATGGGACGATGTCATTCTTTTCGTGCTGCTCAAAATGGCCGAGATAACGGGAAATGATAAATACTACCAAGGAGTAGTATGGAATCTCGATTGGTGCAGAGACGCGTCCAATAAGTCTCCATATGGACTTCCCATTATTGATGTATGGGGCGTTTTACGATACGCTTCGGCTGAAGCGGGACAGGGGTTTCTTACCTATAAATTACTCGGATATACCGGCTTTAATACAAAGGGCGCCTTCATTATTGATTATTGTCTTGGCACGAACCCCGAGACCCGTTCCTATGTCACCGGTTGGGGCAAAAACCCTCCCATACACCCGTCCCACAGGGCCAATGAGCCGGTAAAGGGCGGGCCAGTCAAGGGTCTCATTGGGGGGCTGGTCGGAGGACCCACCAACGACACCTATACGGATAATGTTGACAGTTACCAACAAACGGAAGTGGCGCTCGATTATAATGCGGCGTTTATTTTTGGTTTGGCGGGACAGATCTATATCAAGAACGGCGGCAAGCCGAAGAATCGCGCCCCGTCGGTAACCATCGCTTCGCCGACAAACGGCGTCGCGGTGCCCCAGGGAGCTACAATCAACATCAAAGTGACGGCTTCCGATGCCGACGGAAAAGTAATGAAGATCGAGTTGTTTAAAGGCGATCAGTCGGTTGCAACCGCAACGACGTCGCCATTGACGTACGCATGGCAAAATGCCCCTCTCGGCGACGCCACCTTCAAGGCAAACGCCACCGACGACTCGGGCAATGTCTCGAATTTCACGACGGTAACGATTCATGTCACGGCCCCATGCACTCCAGGGCAGATGCAGAGCCGCACCGGCTGGGTGGCATCGGCGTCCAATAATTCACCCAACGCCCCCGAAGCGCCAAGCAGCGCTCTGGACGGCGATGTTGGAACGCGATTTTCATCCGGCGCCGGACTCAGCAGCGGTATGTGGTTCCAGCTCGATATGGGGTATCCCCGGGATTTCGACCAAATAGTCGTTGTAAGCTCAGGCAGCGACTTTCCCGCATCGTTTAAGGTATACGTTACAAACGATACGGGCAGTTTGGGGACCGCGGTCGCCACGGCCACCGGCGATGTGACCACGACCGTCGCGCTGGGCCAGGCAGCCCATGGTCAATACATACGCCTGGTGAGCCAGTCTTCCTCGGGCAGTTGGTGGTCGATCAATGAAATCAATGTGCGATGCGTGGCTTCAACCGATACGCGCTTTACGGAGGCAAGTCCGCAGAGGGCTGCCTTCCGGATGAACGCGTTTTCTCAAAAGAAGTCCGTGCTTGTCAACTACACCGTCCCGGAGGGCGGATGGGTTACGCTCGAGGAATTTTCCCTTAACGGCTCGCGCATGGGAGTCCTGGTCAACGGCTTCCGGGAAGCGGGAAATTATTTTGTATCCCGCAATACGGATCATTGCACTTCGAACATGGTCCTTTTCAAAATCAATTATAAGGGATCCTCGCAGTTGCAGAGAGCGGTTGTAATAAAGTAATGGGCATGGGGCGTAAAAAACAAGAGCAGCCGCGCCGGCTGATTTCTCCCAAGCAAAAACGCGCCCCTTTTTCTCGTGTCTATTTTCCACGAAGAGTCGTCGGCCCGTAAGCGGCTTTTTAGTATCGTATGCAAGCGGGCCGGCCGAAGAGAGCTTAACAACAAGAAACCCGTATAGGTGAGGGCGACTATGTTTATGAAAAACTTTCGAAGGGGAATCTACGCGATGATCGCGGCGGGATTCCTGCGTATTGGATCATACGGTCAGGATTCTCTCAATATCAAATCTCCAAACGAAACGCAGGCGACTCCTTCCGAACGCATCTCGACGGACCTGACCCCGGCCCAGCTCGATTCCATAACGGCCGCACTCTTAGCCGCGCCGGTGCATCATGATTCCGTGACAGCGCAACCGCAAAATTTGACCAAACCCGCGCCGAAGACGGACTCTGTCGCGAAAAAGAGTGAAGTCGGGAAGCCGCCGGCTGCGCCGGCCCCGGCAATTGCTAAAAAGGCGTCCAGCCCGGATACCATAACACAAGTCATGAGTAAGAAATCGCAAACGCACGACGTTACCAATCCCACGCTGAAAACCGACTCCGTTACGAAAAAGAGTGAAACCGCGAAGCCGCCGGCTGCGCCTGCTCCGGCAATTGCTAAAAAGGCGTCCAGCCCGGATACGGTGTCCTCAAATAGCACTAACGGCGAAAAGGTGATGGAACTGGAAAGTGATGTCGTCGTCGGCTATGGCACAATGAAGAAGGAGGACCTCACCGGGTCCGTTATTTCGATAAAATCGGATGAATTAGCCAAGGACGCGGTGTTCAGTCTGCGCAAAGCTCTGCAAGGCAGGGCGGCGGGAGTGAATGTAACGCAAAACAGCGGCGCTCCGGGAAAAGCCATGACCGTGCGTATCAGAGGCGTTGGAACGATCAACAACAGCGATCCTTTGTACGTCGTCGACGGATCTCCGGTCAGCGGCATAGATGTCCTCAATCCCGACGACATTGAGTCGATGTCGATTCTCAAGGACGCGTCCGCGACCGCGATTTACGGTTCGCGAGGCGCCAACGGCGTGGTCATGGTGACCACCAAAAAGGCCAAGGAAGGAAGCAGCAGGGTCAACTACGATATGTATATTGGGACGCAGAACCCCTGGAAAAAACCCTCGTTGTGCAATGCCGAGCAATGGGCGATGCTCAACAACGAAGCGATGCGGGCGGCCAATCTGCCGATTTACCCCGAATTGGAAAATCCATCGAGTCTCGGCGCGGGAACGGATTGGTTTAATGAGATAACCAATAAAAATGCTCTCATTCATGCGGAGAATGTTTCTGTCACCAGGGGCACCGACAAGCTCAAATATTTTTTGAGCGCCGGCTATTTTGACCAGGAAGGGATTATCAAGGGATCGGAGCTTCAAAAAACAACGTTCAGGGTCAACACGGAGAATAAAATCGCTCCGTGGATATCGCTTGGGAATAATTTCGGCCTTGCGCATTTCCTCACCAACTACTCCAATGAATCCGACGAGTGGAATAGCGTGCTTGTCAACGCGCTGGCAATCGATCCGGTCACCAAGCCCCGGGATGATAAAGGGAACCTTGTTCCTTCGGTTTTTAACAACATTAAAAACCCCGTGGGCATCATTGAAAATACCAATATGACCGGAAAAAAAACGGCCCTCTCCGGCACGATCTATTCCGACATAACCATCGCGAACATTCTCAAGTTAAACTCCACGTTCGGCCTCGATATGGCATTTAACGACAGCACGAATTTTTTACCGAAATATTACATAAGTCCAAGCGACAGGAACGACAATTCCGTTCTTACCCGCAAAACTTCCACCGACAATACGTGGGACTTTGAAAATACCCTATCCTACGAAAAGACCTTTGCCGATGTTCATTCCCTTAAATTGCTCGTCGGCGCAACGGCGCAAGATAGGGAGTGGGACAGCGTTTACGCCCAGAATCAGGCAACGCCGAGCAATGATTCTCTGATGCGGGTTCTGGATGCGACCACCGGTCTCAACGCTACGGTACGAGGCTTACACGGAGGTAATACCCTCGCGTCCGTCTTTGGACGAATGGAATACGATTACGGCAATAGATACCTCCTTACAACTACTTTCAGGAGGGATGGATCGTCGAGATTCGCTCCGAGTCAACGGTGGGGCAATTTCCCATCCGTCGCGGGAGCATGGAAAATTTCTCAGGAACCGTTCATGAAGGACATGCCGTACATCGAGGGACTCAAGCTGAGGGCGGGGTGGGGCAAAACGGGAAATCAGGAAATTCCGGATTATCTCTATACCACGACCACCACGGGCAATCAGAATTATCCATTGGGAGGCGCCATTAATTCGGGGACAACGTATCTCAGCTCCGGCAATAGCCAGATCCACTGGGAAGAGCAGTCGGCAACCAACGGGGGCCTTGATGTTACCGCTTTCGGCGGCAAAATTGAACTGCTGGCCGATGCTTTTATTAAAAGAACAAACGACATGCTGGTGCAACCGACCATTCCCTATATGGTCGGATTGCAGAAGTCGCCCATGGTCAATGCCGGAGCGATTCAGAACAAGGGAGTGGAACTGGTGCTTAACTATAAAGAAACGGCGGGCGATTTCCTATCCACCCTCGGCATCAACTTTTCAACCTACACCAATAAAGTCCTGAGCCTCGGCGACAAAGGCGCGCCGATAGCGGATGCGAATTTCAAGAACGCCGGATTTGTAACGCGGACGGAAGTGGGCCGTCCGGTCGGTTGTTTTTACGGTTATAAAACCAACGGCGTTTTCCAAAGCTGGAACGAAATCAATTCGTTTACCTATAAGGACAAAGACGGAAACACCAAGCTGGTGCAGCCCAACGCAGCGCCGGGGGATATTCGCTATCGGGACGACGATCATGACGGCCAATGGGATAGAGGATATATCGGAAGCCCGCATCCCGACTTTATCATGGGACTGAGCGCTGACGTAGAATATAAGGGATTCGACCTGAGCCTGCTTTTCCAGGGAGTGTATGGAAACCAGATTTTCAACGGCACGCGCTGGTATACGGAAAACGGGACGGCTTATTTTAACTTGGACACGCGAATGCTTGACAGATGGACCGGCTCGGGCTCGACCAATGACGTGAATTACCCGAGAATGAACGACAAGGACGCCAATAATATCATGATTTCCGACCGATACATTGAAGACGGTTCGTATGTGAGGCTTAAAACCCTGCAGTTGGGATACAGCCTGAGCGAATCGCTGTGCAAAAAATTGTGGATTAAGAAATGCAGGGTATACGTGGGCGCGGAAAACCTGTTTACCCTCACGCGATATACGGGACTGGACCCGGAGGTTGGAACGGTAGGCGCCAGAAACGGCATAACGAATAGTTCTCTGACCATGGGTGTGGACTATATCACGTACCCGCAGGCCAGAACGTTTCTCCTGGGACTGAACATAACACTCTAAGTTATTATCCGTAAGAGGTGATGAAAATGGATAAGCATAGTATTCAAGTAGCGGCAATTGCGGTAATCGGATTAGTCATTACGGGGTGCAGCTCATTCCTCGACAAAAAGCCGGTAGGCGTCGAGTCAAGCGCAACCTTTTTTAAAACCGGAGACCAAGCCGTCTTAGCAACTACCGCAGTCTATGACGCCACGGCGTGGCGTTATTCGCAGGAAATTTCCGAGTGGTTCATGGGCGACGTTTGTTCTGATGACGCGGAAAAGGGCGGTGAAAACGCGGCCGATTGGGCGGAAGTGCAACAGCTCAAGGATTTCCGGGCCAACGCCGGCAACTCGGTTTGTTTCTATAGGTGGAGCGAGTTTTATCAGGGTGTTTACCGCGCCAATCTGGTCATCCAGAATGTACCCGGTATCGATATGGATGCAGGTCTTCGTGACAGACTTGTGGCGGAGGCGAAGTTTCTCAGGGCATGGTTTTATTTTCAGCTTGTCAAAACGTTCGGCGCCGTGCCCCTTATTACCAAGACGCTCAATCCAAACGACTACTGTCAGCCGCGGGCGACCACTGCGGCATGCTGGGCGCAGATTGAAAAGGATCTAAGCGAGGCGGCCGAGGTTCTTCCGGAAAAGAGCGCTTATGGTTCCTCGGATATGGGAAGGGCGACGAAGGGCGCCGCACATGCATTACTCGCCAAAGCATGCATTTTTCAGACAAAGTGGAGCCAGGCCCTGAGCAGTGCCGCCATGGTGATTGATTCCAAGGAATACGATCTGGAACCCAATTACGCCGATAACTTCAAGCTCTCCCATCAAAACGGGATTGAATCGGTATACGAGATTCAGCATCTCTACATTCCCACCAGCCTCTATGGCGATCAAAACGAAGGCCAGGAGACCTCCATTTATCAGGGGAGCAGAAAAGCGACATACTTTACGGGATGGGGATTCGATTGCCCGACCCAGGATTTTGTCAATGAATTCGAGAGGAATGATCCCCGTCTCAAGGCAACCGTCGTCTTCAATGGGGATATCATTTACGAGGGTACTCCCGTGCAGCAAAAGGCGGACAACAGCTCAAGTCCCACCAAGATGGCCGCGCGCAAGTATATGCTGGAATATCAGGCTGTGGCGCCGGACATCAGCAATTCCCCGGCCAACTGGAGGGCTATACGGTTTGCCGACGTTCTGCTTTTCCATGCGGAAGCCGCTTGCGAACTCGGCGACGCCGCCACAGCGCTCAAATCGCTCAACCGTATACGTTCGCGCGTCAGCATGCCCGCGGTTACCACTGCGGATAAAGACTCGCTGAGGCTTGCCATCTACCATGAGCGGCGCGTTGAGCTGGGACTGGAAGGCCAGAGGTTTTTCGATGTGGTGCGGCAAGGAAGAGGAGCGCAGGTACTCGGGAAAAACGGTTTTATGCAAGGAAAACATGAGTATTTTCCGCTGCCCCAACTGGAGCTGGACGTTTGCGATAAATTAGTCCAGAATCCTTATTGAGGGTAGCGCAAGGAAGAAGGGGAAAAAACATGTCACGACTTATACTGGCCGTATCGGTTGCGGCGGCCACAATGATGTTCGGGTGCACGGAGAACACCGTTTCAATCGGCAATCCTCCTCCGGAGCCGAATTTTACCGTCAATCAAAGCGATCCCAATACTATCATATTTACCGTCCAGTCGGCCGAGGGGTTCATGATCAACTGGGATTTCGGCAATGGAAAGCTGTCGCAAAAGAACGCCGATACCTTGTACTATCCGTTCGCGGATACCTATACGGTTTCGCTTACCGCCTCCAACAAGGGCGGCGCCACGACGACCAAGAAGAAGATTATCATCTCGACGACCGATCCGAAAATTTGCGCGAATCAATTTTCCACCTTCTTGACGGGAGGATGCGGGGCGCCGAACAAGACGTGGAAGATTGATTCCGCCGACAACGCGATAGGCAACGGCCCGCCATCACCAAAGGATTCCCTCGGAAACGGCACGAGCAGCTACAACGATCAGATATCGTATTGGTGGAGATCGTCGCTTACAGGCGATAAACCGGCTCCGCCTCCCCGCGCACTGGATGACGAATACCTATTCGGACTTAAAGGTTTTACCTTTAAAAATAATTGCCACGGCGATTTTTACTTCAATTGGAAGTGGTGTAACAAGTTCTTCGGCACTGCTCAGGCAACCTATGCCGATACTATCCATTCGTATACGCCGAATAATCCGGCCATGTGGACGCTTGACGTTGATTCCGTGACTCCGGAGGATATGTCCTCGAAGGATTCTACGCTCTGGAAAACAAGGTTTTTCACCGACAGCGCCACGGGAAAAAGGTTCAACCTGCTTCTAACATTGTCAAACGATAATTACATCGGTTACTGCAGCGGCGTAAGTGTATACCAGATCCTCAGAATCAACGCGGATACCATGTACCTCAGACATGAACTCGCCGATCCCGATAAACCGTCTGTAACGGGTTCCAATCGAGAGGAATGGAGATACCTGCGTCTGGTGACGAAGAAGTAAATTCCATCACGGCCCCCATATTCAAACCTCCCCCTGTGCAGGGGGAGGTGCGTTTTTGCCGACACCTTGGAAAATAATGAACGATTTATAAAAGAGTAGTAGATAAGGAGTATTGGATGAAACGATCAATCGGCGCAATCTGTTTGCTGAGCTTCGCCGTATCGCTGGCCCTTGCGCAGCAGAGCGACAAGGAGAACGATATAAAGCGCGCGCGCAAAGATCTCATGCAGCTTCAGACTGAGAGGCAAAAAAACAAGATGGAAAGGATAAAGGACCTGACCGAGTTCCAGGACTACGCGAAACGGACCGTTGAGCGCCTGGCCGCGGTTAAAAACGAGACCAACTCGATTACCCAGCAGATCGCGGCGCAACAGCGCCGCAATGATTCACTAGCCGCTCTGATCAACGTCGCGGGCGCGCAGGCCAAACAAGCGGAAATGTGCCAGGATGCCATGCGCGAAAAGCTCGCCGCCTCGTGCGACCAGATCATTGCCAACCTCGAGGGCGCCCCGCCCATGGTGCGACAGAATTTGGTCGCATCGGCCGCGCTGCTTAAAAACGAGCTTCGGAACAAAAACGTCGACAATGTGGAAGCGCTCAACCGGATGCAACAGATAATGACCCGCGCCGAGGAAGTGACGGGAAGCATTCAGGTTTCGCAGGAATCGTCGCCGGTTCCCGAAATTCGGGGAACAGTTTACCGGTTGCGCATCGGGGCGTTCTTCGAGGCCGTCGTCAACCTGAAAGGGGAAGAATGCGCGATTTGGTACGGTTCGGACAGCCAGGGATGGAAAACAATCAAGGACGCGTCAGTCGCGGCGGAAATACTGAAAGCGGCGAACATCCGGGAAGGGAAAGCGCTTCCCGCGTTTGTTAAGCTCCCTCTTGTCGCCGAGGCTCAGAAAGGCGGTAAACAATGAGGACGATAGTCGTATACGCCATCATACTGGCCGTCGCGGGATCCGTTTTCGCGCGCGATAAGAAAAAGGATGCGCAGGACATGGAGCTGCAAACCCTTAACGAAATGATTCAGGGCGCGCGCGATTCCTTGGAATCCGAAATAGCGGCGCGGTATTCCTTTAAGCAACATACGGTCGAGCAGCGCGAAGCCGACAAGGAAGAGTACGAACGGTTTCGGGAAAAACAGGAAAATGTTCTCACCAATTTATCGAAGATAAAGGAAGAGGCCCTGGTAAAAGAACAAAATTTGGGAGAAGCGAATAAAAACGCGAAAGATAAACAGGGAGAGTGGACATTCGTTAAAAATGGTTTCGATGAAATAATGCAAAAGGAAGCCGACGGCATCATTGAAGCTTTCCCGGTCGACCTCGAGCGCCGGCGAGGCGCCTTGGAAGCGGTCAGACGCCTCAATCGCGAACGACACGATCCCCTGTACGTGTGGGATTCGTTCTTACGATATCGCATTTCTATGATGATCGCGGGCAGGACCGTGGGGATCGCGCAGGAAAAACTGCTTCCGGAAGACGGGATACCTCGAATGTTTTCGCTTGCGCGATTCGGAAACGTTTTCGCCTATTGCATGGATACTTCCCGGCAGATTTTCATGATTCGTCAAACGGGGCGGCTCGGCGCGGATCGCTTTGCGATCGAGCCCGTGGTTTCTCCGGAATTAAAGGAATCTCTCCTTAACGCCTTACCGCAATGGATACAGAATAATAAGGTATCGGGGACCGTCATGTCCGAGGTGATGCAAAACGAGCAGGCGAAACTGCTTGTCGCGGGGAAGAAAAAAACCGGATTTCAAGAATTCGTATCCCAGCTTAAAGCCGGCGGATGGGTCATGATTCCGCTGCTGCTCCTTCCCTTTTGGGCCTTGACTCTCGTCATTAAGAAAGCGCTGCAATTCTGGATTCGGCGCAGGAAGTACCTCAAAGAGATAAAAACGGCTTTCGCGTTCATCGATAAGCAGGATAGTGCGAAAGCTTTGGCCTACGCTCAATCGAAAAAGGGATTAATGGCGCGGATCATCGAGACCTGCCTCATCTCGCCCACACGGCGCGAGTATGCCGAGCACACAGTGCGTAAATTGATCATGCAGGATGCGCCCGTTCTGAATCGAAACCTTAATACCCTCGCGGTCATTGCCGGCGCGGCGCCGCTTTTGGGTCTATTGGGAACCATAAGCGGGATGATCACCCTGTTTGCCGCCGTAACCTACTACGGTACCGGAGACCCGAAGTTTCTGGCCGGAGGCATTTCCGAAGCGCTCATCACCGCGAAGACCGGACTTGCGATAGCGATTCCCACGCTTTTCGTTCACGATTATCTCCGCAACCGTAAGGAACGCCTGCTCTCGGATATCGAGGCCATGGCCATACGCGTGCTCGACAAAATCTTTCCGGAGAATTGATAATGGTCCACGCGTTCGTCAAACTTTTCAACGAGGGCGGATGGGTTCTTTATCCGATATTCCTCGTCTCCATTATCATTTGGTACATAGGAATCGGTAAGGCCGTAAGCCTGCGGCGCTATTTAAAAGCGCGGGAGCGCTTGGTTTCGGCTCTCGCTCAAAACGCGCCTGCCGCATCCCTTATCGGATTGCCCCCTGCATTCGCCACTTTGGCGCGAAAGCTGAGAAATAGCCGTCAAAAAAGCAAACGCCACTGGGCATGCACCGAATTCATGAGCGCGATGATTCCCAGGATCGAGGGCGGCGTATCGACCGTTGCCGCGTGCGCGATAATATCGCCGCTTCTGGGACTTCTGGGCACGATTACCGGAATGAACAAGATGTTCTCGGTCATCAGCCTCTTCGGGTTCGGCAATCCGACCATAATGGCCAACGGAATCAGCATTGCTCTTGAGGCGACGCTTACCGGCCTCGGCGTGGCGGTCGCGTCGCTCTTCGTGTACGACTTTATGCAGCGCGCAAAGACGAAATTGCTTGACGGTCTTAATACGGATCTCGACCGCCTCTGCGAGGAAGGCGACGCTGGAACCGAAATCGGCAAAGGAGAAGATATGTCATTCGCGCAGTATCGCTTAGTATCGGATGAGAATGAAAAGCCGGAAATCAATCTGGCGCCGTTTGTCGACACCATCATGATTCTTCTGATCTTTTTCGTCGTCACGGCCAACTTGTACGTTGAAACGGGCGTCGATGTATCGAAACCCAAGGCGCAATCGGCCAGGCCTATGAGCCAGAAATCCATACTCATCGGCATCACGCGCGAAGGAACGGTCCATGTCTTCGGGAGGCAAGTGAGTCTGGAGCGCTTAAAAATCATCGTTGAACAGGAAACGGCGAAACAGCCGGACATCTCCGTGGTCATCATCGCCGACCGGGCGGTAGATGTGGGGCGAGCTGTAGAGGTCATGGATAATTGCATGACGGCGGGAGCTCAAAAAGTATCGATTGCGGCGAGTAAAGAGGGCCAAAATTGAATCCCTTTACGCAACTTCTCTTTAATATCGGACGATTTGCCGCCGCATGCGTGATCAGTTTTTTATTTTTCGTCGGCGTTTCCCTGCTGCATGCCATGATCGATTTCGGTCATAATAATAAAACCCAGTCGCAAGCGACAAAGCAGGTGCTCGTGGAAATGTCGCGTAAACCGCCGGAGGAGCGCAAAAAGGCCATGCCGCAAGTCAGGCAGGTAAAGCAGCCGTCTAACGAGGGCAAATCGATCGGAAATCAAATAGCCATGAAGTTCGTGCCGGATCTTGCGGTCGACGCGGGGTCGGGGTCGGGCAATGCCGCCGTGGTCGAATCGCACGATCTTCAGGTGGAAGTCTTCGAAGAAGGTGAAACCGATGAGCGCCCAATACCTTTGGAAACCACGCCGGTAGCGTTCCCGTTGGAAGCCAGGGAGCGGGGTATTGAAGGAACTCTCGTCGTGTTCTTTATTATAGGGCATGACGGAAAGGTCAAGTCGATTGACGTGAAAGAATCTCCATCGCCCATCATCACCAGAGAGGCGAAGCGGACCATCGCGTCATGGCGGTTCAAGCCGGGCAAGAAAAAGGGAATTCCCGTCAACGTTCGCGCGAAAAAGGAGATCACGTTTGAACTGCAAAAGTAACCTGCGCGTTGCCGCGCTTTTCCTTTTTACATGGATCGCCGCGGCCTGCGCGGGCCCGGCCCTTGATTCGGCCAATGCGACGTACACGCGGGGAAATCTCGCGGAGTCGGTGAAGCTTTACAAAAAGGCCTTAGGGGCGGGCGAAAATCCCGTGCTGTGCGATTATAATTGCGCAAATGCCTACTTCCAACTCGACAGTCTCGCGAAGGCTCTGATGTTCTACCGGCAGTGCATTTTGGGAGCGCCTGATTTTGTCAAGGCGCATCTGAATCTGACCATCATTTACTACATGCTGGGGGACCTCGGACGATGCATCGCCTCGGCGAAGGAGACATTGCGGCTCGATCCCGATAACCAGAAGTTGCGCATGGTGCTTGCGGCCGCGTACGAAAAATCAGGATCGATTCCCGAAGCGGCCGCGCAATACGAGTATATCGCGAAGAAATACCCCGAAGTCAATGAAACCTATCTGGCGCTGGGGCAGATATACCGCAATCTCAACGATTTCGAAACAGCGGTCAAGTGGCTCGGCGAATACCCGCCTACGGGGCAAAACTATCCCTACGTGCTCTTGCTCATCTCCGATATTTACGACCAGGCGGGCGACCAGCCGCGTTCGTTGTTCTATCTCCAAAAATCCTTTGATATCGATAATAAAAACAAAAGCACTTTTTTTAGGATCGTACGGACGCAAAAACGGATGGGAAACGATTTCGTCGCCTTAGAAACAGCGCTGGAGGGAATGCTGCGGTTTCCGGATTTCGCCGATCTGGCGCTTGAGGCGGGTAATATCGCTTTTAACCGGGGGAAGCTCGAGCAGGCCGAATTCTGTTACTCCAAGGCCTACGCGCTCGGCAGCCCCGGCGCGGTGGTCGGTCTCGAAAACGTGAGGATCGTCCGTGCCCAAAAGGCTATGGCATCTATAGAGGGCGGCGACGAGTAAAAATCCCAATTTTTCTTCTTCCTCCCGTGATTTAAAACTAACATACCATGCCGGTGATTTAGCATGTTAGTTCCAACACCTTGTATACAAAATGAACACATAAAATAGTACGTTCTTATCTATTTTCCGCTTTATTGCGATATTTTCAATATTTTATAGAGTTAAAAAGTGAAAGGCATAAAATGATTATGAACTTCAAAGCAAAGTATTTGTGTACTTTTATCGGATTTGTTCTGGTTCTGTCGGTTCGAACTCCTTGCCTTCCCTCTTTTCCGGGAGCCAAAGGGTTCGGAAACCTGACCACAGGCGGCCGGGGAGGAACCGTTTACCACGTTACCAACCTCAACGACACCGGCGCGGGTTCGTTTCGAGATGCCGTAAGCGGCTCCGGGCGGATCATCGTGTTCGACATATCCGGTTACATTGTGGCGAGCTCCCCTGTGGTTGTCAAGAGCGATATCACCATCGCGGGTCAGACCGCTCCCGGCGAGGGCATTGGGCTCATGGGAGCCGAGGTCTCTTTTTCCAACTCCACGAATATCGTCTGCCGCCATATCCGGTTTCGTCAAGGCGACCTTGATCCGAATCCAAAGAAGAGCGGACTCAACCTGCTCAACACCGATAGGGTGATGCTCGACCACGTTTCCATCGAATTCGCTCAATACGACGGGATCGACGCGGTGGGGTGCGCCCATGTCACTGTTCAGAATTGCATGCTCGCCGATCCCATCGGGCAGCAGTTCGCCGCCCATATCGAAGGCGACAGCATCTCCTGGTGGCGAAACCTGTTCGCCAACGCGCATAACCGGAATCCCCTGGCCAAGTCCAGTACGCAATATGTGAACAACGTGGTTTATGACTACCAGGCCGGATACACGGCGGGGAACACCGGGGGTGTACATTCTCACGACATCATCGGGAACGTCTTCATGGTTGGTCCCGCCACCACCAATGCAAGCGACGCTTTTTACCAGATGGCCAACCAATCGGTTTGGGCCAAGGACAATATTCTAGACGCAAACAAGGACGGCGTGCTTGACAACACTCCCGCAAGCTGGCCGGGCGATGTGAAGCTTTCCGGCCCTTGGGCCTCCACGAGCCAGGCCCTGGCCACTTTCTCGGCAAAGGACGCTTATGCCTGGGTAGCGGCGCACGCCGGAGCTTCCCTGCACCGCGACCAGGTGGACTCCAACGTTGTTTCCCAAGTACTGTCCATGGGGAAAATAGGAAGCATGTGGACCCACCAGATCGCCACGGGGCTGACGAATAACGGCTACGGAATCATCCGAACCGGGAAGGATTCGATCGATAGCGACGGTAACGGCATTCCCGACTGGTGGAAGAAGAAGCACGGGCTATCTCTCACTAACGTAAACGCCGCCACTCAAACGAACCTCTCCGCCGACGGATATACGAACCTTGAGATGTACCTGGACGAAATTGCGGGGGATTCAGTGGTGTACTCGTCCACCGCGATAAATCCCGTGGCGCCTATCCGCGGGGCTCCACGCCTGCTTGGAAACGTTCTCCGGTTTGATTTGGCCTCGGAATCGGAAATTCATGTGGACGCCCTGGACCTATCGGGACGGATTCTGTTTTCCATCTTCCATGGAGTGCTTCGCGCCGGAGAAGCGAGCGTACCGATGAACCTGACCGGGAGACGCGAAGGAGTGGTCATTCTGCGCGTCAAGATCGGGAGTGAATTGGCCTATTGCACTCCACAGATGCGATTCTGATCCCAAACTCACCGGTAATTCTCCCGCACGCGCGGTTGCTGAACTCCTTTGAGGACGCTGTAAATAAAATCACGCCGATTCATCATAAGGAGCTCCCCCGCGACTATCCCACGTTTTGATTCTAAAGCTATCTGTATACGTCTTTCCGGTGTCTCACGCGAACAATGATGACCGTAATAATTTTATCCTCAATGTTGAAAACGATTCTATAATCTCCCACACGGACGCGGTACAGCTTTTTTCCCCCCTGCAAGGCTTTAACGTCATGCGGTCGCGGATCATCGGCAAGGGCGATAATTTTTCTATCTATCCTTTTTTGTATTTCATGCGGAAGAGAAATAAGTTCTTTCCGCGCAATCGGCAGAAAGACTATTTTATATTTCACGAAAGCCCCATTTCCTTCCGTATGGCTTCATAGGGAATGGCATCTTTCCTTCCTTCGGAAAGCCGCTTTTCGGCTTCAGTCACGTCAACCATGTCCTCAATTTTTTCAAGTGCTTCCAGGTCTTTGGAAGAAACGATTGCCGCAATGTCTTTGCCATGTCGTGTAATAATTATACGCTCGCCGCTATAAACAACCCTGTTCAAAATATCCGACAAGTCGCGCCGCGCATCCGCTACCGCAAGATGAGTCATACTACTTCCTCCTTACATATTGTTATTTATGTACAAATATAACAAACAATACAAAGGAAGTCAATACTATTCTTTCCACGATCTCGATACTATTTTTCCTTAACGCCTGCTGGGAAGTAGAGATACTATGCCGGGGAACTAAAAATAAACCTTTTTAGCCGCTATTTTCATAGGGTAAAGGCTATTTTTATGGAAATGCCGAAGCCCGGAATCGAACCGGGATGGTATTGCTACCGCTGGATTTTGAGTCCAGTGCGTCTACCAATTTCGCCACTTCGGCAAGGTGGTAAAAATATATTATATTAACTCCGGATTAAAAGAACTCTTTTTGGAGATGCGCACCTACCATGATCTATTGCGACAACGCGGCCACCACATTCCCCAAACCTCCGGCGGTATACGACGCGGTCCTCGATTTCATGAAGAATACCGGCGCCTCTCCGGGTCGTTCAGGGCATTCCCTTGCCATTAAAGCAAGTCACATAATCTTTGAAACCCGTGAATTGTGCGCACGGTTATTCAATATCAGCAATTCAAGCCGGATTGTGTTTACCTCCAACGCCACTGAAGCTCTCAATATGGCCCTATTCGGGCTGCTTAAGCCCGGAGACCGCGTCGCGGTCTCCGGTATGGAACACAATTCGGTCATGAGGCCGCTTCGCTCTTTAAAAGAAACCATCGGCCTTGATATAATAATAATACCCTGTAACCGTCGTGGCTTGCTCGACATCAACGAATTTGAACGCGCGGTAAAAACGGGCCTACGATGCGTTGTCGTCAACCATGCCTCAAATGTCTGCGGCACTATCCAACCCATCGACAGACTTGGCGCCATCGCGCGAGCGAATAATGCGCTCTTCATTGTCGATGCCGCGCAAACGGCGGGAGCGGTTCCCATCGACGTTAAAGAAATGAGTATCGATCTTTTAGCGTTTTCAGGCCATAAAAGCCTCTATGGGCCCCAGGGAACGGGCGGCCTTTTCATCAATGAAGGCATTGAACTTCGGCCGCTCAAATTCGGCGGCACCGGCAGCGGATCCGACTCCGACGAACAGCCTGATTTTCTTCCCGACCACTATGAGAGCGGTACGCTCAACGGTCCCGGAATAGCGGGATTGGGAGCGGGAATTTCATTTGTCATGAATAAGGGGATTCAAACCATCCACGACCATGGGGCCGGTCTATTAACATGTTTAAACGAAGGATTGAGGTGTATTAAAGATAAAATCAACGTTTTCGGACCCGGCGATCCTCATACCATGCTTCCCACCTTTTCTTTTACCGTTAAGGGGATTGATTCAGGCCTTGTTGGGCGCAGGCTCAATGATGAATTCGGCATTTGCGGGAGGATAGGGTTGCACTGCGCGCCTAATGCCCACCGCACCCTGGGAACCTTTCCACAAGGGACTATACGGCTCTCATTCGGTTTCTTCAATACTGAAAATGAAATCGACGCGGTGGCGAAGGCGATTACTGTTTTAACGGAATAACGCACCGAAATCCGATACGGCTGTTCGTGTTTGTTGGGTTGGCGCCGCGCCGGGAATTGTTTTGCAGCCGTCCTGTGTTCGTTTCCTGATAATCGCCTCCCCGTTGGACACGCATCGAGCCGGCGAAACCACCCGCGGCGGAGTTCGCGTAATCCACGCGCGAAAAACGCTGATCATTGAAAACATCCCAGCACCATTCCAAAACATTGCCCGTCATGTCATGAATACCATACGGATTCGCGGGATAGCTTCCCGCATACTTGGTTGAGTTTACATTGCACAAACCGTAATTCGCTTGCCCGCACGACAATAAACCGTCGTCGGTGGCGAATAATAGGTTTTTCCCCGCGTGAGCCGCCATTTCCCATTCATCCTCGGTGGGAAGCCGCACGGCTTTTACGTTCAAATTAGGTTGCAAATTGAACGCATTTTGCGCTGAAATCGAATTGAACCTATAGGCGGTATCGAGGTTGAGCATTTTACTCAAGGCGTTGCAATACATAATCGCCTGATACCATGTTACGTTTTCCACGGGTTTCTTATCGTCAATGTTATTTGAGGGATTAAATCCATTCATGACCGTTTTAAATGAAAGTTGCGTAACTTCGATGGAGTCCATGAGATAATCGTACGTGAGGGTGGCGATATTCCCCAAAGAATCGATAAAAGAGCCCCGGGGAACGACGCACATCCTGCCGCTTCGAGCTTGCCTTAAAATGATATTCGTAAGCTCGGAGGAATCTCCGGCGCCATGGCTGTCACGCGCGATTATCATGATGTTCGCGCGCTGCGACAACGAATCAAAGCCCTTCAATTTAACGAATGTGTCCGTAATTCCCGACGCGAACAAAACGTACCCCGCGTAGTTGCGGTTCAAAAGAACATCATACGTAACCGCATCGGAATTGGAGTCGCCGCACGAGTTCCATCGAACCACGGCATTCGACCATATCGTATCGTTGGGATTGGACGGATTGACGAATACAGGTTTTGAAGGAGGAGAATTTTTAATAGTACCGAAAACGATATTGCTTCCGGCGCTCAACAATCCATGTATATCCTTTTGATAGATGCGATAATACCTCGGCAGCAACGCGTAACTTGGAACAGGCGTGTAAAGCACCGTACCCGCCTGCGTGATCGTTGCCCAAAGATTGCTCGTTGTGTCTACCGCCGGACTTGTATTCCGGTAAATTTGATATTCCTGGAATGAACTTTCAAGTGTTTTCGTCCAGTGCACCGTAATGGTCGAATAACCGCTGTCGATGCCGGTTATGGTAAGCGGTCGCGGCCTGATGTTCACCTTGAACCCGGTAATGAGCGTGTCCGTCAATAAGGCGAAAACCCGAATTTTCACACTGTCGACGATCGCGGCCGTATCGGCTTTAAAAACATAGGAGGCCGAGAAGCCGGCGGCGGATATGTTCATTGGTTTATAGAAACCCGTGCGCATGGTATCGATTTCGAAGGATAGGTTTTTAATTTGATTGCCAACGGTTACAAAACATTGGACAATATTCCCGAAATCAACCGTTGTATCGGGCGAAATGAACGCTTCGTGCAATTTGATTTTTTCCACCGTTACGCGTATAGTGTCGTACGCCGTATTCCCGTTAGCGTCGGTTATGCGTAAAACAGGTTTAAAGGGGCGGACGTCCTGATACGCATGTTTGAAAATGATATTTGACGTACTGGAATCATCATACGTCCCGTTGCCGTCAAAATCCCACGCATAGCCGGTAAGCGCGGCATCGGCGTCGGTGACGCTATCAAAAAAAGCCATTGTGTCGCCTACGGTCACGG